>QMCE01000066.1_pt1 | contig 89136 bp, 86 predicted proteins | sample 1821851 | NCBI WGS metagenome assembly QMCE01 (sample SAMN09453174, study PRJNA476694) | Termite gut metagenome, whole genome shotgun sequencing project. | isolation source: worker | host: Odontotermes sp. | place: South Africa:Pretoria | collected 2016-01-28
TGTTACCGAGGCGGAAAGCTCCTCCACGGTAGCGGACTGTTCAGTCGCGCCCTGGGCCAGAAGCTGCGCGCCGTCGGCTATCTGCACCGAGCCGGAGGAGACCTGATTGGAGGCGTTGTTTATGTCGGCGAACATATTGTTTAGGTTCTGGCTCATTTTGTTAAGAGAAATACCCATGACGTCTTTTTCGGAAAGCGTCTTGAAATCTTTTGTCAAGTCTCCGTCGGCAATGCTGCCCAGCACTTCTGACACGCCTATGATATGCCCGACAAATTCCGCAGTTGCGCTTATGCATTGTCCGGTCTCGTCTTTAATTGCACCGTATTTACTAATAATTTCATCGTCGGATTTTGTAAGCATGATATCGCCTTGGCCGCCGGCCCTTTTCATAAAGTTCGTGAGCACGGCAAGCGGTTTGCTGATCAGGCTGGATATATAAAGCGCAAGGAATATTGAGATTGCGGCAACCGCTGCCATTACGCCCACAAGCAGCCACGTGGTCATCTGAGCCGTGGAGGCTGACTCTGCGGCCAGGGTCTCACCCGCGTTGACGGCGAAATCCACAAACGCGGTTATTGCAGTGGCCACAGGCGCGACAGTCGCGGCAACGCCGTTCAGCTGGGTGATCATTTCCTCGTCGGAGACAGCCGGATCTAAAATTCCGGTTTCAAAAACGTCCCGCGCCGTGTTGAAAGGGATAATTGCGGCGTCTATATCCGCGAAAAGCTTAAAAGCCTGGTCCGAGATGAGCAGCGGCTCAATAATCGCACGGTACCCTTCGAAATCGGTTTGCAGCGTGTGCAGCTCGGTGAGGTTTGTGTCTCTCAGATCCAAATCTCCCGCCATGTGGTACAGGGCCGCGCCCCGGAAAGACGCACGCTGGTTTTGAATATTGCGGTTCATGCGGGCGGCGGCGATGGCCATTGTAGTGGCGTCAGCCATTGTCGCCGAGTTTGCGGACGCCGTGGTTAGAGTAAAGATGCCGAGAATACCAATAGCTACCGCAAGAACGGTGACGATGAGAAAGCTGACGATCAGCTTCATGGAAACTCTCATGTTCTTCATGGTTATGCCTCCTCAAGATGATTTTGTTACCGCGCCCGAAAGCGCGCCGCATTGGATTGTCCCGGCCTTCGACCGGTAATAGAGTGATTTAGTTACTTAAGTTTATCATTTATAGGTATAATTTGTCAAGATTCTTGGCATTTATTAACCTTAAAAAACAAAAATAAGATGTCGAAACGGCGCGGAGCGAGATAATCTAAATTATGTTATTGCGCTACTATCAAAACACCCGGCCCTGCGGGGCCACCCTTTTTCTCAAAGAGGGTAAAGTGTTCCCGTCTTTGTATCCTTACCCTCTTTTGTAAAAGGGGTGCCGACCGCAGTCGGCGGGGGTTTTGTCAACGGTAAGGAGAGCTTTTGTAAGGCGGAAAACAAAAGTCCGGCGCTTGTTTTAACCCCAAGCGCCGGACTATGCTTTTAAACTGTATTCTGTTTAATATTTACTTCCGCCGTCAATCGAAAAGCCCGAGGCATTTCCGCCGGAGTATACGGGGGACGCCGCCCCCGGACGCGCGGAGGCCGGCGCGGCCGCCCGTGCGCCCTGATCCTTGAGCCTGAACCGGGAAATAAGCTGCTGCAACAGGGCGGCCTGACCGCTCATCTGCTCGCTGGCGGCGGCGCTTTCTTCGGCGGTGGCGCTGTTTTGCTGGATAACCTGCGACACCTGGTCTATCGCCTCGCCAATCTGCCCTATAGCAATGCTCTGCTCGTTGGAGGACTGGGCGATCTTCGCCACGAGCTCGCTGGAGCGGATGATACCCTCGACGATATGATTGAGAGATTCGGCGGTCTCTTTAGAGATAGCCGCGCCCTGCTCAGATTTTTCAATTGAGGTCGCGATCAGCTCGCTGGTGTTCTTGGCGGCCTCGGCGGATTTTGCGGCGAGGCTGCGGACCTCGTCTGCAACGACGGCGAAGCCTTTGCCGTGCTGGCCGGCTCTTGCCGCCTCCACTGCCGCGTTAAGCGCGAGAATATTGGTCTGGAACGCGATATCGTCTATTATCTTTATTACCTTGCCTATGGCCGTACTGGCGTCGGAGATCTCTCCCACCGCGCGTATCATCTGTTCCATCTGGCTGTTGCCGCGCTCGGCGTTAACCTTTATGTCGTCGCCCAGCTTCTTGGCGTCGTCGGCGAGGCTGGCATTGTCCTTGGTCTGCGTGTTAACCTCGGAAACCGAGGCGGAAAGCTCCTCAACGGTGGCGGATTGCTCGGTCGCGCCCTGGGCCAGCAGCTGCGCGCCGTCGGCTATCTGCACCGAGCCGGTGGAAACCTGGTTGGAGGCGTTATTTATCTCGGAGAACATGCTGTTGAGGTTTTGGTTCATTTTGTTAAGCGAAATGCCCATCACGTCTTTTTCCGAAAGCGTCTTGAGCTCCCTTGTAAGGTCGCCCTCCGCCACGCTGGTCAGAACGTCCGAAACCTCGGTGACATGAGCAACAAATCTAGCCGCGGCGCTGAGGCAGCGGCCGGTTTCATCCTTTAGCTCACCGTATTTGCCAATGAGCTCCGCGTCCTCCTTTGAGAGATCGAGATTGCCTTCAAGCCCCGCCCTTGTCATAAAGGATGTTAACACAGCCAGGGGCTTGCTTATAAGTCCCGAGATATAAAACGCCAGGAACAGCGCCGCCACCACGGCTATGACTATGGCCGCGATGATCACGACGAGCAGCGAGTTGAACGTTTGAGTGGTGGAGTCGTTGGCGGCACTCATTACGGTTAACCGCAAAGAAGTGAGCTCGCGCATGTTGCTCGCTATGCTGTCGGCCGATTCAGACAACAGCGCCATCTCCTCCAGCATCTGCGCCTGAGGCAGGCCATCATGGGCGTCCGAGACCAAATCCAGTACGCCGGGCTTCATCACCGAGGTGTACTGGTTCATGGTTTCCGTGTGCAGCGCTCTGCCGGCGTCGGTCGCTATAGTGGGATAATACGCGTCCATCAGCGCCTCAAAGGATAACATGCGGTCGCTTATGTCGGTCTCGACCTTATCCGCCTGTTCAACGTTGCCCGTGTAGATAACGGCGTTGCGCATCTGGACGCGGATACGCTGAAAATATTCGCTTGCCTGCGCGAGGTCGCTAAGAGGCACCGCCATGCCCGAGTACATGTTTTCGGCCTCATTGGACATTGAATTAAGACCGATAATACCGGTTACGCCAACCGCAACCGCAAGGATGAGAACGACCAAAAAACCTGTGATAAGCTTCATAGATACTTTCATGTTTTTCACGGGATTGCCTCCTCAAAATAAAATTACCAAAATTTACCATGCAAAGAGTAGACTGATGCGCTAAAAAATAAAATATCCATGACATGCTCCTGATGTCATGGATACTCTGTCACATATTCGGCTTGGGGGAAATCTTTAGTGAGAATTAAAAGGTATAAACCCCAAAAAGCTTGCGCGCGTCTATAAGGATAGAGACGTTCCCCGCGCCAAGCTGCGCGATGCCTATAATATAGGCGTTGTCCTCGCCCTGCGCGGTGCTTGGCTGTGGAGAGATCTTTTCGGGTTCGATAGTAATAGTTTCCTTAATCGCGTCCACGATAAGCCCTATTTCCCTGTCGCCCACTTGTACGATTACCACGCATGTGCGCTCGTTGTAAGGCTCCTCGATCTGGCCGAACCGCTCTCTCATCGAGACCACCGGTATCACGTTGCCGCGAAGGTTTATAAAGCCTTTCATATACATCGGCATTTCAGGCATCGCGTTAATCTCCGGCAGGCCTATGATTTGCAGCACGTAACGTATCTCGACCCCGTAGACACCCTCGCCCACATAGAAGTTGAGATACATGTTTTCCATCTCGTCCGAGATAACCTCGCCCAGAACCGCCTTGTTGTCCTCGTTCATACTCCAAACCTCTTTTCCTCTGCAATTTTATGTTATCCGGCTTCGTCTACCGGTGAACGCCGTTGCTCACAGAAACGGGAGAAGCGCTATTTGCCGGCGATTTTTGAATATTTCTTCAAGTAGTTCATATGCTGCAGGCGGCAATCGAACGCCGACATGGGCCTGACATCGCCAAAAAGCCCGGCGCAAAGGGCCGCCGCCGCGTTTTTTTCCAGTATTAACCTACCGGATACAGCCTCGTCTTTCGTCCCGGCAAAGCTTAGCCCGCCGCGTCCGCTGAACAGCACGGCGCGTTTGCCGCCTTTTATCGCCGCGGCTATACCGGAAACCGCGCTTCCCGCGTTTTTGATGTTGACGCCCATCATCTGAGCCGTGTCGTCGAGCATGGAAAACAAAGGCTCTTTCTTAAGCGAGAACGATACGACCGCGTCGTCCGCCGTGGATTCTATATATGTGACGTCGGGCCTCAGACGGTATACTTCCTCGTGCAGACGCGCTTCCTCGGGCATGTCGCCGCTCAGGCGCGTGTAGCGAATCTCGGTACCGTTCAAAAGAAACAAGAAGCTGTCGCTTTCCCTCCGGCTCGTCGCTGTCAGCGCGGAAGCGGGTTCATTCCCGCCCGCTTTGGCGCAATAATCAAGCACCTGCCTTAAGCTCAGGGGCTTCTTGTCGCCGCTCAGCTCGGTATATTTAGCAATGATCGCCCGCTGGCTGCTCTCCTCAAGCCGCTGCGCCGCCGCGAACGCCGCCTCGGCGTCGCCGCCGAAGCACAGCGCCCCGTGCCTTGACATCAACAGGCTTTCGGCCGCCTTGGGAAGCACTGCTCTTATTTTCTCGACCAGCCTGCCGGCGCCGGCAGGGGCATAGGCCGCAACAGGCGAGCCGTTTAAGTCGGTAAGGCTTGAGGCGGAGATAGCCGTGGCCCACTTCTGATGCGTATGTACTACAAAATTCGCACCGCTCTTTTCGCGATAGACCAGCGCGTGTATCCCCTTTTCAATAGAAGGCTTGATGCTCCCGGAGTGCGATGCGTCGGAAACCCGGCAAAGAACAAGGTCTTCGGGCGAAAGGCCGGAATAATCCCGGCCCGAAGGCGTTACGACAAAGCTTTCGCTGTCCACGCGGCAACTGACATTGCCCCACGTACGGGCGATAAGCCCTGTCTCGACCAGCCTTTGCCCCGCGCGCAGCACCTCAGCGCGCGCCTCGTATTCAGTCATAGCATTCTCCTTGACTCAAGCGTATCAATATGGTTATTATAGCATTTTTACAAGTTATGTCAATGGCAAAAGCCATGATGTGGTAAAATACCGCGGCCCAAAATCACACAGCCGCCCCGCCTGCGGGAACAAGCCCGCGAAGGCGCTTTACCTCGAACACAATGGACGTACCCGTCACGCACATGGCGGATATGTCCGCTTGAGAAAGCTTGACGAACCTAATACCGCGACGGTTTTGAGAACGGCGGGGTCGGGCCTTAGCGAGGCGCGGCTTAAGCGCACATATTTTGCCCTGAAGCGCAAATAGTATATACACATGCCATAGGCTCATCACAAGCATGGATACCACGCTGGGAACTGCGTACCTGGCCACAAGTGAAAGCACCGGCGGGCGCGCCGTCCTGTCTGTCTGTCCGCGGGCTTTCTTCCGACAAAGCCGCATTACCCTTTGCGGTTTAGTGGAAATAATTATAGCAAAATTTACATTAAAAAGTCAACAAAAACGAAAAGCACCCGTTAAACGGTAAAGACATTGACAAAATCTCACGCCAAGGGTAGAATTAAGAGGTAGTACATGTTAAAGCAAAAGATATGCGGCCTGTGCGTCTGCTTTGCGCTCGGCCTAGCCGTAATGGCGTGCACATCCACGGCCGGTACGCCAAAAGGCCCGGACATTTACCCGCCCACCGCAAGCCAAGACTTTGGCGCGGGCATATTCGTCAACACGCTCAAAGCCCCGAAAGGTCCGTTCGCCCGCGTTAAGCCGCCGCAACTTACGGCGAGGGTCAGAGAAAAGCACGCGCTAAACTCAGACTCGGTTGGCTGGCTGCAAGTACCCGGCACTACCATAGACGACGTGGTGCTCTGGTATCCGCACGACGTCAATGAGTTTTACTACCGCCGCAACTTTGAAAAGCGGGAATCCTTTAACGGAAGTTATTACGCGGATTACCGCTGTACATTTGACGGAACTGCAAAGGGACTTTCCCCAAACACCGTTATATACGGCCACTCCATGAGCGATGACCCAAATGACCCTCGAGGGCTGTTTTCTCCGCTAAAGCTTTACTGGGAAGAAAAATACGCCCGGGAAAACCCGTATATATACTTTTCGACCATGGGCGAGGACCATGCGTGGGAGATTTTCGCGGTGTTTTTCTCAACCGACGCCATGCCGTACAATATTCCGGCGCCCGGGAATTTTGAGCAGCTTGTGGCGGAGTGCAAGAAGCTTTCGATCCATGATTTTAACGTACCCGTCACCAGCGACGACAAAATATTGACGCTTTCAACCTGCATATACCACGACCCCGTGGACTGGTCGAGGCTGCCGTATCCAAACGAACACCGCTACGCGATAATGGCAAAGCTTGTAAAATAATTTTAGATAGGAGTGCTGTAATGCGGCCTATTCACCGCAGAAACGAAAAGCGTGTGCCCGGATTTGTAAAATTCTTTATAACCGTAGCGGCTCTGGCCGGCGCCTCGTTTTGTCTGGCCTTTGCGTGGCAGGCCGCAGAGACAAAGCATATTGCCGATGAAGCAGCCCTTGCCGCAGAACTCAAGCCGCATAGCTACGCGTCGGCGCAGATTGCGTCTTCTTCCGGAGTTTCGTCTTCTTTGGTTTCTTCCGTTGCCGCGCCCAAACCTCCGGCAAACATAAAGACCGCCAGCGAGGCCGCAAAGGACGCGGCCACCCAAAGCGGCAAGCCGGCGCCGGCCGAAGAGATCGATTACGCCCGCCCGCTCGCGGACGGCGCCGTCCCGCACTCGGAATCTGTGGACTATGCATGGTTTGACGACGCAATATTTTTCGGTGATTCTATCAGCACGGGCATTCCGCTGTACATGAAAGCGACCATTCCCGGCGTCGAAGTCGTTGCAGCCCAGGGGGTCTCTCCCGAAGGAGCGAACTCCGCGGCGGTGATAAAATCCGGCGACATCCGCCTGACATTCCTTGAGGCCGCGGCGCAGGCAGGTACGCGCGCCAAGGTGTATGTCATGCTGGGGGCAAACGCAATAGACCTTCCGCAGGAGCCGTTCATAAACGGATACCGTGACTTTGTAAAAAACCTTAAGGCCACATACCCCGAAGCTTATATATACGTGCAGTCAATGCTGCCGGTGACGAGGAATGTCCGCCAGAACTATAAAAGCAAAAATATAAACAACCGGCGTATCACCGAATACAACGCCGCTATCCGCGAGATGGCGATTTCCGAAGGCGTGCTGTACGTGGACGTCTCCCAGTGCATGGAGGACGCCGAGGGCTTTCTTCCCGACGAGGCCAGCCCCTTTGACGGCATGCATCTGACGCCGGAGTATTATGTAAAGTGGTTCGACTATCTGCGCAGCCACACAGGCAAGCTTGAAGCCTGACACAGCGCAGCGCCCGGGTTGGATTTCCGGCATAATTTCCAAAGTCTGTTTTAACGGCGCGGTATAGTCGTCACAAGAATGAATTTTATAAAAGGAATGACAGTAAACATGAGAATAGCCTCCCTTGCTCTCGCGGCGCTTCTTCTTCTGGCCGGCTGCGGGAGCGTCCCCGACACCACCGCCATCGTACCCGCGGAAGCCGTCGAAAAAATACTCGCTGAGGTAGCCTTTCGCGACACGCTTGTGGAGGCGGAGAAAAACGTGGCGGGCGAATGGTACACATTGGACGAAAGCGTCACCGACTTCGCGATATATATCAGCGGCAGCGGCGCCACCGCAGAAGAAATTGCCGTTATCAAGACCGGCGACATAAAAACCGCGGAAGAAGCCGTGAGAGAGCGCGTCGCCGACCTTGAGTTCAGGTTCAAAGATTATATCCCGGCGGAGATGCAGAAGATTCAAAACCCGGTCATCGTGGCTGAAGGCGACGTCGTGGTGCTTATCCTCTCCGACGACTCAGACGCCGCGCAAAAGGCCGCGGAAGCATTGTTTAAATAAATCATAAAGGGGAAGCTCCGTGGTAACACAAAGCCTGGCGATCATAGCCGTTATAGCGGTGATGATATTCATGTTCCTGCGCGGCGGCAGAAAGGCGGGCGCGCTTTTTTCGCTGCCTCTGCTGAGCGTGCCTGTGTTCCATCTGACAGGCCGCGCCGTGCAGAGCTTTTTTGCCGGGGATGCGTTTAGGGTCTTTGTGGTGAACACGGCGTTTGACATAGGCGGATTTGTGCTGGGCGCCGTGCTCTGCTGGATAATGGCGCGGGCAATTCTTTCGCACAGGATCAAATACGCGTATTTTATTACCTGCGCGGTGTTTATGGGACTTTTGGCGTTTGCGTATATCACGGGCCACGCGCGGCTGCTGGCCGTATAAAAAGGAGATTTACATATGAGCTTTAAAATCCTGCACAACAACATTAACGTCCTTGACCTTGAAAAGAGCCTCGCTTTTTATAAAGAGGCGTTGGGGATGAAAGAGGTCAGACGAAAAAACGCGGCTGACGGCAGCTTTATACTCGTGTACCTGGACTGCGGGGACGGCGGGCATCAACTGGAACTGACCTGGCTTAAGGACCGAAAAGAGCCGTATGACCTTGGCGACAACGAGATACATCTGGCCTTTCGGGCAGAGGACCATGCGGCGGCGCACGAGCTCCACGAAAAGATGGGCTGCATCTGCTATGAAAATCCGGGAATGGGAATATATTTTATAGCGGACCCCGACGGCTATTGGCTGGAAATTATACCGACAAGATGAGGTGAGGCGCATGAAAGGCTTTTTTAAAGATGGCGTGGTAATGGTCGGAGGCAAAAAGGTCGCCTTTGTTCAGAAAGAGGTGCGCGGCGGCTATCTTATGTACATGCCGGAATTCTTTGCCGAGGACGCGGCTATCGTGACGAACTACTCTTATTTTTACAGCGCTGACAAAAGCCCGCTGAGCATAGCCGTAAAGTTTTCCGCGGCGACGGCGCTCGCGGACAAATCAAAGCTGCTGGAAAGCTATTTTAAAGAGGCGCCAGAATCCGCCGGAGAAAGCGTACATTACCGCGAGACCGTGACGCAGAGCCAGTACATGAGCGTTTACTGTCTGCGCTTTTCGGTGGAAAAGGACGGCGGGATGCTTCTGGGCTGCTTTAACTGCTCCGCCGCGTACAAGGACGACTGGAAGCCTGTCGTATTGGAAATACTAAAGGATATATCCCCCGCGGATAAACAAGCACTATAGGAGGACTGACATTGTCGATCGTTATAGCGGCGCACGACCTTTCAGGCGTCGGGCGCTGTTCTCTTGGCGCCGCAATGGGCATTTTACCGGCGTTTGGCCACTGCTGCCAGCCATTGCCCACAGCGGTGCTGAACAAACAGACGGCTTTTGCCGGCTACAGCTTTTTGGATTTTACGCCTCACATGCGCGAATATATTTCCGGCTGGGAGGGGATGGACCTTTCACCGGCGATGATTTATACCGGTTTTTTGGGAAACGCAGGCCAGGTCGGGCCGCTAAAGGAGCTTATCTGGCAATACCCGGACGCGCTCTGCGTGGTTGACCCCGTGATGGGCGACGACGGCAAGCTGTACCCATGCTTTGACGAAAGCTTTGCGAAAGCCATGCGCGAGCTCGCGAAATCGGCGCATATATTGCTGCCGAACATGACGGAATTCAACCTCATAACCGGGGCGGACCCCGAAGCCCCGCTGCCGGACGAGCTTGACAGTCTGGTTTCGCGCGCGGCGCATGCGGGTTCTGAAAGACTTGAATATGTCGTGGTGACAAGCGCCAAAAAGAATTTAAAAAGAGATGAACGCGCCCTGTGTAACCTTGTGATAGATTTGAAATCAGCCACGGTCACAGAGCTTGAGTGCCGCGGCGACCATGTGCACTACAGCGGAACGGGGGACCTGTTCGCCTCCTGCGTATGCGCGTTGCTGCTTAACGGCTACGGCATGGTCGAGTCTGCGCGCCGCGCCGCGGAATTTGTGTCCGGCGCGGTAGAGCTTGTTCCCCAAGATCACGACCCGCGCTTGGGTATCCCCTACGAGAGGGTACTCTCGGATTTTGCGGTAAGATCGGGGGCAGGCCAATGCGCGGGAATATAAGATCCCTGACCTTGGCGGGCGTTTTCGCGGCGGTGATTTTCTCCGTGACGTTTTTGCTGCATATCCCGGCAGGGGGCGCCGGCGGGTATATCCATATGGGAGACGCATTTATATACCTCGCGGCCTCGCTGTTCCCCGCGCCGCTCGCGATGACCGCGGCGGCCATAGGTGCGGGGCTTTCTGACCTTATGACGCCCGGAGCCGCCGCGTGGATACTGCCCACGGTCATTATAAAACCCCTGTGCTGCATTGCTTTCACTAACAGATCTGACAAAATTCTTACGCGCGGCAACTTGCTCGCGATGGTTCCCGCGGCGCTTATAACAACCTGCGGATACGGTATCGCCGCCGCCGTAATTGGCGGGGACATTTCCATTGCGCTTGCGGAGATTCCGGTAACGCTCATCCAGTCGTCCGCAAGTTCACTGTGTTATGCGGGGCTTGGGGCCGCGCTTGACAGGACCGGTTTTAAACAGTTTATGATACGAGGTAGATAACATTGGTGCTTTCATACGAAATAGGCGACTCGCTTTATCTTAATATAACCAACCGTTGTGACTGCGCCTGCCTGTTTTGCGTGCGCAAGGGACGCGAAAGCGTAACGGACGGCGAAAGCCTTTGGCTTGAGCGTGAGCCCAGCGCCGGCGAGGTCGTAGCCGACCTTGAAAAACGCGAGCTTTCGCGTTACCGCGAGATATGTTTTTGCGGCTACGGCGAGCCAACAGAGAGCCTTGACGTCCTTATAAGCGTCGCGAAGTGGATAAAACGAAGCGCGCCCAAGCTTCCTGTAAGGCTTAACACGAACGGCCTGTGCGACCTTAGCCACGGTAAGGCGGTAGCGCCGCTTTTGGGCGGGCTTGTTGACAGCGTCTCCATAAGCCTTAACGCGCCCGACTCCGCGCGGTATATGGAAGTAACCCGTCCGCGCTTTGGGGAGGAGTCGTTTGAAGCTATGCTCAGGTTCGCAGAAAGCTGCAAGGAGTTTATACCGCACGTGCAGCTCACGGTGGTGGACATTCTCGCGCCCGGGGAGCTCGAACGCTGCGAGGCGATCGCCGAAAAAATGAATATCCCCCTGCGAGTGCGGAGGATGATAGATTAATTACAGCTTTTCTATTTGCATTTCAAGCAAAAGAGTATATAATGGTTTTGACAGAGGAGGTGCGTCCATGGCTTTGACAAAAGAAGACTTACAGGCAATTGGCCAGCTGACAAAAGACGTAATCAAAGAAGAATTGAGGCCAATCAATACACGGCTTGACTCGTTGGATTCCGGACTAAAGGCTACGAATACCCGGCTTGACGCGACAAATACACGACTTGATTCTTTGGATACCGGACTAAAAGCTACGAATACCCGGCTTGACGCGACAAATACACGACTTGATTCTTTGGATACCGGGGGCTAAAAACTACGAATACCCGGCTTGACGCGACAAATACACGACTTGATTCTTTGGATACCGGGCTAAAAACTACGAATACCCGTGTTGATTCATTATTTGCAGGCCAGAAATCTATGCAGGCCGCCATGATGACAATGCAGGAGGATGTTTCGGAGCTGAAGCAGGGACAGGCAGTCATGCAAATACAGCTGCACAGGCTAGAAAGCAAAGTTGACGAAGGATTCAAAGATGCCCAAGATGTTGTCTCTGAAGTTGCAGATGTTGTCGGAAATGAAATTCAAATACTTAAGAAAGCGTAATTTCAATTATTTTGCCGCTGCCTGTATTCAGCCAGCAGCAGGTCCACCATCTGGCCGTAGCTCTTTACACCCGCCGATTGGCGGTTGCTTTTTAAATAAACGTCGTTGACCCTTGCAGAGACTGTGGCGACAGGACCCTCGTATTTTTCCCAATGGGCGTCGTTGGCGGCGTAGTCCGCCAGAACGCCGGGATGAAGCGTTTGATAGACAGAGGAATACGCATCCCGGTCGGCGGCGTAGAGTGCGTTTAAGCTGTGCCTCAGCGCGAGCATCGCCCCAGAGTAAGCAAACTCGTCGTTTCCGCTGGCAATACACGCCATATACGTGATAAAATTGGCTTCGTCCTCGCGCATGTAGCCCTTAAAATGCACAAGCTCGTGGAGCATGGCGGAGGGAACTACATACGCGGGGGCATCCTTGTTAACGTTGCCCTCGAACGTGAACGGGAAGTACACGCCAACAAGGTCCGCCATAGAAAGCCCCACGGAGGCGGTCACGGGCTTGGCGCGGGTACAATAGCCTGAAAGGCGTGGATATTTCTCTCCCAGAGTCTCAAAGGCCGAGGGCGCGAATTTCCCGGCCTCAAACCAGCTTTCAAAGCCCGAGACCGTCACGCCGTCCTCTCCGCGAGCTGCCAGCGCCGCGTATTCAGATGTTTGCAAGGCAAGGTATTCGCACAATTCGCCCAGCTCTTCCGCGGAGGAGGGCCGTACCTCGAGCCCGCTGTTATGCGCGAAGGTCTCCCGGTGGTAGTTTAAACCGCAGAGCGCTACGAAGCCGAACCAGATAACGCCGCACAGGCACAGCAAAGTGGCGAGCAGCCCGGCAAAATCACGTTTAACAAGCGTGTATATTATGTACCAGATAAGCCAGAGTACAAACGACACCAGTGCAATTTCAGCTATCGAAAACGGGAGAAGCCCGCTTAACCGGCCGAATATCCCCGCGAGCCGGGGGTAAATTCCCGTGGAGTAAATGCGCTCGGTCGCGGCGGGGTGTTTAGCCGCGAGCCACGGCAGAAGCCACGCGGGAACGGCCAGCAGCACCAGCCACGCGCGTTTAAACTCGAAGATAGCCGCCATGCCGTTTCCCCCTTTACAACAAAACTATTGTTATACCGTGGTTGCCGTTTGCGCAGTCGCGGTCTTTTTTTAGCTCCGGGCAGGAGTCGAGGATCTTGCGGGCGGGAGCGTAAAAAGGCGAAAACTCCTCGCCCGGAGCGAAGGCCTTTATATCTCCGGCGGCGAGCATTCGCCCCAAAAGCCCGTGCGCGTCCCGCTTTATCGCGCCGCCGCGCCCGGTGGAGCCATAGCCGTGGATTATCTTGACAGCGGTGACACGCCGCGCCCGCGCCGTGCGCAGGGCTTGCTCAAGCCTTACGCGCGCCGCCTTTACCTCGGGCATACCGCTTTCGATATTTACCACCGTGACCGCCATTCTCCACGACCTTTCCGATTGCTGTAATTATATCACAAAGATTTGTTGGAATCACCGTAAAAACTATGGTATATTTAGTGCCACATAAAAGCAATACGGTTTTGTTTAATAAAAAGCCCCCGGATGGGGGGATTACAGGCCAATGTGCGGGCAGCAAAACATGGAACAGCGACAAGCCCGATGCGTCTTGTGTCCAGCTTCAAGCTGGTTACCCCGGCGGCCAGCCAAGCTGCCTGCCCGCAAGAACATGGAAGTGCAGATGCGCCACGCTCTGCATTGCGTCCTTGCCGCAGTTGTTCACCACACGGAATCCGTTATCGAGTCCGAGCTCCTCCGCGAGCTTTGCGATAACAGAGAAGATATGCCCCACAACGGCTTCGTTTTCAGTGGATATTTTGTCCGCGCCCGGAATATGCTCTTTTGGGATTACCAAAAAGTGCGTGGGCGCCTGAGGGTCTATGTCGTAAAAGGCAAAGATCCCCCGCGATGATCTTACAGAACAGGCAATCCATATCGCTAGCCTCCTAAATATTCAGCATATTCCTGATAAGTCTGGGCATCTCTGCCGCCGCTTGTCTGGCCTTATCTATATCCGCCGCGCCGCCCATGGCGCTGTCGGGTCTTCCGCCGCCGCTGCCGCCCGCAAGCTTTGCAAGCTCCTTTACCAGATTGCCTGCATGCACACCGGAATTAACGGCAATTTTTCCTGCTGAGACTAAAAAAGCCACCTTTTTTTCATCCAAAACTGTGAACAGCAAAACCGCCTGTGGAAATTGGTCCCGCGTTTTATCCGCAGAGGCTCTCAGCGTCTCAATGTTAACACCGCTAATTTCTTTTTTAGTAAAGATTACTGATCCAATCTCTTCCGTGTCTCCCTGCTGGCTGCTGGCAATTTTTTCGCTCAAATCCTGCACTTGCTTTGTAAGTTCGCGCAGCTGCGCCGCCGTCGCCGCAGCCTTGGCGGGCAACTCAGCCGGGGTGGCGGCCTTTAGCGCCTCGCAGGCTTTCGCGGTGAGCGCCTCGCGGTCCTCTATCAGCTTCAATACGCCTTTGCCGGTCGTACCCTCAATTCGCCTGATACCGGCGGCAACGGAGCTTTCGCTCAAAATCTTGAATAGCCCTATCTCTGCGCTGTTGCCCACATGGGTACCGCCGCAAAGCTCGAGCGACGCGCCCGAAACCTCGACCACGCGCACGACTTCGCCGTACTTGTCGCCGAAAAGAGCGGTTGCGCGCAGTTTCTTGGCCTCCTCCATGGGCATTTCTCTTACTGAGACGGGCAGTGCGCTTAAAATATTTTTATTGACTTTCGCCTCAACCTCTTTTAGCTGTTCGGCCGTAACGGCGGAAAAATGCGTGAAGTCAAAACGGCAGACGTCGGCGTCGACCATAGAACCCGCCTGATGCACATGCGAACCCAAAACCTCGCGCAGGGCGGCCTGGAGCAGATGCGTAGCTGTGTGGTTGCGCATGACGGAACGCCGGCGGGTTTTGTCGATCCTTGCGACGGCCGTGTCTCCTGTCATGAGCGCGCCGCTCACCACCGTGCCGATATGCAGGATATTTCCGGAAGGGGATTTGCGGCAGTCCTCCACCTTAAAAGCTGATTTTCCCACGCTTATAACGCCAAAGTCGCCCGTTTGCCCGCCGCTTTCGGCGTAAAACGGCGTCTTTTCAAGAACGATCACGGCCTGTTCACCCTCAAGGGCTTGTTCGTCTTTTTGGCCGTCCTTGACTATCGCCATTATTTTTGCGGAGACTTCGTTCTCTTTGTAGCCCACGAACTCGTCGGTGATCCCGGCTTCCGCCAGGACGTCGTCCTCCCAGCCCACGCCGGCTTTTTGCTCGTGCGCGCGCCTCGCCCGCTCGCGCTGCTGATTCATATGCTCCATGAAGCTCTCTACATCTACGGAGAACCCCTTGTCCTCCGCTATCTCCTGAGTGAGGTCCAGAGGGAAGCCGAACGTGTCGTAGAGCTTGAACGCGTCAAGGCCCGAGATCATTTTGTTTCCGCTTAAAGAACCGCTGTCTATACGGTCGATCAGTTCTGCCAGCATGTCCATGCCCTGCTCTATAGTTTTTGAGAAGCGCTCCTCCTCCACGCGGATGATCTTTTTTATATACTCGCGGTTTTCGCTGAGATCCGGGTAGGCCGTTAAATTTTCGTCAATGACAGTGTCGCAGACTTCAAACAGGAACGGCCGCTTGACGCCCAGCAGCACTCCGTGGCGCGCGGCGCGGCGCAACAGACGGCGCAGCACATAGGCACGACGCCGTCGCCAACCATGAACACTGTTGAGCGGATATGGTCGGTGATTACCCTGAGCGAGACATCGGTTTTTTCGTTTTTCTTGTACTCCACACCGGCGATTTTGGCGATATGCTTCATAATATTTTGGACGGTGTCGACCTCGAAGAGATTGCCGACGCCCTGCATTATACACGCCAGACGCTCAAGACCCATGCCGGTATCTATATTCGGGTGCTCAAGGGGGGTGTATGTGCCGGCGCCGTCAGAGTTGAACTGCGTGAACACAAGATTCCAAAACTCCACGTAGCGGTCGCAGTCGCAGCCCACCGCGCAGTTTGGGTTGTCGCAGCCGTATTCCTCGCCGCGGTCGTAATATATCTCGGAGCAGGGGCCGCAGGGACCCGAGCCTATCTCCCAGAAATTGTCCTCCTTGCCCAGTCGCACGATACGCTCGGCGGGGACCCCGCGGTTTTTATTCCAGATCTCAAACGCATCGTCGTCGTCCTGATAAATAGAAACCCAAAGCCGCTCCGCCGGAATCTTAAGATCGTCCAGTATAAACTCCCAGGCCCACTTGGTGGCGTCCTCTTTAAAATAGTCGCCGAAAGAGAAATTGCCCAGCATCTCAAAAAAAGTGCCGTGACGCGCGGTTTTCCCCACGCGCTCTATATCGGGGGTGCGAATGCACTTCTGGCAGGTGGTCACGCGCTTTCCGGGCGGGGTTTCGACCCCCAGGAAGTATTTTTTTAGCGGCGCCATGCCGGAATTTATAAGCAGCAGACTTGCGTCCTCACGCGGGACAAGCGGCGCGCTTTCGAGCCTGACATGCTCCTTGCTTTCAAAGAAGCTCAAAAAGCGCTCGCGGATTTCGTTAAGGCCAAGGTATTCCATAAAAATCAGTGCTCCCTTTAATAGATTGAGTTGAAAGTTGATAGTTGACAGTCCACAGTTGTGGAATCGCTTCGCGATTTATTCCTTAACTGTCCACTGTCCATTGTCAACTGTCAACTTCCTGTTTGCTCCTGCACCGCGCCGCCCTCGACCTCGCCGTTGGCGTAGCCGAGCATGCGCTCAAGCTCGTCGAGCATCCGGCCGGTCTGCCGGTCAAAGGCCGCGCCGTCTACATAGAGGTAATAGTCCTTGAGCACGCAGTTAAGTCTGCGCCAAAACTCGCTCTGCTCCATCATTGGCATGGTGACGTCGTCCCTGTCGCAGAAAATATAATCTATTTTTTCAAACTCGGCCCGGCCTTCCGCCGCGTTCGCAAGGTTTTCGGGGAAAGTCCATCCCGTCTGGCTCCTCGCCACGTTTACAAATCCCAGTTTTTCCATAAGCTCGTTTTCAAGTGTGTCCCCGGTTGCCATGCTGTAGTCAAGCCGCGTTAAATACACCGCGACCTTCGGTGCACCGAGCGCGTCTTCCTCAAGGTCGCGCATTCTGTCGTCAAGCTCCTTGCAGTACGCGCCGCCCAACGCCGCGCCGGTCTTTTTGCCGTCCATCAGCATGGCGACGCTCTGATAGTTGCTTAAAAGCTCGGTAAAGCTCCGGGCTCGCGGTACCAGCGCGATCTTAACGCCGGCATCCATAAGGGCTGCCTCGTCGTCTTCGGCAAGCGGGGACGCTGTCAGCAGCAAATGCGCCGAAAGATCCTTGATCGCTTCGATATCCGGCGCCTGCGCGGTACCGCAGGCCACTCTTCCGTCGACAACGTCGTCGTCGTCAGAGACACCGGCAAGACGGTCCTCCAGCCCCATTTCGACAAGCTTTTCTGTAAGCGCCGGAGAAAGCGACACCACCACGCCCGGCCGGGAGTCAAGCTCGGCGCCGAGTATCTCCAGAGGATACTCCAGATTGTCGGGCGCTACTTCACTGGAAGATGTGGAATCGACAGACGGTTCGTCGTCGGGCTTTTGCCCAAAACACCCCGCAAGTAAAAGCGCAGCCGCAAGGACAAGCGCCAAAAGTTTAATTTTCATTTTCGTCCTCCTACATGTCTTTATATTTTACCGCTTTTAGTAGGTATTTGTCAATTCCGGCCGCAAATGTTTACAAAACGCTTTCAAATAGTATTTTTATGAAATCCCCTTTATTTTCCACCGTTAAAGTGATATACTAATTAATGGAACGGAGTCTCAACAACCCCAAATATTATCTTGAGAGCAGTGGTGAATATGACCGTACTCAAGGGAATAGGCGGATCAAGAGGATACGGCTCGGGAGCTGCGACGGTAAAGAAGCCGGCCAGCCCCGTGGCGGTCAAGCTGCCCATTGCTGACGCAGGTGCCGAGATAAGGCGTTTTCGCCGTGCGCAGGCCACATATGCGGAGTATTTGCGCACGCTCGCAAAAGATCCCGGAGGCTCGGCAGGCAGGGTGGTCTCGGAAATCTTCGGCGCGTATGACTCTATAGTCCACGATGAGGATTTTCTTGACATCGTGATTGGGCGCGTAAAAAAAGAGCATGTGTGCATAGATTATATACTTTATGAGGAAAGCCGGAAGCTCATCTCGCTCTTTGCGACGATGAAAGACGACTATATGCGCGAAAGAGCTTCCGATATTGAAAACGTCACGACAGAGATCATAAATATAATGAACGGCGCGGGCGACAGATTCCCCGTTATGCCGCCCGACAGGCTCGGGCACGTGCTGGTGGCCGAAAACCTTACGCCCGCCGAAATGCTGCGGCTGGAAGGTCAGGCAATGCGCGGGATTGTCACCCAGCACGGAGGTGTGACTTCGCATATCGTTATTTTGGCCAAGGCGTTGGGAATACCAGCGATTGTCGGGGTGCCGCAAGCGGCGGAAGAGATTAAAGACGGAGACTTTTTGCAGCTGGACGCCTTTACCGGAAAGGTGGAAGTAAACCCGGACGCAGAGAGCCGCAAACACTACGCAATGCTTGAGACCGCGTATAAAGAGGAGCGCCGCCGTAGCGAAGAGGCAGCGTTCGGACCCGCTTTCACATTGGACGGCCACCGCGTGCGTGTGTTGGTAAACACGGGTGACGCGGCCAGTCTGAGGTCGTTCTCCCCCGAAGCGTGCGACGGCATAGGGCTGTTCCGCACGGAATTTGTGTATTTGAACTCAGACGGCTACCCGGACGAGGAAGCACAGTTTAAAATATACAAAAACGCGGTGGTACGCGCCAGGGGCAAGGAAGTCGTGTTCCGCACCGTGGACGTCGGCGCGGACAAAGCCGCCGGATACATGAACCTGCCGAACGAAGAAAACCCTCTGCTGGGGTACAGGGCGATACGCGTGTGCATTGACAACCCGGCTATGTTCGGCGCGCAGCTAAGGGCAATACTGCGGGCGTCGGCTTTCGTAAGGATTATGTTCCCAATGATAGTCACGCTTCAGGAGCTGCGCGACGCGAAGCTCTGCCTTGAAAACGAAAAGCAGAGTCTTCGGGACAGACATATCCCGTTTGACGAAAACATCCCGGTGGGCATCATGATCGAGACTCCCGCCGCCGTTATGATAAGCGACAGGCTGGCTCCGGAGTCGGCGTTTTTCAGCGTCGGCACAAACGATCTTATCCAGTACGCCACGGCGAGCGACCGCATGAACGAACGCACACACCATCTGTTTGACCCCTGTGATCCGGCCGTCCTGCGGATGCTGCTTATGGTGGCGGAAAACGCCGCCGCAGCGCATATCCCGTGGGGCGTATGCGGGGAGGCCGCCGGGGAGGAACGCTTAGCGCCGCTTTGGGTCGCCATGGGGGCGGGCCATTTAAGCGTTTCGCCCGGCTCGGTGGGGGCGGTAAAGCGCGTGATAGGAGCCGTAAGTCACGAATCCGCGAAAGAATGGCTGGGCAGCGTCATGCTGCTGGAGTCTGGCGGCGAAGTCAACGCCTATTACGACAATATTCTCAACCGCATGCTTTTCAGGGAGTTTTCTTTTGGGTTGTAGTGGACGCAAGACCAATTTTTATGGTTCGTTCAACAAACTAAACCGGCAGATCTTGCGTTTTTGCTCTATAGACCTATTTGACTGACTGGGTTAAAATTGTCAAGCCGGCCGCTTCAATACCGGATACCTGTACCCTGAAGCGGAGTCTTCTCCCTGCACCCACAGGGAGTCCTCGTCCCCGGCGGCAAGGTCCGCCGCCATCTGCGGGTCCTGCATGTCGGGGGAGGATTTTTCAAACGCCGTTCCGGCGCCTTCGCCGATGCCGAAGTCGCAGGTGCTTTCAAGATAATAACAGTTCGTGACGGTCGCTTCCTCGTTTCTGCCGGCCACCGCGCCGATAACATCCTCGCCGAACACCGCGCCCGCGTTATAGCTGCCGGCGAGAGTACCGCCGCCGCTGTTAAAGCCCACGAGCCCGCCCACGTTCCTTATGCCGGCGATCTTTGCGTAATTGAAGCAGTCGCGCACTCTGCCGCCGAAATTATAACCGGCAATCCCGCCCGTGTAGGTGCTGGCGCCGCCGTTTACGTTAGCGCCGTTACTGCATGAGCGAACGGCACCGCCCTCGCTGTTGAAGCCGACGATCGCGCCCGCGTAAGCTATATCGTTGGAGGTGGCGTTTATCTCGCCCGAAACCAGACGGATATTCTTAAGCTGCCCGCGGTTAGAGGCAAAGAGTCCGACGCTGCCTTCGCCTGAGGTTATCCTCAGGTTTTGTATCATATAGCCCTGCCCGTCATAAACTCCGGTGAATGGGTTTTCCGCGGAACCGATCATCGGGAAGCCGCCCGCGAACTGAGAATCCTCCATGATGTCTATATCCTCGGTCTGCACAAAGTGCGACTCGGGGTGCGCCGCCACATGAGCAAGCTGCGCCGCGCTGGTCACCACAAACGGGTTGCTGGCGCTGCCGTCGCCTGTCAGATAACCGCCGCTTTCGCGGGAATGCCCGCAGGTCGTGGAAAAATCACCGTCGCCAGAGGCCGCGGAAGCGGGGTCTGTGCCCAGCTCGTAGTCAAGGTTGGGATTGTCGGCCCTGGTTTCCGGAGGGCGGATACCGGGCGCCACTATGGTGTGGTCCGGCTCGTTCTCATAGATGACGCCGTCGGCGTTGACGCGCAAATAGTTCACCTTGTTGCCAAGAGCGTAGGTGGAGGCCCCTGCGGTCAGGTTGTTCACCACCGCCGAGCCTGTTATGTTTATACGCGACGCGGTGTTGGAGAACAGATTCTGGATATTAAGGCCGGCCACGTCTACCAAAAGCCGCGGAGCGGCGCCGGTCCCGGGATTAAGCGTAAAAGAGACGATATTGCCGTCCCCGCCGATAAATACGGGGGAAGAAGTAGTGACGCTGTCAACAGTTGTGGTGAGGTTGAGGTTTGCCTGACTCCGTACGTTTATATTAGTGACCTCGACGTCCTTTACCAGCAGGGTTACTGTCGCTGCGTCCTCAAAGTCGCCCGCGCCCAGCCCGGTTTTTGCGCCTATGCTAAGGTTCATGACCCTGCCGGCGCCGGAAAGAGAAAGTGAGCCGTCGGCGGTCAAAGTCTCGGCCCTTGTACCGTTCTCGAACACGAGCACGGTCTCGCGGGAGGAGGTTTCCAGTGTGTTAAGGCTGACGCCGCTGAGCTTTGCGTGGATAGACCCGCCATCCTCCGCCGGGGTGAGCACCATGCTGCGAATGGCGGCTGCCACCGCCGCCTGCTGCGTAAGCGCCGCGGGAGTGCGAAGCTCGACGACCTCGATATCGGTCGACCCGGAGGCGACGATGGACATTTCGGCGTCGGCGTTGTTAACGATTAGCCGGGTTGCCTTTACGTTGTGGAGTTCAAGAGTGTTTATCCCGCCGTTGCGGACTGAGATCGCGTTGTCCACGGCTACGTCCTCAAGCCTGATCTTGCCTTGCCCTTGAATACTTTCTATTATAACGTAATCGCTGACCTGCGCGTTTTTAAGCGTCAAATCCGCGTTTTTAAAGACGACGCTGCCGGCCTGCACGGGTGTGGTGTAGCTCATGTCATTGTAGACGTTAAGCGTCTCCTGCACGGTTGTCTGCCCGTCCGCCGGCCCGGACTCGGGTTCGGAGGACGGGGCGAACGGGTTGCCCGGCAGCTGCATATACCTTACCAGAGGCCAAGCCATGAGCCCGATAGCGAAAAGGCCGACGACCATCGTTCCCAAAACGATACGGCGCGTAACTTTGTTTTCGGGAAGCACAGGCTTTCTTGTTTTTTTGCGGGAGGCCTTTTCCGCCAGCGCGTCCTCCTCCGGCGTGGAAAAGGTGAAGTTCAGCTTCGCGGGGCGTCCCGGAGCGCCGGAATTCTTTGAGAGCGCACTGTGCTCCATGATCAGCTGCTCGCCTGATTTGCGCCTGGACTGGTCTTTGGCGGTTGCCGGAGGAGTCCCCCCCGAAAGTGAGATTCCGGTCGCGGCGCCTTCGGTGTGCGTTTGGGGTTTTGCCGCTCCCGCGCGCGTATATGTGACGGGTCCTGTGGAGTGTGAAGCCGGCTTTTTCGGAAGCCTTTTGCCGTCCTTGTCCATGTGCATTTCGGGCTGGATCTGGAAATCAAGCTTGCGGCGGGGAGGCGGAGCGGCGTCCTTGCCCTGCGGATGAGAGGTCTTCTGGTCATCGGGCGCACGGAAAAGCTCGGGGTCCGGCCCCTGCACGTAGGTCAGGGGATTTTCCGAGTCATCCTCCGGGGCAATGTCCAGCTCACGCAAATATCGCTGCCGCTCCCGCTCAAACTTCTGAGCCAGCGTCTCTTTAAAATCCTCGCTCTGGCGCGTTTCCTCGCGCCGCACGTCCCGCGAAAACTTCGTGAGGAACTCGGCTGCGGCGGACTCGTCCTCCGCCAAAGCGGCCCGGCCCGGGGCTTCGCGCGCTGGCGCGCGCTCAAGCTCGGCGCGCAGACCGGGGGCTTCACGCTCGCGCTCCTTGCGCTGCACATATGATAAAAAGTCCTCTCCGGCCTGTCCGGGGTCCTGCGCCGGGACGCTTGCTGCTGAGGGTCTCTCGCGGCCCTGGCGAACGTCCTGCTCAAATTTCTCCTCAAACTGAGTCTCGAACTGGCTGGCGATTCTCTTCAGGAATTCCTGGCGGTTGCGCTCCTCTTCGGCCTTTTGCAGATCCTCCCGGCCGGGCCGCGCAGGCGGCGCTGCTGTAGGCTGTGGCTTGGGCTGCGGCATTGGTACGGGTTGAGGCACAGGCTGCGGTATGGGCGCGGGTCCGGGCTGAGGCATTGGAGCGGGTCCGGGCTGCGGTATTGGTACCGGTTGAGGCACAGACCGCGGAATTGGCGCGGGCTCGGGCTCGGGCTGTGGCGGCGCGGCGTCTTCCGGCGGGACCGCATACCGCGACGGACGGCGGGGACGCCTCACGGGTTCCCTGCTTGAGGCGGATTCAGCGTTCGGGGCCATCTCGAAAGACTGGAAAGTGTACTCCGTAACTACGGGAGCGGCATAACCTACCGGTTCAAAGGTGACGGGCGCGGCAGGAGTCTGCGGAGCGGGCCGGGCAATCTCCACATGCGCCTGGGCCTGTGGTTGCGGTTTTGGTTGCGATCTCGGCGTTTCCGTCTGCGTTTGCGGTCTTATTGTTTCCGTCTGCGGCGGCAGACTAATCGGAGGCAACGGCACGGGCATCACGGCCTGCGCCGCGGGTTGCGGCCGGGCACGGGGGGTTTCAATCTCGGCCGTGTCCTGCGGACTCGGCTGCCTCTTTGGTATTTCGTATTTTTCAAAGCTCAGCTTCTTGCGCCGGTCGTCGTGCGCCATAAGCTTATCGGCAAGAGTCTGCGCGCTGGGCAGGGACGGCTGGTCGGGGACTTCGTCCCAGTCTGGGTCCGGCATGGCGGCGGCTTCCGTCTTGGCGGGATTTGCCTGCGGGGACCGGCGTGGTCTGCCTCCGTCGTCTTTTTCGGAAAACGCCGAAGAAGCCCCCTGCTTTTTAGCGCGCGGGCTTTCTTTCGGCAGGCTGCCGAATATGTCGTCGGTATTCTTAAGTTTCGGCCTTTCAGCCATAGTTAACTACTCTCCTAATGTCTAGGCTCGTTTTTGACTGTTTGAATAGCCTTTATAAGCGTGGCCGTCACCTTTACCTCATGCTCGCGCCTCAGCCTCTTTATGCGGTCGCCGCCGTCGTCCTCCTGCGACGTAACCGCGTAGGCGGGCGGGAGCGCGTTTAGGGCGAGCGCGAGAATATCAAGCCTGCACCGCTCGCACTGGCACGAGCGCAAGACTTTCATGGTGTGAGGCAGCTTTTCGAGTAAAATATCCTGCATATAATTGTGCAAGAGCAGCTTTTCGGGTTCGGGCAGGGCTTCCCTTTCAGGCTCGGCCGGCTTTGCCGGCGCGGGCGGGGGAGCCGGGGGCGGCTCGGTTGTGTCACGCTCAGCCTCTTTAACATAGGTGGGCATGATCTTCGAGTACATTTTTTCGCGGTCGAAATCTTTTTTAAGTTTTTTTGCCAAGTGGAACTACACCCCTGCTTCTAATAGTTCGTCCACGAACTTCATATAGTCACGCACGCCGCCCGCCCTGGGCGCGTAGTCGAACATATTTATCTGATTAGTCTGGGACTCCGGGATCGCCACGGAATTGCGGATCTTCGTCTCGTACAGCTTGGTGCCTATCTGCCCCGCAACCATTTCGGCTGTCTCTTTTATCCTGCGGGCCAGAACGGTGCGCCCGTCAAACTTTACAAGCAAGATCCCGCCGATTTTTATCGTCGGGTTGGTGTAGCGCTTTAGCCGCATAATCGTGTCGGTGAGCTGGGCTATGCCCTGCAGGCTGAAAATGTCCGCCTGCATGGGTATCACCACGTAATCCGAAGCCGCGAACGCGTTTATCGTCAAAATACTGAGCGCCGGCGGCGTGTCTATGATTATGTAGTCATACCGCGCGCGCAAGGGTTCAATCGCGTTTTTGAGCAGGTATTCGCGGCCTTCGTCGGGGAATTCGATCTCTACGCCCGAAAGCAATATGTTTGCCGCTATCAGGTCCACGCAGGTGGAGCGTTGGATAGCAAAGCGCGGCTTGACCTCGTCTTTGAGAAGCTCGTAAGCGGTGGGTCCGTCGTCCGAGTCGCCCCCCATGCTGAACGTAAGGTTTGCCTGGGGGTCCATGTCAATAGCCAGAACGCGGTAGCCGCGCTTCATCAGGGCGGTCGCGAGCGCCAGGGAGGTCGTGGTCTTACCCACTCCCCCTTTTTGATTAGTCACCGATATGACCTTGGCCAATTCATGTTCCCCCTCTAAGACAATATCTTATCCGTAAAAATTAACCACTTAACCAATTATAGTTGCTTTAAGACGTTTTGTAAAGATTTAGGTGGCACAAACGCAACTTTTTTATCCACGGTTACACAAAAAAGGTATTCCAATTTTGGAATTAAAGTGATATAATGGTTACGCTGTATGTTAATTCATCCAATAGCGGCGCGGCAGGGGGAGCTTAATGAAGATCTACGACGACCTTAATGACATGCATATCGACGTCCTGCGCGAAATCGGCAACATCGGCGCCGGCAACGCCGCGACGTCGCTTTCGGTCATGATGAACCAGCCGGTGGACATGACCCTGCCAAAGGTCAACATAGTGGGATTTGACGCGGTATCCAACGCGGTGGGAGGCGCTGAGAAGCTCTGCTATGGCGTGCTTGTCACCTTAAGCGGCGAAGTTGACGGGATGATCATGTTTATTTTGGACAAGCAATTTGCCCACAAAATACTTAACGTTCTTATGGGAGAAAGCTACCGGAGCTTCGACGAGATGAGCGAGCTTTCTCTTTCCGCCATCAAAGAGGTTGGCAATATCCTCGCGGCCTCCTATGTAAACTCTATCGCCGAACTCACCGGATTGAGGATCGACCTTTCGGTCCCGTTCGTTTCCATCGACATGGCCGGCGCCATGCTCAGCGTACCACTGAGTAAATTTGGCTATGTGGGCGACAAAGTGCTGTTTATAGAAGAAAACTTTAAAAGCAACAACGAAAGCGTTATGAGCCACATGGTCCTGTTCGCCGAGATGGAATCTCTGCAACTAATTTTAGGGAAGTTGGGGCTTTAGTAGTATGGGAATGCTTGTCGTCGGTATCTCCGACATGAAAATAGCGACGCCGCCGGACACTCTTATCACCTACGCGTTGGGTTCGTGCGTCGGAATTTGCCTGTTGGACGCGACCACGCATGTGGCCGGGCTTTCGCATATAATGCTGCCCGAAGGCAAGGTAGCCCCCAACGACGCCTCTGTTTGTAAATTCGCGGATTCGGCCATACCGGAGCTGATAAAGCGCATGGAGAAAAAGGGCGCTCTGCGCGCAAGAATTAAAGCCAAGATCGCGGGCGGCGCGCAGATGTTCGAGCCTTCAGGCGGAGGCGCCAACAGCGCCATGTGGCAAATAGGCGAACGCAACGTAAAGTCGGTCACCGCCATGCTGCAGAAGTTCAGCATTCCAATCCTGGCCAAGGATATCCTGCTCAATTACGGCCGCACGGTGTCGTTTGACCCGGTAAGCGGAATTATGACGGTAAAGGCCGTCAACAAGCCGACAAAAGAATTGTAAATTTCTTTGGGGGTATTGGGCACCCCCTTTATTTTTTTCTATAACAAATTATACTCGCGTAGTGCGGGATATCAAAGCGTTCGGGGCAGCCGCTTAGATATTCCGCGTGTTCTTTTTCAAAGGCGTCAAGCTCGGCACCGGAAAGCGAGGACGCGCCAACTCCCCTGCAAGCCCGTATGCGCCCGCGCCAGCTTTCGCGGGTGAAGCTTATGTTAAGGTCAAAGCCCGTTTCAGCTTCAAGCGCGAACAGTTCAGGCGGCGCGCCGGGGTCTGAGAGCGGCTGCCTTTTATAGCTGTGGCCTGTCCAGTACGGGTTGTATTTTAAAACCAGCTTTTCGCTGGCGGCGGCAATCTCACTCTCACCCGGCAGCCACACTACAGACATGACGGCCAGCCGCCCGTTTTTTGCGAGCATACTGTGGATGTTTGGATACACGGCCGCCTTGTCAAAATATATAAAGCACTGACACGCGGTGACGGCGTCGAAGCTTCCGGCAGGAAAGCCGACTGTCTCGGCCGGGGAAACCACGTAACGAATATCCATTCCCGCCTCAGCCGAAAGCCGCCGGGCTTCGGCGATTTGATTTTCCGAGACGTCTGCTCCGGTGAAGCTCGCGCCGTATTTGTAAAGGCCGCGAGGCAGCACGCCGGTTCCCGTGCCGAGGTCCAGCACGCGCTGGACGCCTTTGCACAGCCCCATTGAAAATATTTTTTCAAAAAAGCTTTCGGGGTAAATATCGCGGTATTTTGCGTAGTCGGCCGAGGCCCTGCCCCAGTCGAAAGTCCTGCCGTGGTCATGCGTCTCTTTTTTTTGCGCCTTCACTCAAAATGCCTCCGTCGCCCAATTATGGTATTTGTTGACAATGCACGCTGGCTGTGATATGTTATACACAGCGTATCACGCAATAAAAAATGGGGGCTAAGTATTGAAAAACTTGTTTAATCTCAAAGGAAAGGTCGCGCTTGTCACCGGCGCTTCCTCAGGGCTTGGCGTTCAGTTCGCCAAGGCGCTGGCCAATCAGGGAGCAAATATTGCCATCGCCGCAAGGCGGGCCGACCGGCTTGAAAAAGTAAAGGCCGAAATTGAAGCTCTGGGCGTCCAATGCCTTGCCGTCACCTGCGACGTTCTCAAGACCGGGGATATTGTCTCGATGGTCGCGAAAGTTGAGGAGCGCTTTGGAAGAATTGACATTCTGGTCAACAACGCAGGCGTGGGCAAGCAGATTCCGGCAGACGTCCAGACCGACGACGAGTGGCTGTCCACCATCAACATAAACCTCAACGCGGTATATTACGTGGCGCGTGAAGTCGGCAAGGTGATGATTGCCCAGAGCTACGGGAAGATTGTCAATATCGGGTCGGTGCACTCCACGGTAGCCATGGCGGGCTCGCCCATATCGGCCTACTGCACCTCCAAGGGTGCGGTCGCAATGATGACGAAGGCGCTTGCGAACGAATGGGCAAAACACAACATCACGGTTAACGCCATTGGCCCCGCCTACTTCCCCAGTGAAATGACAGCCTCGGTCGTAGAGGACACGGCGTTTCTTTCCGCGGTAAAGACCTACTGCCCCATGGGACGGGTGGGCCGGGACGGGGAGCTTGACGGTGCGCTTGTCTATTTCGCGTCCGACGCCTCCAGCTACACCACCGGGCAGCTTTTGACAGTAGACGGCGGCTGGACGACGATTTAAATATTATACAAAACCGGCTTGGGCGCGGGATTTCCGCGCCCAAGCCTTTTGCCGCAATGGCATTTAACTTCTAGTTCGCCATAAGCCCGGAGGAGCCTATCTGCACGGTGACCGGCTTTTTTTCCGAAGCTATTATCCTGAAAGTCACCGGGTCTCTGGCCGTGATCTCCGCCGTGCACTGGTATGTGCCGTTCATGAGCTTCTGGCCGGCGACGCTTAAGGGCGCGTTCTCTATATACGTTCCCGGCTCGATCGCTCCGCTGTAGTACAGCGACACCTTTGTCTCGGTAAGCGCGAGGTCGACGCTCAAAAGATATTCATTCGCCGCGGGGTTTTCTATCATGACGTTCCCGCTTGACGAGGCGTCGTGGAAATAGATCATCCCGTTTAAGGTATAAGGGAAGTCCGCGCCGCCCTCTATCTCGTCGGTTTCAACGGGCTGGACGGTAACGCTGGCGGGCTCGATCTCCATATCGCTGAAAACCGTGAGCCTCAGGGCGAGCATGGAAACCGTTATGATCCCGATCGCGGCGCAAAAGAAAACCACGACCCGGCGCATGTTATTGTACAGCCCCATCACACGGCCCTCCTGACAAAAAAATATCCATATATTGTATTGTATCACATAATTTATACAACATCAATGTCTTCGGACAAAATTAATTATACTTTAACTATTACTTAAAATTATACACAATTATACAAAAATCTCCGCCGTATCAGCCGCAGCGCCTCCGTTGTCTTTTAGTATAGGCTCCACTATATTTTTTATATAATCCTCTGTCTGCTTGGCGGAAAGCCCCGTGTAAAGCCCCGGTTCAAGCAGGCGGTCCAGCTCGCCGCGGTCCAGCCCCACGGCGGGGTCGTTTGCGAGGCGCTCTAAGAGGTCGTTTTCAAGTCCCTGCTCCTTGACGGCGCGGGCGGCCTCCTGCGAATGGGTCCTTATACGCTCGTGGAGCTCCTGTCTGTCGCCCCCGTTCTTAACCGCGCGCATCATTATATTTTCGCTGGCCATGAACGGCAGCTCGGCCATCACTCTCTTGCGTATGACCTTGGGGTAGACCACAAGCCCGTCGCAGACGTTCAGCATGAGGTTGAGCATGGAGTCCGCCGCCAAAAACGCCTCCGCCACCGATATACGGCGGTTGGCCGAGTCGTCCAGCGTGCGCTCAAACCACTGTGTCGCCGCAGTAAGGGCGGGATTTAAAAGATCGGTGATCACATACCGCGAAAGCGCGGTGATTCGTTCGCTGCGCATTGGGTTACGCTTGTACGGCATGGCTGAAGAGCCGATCTGCTGCTTTTCAAAGGGTTCCTCCATCTCCTTGAAGCTCTGTAAGAGCCGCAGATCGTTGCTGAACTTCCCGCAGCTCTGGGCGACGCCCGCGAGCGCCGACAGCACGTTAAAATCCACCTTGCGGGAGTATGTCTGGCCGGAGACCGGAACGACGCCGTCAAAGCCGAAATCCTTTGCTATCATATCCTCAAGCGCCGCTATTTTCTGCGAGTCCCCGCCAAAAAGCTCAACAAAGCTGGCCTGCGTGCCGGTGGTCCCCTTGGAGCCCAGCAGCTTTATGCCCGCCGCCCGGGCGGACACTTCATCAAAATCCATTACAAGCTCGTTTATCCACAGCGTTGCGCGTTTGCCCACGGTGGTGAGCTGCGCGGGCTGCAAATGCGTGTAGGCGAGCGCCGGCAGATCCTTGTATTCCAGCGCGAAGCCCGCGAGCTTTGCGATGACGCCGAGTAGCTTTTGGCGCACGAGCGACAAAGCCTCGCGCATTATAATAATGTCGGTATTGTCGCCCACATAGCAGCTTGTCGCGCCCAGGTGGATGATTCCCGCCGCGTTTGGACACTGTACACCGTAAGCGTAGACATGGCTCATGACGTCGTGGCGGGTCTCCCGCTCGCGGGCTTCGGCCACGTCGTAGTTGATGTCGTCCGCAAAGGCCTCAAGCTCCGCCACCTGCTCCGCCGTAACGGGCAGGCCCAGCCTGTGCTCGGCCTTGGCGAGGCTTATCCACAGCCTGCGCCAGGTCTTGAATTTTTTGTCGGCAGAAAACAAATACTGCATCTCGCGGCTCGCGTACCGCGTGGAAAACGGGCTGACATAAATGTCGTACCGGTTCATGGCGTGACTCCTTTAATTCACAAGCTTTTCAATAGCCGCAATTTTTACGCAGAGGCAGAAGACGTCTCCCGCGGCTTTTAGCTCGTCCAGCCCGGGAAACGACGGCGCTATGCGGATAGTACGGTCATCAGGGTCGTTGCCGTGCGGATGGGTGGCCCCGGCGGGAGTCATCACAAGCCCTGCCTCCTTGCACAGCGCAACAACACGCTTTGCCGTGCCGGGAACGACGTTTATGCTTATAAAATACCCGCCCAGCGGCTTGGTCCACTCAGCGAGGCCCAGCCCGCCAAGCTCGCGCTCAAGGGTGTCCAGCACGATCGAGAACTTGGGCCGCAAAACCTCCGCGTGCTTTTTCATATGCGCGCGAATGCCGGCAAGATCTTTAAAATAGCGCGCGTGGCGCAGCATGTTGAGCTTGTCGTAGCCTATAGTCTGTATGCTCATGTGGCGGTTTATAAATGCCAGGTTTTCCTTCGAAGCGCCAATTGCAGCCACGCCCGCACCGGGAAAGCTCACCTTTGAGGTGGAGGTAAACAGGAAGATATTGTTCTCGTGGCCGTATTTACCGAATGCTTCCAGTATGCGGGGGATTTCCGCAATCCTGTCGTCGTACAGGTTGTGCACGGGATACGCGTTGTCGCAAAAAAAGCGGAAGTCGGGCGCGGCGGGGTTAAGGGCGGCAAGACGCTCTATAGTCCCGGGAGACAGGCAGTGGCCCTGCGGGTTGGAGTATACGGGCATGCACCACATGCCCTTGACCGTGGGGTCCTTGACAAGCTCCTCAACGGCGTCCATATCCGGCCCGCCGGGAGTCATGGCCACGGTGGGCATTTCCAGCCCAAAATGCCCGGAGACGGCGAAGTGCCTGTCGTAACCCGGCACCGGACAGATGAATTTAGGACTTTCCTGCTTGCTCCAAGGCAAAGCGCCGCCCGGCAGCGGGAACAGCCAGCAAAAGGCCATGAGATCGTGCATGAGGTTCAGGCTGGAGTTTCCGCCAACGAAAACCTGGTCAGCGTTAACGCCCAGCATCAAAGCCATCAGACGCTTGGCCTCGAGTATGCCGTCAAGCCCCATGTAGTTCGCGCTGTTTATGCCGTCCTCAGAGATTAGCGCGCTTTGGGAGTTTACGGTATCCAGCATTTCGCGGGTAAAATCAATCTGGTCCACATTTGGTTTGCCGCGGGCCATGTCAAGCTTAAGGCCGGAGGCTTTTTTATTTTCAAGTTCGGCTAAAAGCCCGGACAAAGCCTCCGCGGCTTCGCCCCTGTTTAGCTCGGAATATTTTTTCAAAGTGACGTCCCCTTTAGATCATATATTTCTGTTATTGGCGCTCCGTGTTTTTGGGCGAGAGCCTTTGCGCTCTCATACTCCACCGAGGTTTTTTTTATGTCGCCAAAAGCCGCGTCCTTAAGCTCCAGCTCGCCGTACGCGGTCTGGACCGTGCGGGCTTCACGGCGCATGGTAGTTCGTTCGCGCACGCCGCCTCTAACGCCCAGCGTGGATGTGTGAATAAACAGCAGCCGCGTAAATTCGTCCTTTCGCGCGGGCTGCGTCAGCAGGCTCAGCACATGGGCGGGGCGGCCCTTTTTCATGACGGCGGGCGTGAGCCAGCAGTCGAGCGCGCCCGCCTCAAGCAAAACTTTGCAGGCGTATGCCAGCGCCTCGCCGGTCATGTCGTCTATATTGCAGCAGAGCTCCAGCACATCTTCGCGGCCGGAATTTTGCGCTTCCTCCACAAGGCTTGCCCGCAAAAGGTTCGCGCGCTTAAACTCCCGCTTTCCCGCGCCGTAACCGGTCTTTATGACCGTCATTGCCGCCGGCGGGGAAAAGCTATCTACGGTCGCCACGGCAATGGCTATCCCCGTTGGCGTGACCATCTCGCCGTCGTTGTCTGTTATATTGAGCGGAATCTTGTGCGCCCGCGCAATCTCAAGAGTAGCCGGGGCGGGTACCGGCATGAGCCCGTGGCCGCACCAAACCGTGCCGCGGCCCTCGCTTAGCGGGGTGGAAAGCACGCGCTCTATGCCGAGCTCGTCAAGGCATATAGCCGCGCCGACTATGTCTACGATAGAATCCACGGCGCCGACCTCATGGAAATATACTTCATCCTCCGGCAGGCCGTGGACCTTACCCTCGGCCTTTGCCACGATGCCGAAAATCTTTTTGGCCAAGGCCTTTGCCTTTACGGAAACGCCTGAGCCGTCGATGATTGCGTTTATCTCTTTTATACCTCTGTGCTCGTGGCTGTGGGCATGCCCGTGATCATGCTCGCAATCGTGCTCGTGATGATGATCGTGATCGTGTTTATGATCATGCTCATGCTCGTGATGCCCGTGTTTATGCTCATGACCGTGCAGCGTCACGTCAAAGCTGCACGCCGAAATACCAGATTTATTCACGCGGGTAATATTTATATCATAACCTTCTAGGTCAAGGCTATCCAGTCCGGCCCTGAGCGCGGATTCGGAAGCGCCGAGGTCCAGCAGGGCGGCGACTGTCATGTCCCCGCTTATTCCGCTGTTGCATTCCAGATACAGAGTTTTCACAAAGTCTTCCCCCCGTTCACGGCTAATCTGTTTATCTGCGCCGCAAGATACCCCGCGCCAAAGCCGTTGTCTATGTTCACGACGGCGACTCCCTCCGCGCAGGAGTTGAGCATGGTCAAAAGCGCCGAAAGCCCGCCAAAGCTCGCGCCGTAGCCAACGGAAGTGGGCACGGCCACGACCGGCGAGTCGCACAGCCCGGCGATTACTCCCGCAAGCGCGCCTTCCATACCGGCCGCCGCCACCACGCAGGTTGCGCGGCGCACGGATTCTATATTCCCCAGCAGCCTGTGGATACCCGCGACGCCAACATCATAGAACCGCTCGACCTTTGCGCCGAAAAACTCGGCAGTCCTTGCGCACTCCTCTGCCACAGGCATGTCGGAGGTTCCGCCCGTGCACACCGCCACAAGGCCTACGGGTTCGCGCGGGTTAATGTTAAGGCTGATAACGCCGCTTAAAGGGTCGTATTCGCTTTGAGGCAGCATTTCGTTTACGGCGGCGAATATCTCTTCGGTTGCCCGGGTGCCCAGCACATTGGAATTCTTTTTCGCGAACGCGGCGAATATAGCCGCCGCCTGTGCCGGGGTCTTGCCCGCGCAGTAGACCACCTCGCCGAAGCCGCTTCGCAGCTCGCGGTGATGGTCAAGCTTCGCGAAGCCAAGGTCCTCGTAGGGCAGGGCCTTAAGCTCTTCCACCGCCGCTGCGACGCTGACAGCTCCGGATTTAACGTTTTCAAGCAATGCCTGAATGTCCACGTTCTGGTCACATCCTTAAGTTCGGGTATAAGGGCCGCAGATTTTACAATACTTGGAGCGTCACGTGTCAAGCTTCAAGCTTGTCAAACGAGCCGCTTCTAAAGCCCTCAAGATCAAGAGTGATCCGCGAAAACGCGAGCTTTTTTGCCGCCCTGATTATTTCCTCGCGCTCCCTAAACACTTCGGGGAACGCCTCCGGTAAAACCTCAAGCCTCACGGTATCCCAGTGGACTCTGGCCCGCAGGACCGCTGTGCCGGTAAGGGCTTTTATTTGGGTTTCAAGCTCATGTATTCTTTCAAGCAGCCCCGGAAATATGCACTCGCCGTAGGGCAGCCGCGTAGCGAGACAGGGCGCGGAGGGCTTTTCGGCCACGGGAAGGCCCTGTTCTCTTGCCACGCGGCGCACGTCTTCTTTGGTGAAGCCCAGATTTGCCAGCGGGCTTATGATTCCCAGCTCTTTAAGCGCCTTAAGGCCCGGCCGGTATTCCTTGAGGTCGTCCGCGTTGGTGCCGTCAAGAACGGTGGCAATACCGTCCGCCTCGGCGGATTCGCGAATCTCCGTAAAAATCAGCCTCTTGCAGAGGTAGCAGCGGTCTTTGTTGTTGGCGAGTATCTCATCCGGCAGATTTGGAACGCCGATTATGGAAAAGGTCGCGCCAAGCTGCAATGCCAGCGCCTGCGCCTCGCGGTTTTCCCCGGGAGGAGACAGCGGCGTGCGCACCGTCGTGGCCTTTACAAGATATTTTTCACGGGCGCCCGCTTCGCAGGCGGCTTTCAGCAGCAGCGCGGAGTCTACCCCGCCGGAAAACGCCACAGAGATTCCGCCCTGCGCAAACTGCCTTAAATAATCCACCAACTCTGAATATTCAGCCAAATTACACACCACCAAAAGTTCCATATCCCGTAATTCTTCTACGGCGAATTTACTTCGCCGCAGAATACCGCTGCTTCGCCGTCGAGGCGAACCCGGGGGTCTTACAGGGGGTATTGGATACCCCCTGCAAACTAGCCGGCGCAGTCGGCTAGTAATTCGCCCATCCCGGCACGCGCGGGAACGGGATTACGTCGCGGATGTTCTGCACCCCGGTAAGGTACATCACCAGCCGCTCAAAGCCCATGCCAAAGCCCGCGTGCTTCGCGCCGCCGTATCTGCGCAGGTCAAGATACCACTCGTAGCTCTCTTTGTCAAGCCCAAGGCCGGTGATTCTTTCCTCAAGCACATCCAGCCGCTCTTCGCGCTGGCTGCCGCCTATAATCTCCCCGACTCCGGGAGCCAGCAGGTCCATGGCCGCGACAGTCTTGCCGTCATCGTTCATCCGCATATAAAAGGCCTTTATCTCCTTGGGATAATCCGTGACGAACACGGGCTTTTTAAATATCTTCTCGGTTAAAAACCGCTCGTGCTCAGTTTGCAGGTCGCAGCCCCAGAACACGGGATATTCAAAGCTTTCTTTGTGCCGGGTCAGCAGGTCTATGGCTTCGGTGTAGGTGACTTTCGCAAAGGTGTCGGAAACGATACCGTTAAGCCGCTCCAAGAGCGATTTGTCGTAGAAGTCGTTGAAAAAGCGCATTTCATCGGGGCATTTTTCAAGGACATAGCGGATGACGTATTGCAGCATGTCCTGAGCCAGCGCCATGTCGTCATTAAGGTCGGCGAAGGCGATCTCCGGTTCAATCATCCAGAATTCGGCGGCGTGGCGCGGAGTGTTGGAGTTTTCCGCGCGGAAAGTCGGCCCAAAGGTATAGACGTTTCTAAAAGCTAACGCAAAGCATTCGGCCTCCAACTGGCCCGAGACGGTGAGCCCTGTTTTTGAGCCGAAGAAGTCCTTGGAATAATCCACTTCACCCATGTCTGTGAGCGGCGGGGAATTTTCCGGCAGGGTGGTCACGCGGAACATTTCGCCAGCGCCCTCCGCGTCTGACGCAGTGATGACCGGCGTGTGCACGAGAACAAAACCGCGCTCGTTAAAAAAGCTGTGTACGGCAAAGGCGGCGGCGCTTCTCAGGCGGAACACCGCTGAGAACGTGTTGGCGCGCGGGCGCAGGTGGGCGATCTCGCGCAAAAATTCAAGCGAATGGCGTTTTTTTTGCAAGGGGTATTCCGGCGGAGAGAGGCCCTCCACGGCAATCTTTGCCGCGTGGAGCTCAAAGGGCTGCTTCATACCCGGAGTAAGGACAAGCTCGCCTTCGGCGGTGACGGCCGCGCCCACGCCCAGCTTGACGATTTCTTTGTATTCGGGCAGGCTTGCGGAATCAAGGACGACCTGTAGGCTTTTCATGGCGCTGCCGTCGTTGAGTTCAATAAACCCCACGTTTTTGCCGTCCCGAAGCGTCTTTACCCAGCCGGAGACCGAGATTGTCTTTGCCCCGAACGCTTCCGGCGAGGCGTGTAGCTGCGCAATTGTAATTATTTGTTTCAAACTAAATCCTCCTATGAATAACGTTCGGGCGTTAAGACTATGAGCGCATATGACACAGAGCGTCCAGTGGCCGGCTTCAAGCCGGTTATTCCTGCTTTATTGCCTCAAGCGCCGAAATCCTAACGGCGCGGTACGCGGGATAAAACCCTGCCACAAGGCCGATCCCGGTGGCGAAAGCGAGTCCCAGCGCTACGAGCCACAAAGGGATTATCGAAATCTGCATCGTCTCCCCCATACCGCCGTACATGCCGAACATGCCCATGATGCCGCCGCCGTCTCCCGCCATTGCGCCGCCAAAATAATTTAACAAAAACGAAAGCGAATAGCTCAGGGCTATGCCCGCTATTCCGCCGAAAAAGCCGATAAATCCGGCCTCCAGCAAAAACATTGAGCGTATATTGCTGACAAGACAGCCCAGCACCTTAATAACGCCGATCTCACGGGTTCTCTCGTAAACCGACATGACCATGGTGTTGGCGATTGAAAAGGCAGAAACCAAAAGCGTGATTCCGCCTATGCTGCCGAGTATGAGTTGCATCTGGAACAGGCTCTCCTGCATCCTTACGCGCTCCTCGTCCATGCTCCAGGTGTAAAAGCCCATTCCGTTAATAATTTCCTGGATACCGGCCACGGAGTCGATATCCGCGGCCTTGACGCTCGCCTGGCTGAAGGTCGCCTGATCGTCCTTGCTTCGCTTGATTCCGTTCACCTTTTCGTAGTCCGCGCGAACGGCGTTGACGTCTTCTATGCTCAAAAACATGCCGTACATGCTTTCGCTGCGGTTTTGTTCGGCAACCAATACGCCCACGACCTCTACCGGTACTTCATATGGCGTGGCGTTCGGCTCGTCCTGCGGGGTTATAACGAGCTTTAGCTCGGTTTCTAAGGGGTCGAAGAACGGGTCCTCCACAACGCCGTTTTCGTCGGGCCAGGGGCTGCGGCGGTTGTTCACCCTTTTGCGGGTGTCCTCAAAGCGGTAGGCCATCTGCCCGCCGATAACCGCCTTGACGGTTTTTCCACTTTGGGCGGGCAGGGTCTCGCCCTTTTCTATTTTATAGCCAAGCTCCAAAAGAGCCTCCGGATAAAGGAAATACACCTCGGGCCAGCGGGCGCGGTAAACGTCGCGCTTGCCCGCGAACAGACCAATCTCCGCGCTGTGGGTCGAAGTTGAAAAGTCCAGGTATTCCATCGGGCTTGCGGCCACCACGCCGTCTATTTGCTGCATTTGCTCGACGGCTTCGTCGTTAAGAGGAGTTTCGTCGCTCATCTGGTTGACGCTTATCATCGTAAGGTCGCTCCACATCTTGAGCTGCTCTTCGTTTTGCACGCTGACGCCAATCCCCAGCGAGATCATCATGATGATTGACGTTGTGCCGAACACGACGCCCATTATCGTAAGGATCGTACGGAACTTGCGCCTGACCAGATTGCGCACGCACATTTGCAGCAGGTCAGAAATCTTCATCGAAATCCTCGCTCCCCTTGAGCTTAAGGCGTTTTATCATATACAGCGCCAGCGGAACCGCTATGAGCGCCCCGCCCAGAGCGCACATCACGATAGAAAACGCCGAAATTCCGCTTGGCTCCTGTTCCTCCATGCCCGTCATGTCGCCGGGCATCTCCATCTGCGGCGGTTCGTACGGCGGCTCCACCATTATTATGAACGGCACCGATACGCGCTTGGTGTTCATGTTGCCGTCCTCGTACTCTATAACGGCGTTGCCGGAAAACTCGCCGGGGGTCATTATAGTTATGTTGATGTCTACAGTGTCGGACTTGCCGCCGCCCTCAAGCGGGCCGAAGCGCGTTATGGGCGCAACAAATTCCACGCCCGGGGTTATCGCCTCCACAAAGCCGGAGATGTTGCCTATGGTCGGCTTGCCCTTGTTGGTTATCGGCACCGAGAGATAGCCTTCTTCGCCGGCCTGCATATAGCTTGTATAGTCGGTTATCTCGTCCACGGCAAAGCGGTCCAGCTGCGTTACGGGTATCGCGATCTTGACCTCGCTGGTGTCGTCCTTATAGGCCTTGTTATCTAAATACTGGTACTCGAATTTTACGGTTATGCTGTACTGCGTGGTCTGCACGCCGTTGTTGTCGCTGACAGCCTCGCGCGCCTGCACAGAGAGCGTAAAGGGCTTGTTTTCCCCCGGGACCATCGTCGGGAAGAACACCGTGTTGGAGGCCGAGGTTATAACGAAGCCGTCTGCGGGCTCAATAGTAGCGACCATGTTTTCCACGGTGGTGGCGGTGCTGGTGTTTTCGAAACGGAACTCCAAATCAAATACGTCGCCCGCTATAATCGGCGAGTCCCCGTAGCTGTATTGTGATATTATAACGTTTGGCCGCAGTATCGCGCTTTCGGTCGCGTCCTTGTCAACGGGCAGCTCGGCCACTACTGTTTCGGACCTTGCGGGGGTGTCGTAATCCTCCAGCTCGTACTGCGCGAAAAAATTAAAGGCGCTGCCGGTGCCGTCGGCCTTTATATTGTTAAAGGTCACGCGGTAGCGGGGGTAATCGCCGCTTGTCGCGCCCAGCTCTATCTTACCGGTGGTGCCGTTAAGGGCGCGCAGGCCCGGGGAGTTCGTCATAAACACGAAGTTCTTGGCTCTTTCCAGCGCCGAGCGGGGTTCGTCCGCGAGGCCCAGGTCGGCGTAGACAATCTCCACCGTAAAGGCCGGCGTGTCCTTGTCTATCTCTGTGAGCACCTGTCCCTGCGAGTTCTTCACCGTGACAGTGTCTATAACGATGCTGGGCTTGGGGTCCGCGGCGTCGTCTTCTGCCGCCGCTTTAAAGTAGCCTGTGGGGATCTCTATAGTCATTATATATTCATCGTCAATTTCAAGCACCACAGTATTCCCGCTGCCTCCGGTGTACACCAGCGACGTGAGTCTGGCCTGATAATAATCGTCGCTGCTGCGGTAAGAAATGCGAAGCTCGGTGTCGGGCGTCGTGCTGAAAGGGCCTGATCTTATGCTGAGATCTTCGGAAGCATATTCTCCTGTGCCAGGCAAATCGCTTTCATTTCCGCTGTAATTAAAGGTGAGGCTAACGTTTGTGTCGACCTTTCCCCTTGTAACATTTTCGCTGAGTCTTGCGTCCGCCCAGACGCTGATGGAAGGTTCGGTTTCGCTGGATGAGCCGCTGGATGAGCCGTTGGATGAGCCGTTGGAGCCATTTGTACCGCTGTTATTGCCGGGGCTGCCGTCCGCGAACGCCGTAAAATCCAGCGGGGCTACCGGGATTCCGAGTCTCATGAGCACGGGCAAAATGCCCGAAAACATGCCGAATATGAGTATAAGCGCGATGATAAGCGCAATGATCCTAACCGTGAGCTTCTTCATCAGGTTCTCCTTCATGTCCGTCTGTGCTTCCTCCGTTTTCTTCAGCCTGCGCGCGGGCAGTCTGTTCCTCGTGGTACTGGTAATGCTCGTCGTCAGTCATGATGTCCACCAAAGAGGTGTTCTGCGCGTCGCTCACTATTGAGCCGTCAATAATAGTAACTATTCTGTCGGCATATTTCGCGAGCTCCGGGTCGTGCGTAACAATAACGAGGGTCTGGTTGTTTTCACGCACCAGGCGTATCATCATGCGCATGACCTCTATTGTTGTCTTGGAGTCCAGGTTGCCGGTGGGCTCGTCCGCGAAGATAATTTTCGGCGAAGCCACAAACGCCCGTGCTATTCCCACGCGCTGCTGCTGGCCGCCGCTCATCTGAGAGGGGCGGTGGCTCATTCGTGCCGTAAGCCCGACCTCGGAGAGTATCCTTTTTGCGGCCTTTTCTCTTGCGCGCTTGCCCACGCCGCGGAACAAAAGCGGCATACTCACGTTTTCCAGCGCGTTCACCGTGGGCAAAAGGTTGTAGGACTGGAATATAAAGCCCACGTTTTTTTGCCTGAAGCGCGCGAGCTGGTTTTCATCCATGACCGAGATATTCCGCCCGGCTATCGTTACTCTGCCGCGCGTTGGTTTTTCCAGCCCAGCGAGCTGGTTGAGCAGAGTGGACTTGCCCGAGCCGGAGGTCCCGACTACACAGCAGACCTGGCCCGCGGGAATCCCAAGGCTAATGCTGTCAAGCGCGACCACCTGCTCGCTGCCCACGCGGTAAACCTTGCGCAGCTCGGTCACTTCTATCATATGATCCGGCATATTTGCGGCATAAGCTCCTTAACCCAAAATTGTTGCTATGATAGTATACCATAACGCAGGCGGTTTTACAAACTTGAATTTGCTTTTACACAAGGTTTTTTTGCGGATTTTTTATCCGCGTTAACTCCGAGTTGTCCTGCGGGCTTTTTGGGTGTATAATAATATATAGGCCTTTTGATATTCGGAAAGGACAGCTTTGAGATGCCACAGGATAAAGCGGCAAAACATAGTACGGGCGGCCTTGCGCGTCAGCGTGACATGCTGGAAAAATTAAACAGCGCGGCGATAATTTTTCTTTCGCACAAGGAGGACTCGTACGAGCACGCCATGAGCGAGGGGATAAGGCTTATTGCCGGGGCGACGGGCGTGGACTGCGTGTCTGTGTTTAAAAACGCGCGGCAGCCTGACGGCCTGCATTTGTCGCAGATATACCGCTGGGATAAAAACGCGGGAACCACGAGGCCGCTTACCGGCCTTGCCGACGCTACCTACGCAGGAATGTTCCCTCGGTGGGAGAGGATTCTTGCTGCCGGCGGCGTGATAAACGGACCCGCGTATCAAATGCCGGAAGCAGGGCTGCTGGAAAGCTACGGCACGGCGTCGCTGCTGTGCGCGCCGATTTTTTACGACGGTAAATTTTGGGGCTTTGTCTGCTTTGAAAGCCTTACCGAGGAAAAGAGCTTTTCCCCCCATGAGGCCGACACCCTGCGCACCGCGAGCCTTATGCTGGCCAACACGGCTATCCGTAACGAAGCCGCAAAAAGCCTGCGTGAAGCCGACGAACATATAAAGCTAATGATGGACGCGACCCCGCTCGGCTGCACGCTGTGGAACAGCGACCACAGGATAATAGACTGCAACGCGGCCCTGGTGAGCCTTTTGGAGTTAAGGAACAAGGACGAGTGGCGCGACAGATTTTTCGAGTGCAGCCCCGAACGCCAGCCGGACGGGCAGCAAACCTTTTTTAAGCTGCACAAAGTGCTGGAAAAGGCGTTCAAGAGCGGGCGGAATGTTTTTGAGTGGACGCACCGGACGGTTAACGGCGTGGATATACCGGCAGAGGTGACGCTTGTCAGGGTGAGGCACGGCGCAAAATATCTTGTGGCGGGCTACATACGGGACCTGCGCGAGCACAATCGCATGATGCGTGAATTGGAACAGACGCTGCACGACGTCAGGGCGGCCGACCGCGCGAAGAGCGAGTTTCTCTCCCGCATGAGCCACGAGATGCGCACGCCCATGAACGCCATAATCGGCATGACGGCCATAGGCAAGGCGTCGGGCTCTATTGAAAAGAAAGACTATTCTTTCGAAAAAATAGACGAAGCCTCCAGGCATCTGCTGGGGGTTATAAACGATGTGCTGGACATGTCGAAGATAGAAGCCAATAAGCTCGAGCTTTCTGAAAATGATTTTGAGTTTGGCAAGATGCTGCAAAAGGTTATGAACGTCCTTAGCTTCCGCGTGGAAGAGCGCCGCCAGAAGCTTAGCGTAAATATTGACGAGACGATTCCGCGGTCGCTGTTCGGCGACGACCAGAGGCTTGCGCAGGTCATCACAAATATTTTGTCCAACGCCGTAAAATTTTCGCACGACGAAGGCGCGATTCACCTTGACGCAAGGCTGCTCTCGGAAAAGGACGGCGTGTGCCTGCTGCAAATAAGCGTAACCGACCATGGCATAGGCCTCACAGAAGAGCAAAAGTCCAGGGTATTCAACTCTTTTGAGCAGGCCGAGGCCGGTACTTCGCGCACGTACGGTGGCACGGGGCTGGGGCTTTCGATCTCGAAGTGCATAGTCGAGCTCATGGGAGGCGAAATCTGGGTGGAGTCAGAAGCCGGAGAGGGCGCCAAATTCTCGTTTACCGCCGTGCTGAGGCGCGGTCGCGGACCCGCGGCCGAAGCCGCAGGTGCAGAAAATACCCGCGACTCCGGCGCGACCGGCGATTTTTCGGGGCGGGTATTGCTTCTTGCCGAAGACGTCGAGATAAACCGCGAGATTGTAGTTTCGCTGCTTGAGCCGCTTAAAATCACGGTCGTCTGCGCGAATGACGGCGCGCAGGCACTGAGCATGTTCAAGGAGGCGCCGGAGAAATACGACCTGATATTCATGGACGTTCAAATGCCGGTGATGGACGGCTTTGAGGCCACGCGGCTCATACGCGCGCTTTCTGATCCAAAAGCAAAAAAAGTACCGATAGTCGCCATGACAGCCAACGTGTTCCGCGAGGATATAGAGCGATGTATCGCCGCCGGAATGGATGCGCACTTAGGCAAGCCCGTGATAATGGAAGAGGTTTTGGCGGTGCTGAGAAAGCATCTATGCGTAAACTGAGATTGAATACAAAGTTGTATTTATAAGGACGGGATGACCCCGCCCTTGCGGTACGGTACGTATTTTTATTGCGGGGGCGGCGTTTTGCCGCCCGCTTTTTTGCGGGATTCTTGCCCGCCGTTTGAATGAATTGCTCGGGTGTTGTCAAAAATCCAAGAATAAAATAGCAGAGCGAGTAAATAATAGAAACATGCAAAACATATTACGGCGCTGCGCAGCGCGGCGTAATAATGGCCGTGTCCCGCGGCTGCCGCCTCGGCGGCGAGCGGGGCGGCCGCAAAATCAATTATGCCTTTGGCAAAGGAGGATTTTCCCGCTATGAAAGCGACAGGAATTGTAAGACGCATCGACGATTTGGGCAGGGTGGTCATCCCAAAAGAAATTCGGCGGACAATGAGGATTCGCGAGGGCGACCCCTTGGAAATATACACCGGCAACGACGGAGAGGTCATTTTTAAAAAGTATTCTCCGTTGGGCGAGCTTGGGACTTCAGCCACACAGTACGCCGAGGTTTTGCACCGCGTGGCAAACCGGCCCGTGGTGGTATGCGACCGCGACAATGTAATCGCCGTTGCCGGAATCCCAAAAAAGGAACTGCTTGAGCGCAGGGTCTCCACCCAGCTTGAGGACTGCATGGAGCAGCGCAAGACCTTTGGATCCGAAAGCTCGCGTATCCAGCCCGTTGAGGGCGTGGACAGATACGCAGTGGCGGGCGCGCCTATCATCGCGGCCGGGGACGTCTGCGGCGTGATAATGTTTTTGGCGGACGAAAACGCCTCCGCCGCCGGTGAAGTAGACCTCAAGCTCATTACAACAGCCGCGGCCTTCCTAGGCAAGCAAATGGAAGAGTAGCGGCGAGCCGCCGCGGCCAAAACGCTCCATGCCTATATAAAAACATGGCATTTGCGCCCGAGCGTTCGCTTTCAATGTTTCGGGCAGCAAGAATTATTTTAACAGAAATCACGGAACGTAATGGGTGCAGCTTCAAGCTGCTGCAAATAAATGTAATTTGTGCTTGCAAATTAGTTTTTTCTGTGCTATAATCAACAAGATCAAAGAAGAAGTGTGTTGCGAAAGAGTGGGAATGCCCCGCTCTTTCGTGTTGTAGCCGTTATTTGCGGATTGAAGCGCTCATAAGATGGGGAATATTATGCCTGAAAAAAAACCTAAAAAAGAAACCACGGCGCAGATCGCCGAGCGCCTCGCGAGGCCGGTCCTTGAGGAGCGGGGCCTTGAGCTTTGGGATGTCCGCTTTGAAAAGGAAGGCGGCTCCTGGTACTTAAGGTATTTTATCGACAAAGAGGGCGGCGTGAATATAAACGACTGCGAATACGTGAGCCGCGCCGTGGAAAAGCTGCTTGACGAAGAGGACCCCATAGAGCAGAGCTATATCCTTGAAGTCGGATCTCCCGGGGTCGAGCGCGAGCTGACGAAAGACTGGCACTACGAAAGATATATTGGCAGTGCGGTCAGGGTAAAGCTTTTCAGTGCGGTAAACGGCAGGCGCGAGCATGTAGGCGCGCTTGCGGAAAAAGACGCCGAAAGCTTAACGGTAGAGACAGACGAAGGAAAACTCGTCTTCACAAAACGGCAGGTCGCGGGAGTGCGGCTCTACGACGATTACGATATTGGAGGCTTGGACTAAATGAACGGCGAATTCTTTGAGGCTCTTGCCATGCTCGAAAAAGAAAAGGGCATACGCATGGAGTATCTGCTGGAAAAAATAAAAAACGCTATCGCGATCGCTATCAAGCGAGACAACGAGGGCAGTCAGGACAGCATTGTCGAGATCGACCCCGACACCGGACGTTTTTACGTCGCTTTCCGCAAAAACGTGGTCGAGGACGTCGAGGACCCGGCCAACGAGATTTCGATCGAGTCCGCCCGCAGGATTGACAAAAACGCGATAGTCGGCGGCATAATAGAGATTCCGCAGGAAACGCGGCAATTTGGGCGCATAGCCGCCCAAGCCGCCAAGCACGTTATACGCCAGGGCATACGCGAGGGCGAGCGCGACCAGCTTTTGCAGGAGTATCAAAGCCGCCAGCACGATATTGTAACGGCCACGGTTTTACGTACGGACGAGCGGCGCGGCGGCGTCACGCTCGAAATCGGCAAGCACGAGGCCGTGCTGCCCAAGAGCGAGCAGGTGCCAACGGAACGATACCGCGACGGCGAGCGGGTGCGCGTGTACGTGGTTGACGTCCTCTCCGGCGAAAAAGGTCCGCGCCTTATGATATCCCGCACGCATCCGGGTCTTGTCAAAAGGCTGTTCGAAATGCAGGTGCCGGAGATTTACGACGGCACTGTGGAGATAAAGGCTATAGCCCGCGAGGCCGGAAGCCGCACGAAGATAGCCGTTATGAGCCGCGACGAAAACGTGGACGCCCAGGGCGCGTGCATAGGCCCCAAGGGCAGCCGCGTGACGGACATAGTCGACGAGCTTGGCGGCGAAAAGATAGATATTATAAAATATTACGACGAGCCCCGGCTGTTTATCGCGGAGGCGCTGTCCCCCGCGCAGGTGCTCGACGTCACGATAGACGACTACGAGCAAAAGCTCTGCCGCGTCACAGTCCCGGAGCAGCAGCTCTCGCTGGCTATAGGCAACAAGGGCCAGAACGCGAGGCTCGCGGCGAGGCTCACGGGCTGGAAGATAGACATCAGGCCGGAAAGCGGGTTTTATGGGGAATAGTTGATAGTTTACAGTTGACAATGGACAGCTAAGGTGGCCGCAAGCGGACAATTTTTAATAAATCGCGAAGCGATACCACAAACTGTCAATTTTCAACTATCAACTGTCAACTTGCACAATTAGGAGGCTTTCATGTCCACAGCAGGCCAGAAAAAAATACCTGTCCGCATGTGCTCGGGCTGCATGCAGCGGTTCCCGAAAAAGGAGCTCATCCGTGTGCTAAGGACCCCGGGGGGCGAAATATTGCTGGACGCCACGGGCAAAAAGTCCGGGCGCGGCGCGTATATTTGCCATAAGGCCGAATGCCTTAAAAAAGCGCGGAAGGCAAAGCGGTTGGAGCGCGCGCTAGAGTCGCAGATAACCGACGAGACATACGCGCGGCTTGAGGAGGCTATGGACGCACATGACGGATGATCTACCGCAAGAAAGCGACAAGCTGTTCTCGCTGCTGGGACTCTGCCGCAAGGCCAACAAGCTGCTGCACGGCTTTGAGTTGAGCGCGGAGGCTGTAAAGGACGGCAGGGCGGCGCTGGTAATAATAACAAAGGACACCTCGCCAAAGACCGCGAAAGAGGTCAAATACCTTGTGGCCAGAGAGGCCGGCACCGTGGAAGAGACAGAGATTATTGAGCTTGCGGCGACGCAGGATGATATACAGAAAAAAACCGGCAGGCGCGCGGGGGTTCTCGCGATAACCGACAAGGGGCTCGCGGCGGCGGTAATAAAAGAACTGGCCCACGGGAAACGCGCGGTCGAGGAGGATAACACATGGTAGGAAAATACAAGGTGCACGAGGTCGCAAAGGATCTGGACGTACCCAGCAAGGAAATTATCGAGATGCTGGGCGCGTACTATCCCGACGCAAAAAAACACTCGACGGCGCTCACCCCGGAAGAGCTGAGCGTGGTCTTCGAGTTTTACACAAAAAAGCACAGCGTCCAGAATCTGGACGAATATTTTGCGGCTGCGGCTGAAAAAAAGCCGCGCAAGGAGCCCGCTCCGGCGGAGAGCGTAAAGCCGCTGGTCGTAGCGGCGCCGGTGCTGGAAGCGACCCCCGCGCCGGTTGCCGAGGCCGCGCCGCCTCCGCGCCGCGACCCCAGACAGCGCGACCGCCAGAGACAGCCGGCGCAGGTCCAGCCGGGGCAGCCCAGGCCCGCCGTAGCTACCGGAGCTCAGCCGCCGCACGGGGCAAGGCCACACGCGGCGCAGCAGCAACCTCACGGAGGTTTAAGGCCGCAGCAGCATCAGCAGGGGCAGACGGGAACTCAGCAGCCCGGCCAGCAACAGCAGCGCCAACGGCATGTGGATATGCGAAGCGCCAACGTAAATCTGGACAAATACAACGAACGCTACGAAACTATCGCGCCCACGAACCTCGCGAAGAAGGACACCGGCGTCAGAAAGCAGAAGCTCACGCAAAAATCCGCGCAGAGGGGCAAGCCCTTTATGTCGCGCAAGGACAAGGACGCCGCCAGAATCAAAAAGCTTGAGATGGAGCGTCAGCGCCGCCAGAAGCTGGATATCACCCTGCCGGAGGAGATTACGGTAGGCGACCTTGCCCTGCGCCTTAAGGTGCAGAGCAGCGAGATCATCAAGCGGCTTATGGGTATAGGCGTAATGGCCAGCGTCAACGAGGTAATAGACTACGACACCGCGGCGATGATCGCGATAGAAATAGGCGCGAAGGTTTCGCCGGAGGTCGTGGTGACCATAGAAGAGCGGCTGTTCGACGAAGCCGAGGACGCGGCCGAAACGCTGGAGCCGCGCTGCCCTATCGTCGTCGTGATGGGGCATGTCGACCACGGAAAGACATCGTTGCTGGACTATATCCGCAACACCAGCGTCACCGAGGGCGAGGCAGGCGGTATCACGCAGCATATCGGCGCGTATCAGGTCGACTTAAACGGCGAAAAAATAACGTTTCTCGACACGCCGGGTCACGCCGCCTTTACCTCTATGCGCGCGAGGGGCGCGAACGTCACCGACATCGCCATACTGGTGGTAGCGGCCGACGACGGTATCATGCCGCAGACAATAGAGGCGATCAACCACGCGAAAGCCGCCGAGGTCTCGATCATCATAGCCATAAACAAAATGGATAAGCCCAGCGCCAACCCCGAGCGCATAAAGCAGGAGCTCACCGAGCACGGGCTTTTGATCGAGGAGTGGGGCGGGGATATCGTCTGTTGCGAGGTTTCGGCAAAGACCGGGCAGGGCGTCCCGCACCTGCTTGAGATGGTCCAGCTTGTGGCCGACGTCAAGGAGCTTCGCGCCAACCCGAACAGAATGGCCAGAGGAACCGTCATAGAGGCCCGGCTCGATAAGGGCCGCGGGCCTATCGCCACCATGCTGGTGCAAAACGGCACGCTCAAGCTGGGAGACGTTATAATAGCGGGAATGGCTGTCGGCCGTGTCCGCGTGATGAACGACGACCGCGGCGGACGCATAGACGAGGCCGGTCCCTCTACTCCGGTCGAGATAACGGGTCTGGGCGAGGTGCCGCAGGCAGGCGACGTGTTCAACGCGGTAGAAGACGAAAAGCTTGCCCGTGAGCTTGTAGAGAAACGCCGTTTTGACGCGCGCGAGGAGCAGTTCAAGTCTTACTCAAAGGTCACGCTGGACAATCTTTTCGAGCAGATTTCAGAGGGCGACATCAAGGAGCTGCCGCTTATTGTCAAGGCAGACGTACAGGGCTCGGTGGAGGCCGTGCGCCAGTCGCTTGAAAAGATCGCGAACGACGAAGTCCGTGTGCGTGTCATCCACGGCGGAGTCGGCGCAGTAAGCGAGTCCGACGTAATGCTGGCCAACGCCTCAAACGCTATCATAGTGGGCTTCAACGTACGGCCGGAGCCCGTGGCCAAGGAAGTCGCCGACCGCGAGGGCGTGGATATCCGCCTTTACAGGATAATATACGACGCGATAAACGAGATAAACGACGCCATGCGCGGAATGCTCGCGCCCAAGACCCGCGAGGTCGACCTCGGCCGCGCCGAGGTCCGCCAGGTTTACAAGATATCAAACGTCGGCACCGTAGCGGGCTGCTATGTTCTCAGCGGCAAGATCACGCGTTCCGCCAAGATCCGCGTGGTGCGCGACGGAATCATCATAGCGGACGACAATCTCGACAGCCTGCGCCGCTTTAAGGACGATGTAAAAGAGGTCGCCAGCGGATACGAGTGCGGCATGGGACTCGATAAGTTCAACGACATCAAGGAAGGCGACATATTCGAGGCGTATGATATAGAAGAATACAGAGAATAGTTGACAGTTTACAGTGGATAGTGGACAGTTAAAAATCATCACAAGGTGATTATATTATACTGTCAACTATCAACTGAAAACGACCGGAGGGAGTTTTATTTATGCCCTCGTTTAGGACCGCAAGGACAGAGGAAGATTTAAAGCGTGAATTAAGCGACATTATGCGTGGATTGAAAGACCCGCGCATCACGGGGCTGTTGAGCATCGTAAAGCTTGAGCTTGCGGGGGATTATTCGCACTGCAAGGTCTACGTGAGTTCTTTAGACGGGCTTGACGCCGCCAGGGGCGCGGCGGAGGGCCTGGTGAGCGCTTCTGGGTATATAAGGCGCGAGATTGGCTTTCGTTTAAAGATGCGCCGCAGCCCCGAACTCCATTTTATAGCCGACGACGGAATTGAGCGCAGCGCCGAAATAAACAAAAAATTAAGGGGTTTGTAATACATGGCGGTGGATTTGCGTACCGTGGGCGAAATGTTGTCGAAAAGCGACAATGTCGTCATATTCACACACAAAAAACCTGACGGTGACACATTGGGCTCGGCGTTCGGGCTGATGTGGATTCTGCAGGGCATGGGCAAGCGCGCGCGGGTCGTCTCGGCGGACGGGTTTCCCGGGAAATATGATCTTTTATGCAAGGGTTACGTCCCGGAAACCGACTGGCAGCCGCAGTTTGCCGTCGCGGTGGACGCCGCAAGCCTTGAGCTTTTGGGCGAGGCCGATATCGCTTTGACAGAAGCGATAGATTTGTGTATAGACCATCACAAATCCAACACCATGTACGCAAAAAACACCTTGCTGGACGTCGGCGCGCCCGCCGTATGTCAGATCATCTACGAGCTGGCGCAGGAGCTTAATGTTGAAATAACCCGGCGGATAGCCGACGCGCTTTACTTAGGCCTTGCGACCGACACGGGATGCTTCCGCTACGCTAGCACCACGGCTAAGAGCCACGCTGTCGCCGCCGCTCTTATAGAAGCCGGGGCCGACCATGTTATTATCAACAAACAAATGTTCGACACCCGTTCCCGCGGGTTGCTGATGGTAGAACGTCTTTTGAGCGAGAGTGTGACGTTTTATTACGGAGACCGCTGTGCCATTGCCGTTTTGCCCGCCGACGTGACGACCAAATACGGCGTCTCGGACGAGGACCTTGACGGCGTCGCCTCGTTTACCGCGCGTATAGAGGGAGTGCTGGCGGGAGTTACAGTCCGCGCGAAGCCAGACGACACCTTTCGCGTGTCGGTGCGTTCTATTTCGCCGGTAGACGCCTCGGTCGTCTGCCAGAGATTCGGCGGAGGCGGACATATTAACGCCGCGGGCTGTACCATGCGCGGAGATCTTTACGCCGTTGTGGGCGACATCCTGGCGGCGGTCGAGTCGGAGTTTAATCGCCATGGCATACTGTGAGGCTTCGCGACAGGGCATACTCATAATAGACAAGCCCCGGGGATTCACATCCTTTGACGCGGTCGCCAAGCTGCGCGGTATGACCCGCGTTAAAAAGCTTGGTCACGCCGGAACGCTTGACCCGATGGCGACAGGCGTCCTGCCGGTTTTCTTCGGACGCGCCGCCAAGGCGATAGACCTCTTGCCAAATCACGACAAGACCTACGAGGCCGAACTGCGGCTCGGCATAACGACCGCGACCTACGACGTAACCGGCGAAATTATTAAAACCGGGGAATTTAAACATATTTGCGCCGCCGACGTGGAAAACGCGCTCGCGAAATTCCACGGCGAACAGGAGCAGACGCCGCCCATGTACTCCGCCGTCAGGGTGGACGGCAAAAGGCTTTACGATCTGGCTCGAAAGGGCAGGGAGGTCCCGCGTCCGGCAAGGCGCATAACCGTTCGCGAAATATCGCTTACCTCGGCCGACGAGGCGCGCGGCGTCTACGGCTTCAGGGTAAGCTGCTCACGCGGGACATATATCCGCACGATCTGTCATGACCTTGGCCAAACGCTCGGCTGCGGCGCCGCTATGTCCGCACTGCGCAGAACCTTTGCCTGCGGGTATGGGCTTGACGATTGCGTCACTCTGGAGCAGGCGCAGCAGCTTGTTGATTCCGGCGCGCTGTTCGAAAGATTGCTGCCCGTGGAGTCCGCCTTCGCCGCCTTGCCGCGCTTCACGCTCGACGAGTCGCGTGCGGCCCGGTTTGTTAACGGGCTGGCGCTGGCGCTCGGCCAGTTCGGAAAAGAACCGCCGCCGGAGGTCAGGCTGGCCGTTTACGGCCCAAAAGAGCGGTTTTTAGGACTCGCGGAGGTGGATGGGGCCACAGGAACGCTGAAAATTGTCAAATTGTTCGCGCTGGAGGAAACACATTGATGACGGTTTGTACACATCTGCCCGAAACGCCGCCCGCGCCCTGCGCCGTGGCCGTGGGGCTGTTCGACGGTCTGCACCGCGGGCATATGGCGGTAATAGAGGCAATGACAAGTCTTCCCGGCATCTTTGCCCGATGCGTGTTTACTTTTTCTACAGATTCCGCCAGACCGGACTCAAAAACGGGAAAGCGGCTTTTGAGCCGTGGCGCGCGCAACAGGCTGCTTGAGGCGGCTGGTGTGGAGCTCGTATTAGAGCCGGAATTTGAAGATATCCGCGAACTTTCACCCGAAGTCTTTGCGGCGGAGGTGCTTACAAAAAGGCTAAACGCCGCGCATGTGTTCTGCGGCGAAAGCTTCCGCTTCGGCAAGGGGGCCGCCGCTTCCGCTAAGGATCTTGAAAGGCTTTTGCCGCCGGGTACGCGCGCGCATATCGTGCCTACGGTGAGTGCGGACGGCGGCTCCGTATCTACCACGCGAATACGCGGGTATGTGGAGGCGGGCGAAATGCAGCTTGCGGCAAGCCTGCTGGGCAGGCCGTTTATGCTGGACTTTCCCGTGATAAAGGGCAACAGGATAGGCCGTACCCAAGGCTGGCCTACGATAAACCAGGCGTTTCCCGAAAGCTTTACCCTGCCGCGCTTTGGGGTGTACGCCTCGGTGACAACGGTTGACGGGGAGCGGTTCAAAAGCGTTACTAACGTCGGTGTAAGGCCGACCGTTGGGAGCGGCGGCGTTCTGGCCGAAACGTATATAAAGGGGTTTTCAGGCGACCTTTACGGCAGACACACGCCTGTGGAGCTGATTTCGTTTATCCGCCCCGAGCGCAAATTCGCAAGTCTGGACGAATTAAGGGAGCAGATTTATAAAGATTTACAGCAGGCCCACGAAGTGCTGTAAGGGGCGGCATCCTTGACGCTCCGGGTTTTGCGGAAATAATCATGCGGGCGAACACAGTTCGCCCCTACCATTCGCAGGAGGTAATACCATGAACAAACTGCTTAAATTGCTGGAGGCAAACGCAAGGTACACCGACGAAGAGCTCGCGGCCATGCTTGGGCTTTCCGAGCAGGAAGTCCGCGCGCAGGTCGAAGAATACGAGCAGGCCGGGATCATCCGCGGCTACAAGACGATAGTGGACTGGGAAAAGACCGCCCGGGACGTCGTCTCTGCACGGATCGAGCTTAAGGTCTCCCCCAAGCGGGACAAGGGTTTTGACGAGATAGCGGAGCAGATAAGCGGGTTTTCCGAGGTCCAGTCGCTCTATCTCATGAGCGGCGGGTATGACCTCGCGGTGACGATCACGGGAAAATCCTTTAAGGACATAGCCAACTTCGTGGCGAGAAAGCTGGCCACGCTGGAGTCGGTGCAGTCCACCGTTACGCACTTTGTTCTTAAAAAGTACAAGGACCGCAGCGTGGTGCTGTTCGGGCCTGAATCTGACGAGAGAGGGGTCGTAATGTGAGGGATTATCAAACCCTTCTCTCGGAAAGATCTACAAACCTGAAGCCTTCTGGGATAAGAAAATTCTTTTCGCTCGCAAGCGAGATGAAGGACGTCATTTCGCTGGGCGTTGGCGAGCCAGACTTCAAAACGCCGTGGGCTATTCGCGACGCGGGGATAAAATCTCTTGACCGCGGTCACACCTGGTACACCGCTAACGCTGGGCTCGCCCCCTTGCAGGCGGAAATCTGCCGCTATCTGAAGCGCCGGGTGGGGCTGGAGTACGAGCCGAAGCAGGTATTGGTGACCGTGGGCGGAAGCGAGGCGATAGACCTAGCAGTACGCGCGCTGGTAGACCCCGGCGACGAGGTACTCGTCCCCGAGCCGAGCTTTGTGTGCTACGGTCCCGTGGCCGAGCTTGCGGGCGGCGTGGCCGTGCCGATTGTAACAAAGGAAGAGGACGACTTTCGCCTTACGCCTGAGGCACTCAAGGCCGCGATAACGCCAAAGACAAAGATATTGATCTTTCCGTTTCCCAACAACCCCACGGGCGGTGTCATGCGACGGGAGCATTTGGACGGGATCGCCGAGGTTTTGCGCGGGACCGATATCATGGTAGTCTCTGACGAGATATACTCCGAACTCACCTACGGCGGGCGGCATGTGTCGATTTCATCCATACCCGGGATGAGGGAACGCACGGTCGTCATCAACGGCTTTTCAAAGGCCTACGCTATGACGGGCTGGCGGCTGGGCTATGCAGTGGGTCCGCAGCCGGTCATAGACGCGATGACCGTCATACACCAGTACGCTATCATGTGCGCGCCTACGACAAGCCAGCTCGCGGCCATAGAGGCGCTTAAAAGCTGCGACGACGAGGTCGACGAAATGGCGGCCGAATACGACCGCCGCCGCCGCATGGTGGTGATGAAGCTCAACAAAATGGGCCTGCACTGCTTTGACCCGGGCGGCGCGTTTTATGCGTTCCCCTGCATAAGGACTACGGGGATGTCCTCTCAGGAGTTCTGCGAAAAGCTGCTGCACGCCAAAAAGGTAGCCGTCGTCCCCGGCGACGCGTTCGGAGAGAGCGGAGAGGGCTTTGTGAGGATCTCGTACTCGTACTCGCTGGAGCATCTTAAAGAGGCGCTTAAACGCATTGAGGAGTTTATTGGCAATTGACGTAATAACAGTTGACAGTTAATAGTGCACAGTGCACAGTGGACAGTTTTTTAATAAATCGCGAAGCGATACCATAACTGTCAATTTTCAACTGTAAACTGTAAACTGAGTTGGTGAATTATATGTTCTATTGCAACAGAGTCGTTGTAGAGGCGCCGTGCAAGGTGAATCTTTCGCTGGACGTCACAGGCGTGGACAGCGAGGGGTATCACATGCTTAAAAGCGTTATGCACGCGGCAGACCTCCGCGACGTCCTTGTGGTTGGCAGACGCGAAGGCGACGAGGTCCGCGTGACATGCTCTAATCCAGACGCTCCCGAAAATGACATGAATATCGCTTGGCTTGCGGCTAAGACCTTTTTTAAAGCCACAGGCAGGGCGTTTCAGGGTTTGTCTGTGCATATAGACAAGGCCATACCCATAGAGGCGGGTCTCGCGGGCGGAAGTGCCGACGCCGCAGCCGTGCTCACGGCGCTCAATAGATTGTTCGAGACGGGCCTTAGCGTTTCGGATCTGCAAAAAATAGGCCGTAAGGTCGGCGCGGACGTCCCGTTTTGTCTGGCGGGCGGCTGCGCGCTGGCCGAAGGCCGCGGTGAGATGCTAACTCCGCTTCCCCCGCTCACGGGCTGCCGTCTGGCGGTCGCGAAGCCGCCCAAGGGAGTCAGCACGCGCCTTGCGTTCCAGTACTACGACGAGTATGGCGCGAGCTGCAAGAGGCCCGACACCGGCGAGATGGTGGACGCGATAAAGCAAAAGGATATCAAACGTGTGGGCGGTTCGATGAAAAACGTATTCAACGCGCTCAGCAATGTTGAGGAGACGGCGCTTTTAAGCGGTATAATGCTTTGTTCCGGCGCTCTGGGTTCGGTGCTATCCGGGACGGGCAGCGCGGTGATTGGCCTTTTTGACGATGACAAAGCCGCGAAAAACTGTCTTCGCCTTTTAAGGGAACAAGTGAGCGAATGCTGGCTGGCGTCTCCGGTTTCCGCCGGCGCTGAGATAATACATATAAGCTGAAACCGCTATACTATTTTCTATCTGGTGGTGATTCCATGACTAACGAAGCTTTGCAGAGATGCCCAGGATGCGTGGCCGAGCTTGCCGACCCAACTGCCGCTGAATGCCCGCGCTGCGGGTATGTGGCCGGCGCGGACTACGCCCCCGACTACCTTAAGCCCGGCGCCTTGCTGGCCAACGGACGGTATTTTGTGGGCGTACTTAAGTCACAAAACGGAGAGGGCGCGACCTATCTCGGCTATGACAACCGCGACAGGCAAGCCTGCTGGATACGCGAATACTTTCCCACCGTGCTGGCGGCCCGCGACCGCGCGACGGGGGATGTACATCCGATAAAATCCTACGGCGCGCAATACAAGGCGCTGATGTCTGACTTTGCCGATACAGTAGGCGACGTGCGCCGCTTTGCCATGACGGAAAGAATACTGCCCGTGCTCGACGCTTTTGCCGAAAACCGCACATATTACGCGGTTTACGCGCGCTTAAAGCTTTTGACCCTGGAGGAGTTTATTACACGCGCGGGCGGCAGCCTGCCGCTGGATGAAGCTATGACGCTTTTGGCGCCGCTGTTCAACACGGTTGGCGAGCTCCACGACCACGGCTTAATACACAGGGGGATTTCGCCGTATACCGTCTATGTGGGAGAAGACGGGGAGATCTTTCTCTGGGGCTTTTGTCTTGGCGCGGCGCGCACCTATGGCAGCGAGCTTGACGCCGAGCTCTTTAACGGCTACACCGCGCCGGAGCAATACTCACCCAACGGCTGGCAGGGCACGTGGACGGACGTCTACGCGTTGGCCGCACTGGTTTATAGAGCAGTTTCGGGCTTTGTGCCTCCAAAATCCACCCTTATAGGCGACTCACGGCCGCTCACCGCGCTCAGTGAGCTTGCCGGCGTACCGGAAAGGATATCCGGGGCCGTCGCGGCCGCCATGAACAAGGACGCCGAAAGCCGTACACAGTCGGCCTACGCGCTTCTCACGGGGCTTGTGGGAGCAAAGACCTCCAATACCGCGGTGTTCGACACGCGCCGCCACCTGCGCGAACAGGAGCTGAAGCGCCAGCGCGAGAGGCGCGCCCGGCAGGATAATCAGAGCGGCGGGTTTAAATACACGCTTATCGCGCTGCTGTTCACGGTAGCCGCGCTGTTCTGCGGGGGATTATATCTCACCCGCACGTTTTTCCCGGCCATGATAGGAGGCGGTTCACAGGAACCCGCGAGCAGCGAAATCACCTCGCAGGATATAACCTCCATAATTGAGGAAGAAAGCTCCGGGCCGCCCCGCGTGGAGAACGTCCCGCAATTTGTGGGCGAAACGATTGCTTTTGTGGAGGGCAGCGCCGAGTATTCGGCGCAGTTCGACTTCACGGTTGAAAGGGATTACAACAGCGATTTCCCCGCCGGGGTGATCTTCGCGCAGTCTCCGGAGGAAAACACAGCTGTGAGCGAGGGCCGCACCGCCGTGACGCTTTATGTCAGCGACGGACCCAAAATGGCCGTTATGCCGGATGTATTGGGTTTGTCTTTTGAAGAGGCGATGCGCGTGTTGGGCGAGCAAGATCTTGCGTTCGATACGATAGACCGATATGTTGTGGGAGCCGAGGAAAACAGTGTGGTGGGCTCCACCCCCGAGGCCGGAACGGAGTTTGACCCGAACAAGGTGGGAATAATATTGTATATCATGCCTGTGGAGGAAGTAAGCCAGCCCCCGTCGCAGAGCCGCCGCCCCAGCTCTTCCGGCAGCAGCAGTCAGAACTCCGCCATAAGGATAAGAGATTAAAGACTTTCATTCGGAGGTAGACTCATGTCAGGACATTCAAAATGGAGCACGATTAAACGTAAAAAAGAAAAAACAGACGCCCAACGCGCCAAGATCTTCACAAAGATGGGCCGCGAGATGGCCGTGGCCGTCCGCGAGGGCGGCAGCGACCCCGCCGCTAACGGCAAGCTGCGCGATCTTATCGCGAAAGCCAAGTCTTTGAACGTACCGAACGAAAATATCGAGCGCGTGATCAAAAAGGCGGGCGACAGCGAAAAGGACAGCTACGAGGAAATATTCTACGAGGGCTACGGGCCGGGCGGAATAGCGCTGATAGTCGAATGCCTTACCGACAACCGTAACCGCACCGCCGGGGATCTTCGGCATTACTTTGACAAATGCGGCGGGAATCTGGGCCAGACGGGCAGCGTGGGGTTCCTGTTTGAGAAACGGGGACTTATCGTCCTGGAAAACGAGGACCTTGACGAGGACAGGCTCATGGAGGACTGCATGGACGCCGGGGCCGAGGACTTTAACATGGACGAGGAGAGCGCCATGATCTTCACCGCCGCCAACCCCGCCGAGCTGCGGCAGGTCCGAGAGGCGCTGGAGGCCAAAAAATACAGTATAGCCTCCGCTGAGATAGAGTATATCCCAAACACGCGAGGCGCGCTGGCGGATGACCTGGCCGTTAAGATGGAAAAGCTTTTAGACCTGCTTGACGACAACGACGACGTTCAAAACGTCTGGCACAATTGGGAAGATTAACACTTCCAGTTTTCGCGGGGACTTGACAGAATTTCCGCGCGGGGATACAATTAACCGGAATAACGATAAAATTTGGGATGTGAACAGTTTGGACAACGCGCAAAAGACTATGGAGAAAATTACCGCCCTGTGCAAGGGCCGGGGTTATGTGTATCCGGGTTCGGAGATATACGGCGGCCTGGCTAACTCCTGGGACTTCGGCCCGTTGGGAGTGGAGCTTAAAAACAATGTAAAGCGCGCCTGGTGGAAGAAATTCGTGCAGGAGTCGCCCTACAACGTGGGGCTTGACTCGGCTATCCTGATGAACCCGCAGGTGTGGGTGGCTTCGGGACATGTGGGCGGGTTTTCCGACCCGCTGATGGATTGCAGGGACTGCAAGAGCCGCCACCGCGCCGACAAGCTTATTGAAGACGCCACCGGCGAGGCCCCGAACGGCTGGTCAGACGCGCAGATGACGGATTATATCAAGGAAAAGGGCATTGCCTGCCCTGAGTGCGGCGGCAAAAACTTCACCGATATCCGCAAGTTCAACCTGATGTTCAAGACTTTCCAGGGCGTGACCGAGGACTCTAAGAGCGAAATGTTCCTGCGGCCCGAAACCGCGCAGGGAATATTCGTCAACTTTGCGAATATCCAGCGTACCACCCGCAAAAAGCTGCCTTTCGGCGTGGCGCAGATAGGCAAGAGCTTCCGCAACGAAATCACGCCGGGCAACTTTATCTTCCGCATACGCGAGTTCGAGCAGATGGAGCTTGAGTTTTTCTGTAAGCCCGGAACGGACCTCGAGTGGTTTGCCTACTGGAAGGAATACTGCAAAAGCTGGCTGCTTGGGCTTGGTCTCACGGAGGCCAACCTGCGCCTTCGCGACCACGAAAAAGAAGAGCTTTCTCACTACTCCAACGCCACCACGGACTTTGAGTTCCTTTTCCCCATGGGCTGGGGTGAGCTGTGGGGAATAGCCGACCGCACGGATTTTGACCTTAAGCAACACGCCGAACACTCCGGCAAGAGCCTTGAATACTTCGATCAGGAATCGGGGGAAAAGTTCATCCCATATGTCATAGAGCCGTCTCTGGGCTGTGAGCGCGTGGTATTGGCGTTCCTCTGCGACGCCTACGACGAGGAGGAGGTCGCCGAGGGCGACGTACGCACTGTGCTGCGCCTGCACCCGGCGCTCGCCCCGTTCAAGGCATGCGTGCTGCCGCTCTCGAAGAAGCTCGGCGAGCCCGCCGGGAAGATCCACGCGGAGCTTTCAAAGATATTCATGGTCGACTATGACGACACTGGGTCAATCGGCAAGCGCTACCGCAGACAGGACGAGATCGGCACGCCGTTCTGCGTCACCTACGACTTCGACTCCGAAACCGACGGATGCGTCACCGTGCGCGACCGGGACACCATGAAGCAGGACCGAGTCGCTATTGACAAGTTGGCGGAATACATCGCCGCAAAGGTGGCATACTGATTTAATTCGGAGGTGACATCATGAAGAAAAAATCCGGCGTCGGCGCGGAATTATTGTCCTGGGGCAAAACGTTTGCGTTTGCTTTCGCGGCGGCTATCGCCATAAACAACATCCTCATCGTCAACGCGCAGGTCCCAAGCGGCTCAATGGAGAACACGATAATGACAGGCGACCGCGTGATAGCCAACAGGCTCGCGTATATAAGAAAACCGCCTGAGCGCTTTCAGGTCGTTGTGTTCAAGTTCCCCGACGACGAGAGCCGGAATTACGTTAAACGAATCATAGGACTGCCTGGAGAGACCGTAGAACTCCGCGACGGAAAGGTGTTCATAGACGGCGGGGCGCTTAAGGAAGGCGGCTATATCCCTGAGGAACCCAAAGGCGACTTCGGCCCGTTTGCCGTGCCTGACGACCACTATTTTATGCTGGGCGACAACCGCAACCATTCCCACGACTCAAAAAACTGGGATGACCCGTTTGTTGCAAAAAACAAAATTCTCGGCGAGGTCATGTTCGGGTACTTTCCTAAGATAAAGGCGATATAGCCGTCCCCACAACCAAAAAGAACCGCCGCCGCGGTTCTTTTTGTTGTCAACCTCTGAAGTTGTTTTTAATTACATACAGTTCGTCGGCCGCAAGGCCCTTTCCCGGGTCGCGTTCAAGCGCGCGGCCGACGTCGCTCGGCAGGCTCATCACGCTGGCGCAGTTTCCGCAGGTGGCTATGTACTCGCTTCGGAACCTGAAAGTCGGGATAAAAAATATGTGCGGCGTCATATATTTGTGTATGACATGCAATTCCGCCTGCGCTTTGCACGCCGGGCACACGCAAACGGCGCTGCCCGCCGGCTTTAGCTTCGAGCTTAATCCGCCGACAAAAAACATGTGCGTCCCCCCTTTAAACTTAAGTATATCACATTGTGTAAATATTGCGCGAATTTTTTAGAAAACGCAAGAAAAAAAGATTTTCTCGCCACTTAAATATATAGTACAATAAGAGGTAGGAGCTGTGAAAATAAACATGCGCAAAAGCTTTACGGCTGTAGCTTTAATATGTCTGGCGCTTACAGCGTCTTTAGCGGGCTGCGGGTCTGCCGCGCGGACCGCGGCGGACGCGGGAGCGGCCCCAAAAAGTGTGGAGTATCCGTTCGCGCCGGAATCCCCCGCAATCGACTCCCAGCCGGTCTTTGGCGGCCAGGAGCTTGCCCTGCAAGGCATGTCGGTAGCGGAGGCGCCGGCCGAGGTGCGCTCGGTTTGGATTTCTTTTTTGGAGTACGCGAATATGATGACCGGCAAGACCGAACGCCAGTTTACCGCGAACACCCGCGAGATGTTTGACAATATAAAAGAAACGGGCCTCAATACCGTGGTGGTACAGGTGCGGCCCTACGCGGACGCGATCTATAAGTCAAATTATTTCCCCTGGTCGTTTTTGGTCACGGGACAGGAGGGCGAGGACCCCGGATACGACCCGCTTGCCATCATGATACAGGAGGCCCGCGACAGAGATCTCAGGATCGAGGCCTGGGTTAACCCCTATCGCATCCGCCCGGCAGACCGGACGAATCCTTTAAGCGCGGATAACTACGCAAGGCGGTGGCTCGAGGAGAAAGACGGTTCGGTCATCGAGTACAAGGGCGTTATCTCCTACAACCCGGCCAGCACCAAGGCTCAGAGCCTTATTGTCGCGGGAGTTGCCGAGATAGTCGAGAATTACGACGTGGACGCTGTACATATAGACGACTACTTTTATCCCACCACAGACAAGGAATTCGACAGCGCCAGCTACGCGGGTTATCGGCAGGCGGGCGGAAATATGTCTTTGGAGGACTGGCGGCGGCGCAATGTGGAAACTCTTGTAAGAAAGATATATTCAGCCGTCAAAAAGGCGGACCCTGCGGTCATGTTCGGCGTAAGCCCCCAGAGCAGCGTGTACAACAACTACCACGCGCAATACCTTGACGTTGAGAAAATAAGCTCCACACCAGGATATGTGGATTACATATGTCAGGCCCAGCCCTACGCCGAGACGCTTGCGGCGTGGAGCGAGATGGTCACGGCGCCCGGCGTAAAGCTCTATGTGGGGCTTGCGGCCTACAAGGCCGGAGTCGCTGATACATGGGCGGGCAATGCGGGACGCGGCGAATGGCAGGAGAACACAGACCTTTTAAAGCGGATGACGCAGGAGGCCCGGCGCTACGACAATTACGGCGGGATCGTACTGTTCAGATACGACTTCATCTTTAACCCGCCGGCGGTACAGGCTTCCGCCGCGCAAAAGGAAATCGCAAACCTAAGAGGTATTTTGAAATAGCCGGATATTTCGTTTAAAACCTTTTTTGAAAGGACGTTCCAAGTGAGTTATTTCTTTAAGAACACGCGGAGATTTTCAATTTCACTCGCCTGTCTGCTGTTGGTTATAACTTTGGCGGCCGGCACGTTCGCCTATTCTGTAAACGGTCTGCCGGAGGTATTCCTTGCCCCCGACGACTCTGAAGCGCTCTCCAAACCGGCCGGGGCGGAGGACGACCCCATGCCCGACTTCACCGACGCGGTGTTTGAGGACGAGCCGGAGGAAGAGGACAGGCTTACGCTCACGAATATGGCCTATAATATGCCGTCGTCGCTAAAGGCGGTGTATTTGGTGCCGGGAACCGATTTTATAAAGGAAAAGGACATGGAGGCTTCCGCCGTAAAGGCGGAGCTTGACGAGGCGACAGGCGCGGCGGCGAAGCTGGGGATGAACGCCGTGGTAATCGACACCACATACAATACGGACACTATCTACGAAACCGCGGGCTCCGTTGCGATGTTTCCCGGCGACGGGATAATGGAGCACGCAGTTGACGCCGCCAGGAACGCGGGGCTTGCGGTGTTCGCGAGATTTGACGTCTCTTTGTACGGGGACGCCGAGGCCGTGGCCAGAAACGCCGGGGAATTTGCCGCAAAGTACCGGCTTGACGGCATACTCACAGACGGATATACTACCGAGACCCCGGACGCGGATTACGGCGAATACATGGAAAACGGCGGAGCCATAGGCTTTGAAAATTATTTAAGGCAGTCGGCGGCGGAGAAAGTACGCGCCGTGACAAAGGCCGTGCACGCGGCTGCGCCGGACACTGCGGTCGGCCTGCTGGCGGACGCCGTATGGGCAAACGAGTCCGATGACGAAAACGGCAGCGGCACCAAAGCCACCTACAGAACCCTTATAGACGGGCATGCCGACACCCGGTCATTTGTCCTGCACAGATTCGTTGACTTTGTGGCGGTAGAAAACTTCACGCTTTCCAGCGACGAGAACGTCCCCTTTGACGTTGTTGCCGAATGGTGGAGCGACGTTGCGGTGGAAGCGGACATGCCCATGTATATAGTTCACGCGGCGAATAAGATAAGCTCCGAAAACTGGCCGGCGGACATGATGACTCAGCAGGCGGCCGAAATCTCCCACTTTGAGGCGTACAGGGGCAGTATGTTCAACACGCTCTCCGCCATGCCGACAGAGGAGGAAGAGGACCAGGCGGCGGAACCCGTTCAGACGACGCCGGTGAACACCACACCCGCGAATAATCCTCCGCCCGTCACCACAACGCCCGTAAACGTCCAGCCCGTGCAGCCCGAGCCGGTCCAACCTGCGGAGTACGATGACGACGAAGATGACGACGATGACGACGAGGAATATTTCGACAGCTACACCGACGATGAAGACGACGATTTTGAAAGCGATATAGATGACGGAGATGACGACAACGGAGGTTCGTCGGGTCTTATCAAAGAGATTTACCCCACCGGTATTCTTATAGCGATGGAGGACGATATAATCGAGGTCAGCGTCACAGCGAGAAGCGGCTCTGACGTTACGGCGACGATAAACGGTGACAGCTTCTCCCTTGAAGAGGACAGCGGCAGCGGCTCTTATGTGGAGTACACCGGTTGGTACGAGGTACCCTCCTCGGACGATTACAGCTCCAGCGAGTACCAGTATCTGGGCGGGCTTTCGGTAAAGGCGAAGCGTAACGGCGACACCGAAACCTTTGACGGAGCATTCCTTGCCACAAGCTCAAACCGCATTCCGGTCCGCGTGAGGGCGGAGCAGGCGAGGACTTACCCCGCGAACACCAAGGACAACGTCCCGATACCGACCCTGTACCCGCTGCCCGCCGGGACGGTCGACTATGTGGTAAGCGGCGCGCAAAAGTACACAAGCGCCAGAAATGAAAAATTCGAATTCGTCACGCTGGAGTCTGGCGTGAGGGTCGAGACCAAGGATATAGTTAAAATTGAACGCGGCCCGGGCAATAACAATAAGATCACCGGAATGGCCGTGACTTCCCAAAAGAACAGCAGATACACGTATATTACGCTTCGCATGGACGAAAGAGTCGCTTTCAAGTTCGCGTACGGCTCCTCAGGCGTGGCGATAAAATTCATGAACACCACCAAGACGCCAACCAGTAAGAGCCTTTCGTCAAATCCGCTGTTTACAAAGGCCACATGGGCCGACGGGAACACCCTGACGCTTAACTTTGTAAAGAAAGACGGATTTATGGGCTACAAGGCATATTACGACACAAACGGAAATCTCGTGTTCCGCTTCAAAAACCCGCCGAAGTCTATAAACGGCGCCAAGATTGCCATAGACCCGGGCCACGGCGGCAGCGACAGGGGCGCCGAGGGCTACAACTCGCAATATCCCGAAAAGGTCATAACGGCGGCGCTTTCAAAGACTATCGCAGAAGAACTGGAGAACAGGGGTGCGGACGTCCTGCTCATGAACTCCGCGGGAATAGAAGGCCCCGAGCGCGCGCAAATGGCCGAAAAATGGGGCGCCGACATGCTCATTAGCGTCCACTGCAACTCCAGCTCCGTCAACCCCAACGCCACGGGGACAGAGACCTTTTACTTCTACCCTTTCTCTCGTCAGCTTGCGGTCCAGGCGACGGCCAGGGTCTCCGACAGCTACGACGTGGACAACCGCGGCGCGAAGCCCAGCTATTACCATGTCACGCTTTCGCCGCAGATGAGCAGCATAATACTTGAAACCGGCTTTATGAGCAACCAGAGCGACTACTCCAAGCTGTTAAAGTCCTCCAACCACGAGCGAATTGCCGAGGGCCTCGCGGACTCGGTGGAAGCCGCGATAAAGGCAGCCTACACGGGAGTGTCGGCCTCCGGCAGCGACAGCAGCGCGTCGTCAAACGACGATGATGACGATGACGACAGATATCCCGGCGCAGACGAAGAGGTCGAGGACATTTGGTTTGACGAAGACAGCATCACGCTGGAAATAGGCAAAACCCTGACGCTGGAGCCGAGGATAGAACCCGAAGACGCCGAGGGCGCGGAGCTTTCGTGGAAGAGCTCGAGTTCGACGGTGCTGTCGGTGAGTACTACGGGGAAGATCAAAGCGCTTAAGACCGGCACGGCAACTGTCACAGCCACGGCGGAGGACGGTTCAAAGAAGAAAGCCTCGGTCAAGGTGACGGTGGTCAAGGAGGGTTCGGGAATCTCTGACGAGGGCGTAACGCTAAAGAGCTCCGACGAGGTATATGAGGACGAAGACGACGTAACCGTCCACACCAGTGTACCCGTACGGCTCAAGATAATAAACGAAGACGACAAACAGGTAAGGAACTCCGATTTCAAATGGAAGAGCAGCAAGACGTCAGTTGCTTCGGTGGATTCCCACGGTGTGGTGACAGGCAAGAAAAAGGGCGAATGCGTCATAACGGCCACAGCCAAAAACATTGAGCTTGAGTGGGATATAACGGTCTCGACAGAAAAAATAAAGGTGACGAGCATAAAGGTCGAAAGAGACGAGATATACCTTGAGCGCGGAGGCACACAACAGCTGGTGTGGGAGGTTTTGCCAAAAGACGCCACCGACAAGACGATTAAATGGAAAAGCTCGAACACCAGAGTGGTCACTGTGGACGAGAATGGCTTGCTTAAAGGAATAAACGCGAACGCCGGTAAATGTACCGTCACCGGTAAGGCGGAGAACGGCAAAGCTGAGGTGACGATCGAGATCAAGGTCGTCAAGGACGCAATAAAAGTGGAGGAAATAGAACTGGACACAAACCGGCTGGAAATGCCCGTTGGCTCGAACGATGTCCTTAAGGTTAGTGAAATCTACCCGGATGACAGCACAAACAGCGCCGTCACATGGAAGAGCAGCAAGCCGAGCATCGTCACGGTAGACGAAAACGGAAAGCTAAAGGCGCTTAAAAAGGGTACGGCAATAATCACCGTCACGGCCGTGGGCAACAAAAAAGCCACGGATGAATGCGAGATAACCGTGTATTAACGCCATAAACACAAGAGCCACGGTCACCAATCGGCGACTGTGGCTTTTTGTTAGCAAATAAAGCTTTACGCGTTGTCTACCTTGCTCATATACTTTATGAGTTCCAGCACCTTGTTGCTGTAGCCCCACTCGTTGTCGTACCAGGAAACGAGCTTCACAAAAGTATCGGTAAGGGCTATGCCGGCCTTTGCGTCGAAGATAGAGGTCCGCGCGTCCCCTATAAAATCGCTGCTGACAACGTCTTCTTCGGTGTAGCCCATAATGCCCTTCAGTTCGCCTTCGCTGGCCTTTTTGACGGCCTCGCAGATTTCCTTGTAACTCGCGGGCTTTTTAAGGTTGACGGTGAGGTCGACGACCGAGACGTCAAGCGTGGGCACGCGCATAGACATTCCTGTCAGCTTGCCTTTAAGCTCGGGGATGACCACTCCGACAGCCTTGGCGGCGCCCGTTGAGGACGGGATAATGTTCCCCGAGGCCGCCCTGCCGCCGCGCCAGTCCTTGTTGGAGGGGCCGTCGACGGTCTTCTGGGTGGCTGTGGTGGAGTGCACGGTGGTCATAAGGCCGTCCTGAATGCCAAACGTGTCGTTGATGATCTTAGCCAGCGGCGCCAGACAGTTGGTGGTGCACGAGGCGTTGCTGACAAAATTCATATCCTTGGTGTAGGTCTTTTCGTTGACGCCCATGACGAACATAGGCGTGTCGTCCTTGCTGGGTCCGGAGTACACGACCTTTTTCGCGCCGGCGTTCAGGTGGGCCTGCGCTTTTTCTTTCGAGTGGAAAATGCCCGTTGCGTCCACAACATAGTCAGCGCCGACCTTGCCCCAGGGAATGTTAGCGGGGTCTTTTTCCGCGAAGAAAAGAACCTTTTTTCCGTCTACGGTGACGCTTGCGTCGTCGTAGGATATCTCGCCGTCAAAGCGGCCGTGAATAGTGTCATACTTAAGCATGTAAGCCACGTAGTCGGGGGACATGAACGGGTCGTTCACCGCTACGAATTCGTAATCCGGATTTTGTATCCCCGCGCGGAACACAAGCCTGCCGATCCTTCCAAAACCATTGATACCAATTTTTACTGCCATTTCAGAAATTTCCTCCCTCTTAGTTATAGTGATATTTTAAACCTATTTTATGCAAACTACAATACCCGGGAATATTTTTATGTTCAATATTTAAAAAACATGGGCGCCAATAGACTCTTTATGTGGTATATGATATAATAAACTGACAAAAATATACTACCGTTAGTTAGGAAAGGTCTTGACGCATGAGCCTGGAGTATGAGTTTCTTAAAATAATGGATGACTGCGTGCGTACATACAATGAATTCCTGCTGCCCGCGATTCTGTGCGACCATGAGCTTAAGGTGAAATGGAGCAACCCCGCGGCAAGAAAGCTGTATCCCTCATTTACTGAAACGCGCGGACTAAGACAACTTTTAGGCGAGCTTTCGCGCGAGGAGTTATTCCTGAAGCTTAAAAACGAGGGAACGCAAATCGTGACCGGCGCTTTGGGGATCTCTGACACGCGCATAAACCTTTTGCCGGTTATGGTGGCAGACCGCCGGGACGAGCCGGTTGGGGTGATTGTAATAATCGTCGAGGGCGGCGCGGTAAGCACGCAGGAGGCCCTGCTAAAGCGTTCGCAGACGCCGTATTCGCTTGAGAGGAGCATACGCTGGAATGTAGAGAAGATGTTCGAAGCGTTGGACTTGATCTCGCATAAGGCTGAGCTGATAGAGGCGAACTGGATCATACCCGGACTCGACAGTATTGCGCGCAACGGTTACAGCGTGCTGAGGATTGCCGAAAACGTAGCGGGATACATGCAAATGACGTTTTACGAAAGAGATATGTCCTTTCGTTATACTGAGATATTTTCCCACGCGCGCCTAATCGCGCCTGTGGCTGTTTGTAAAGCAAAAGAGCTTGGAGTGAATTTGACTGTAGACATACCGGAGTCTGAGGGCGCCGCGGCCTGTGACATAGACAAGCTGCAGCTTGCGTTTATAAACCTTTTACACAACGCGCTGCGCTTTGCGGGAGGAGGCGGCGAGGTCACCGTAAAGGCCGCCGAAGACCGCGAGCGGGATACTGTAAGCGTGACGGTCACGGACAACGGACCCGGCATCCCAAAAAGAATTTTTCCTGATATCTTCAAGCCCTACTTTACATGGCCCAACAGCGAAAAACCCTCCGGTATGGGGCTTGGGCTGACTATTGCCAAAATGGCGGCCGAAGCGCACGGAGGCAGACTGGATATTGTCTCGGAGGAGGGCCAAGGCGTAACCGCCACCATGAGCATTCCGCGCGGTTTGCACAGGCAGAAGCTTTCTCTGGGACAGGGTTCTGACAGAATGCTCGCCGCTGCGGACAGATATTCCCGCGTCTACACCGGACTTGCCGATCTTTGAGAAATCATACAATATATGGTACCGGAGCGACCAAAGGCTATTGATTAATCTTACGTAATTTGATAATATATATAGCAAGGCGTTTGTTTGTGACGCGCCGATTCCGCCCGTCAGGAAAATGGCGGGCGTCTGGCTGGCAGGTGTTATTATGGCCGCGGGTTCGCTACCGGTTATATTCAAGCCCTTGGTTTTGACCGACGAGGTCCTGAGGGCTTACAGGCAGTTGCCCATTTCTTGTCTGTGCCTGAGCCTTAAGGGAGAAATTCTTTTTACAAACAATAAAGCCGGAAGCTTTGTGCAAAATACAAATTACGAGTATGGCTATGCGTCCTTTGCGTCGTTCGCGCCCTTTTCTCAGCCGGACGGAACACTTTCTTTAGACAAGACGCGCGAGATGGCGGCTTTGGCGGTGAGAACGGGCCTCGCGGAATTTAAGTGGGTGTACTCCACGCCGGACGGCGCGCTAATACCCGCGGAAGTCACGATGATGCCCGCGGATTACGACGGCGAAATCTGCGCGCTTACTTTCTTAAAGGAGCATTTCGACTCCACCAGCGAGGAACTCAGCTCCTCCGCCAGGCAGCTTCAGAAAATAATAGACAAGGCCCCGTTCGCCGTGACGATATGGGACGAGAGCTACGCGATAATAGACTGCAACGAAGAGGCGCTTAAGCTGTTTGGAGTGGGCGGAAAGGATATTTACGCCCGGCAGTATCTAAGCTTTATGCCGGAGATGCAGCCCGATGGGCGAAAGAGCGCCGAGGAATTTTTCATAAGAGCTACGGCAAACGCAAACGGCAGGCGAAGCACCTTCGAGTGGCTTTACAGAAGCGCCGACGGCGAAGACCTGCCCTGCGAGGTCACCCTGGAATGGGTGCGCATAGGCAAATCGCTTCGCATGGCGAGCTATGTCAAGGATCTGCGGGAGCAGAAAGCGTTTTTAAACGCGCTGGAAAAAGCCAGGGACGTCGCCGAGGCCGCAAGCGCCGCCAAGAGCAACTTTCTCGCGAACATGAGTCACGAGATACGCACTCCCATGAACGCCATCATCGGGCTTTCAGAGCTGTTGCTGCTGGAGGATCTTAACTCCGCCCAACGCCGTTACGCGGACGATATAAAAACGTCGTCGGACACTCTGCTCGCGCTTATTAACGACATTTTGGATTTTTCAAAGGTCGAGGCGGGGCGCATGGAAATTTCGCCTGTGTCGTTCGACCTGCGCGCCCTTTTAAATGACATCGCCTCTATGTTCACGTTTTCGGCTCAGAGAAAAGGGATTGACTTTGCGCTTGAAATAGCGGAAAACCTTCCTCTGTGCGTCTATGCCGACGACATACGCCTAAAGCAGGCGCTTATCAACGTTTTGGGCAACGCCGTTAAGTTCACCGATATTGGCGGGGTGAGGCTTTCGGCGAGCCTTGAAGACGAATATTTGATATTTGACGTGGAGGACACCGGCATAGGCATAAAACCCGATGACCTGCCGCTGTTGTTCGACGAGTTCCAACAGGTGAACGCGCAAAAAAACCGTAAAATAGGAGGTACAGGGCTGGGGCTTGCCATAACCCGGCGGCTGTGCCGGTTGATGGGCGGCTCTGTCACCGCGCAGAGCGAATACGGTAAGGGCTCGGTTTTTCGCATACGGCTGCCATACGCTCCGGGCGACGAGAGTACCGTGGACAAGGGCCGCAATGACGAGCGGTTTGTCCACGCTCCGAACGCGAAGGTGCTGGTGGTGGACGACAACGAGATAAACCTCAACGTTGCCGCCGGGCTTTTCAAGCTCTTTGGCATAGAGATAGAAAAAGCCCTCTCAGGTTTTGAGGCGATAGAGAAGATAGGCAAAAAAGACTATGACGTCGTATTTATGGATCACATGATGCCGGAGATGGACGGCGCGGAAGCCACGATGAAGCTACGCGCTGCGGGCTACACGACGGACAGGCTGACTGTAATAGCCCTTACGGCAAACGCCATAGACGGCGCGCAGGAGCTGCTCCTTAGCGCCGGGATGGACGGCTTTATCGCAAAGCCCGTCGACCTTGCCCTGTTAAACAGCATCCTTGAAAAGAGCCTTAAACCGGAATTGGTCTCTTACGGAAAGTGGCCCGAGATCAAACGTGCGGCACAAAGCCCGTTTTTAAGCCGAGTGGCGGCCGTAGCGCCCGAAATCGACATAGAGGTCGCGCTCCGGCGCATAGGCGGGGATGAGGAGGGGCTTGAACAGACTGTCAGGGTGTTCGCCAGAAGGCTCCCCAGAGTAAGGCAAAGGCTCCAGCGCTTTCTTGCAAAGGGCGACATAAAGGCCTTTTCCATAGAGGCTCACGGCGCGAAGGGTTCGCTTAACAATATTGGCGCCGCCGGGATTGCAAAGCTGGCCGAGACCCTTGAGCGCAGCGCAAAGGCGGGGGACCTTGAAAGCTGCGAGGAAAACATGCCGCTTTTGCTGCAGCGCCTAAGCGAGGTCGCCGAAAAGCTAATGTCGATCGACACGGAGGACACAGACGCTTTTGCGCAAAAAAAACCGGGGGACAAAACAAAGCTTTTAGAGGCGCTCAAAGCGGCGCACGGCTTTTTGGACGCCTTTGAATCCGACCTGGCGCTTGGGGAAATTGAAGCCGCTACAGGGTATTCCTACGGGGAAGAATTGGACGGGGTACTGGACCGGGCGGCGTCGCTGACGCGGGAATTCGATTACGAAGAGGCGACCGCAGAGGTCGAAAACGGGATTAAACTACTTGAAACGAAATAGCACGCCATTAAGGAGGCTTGTGTAATATGCCAAGCGGAAAAATCTATAACCTTGAGTTTTTAAACCAATACACGAGCCTGAATACTGCAGAGGGCGTGGGTGAGTACGGCATGACGCGCACGCAGTATTTCGGTGAGCTTTCGCAGTTTGAGGAAACCTGAACTTTTTGACCCAGTGTCTGTTCAGCGTGTGCGACACTACAATCGTCCCGCAGATAGAGGACGCCCTGGCGCTTATTAGAAACAAAAAAGACGACTATGTGGCAATCTCCGACAAAATATTCGAGGTATACAAGCTTTTGCGCAGACTCTGTGAGTTTATTTCGCTGGCCGAAATCGGCAAGGACCAGCCGGTTTTAGAGCCGTTTGACGAAAACCATGTCGACCCGGGCGACGCGCGGCCCGGCGCGCAGGACGGAGAAAACTCCGACGCGGAGACTCCCGCCACCAGGCGGAAAGCGGCGGAGGCAAGCGCAGGTGCGCAGGGAAGATACAAGATACTTGCCATAGACGACATGCCGGACGTTTTGACGACGATCAAGGTCATGCTCATGTATAAGTTCAACGTATACGGCGTTACAAACTCCAAGGCTGCGTTTAAATTCATCAACCAGACTATACCGGATCTTATCCTGCTCGACATTGAAATGCCCGACATGAACGGAATAGATCTCTTAAAGGAGTTGCGGCGGCTTCCGGGCTGCGAAAATATCCCGATCCTGTTTTTGACAGGCGAAGCAAACATACGCAACATCAAGGAGGCGCTTTCCGGCGGAGGTAACGACTTTATAAGAAAGCCCGTTGAAAAGAACATGCTTATCAACCGCATAGAAAAGCATCTTAAGCCAAAGGTGAAGCTATAATAATAGGCTAAAAGGAAAGTTAAAAGCATGATACTGGCCATAGATTTGGGTAATACGAATATAAAAATAGGCGCGTGGGACCACGACCAGCTCGTGTTCGTCTCGCGGCTGATGACGAACACGCAGAAAACAAAGGACGAATACGCTGTAAGCCTGCTGGATATCTTACGGCTCAACGATTGCAACGCCGCGCAGTTTGACGGCGCGATTATCGCGAGCGTGGTGCCGCCGCTTTCCTTGCCGATCAAGGAGGCGGTGTGTTCTGTTTTGCAGATAAACCGCGTATATCTGGTTTCGCCCGGGCTAAAGTGCGGCGTCAATATAAAGATAGAAAACCCCGCGATCCTAGGCGCAGACCTTGTGGCGAGCGCGGCGGCGGCCGCCGCGAAATACCCCGTGCCGTGCATTATCATAAACATGGGCACGGCCACGGTTATCTCGGCGCTGGACAAGACCGGCGCGTTTGTCGGCTGCAGCGTGGCGCCAGGGGTGGTGATCTCAATGGAAGCCCTGGCGCAAAACACCTCGCAGCTGCCGCATGTCGGGCTTGACTCTCCGGGTGCGCTAATCGGCGTGAACACGGTGGAAAGCATGAAATCCGGCTCGGTCTACGGCACGGCCAGTATGCTGGACGGAATGATAAAAAGAATGAAAAAAGAGCTCGGTGCGAGCGAGGCAGTAACAGTCGTGGCGGGCGGCGGCGTGGCGCCGTTTGTGATAGACTACTGCGAGGAAAAGATAATTTTTGACGACGACCTCATTTTAGAGGGACTCAAGATGATATACCACAAGAATAACAAACACAGTTGACAATTAACAATTAACGATGAACAATTAACAATGAAAGAGTCCGCAAGCGGACGAATAATTAAAGAGGGGGGCTGGGTCAATAATAATTGTTATCTGTTGATTGCAAATTGAAATATGCGCCACATCCCAATAGTTTGAATTTAGCCATCGTTCGGGCACAAGAAAGTGCGTGCGGTACAGGCACGGAGCGTATTGTGCCCAGCTTCAAGCTGGGAGGGGCAGCAAGGAGTAGAAAAATGTCAAGATTAAGCAAAGTAAACCGGATAGCAGGCATGGCAATTTTTATCGCACTGGTCGTAGTTCTTCAGTTGGTGGCGACATACATCAAATTTGGTCCTTTTTCCATAACGCTGGCTTTAACTCCGATAGTGGTGGGGGCGGCGCTTTACGGTTCGACGGCGGGCGCGCTGCTGGGCGGGGCGTTTGGCGTCGTTGTCCTGATAGCGACGATAACCGGGGTAGATGTAGGCGCGAATCTAATGTGGAACGCAAGCCCGGCTATAACAGCTGTTCTTTGTTTGCTAAAAGGCGTTGCTGCGGGTTGTGTTTCGGGTCTTGTCTATTCGGCAGTAGCAAAAAACAAAGTATATACCGGTGTTGTGTGTGCCGCCGTAGTTTGCCCCATAGTGAACACGGGCATATTCATAATGTTCATGCTGCTGTTTTACAGAGAGCTTCTTATCCAGTGGGCCGGCGGCTCTAATATTATCTACTATGCGTTCATAGGCCTTACCGGCGTGAACTTTCTGCTGGAAATGACAGTAAACGCCGTGCTTAGTCCTGTGGCGGCAAGAATAATAAATATAACAAAAAGAACGGAAATGTAATCATTTACAATCTGTGACGGGGGTCTTGCGGCTCCCGTTAATTTTATTCTCAAAATTGTGTGAAACCCACAAAAAAAACTTTGAACGCCGTTAAAAAAAGTTATTTATTGCTAAAACTGAGAAAATATGCTATATTTAAACTGGGTAAGACCCATGTTCGTCGAAGCGCAACAGAATGGAGGGACAACCAGTGAAAAACGCAAGCATCAAAACGGCTATACTGATACCGACATTGTCAGTACTGATCGTGGGTGTGATCGCCATGGTGGCATCAGTGGGGATCATATCTTCGGCCTCGGTGGGCGACATTACCAGCAGGCTGATCGAAGCCCGCGTAGCACAGTACGCGAACGAATTTAAGTCGATCAGTGAGTCGGGCTACTCAACGGTTACCGCTCTGGCGACCGTAGTTGACAACCTGCAGCAGACGTCCGAAAACCCGCGGGAAGATATCGTGGAGGTCATGCGCGCCGCCATGAGCTCCAATCCGGGCATTTTTGCCCTGTGGACCTGCTGGGAACCCGGAGCGCTGGACGGAAGAGACAGCGAGTTCATTGACATAAACGAATATCACGACTCGACAGGACGCTTTATACCATATGTATACCGGGAAGGCGACGCCGTGATGACCGCCGCGCTTCCCGATTACATGGAAGCTACAAGCATGTACTATCACGGCCCCAGGAGCAGCGGAAAGCCATACATAACAGATCCAATCGCCTCGGATTACGGCGGAACCGTCATCAACAACTATTCCATTTCTATACCAATACTGCGTGACGGAGCGGTAGCCGGCGTTTTTGGGATGGACATCAATCTGGAGGAATTGCTCACTGTCATGAACGCGGGGTCGATACTCGACGACGGCTACTTCTGCGTACTTTCGCCCGGAGGGCTTATAGCGACGCACAGAAACACCGACATGGTGCCTCCGATATAGAGGCTACGCTGACCCAGGGCGTGCCTTTCAACATTGAAAACGCATTTTCCGACACCACAAACACCTACATGCAATTTTTGGCCAACGGCGTCATGGTGGGAGACACGGGCCGCTACTGGGCGATATGCGGGTTTGTGCCGCGGGCGACGGTGACCGCCGCCTCAAACGAGATGGTCTGGCTGGTGGTGATTTTCGGCGCGGCGCTGGTGGTTGTTTCGGGCGTTGTGATTCTTCTAAGCGTGCGTGGCGGGCTAAAGAAAATACCGCACATACTTGGAATGGCGGGGCTTATTTCCAAGGGTGACATGAACCTGCCAAGCGTGGATTCCTCAAACGCCAGGACCAAAAACGAGGTCACGCTTATAGAACGGGCGTTTTCGGAGGTGGCAAAGCACACGAAGGATCAGGCGGTGCTGATGGATACCATAGCGCAGGGCGACTACTCCGTAGACGTGGCCATGCGCTGCGACGAAGACGTAATGAACAGGGCTATAGGTGAAATGCTACAAAAAACTAATTCCACCCTGTCACAAATCAACCAGGCGACGGATCAGGTGGCCAGCGGCGCAAAGCAAATTGCCGACGCGGCGACCTCGCTGGCGCAGGGCTCGACGGAACAGGCCGCGACAGTCGAGGAACTCTCGGCTTCTACTACCGAAATTGCCGACAAGACGCGCGCAAACGCCGAAATGGCAAACAAGGCAGCCGAGCTTGCCGGAACAATCAAGATAAGTGCTGAAAAGGGCAGCCGCCAGATGGACGAGATGATGTCCGCCGTCAATGAGATCACCATGGCCAGCCAGAGTATCGGCAAGGTGATAAAGGTCATAGACGATATCGCTTTCCAGACGAATATTCTGGCACTCAACGCGGCCGTCGAGGCGGCGCGCGCGGGCCAGCACGGCAAAGGCTTCGCGGTAGTGGCGGAGGAAGTGCGCAGCCTTGCCGCAAAGAGCGCGGACGCCGCTAAGGACACCGGAAGCCTTATAGCAAACTCGATTGCAAAAGCCGAGTTGGGCGCAAAGATTGCCAAGGACACCGCCGCGAGTCTTACGGATATCGTCTCGGGGATTAACGAAAGCAATCAGATCGTCAGCCAGATAGCGGAATCCTCCGAGCAGCAGTCGGGCGATATTTTGCAGATTAACAACGGTATAGACCAGGTGGCGCAGGTCGTGCAGCAAAACAGCGCCACGGCGCAGCAGAGCGCCGCCGCGAGCGAGGAGCTCAGCGGGCAGTCCGACATGCTCAAGAACCTTATTGCGCAGTTCAGGCTAAGGCAGCAGCTGGAGCAATACAAGGCCGCGAACGGCCGGCCAAAGCTAGAAGTCATCCACAACAACAATAAGAAATCGGGGTTTTCGCTTTAGGACGTTGTTCTGTATAATAATTGACAATAGTTCGTAGTGGGCGGCTTCCCAGACGCCCCGTTGTATCGCTGAATCTGCGGCGCGTCCGGGAGGCCGCGCCCTACAGGATCAATTGCATAATTGTCGCGTTTTAGGTTTACAGAGCAGTTATTGACCGCATGCAAATCAGCGGCCGCGAAAGCGGCCGCTGCTTTGCGTATGCTGTTAACTGTCAGTTTATCATGCTTATAGGATCTATCCAGGCTCCGTCGCGCTTCATGGCGAAGTGCAAATGGGGCTCGTCAGAGATCTCGCAGGGGATAGAATCCACTTTTCCGACAGCCTGCTTGCCTATCACGCGGTCGCCCGCTTTCACGGGCATTACGCTGTTAAGGCCCATATAGACGCTCTGGCAACCGTCGGGATGCTCGATCGTAAGCACGGTTCCCCACAGCGGATCGTTTAGGACCTCGCCCACCACGCCGTCCGCCGCCGCCAATACATCGGCGCCGCGCTCCGCAGAAATGTCTATACCGTCGTGAGTCCGCCAGTCGCCCAATGTAAGGTTCTTGACAAGCTCGCCGTTGCTATAGGGCGTTATGACGTTCCCGCTGACCGGCAAGGTATATGACGGCGCGGGCAATCTTTCCGATACTGGCTGCTCTTCTGATCTGAGCACAGGCTCTGACGGCAGCTCGGGCGCTTGCTGCGGCAACGCCGAGACGGACGAGGAAGGCGGCTGCGCCTGAGAGCCTGAAGCTGCCGGAGCCGCCGGCTTTGGCACGCCTTCCTGATTTCTTTCCGTCTCTTCCGCCAAAGGGAACTCGTCTGTCAAGCTGCTTTCAGGAGCATGGACCGCCGAGGGTCCTATGCCCGTAAGAGTCCTTTCCACCGCCAGCCATGTGGCCGCTCCCGCGCCGACCAGGCACAGCGCGACCGCCACGTAAAACCCCTTAGAAGAGACGAATCTGCTGAATTTGCCTTTAGAAAAATTAAGTTTACTCATGTGTCTTTAGCACCTCCGCCTATAGTTTTAACAAAGGCGGGCGGCTTTATGCTAAATTTTCTATTTTTTTTGGCCTTTTGCTGGCAGAAGCTCGCGAATGCCGATAACTGCCAGAAAAACCGCGAACAGCTTGCCAAGATGCGGCTCGGAAAACCGCGTGGCCACCTGTACGCCGGCCCATACGCCGGGCAGGCCGACCAACACGCACGGCAGGACGATCTTCCACTTGACCAAATTGTTCTTCCAGTGAATGACAAGGGCCACCAGCGCGACCGGTATGAAGAAAACCAGATTTATGCCCTGCGCCTGGAGCTGCGGCAGGCCGAGAAATACGGTCAGATATATTAAAAAAATTCCGCCGCCCCCCATCCCAAGAGCAGACAGCGCGGCGCCCAGAAACGCCGCCGCAAAAGAGAGCAGCCAGCCGGTCATCCCCGTCATCTCAAAAACATCCTGACCGCCGCGAACAGCATAACGCAGCCGAATATGCGCCTTAACATGGCAGATTTGAACCTTGGCAGCAGCCACGCGCCGAAAACCGCGCCAAGTATTCCGCCGGGAAGATACGCCAGTGTATCGGAAACCGCGAAGCTGCCCGCGCCCCAGTACAAAAGCCCCGACGCTACCGCGAGCGGCAGAATGATAGCCAGCGAGGTCGCGTGGCAGGACTCCGCCGGAACGTTAAGCGCCTTTAACATCGGCACTGCGGCCATGCCGCCGCCCGCGCCGAACAGGCCGTTTAAAAACCCCGCGGCGGCTCCCAGCGCGTAATGAGCAGGGTTCTTTTTTTTATCCACGAGAAAACCACTCCCTTACAGGAGTAGTTTTCACTTTTTTTATCGTTTCATTCCAAGATGATAAGCTCCAACAATTCTTCCGGGCTGCCGGCTATTTGCCAGGCGCCCGCCTGTTCCAGTTCGTCGCGGCCGCGAAAGCCCCACAGCACGCCCACAGGCGTGACGCCGCCGTTTAGCGCGGTCTGCATGTCTACTCCCGAGTCACCTACAAACACGCACTCCTCTTTTTTTACATCCAGAATTTTTACGGACTCGTTTAAAAAATAAGGATCCGGCTTTGCGGGCAGGCCGTCCTGCTGCCCCAACACAACCTCGAACATGCCGGGATACAACATTTCGACCACCTTTACGGTCATGTGGTGAACTTTGTTTGAAATAACGGCCAAACGCATACCTCTTCTTTTAAGCTCGCCCACCAGCTCGGGCATGCCGCCGTAGACAATGGTGCGCTCAAGGTAGTTTTCGCCGTAATACTCAAGAAAGTGCGGCAGGAGCAGTTCAACGTCGCCGGGACTGCGCTTTTCCGGGGGAAGCGAACGCATGAGCAGCTTGCGGACGCCGTCGCCGACAAAGTTTTTTAGTTCCGCCGTGCCGTGAGCAGGGTACCCATATTTATGTAAAGCAAAGTTGACCGCCGCCGTCAAATCTCCCAGCGTGTCCGCCAAGGTCCCGTCAAGATCGAATATGACCGCTTTTATCAAGATATGTTCGCCCCTTTTATACTTTATAATCCATGTAATATTATACACCGGCCTGCGAAAAGACACAATATATTGATTTGGTCACATAAAAAACGGGACAAGCCAGTATATATAGTAAATTGTGACAAAAAGCGACCGGGTAATCCCTGCAAACAATGCATTCCTACATAATAGCTCCCATTATTATGAAATCAAAGCGATTCGTGTTGCAAATAACATAAGCAAATAGTATAATTTGGCTAAAGTTTCCGGATGATGAAACGATATATGTTACAGCGGCCATGAGCTTATCCGCAAAGACCGCGAGTACGACGTCTTTTTTCCTGCGCGAGGTGCCATTATGAAAAGAATGCTACCATTTTACGCGATGCTGCTGGCAACGTTGCTGTTATTCCCGTCTCAGACAGTGTTTTCGGAGGCGGAGGCCTCGGCCGGGCCGGAGGACTTCGCGACGCCGGGAATAGCCGCCGGGCCGGCGACGCCCGCCGCAAGAGGCGGTGAAGACGAGGAAGAAAAAGCAGAGGGAAAAAAGGCAAACGAAAACAAGGACGCCGCCGCCAAAGAAATCCATGAGGATAGTGAAGCCGTCGCGACCGGCGGGGTCTACAACGTGACGCTTCCGACGTCATTGGACTTCATGCTTGACCCGCTGGAAATCAAAGGCAGGGGCATGGTCTACTCCGAGCAATATCTTGTTGAAAACCACGGCGAAACCGACGTGGCGCTTGTGGTGACGGGCGCGGAGGTTATTGCCGCCGAAGGCGCGGATATCGAGCAGCTGGCTGAGCCTTTTGACATGGCTGCCAAAAGCTCCGCAAAGGCTGTATACCTTCTAATGGATTTTGGCAGGGAGGACATTGCGCCTGTAATTATGACAGCGCCCGAAAACTCATTTATGCCCGTTATTCCGCTTTACGCCGCCGGAAGAGAAAATTCGACCTGTACAATAAGCATTTCGGGCAGCGTTAACCCTTACCCCCAAAAAAAATGGGCCGCCGGAGATATGAAAATAAAATTTACTTATACAATTGAGCCGCTTTGGCTGGAAGAGGCAGATTTATAAGGACAGCATTCCGCAGACATAAAGAGGACAAACGGACGCGGAATAAAGATATAAAATAGTATAATCTGGAGGAGTGCAAATGCCCAACGTTATAGAGAAAGAAACCGAAGCAAAAAAGAAAGGTCTTAGTACACAGCAAACAGTGCTTATTCTGGGTGCTGGAATCATAGTGGCGGGCGCAATAGTCGCCTACCTGCTTCTGCGGCCCGAGCAGACTCTGCCTGAAGGCGAGGTGCCTGCCGGGGCAGTAGTTATCACCGAAGAAAACGTGGAGCAAATCAACCGGGATCTGCGTGAAAAGGTGGCGGAGGGGATGTTCGAGACCCACATGAACATGGAATGGAGCTTCCCAAACGGGACTGCCGCCTCTGACAACGCCCTTATGGGCAATTCGGTGAACAACAACTTCCCGTTTTACTTTGATGTCACGCTCAAGGAGACAGACGAGGTCGTGTTCACCTCGGGGCTTCTGCATAGCCAAAATCGTCCTGGACAAGGATCTTGAACCCGGAACATATCCCGCCGTTGTTGGCATTCACATGCAAAAGGAAGACGGTACTCCGGTAGACAGCAACATGGGCATCAGCATCACGCTTATTGTAAGGAATTAGCTTACTAAACTGTCAATTTTACGGTATTGCGGCCATGCGCGCGGCGCAACGGTGCGGCGGCGGGCGCGGCGGCGGTGCTTGTTAGTTGAGATAAACCGGCACAACAACAAAACAAAACAAAACATGGAGGTATATTATGAAAGGGTTAAAGACAAAGGCGTTAGCAATGCTTCTGGTGCTCGCTTTAGCGGCCATGCCTGTGTCGGCGTTCGCCGCCGGCGAAGGTGAAACGTCAATCGGGGGCGACATGGGCAGCGAGCAGTACGCGGTCAATGTGGTAATCCCTATAGACCTGGACTACTACGTCAACAGGCTGTCCCATCAATCCGGCATCAATCAGATAACAAATATCGACTTCCCGGTGATTAACAAATCCGGCGTACCGGTCGCTGTTGACGTTACTGTTTCCACAGTAGACACAACTGACGACAACGACCCGGACACTGTCACGCTCGTCGACGACCTCGACGATCTTGAGCAGGATTTTAACCAGCCGAATTCCAAGGACAAGAAGGTTCTCTTCGGCATACTGGGAGCGTCGGGCGCCGGCGAAGACTCGATAGCGTTCGACACGGATATGGCCACCGAAGGCGATTTCTTTGCATACGCCTTTGACGAAGTGGACGCCGACGTCGCGGACGTTATCGCCTCTGACACGTTCCGTATGTTCACTCAAGGCGAGGACGACGCAAACGCGTCTATCCAGATAATTCTGGACGCGGCTACCGGTGACGACGACGTCATGGCGACGCAGTCCGTTCTGGCCGCGGACGACGCCGGCATAAGCTCTTTCACCTTCTTCGCGGCCCTTAACACCTTTGCCGACTGGGAAGCCAACGACCTGGACGTGGCAGGAGAATACGTCATCACCGCGCTCAACCGGGTCAAGAACTATGTGCCTCTGTCGGAACAGTTTATAGACGACGGCCTGAACATCATGCCGGCCAGCGCGAGCAACGGCGGCAGCGGAGACGACGAGTTTGAGTTCCCGGACGGCGCGGTGATCATGCTCGCCGGTGACGAAGCCGAAAACGACGACATTCTAAAATCGGAAAACCCGACCGGGTACACGGTTTACCTGAGCAACGTCACTGACGTGCCGAAAGCGGTGACAGGCATTACAAGGAACGGCAGTACTTTTGCGACCACCAATTACAGCTACAACGCCACCACAGGCGCGCTGGTAATCACCGGTATGCCGTCCAGTACTAGCACGATGATCGCCACGGCAACATTGGAGGACGATTCAACGGCAACGTTTACCTGGCAGGTAGTAGCGTAAGCTCTGACCTGACAAACTAAAAAGCACTAATATGTGTCCCCCGGTTTGCACCAGCCGGGGGCACACATCATATACAGGGGTGATATTTTGAAGTTTTCGTCTCTTCCGGAAGCCGTGGCCCATTACGCGGACAAGACCCCGGACAAAACATGCCTGATAGAAGCCGAGACAGACCGCCGGCTTACATACGGCGAATTCTGGCGCCACATTCGGGTGTTCGCCGGCCGGCTGATTAATACGGGTCTTAAAAAGGGCGACCGCGTGGTCGTGCGCGTGGGCGCGCTGCCGGAAACCTTTGTGGCGCAGTTCGGTATTTATCTTGCGGGCGGCGTTTATTGCCCTGTGGAAAAGCACATGAAAGAGCTAAAAACTCTTGAAATGCTGGATTATTATGATTCGTCATTTTTAATCTCCACCGAGCCGGTCCATTTTAACGGCAAATATATAGAATTGGCGTCGGCGCTTGACAACGGAACGCCGCTTGAAAATTTCGTTTTTCCCGGTTCCGCCGATATATGCGCTATTGTGTTCACCACAGGAACCACGGGAAAAGCAAAAGGCGTTATGCTGGACTATGCATCTTCGGTTTTTTATTCGGAACTGCATGTTAAGGTTTTGGATTTCTCAAATAAGGATGTTTATCTGTGGATTCAGCCGCTTGATAAGGCCAATGGCATAAGCATGTTCGGCGGCGCTATAATCTCCGGGGCTACGGCAGTCCATTACGGAGAGCTTGCGTTCGTCCGGGGATTTTTTGAGGCTGTCGCCGCCTACGGCGTAAACTTGATACGCATACCTGTCGCCTCTGCGACGCTGCTGCTCAAAGCGATGCCGGAAGCCTTCGCTCAATATTCCGGGCAAATTCGCGTAATTGAGTTCAGCACCGGCGCGTTGCACGAAAAGCATATGCACAGCTTACGGGAGCTGATGCCAGATACACTTCTTCTGCTTTACTACGGCTCGACCGAAACGGGAAATATGGCTACGCTGGATTTCAGGGAGGAGTTTTGCAAGGACGGCTGCATAGGAAAGGTGTTGCCCGGTAGAAAAATTCGTTTTTTGGACGAAAACGGCTCGTTTATGGAAAAGACGTCTGCTGAAACCCCCGGTATTTTCTTCTGCGAAGGCGGGAGAGTTATGGCCGGCTATTGGAAAGACCCTGAACTGACAGCAAAAACGCTCGTCGGCGGCGGAGTCGTAATGGCTGATCTGGGCTACTGCGAAGATGACGGCTATTATTGGCTCACCGGCCGAAAGGACGACGTTATTGCCACAGGAGGTCATAGGGTGGCGCCATATGAGATTGAAAATGCCGCAATGCGCATACCAGGCGTCAGGGAGTGCGTCTGTGCGCCTGTACCGGACGCGATACTCGGCAGCGTGCCAAAGCTGTTTGTAGTGATGGAGGATGGAGCCGAGTTTTCCGCCGCTGCCATACTCAAGGTTCTGGCCGCGCATCTGGAAACCTTTAAGCTGCCGCGCGCGATTGTGGAAATAGAGTCGATTCCAAGAATAGGCGACAACCAAAAAATAGATAGAAAGAAGTTAATTGAGTATGTGTAAGCGCTTTGAGAAAATTTCAGCCGTTTTTCTATCTTTAGTCCTCTTGCTATGCGCCTGTTTACTTGGCTCATGCGGCCGGAGTCAGGCCGGGAGTGATAAAGGTTACACCGCTTCGACAGTGCGAATTGCCTACGGTTTTGCATTCTTGTCATCGGCGATGCACATTATGGAGATTAGAGGTATTTTGCAGAAATATCTCCCCGAGGGCGTCTCGGTGGAATACAGCAATCTGCTCAATTTCAACAATATCCGGGAGGCTATGGTGTCCGGCAGCGTTGATATTGGCGCGATGAACAATATTTCTATAATATCGGCCCTGGAAAACGATTTGCCGCTTTTAATACTTTCTAGTGGAGTCGGCGTCTCCGCCAAAATGTTCAGTGTCAACGAGGAGATAAAGAGCCTGGACGATATTGGCGGCTCACATAAAATCGCGCTCTCAAACCTGGGCGGTATGTATCATTTTTCGCTAATGCTGCAAAGCAAGGAGCTTTATGGGGATTCGCAAAAATACAGCAACAATCTCGTCGTCATGCCTTACGCCGAAATGATGGCCTCTATTTCAGCGAAAACTGTAGATTGCGCCGTTCTGACCTCACCCTACATACAGCAGGTTGAAGAATCGGGGGAATATCCCGAAATATTGGACTTGACCCCGATTTTGACAAAATATAAAATGGGTGATGTTATAGTCGCGAACAAGGATTTCCACGAAAAAAATCCGCTCTTGATAGAGGCTATGAACAATGCTGTTGCCGAGGCTATGGACTACATGAATAATCAGCCGCAGGAGGCGTCTGTGCTTCTGGCCGATTTCTACGGCACGGGCGAAGACCCAGCAAGCCTCGAGGCGCTTATAAAAATGCTCCCTCCGTCCATGGAGCTTTCTGAATCGTCCTACGACAGCCTTGCCAGCTTTATGTACGAGATCGACATGCTACCCGCGCCGCCCAAAAAATTCTCCGAGCTACCCAATTATGAAACAATACCAAAGGTTGCGTAAAACAGCAAAGCAACAACAAAGCCCCGTCTTTTGGCGGGGGTTCACTGGGACAAAAATCAGCATTGGACATGATTGACAATTTCTGTCCCATCATGTAGAATAAGCGCAGAGGGTAGCTTGTGGACGGTTACGCCCAGCCTCCGAAAGGAGGTGAGGCTAATGTGGAAAAGCGTGAAGTATATAGTCGCTGTATCGGCTTTAATAGCAGCGTTAATTATAACGTGTTCAGCGCTTACAATAAACGCTATAAACGCAAAGTAACCGCCCCCGGCCAAGGTTGACGGTTACTTTGTAACTTCAAAACTTTGGGCTTAGCCGTTATACGGCCTACCCTCTGCATTTATTATAAACGTTCGCCGCATGATTGTCAAGACTGTATTCATTTCGTTTACTCGGGGTCCGGGGCAGCGCCCCGAGCAAGCGTGTGTCCGGCGTATAGCCGGATGCGATGCTTGCCTTTCTGGAATGATTTATAGTGTAGCGGAGGGTGCAAAATGGTAATTCAAACCGCACATTTAATTCTAAGACCATTTAAAATGAGTGATTTGGATACCACTCATAAATATGCGAGTAATCCAGAAAATACGGAGTTTATGATTCATCTTCCAAACAAAACAAAACAGGAAACAGAGCAGTTCTTGCAGCGGGTGATCAATGAGTGGAAGAAAGATTCACCTTACTTTTATTAGTTTGCAATTACTCTTAAAGGAAAACATATAGGGGCGGTTTCCATAAGCCTTGATGTACATAGAGAAGAAGGCGAACTCGGCTGGATAATCCATAAAGATTATCAGGGTAACGGTTATGCATCTGAAGCCGCAAAAGCTGTTATGGATATGGCACTGAAAAAGCTTGGACTAACAAAAATTGTGGCGCATTGTGATTGCCGAAACACGCCATCGTGTAGAGTAATGCAAAAAATAGGACTATCCCTTGAACGCGACGATGGTTTAAGACGCTATAAAAATAGTGATGTGGAGTTTCTCGAGTTTAAGTATTCATTCGTGAAAAGTTGAGTCATCATAATTTTGTCCTTATGCCACCCCGCCTTTTGGCGGGGCGGGGATTCTTTTATTCTGCTTTAGCGGCGGATTGCTCGAGCGCGTATATCCTAAGGTCATGTATGTCTGCCTTTTTTTCTAAAAACGCAATGCGTTCGTCCCGCTCCGAACTGTCCTCCTGTATATTCTGGGTCCGCTCCAATGCGCCGTTGATTTTTGGGAACCATTCAAGCTCAACGTTCATTTGAGAATGTTGCACTGTTTCTACTCTATCTTGCAATTTGGCCAACCCACGCTCCAGATGGGCTTGCCCCTGTTCAAGAGATTCTGCTTTCTCCTGCAACACGGTTTGACCCTGTTCCAGCGCGGTCAGCCCTTGCTTTAAGCTCTTTAATTCAGTAAGTATTTCTTGTAAAATCTTGTTTTCCATGCTGTCATCCTCCTGCATGATTAATTATATCATCTGTCCTGTAATGAGTCAACGCTTAACAAACGCGATGTTTATACGAAAGTGACGCTTTTATGAGGAAAATTTTAAACAACAAAACCGCTCAGGCGTGGGCCTGGCTCTGTGCGGTGCTCTTGGCGTGGGAGCTTTCCTCACGGCTGGGGCTTGTCAACACTTATATCCTGCCGCCGCTCTCAAAAGTGGCCGCGGGGCTTGTGCGCGAGCTGTTTTTTGGCAAGCTGGGCTTGCAGGTGCTTAATTCTTTGTTTATAATACTGGTAGGATTTCTTCTAAGCTTCGCGCTGGCGGTGGTAATCTGCGCGCTGTGCGTGTGGCTGCCGCCGGTGGAAAGTCTTTTTAATATGCTGAGCACCGTTATGAGTCCGTTACCCGCTGTGGCAATAATGCCGCTTATCATTATGTGGTTCGGCATAAACACGGCGGCGATGCTGGCGCTTATTGTACATGGCGTACTGTGGGCAATGCTGCGCCACTTGCTCGACGGCCTGCGCGCAATTCCGCCGGTCTACAGCGAGTGGGGCGCGAATATCGGCCTGCCGGCGTGGCGTATGTTTTCGGATATCCTTGTGTTCGCAATCATGCCGGAGTTTCTCGCGGGCGTGCGCGTGGGATGGGGCCGGGCATGGCGGGCGCTGCTTTCGGCGGAGATGATCTTCGGCATGGTCGGTTCGCTCGGCGGGCTGGGCTATTACATATACACGGCGCGGGCCTACGCAAACCTGACAAACGTGATGGCGGGGGTAGTGGTCATCGTGATTATAGGCATACTTGTGGAGTCTCTGCTGTTTAGGCAGATAGAAAAGCACACAGTTAACAAGTGGGGCATGGCGCATGAGTGAAATGCCGGTCGTTAGCGTGCAAAATGTGTGCAAGACTTTCAGGCAAAACGATAGCGGCCTTTTAGAGGTCTTGCGCGACGTTTCGTTCGACATACATATAAACGAAACTGTGGCGGTCATAGGCCATTCCGGCTGCGGCAAGACCACGCTCCTGCGCGTGGTCTGCGGGTTTGAGCGGGCCGACGAGGGCTTTGTCCTGCTTGACGGCGAGAGGCGCGAGGCTCCATGCAGAGACGCGCTCATGCTGTTCCAGGACTTCAATCAGCTTCTTCCGTGGAAGACCGTGCTGGGAAATGTCGTGCATCCGCTTTTGGCTACGAAAGCCGTGCGGTCAAGGCAAGAGGCAGAAAAGCGCGCTCTTAAGCGCATAGCTGACGTCGGGCTGACCGGGTTTGAGCACAGCTACCCGCATCAGCTTTCCGGCGGAATGAAGCAGCGTACCGCCGTGGCGCGGGCGTTGGCTCTGCAGCCGAAAGTACTGCTTATGGACGAGCCTTTCGCGGCGCTTGACAACATCACACGCGGGACGTTGCAGCTTTTGACAAGGCGAGTGTGCGAAAAGTACGGCATATCAGCCTTGTTGGTCACACACAGTGTGGAGGAAGCCGTTGCTATGGCCGACAGGATAGTCGTGATGGACAAAAACCCGGGAAGAATTAAGGCTCTGTTAAATAATACGGCCAAGGGCGCGCCGCCGGAAGAGCGGGGCAAATTCACAGCCGAAGCGCTTGGTCTGCTCGAAGCCGGAGCAAATTGACAAGACATCTGTGCAGTGGCCAAATTCAGAGGAGGCGGCGGCTTGAAAGACCTTTTTTTTATAAACGAGGAGATCTTTGGCTTCGAGCAAGTAATTATCTACGGCACGGGCTGGGCGGGAAAAAACATGCTGCTTAAGCTTTTGCAGCGCGACATAAGGGTCATGTGCTTTGCAGATTACGACCCCGAAAAATGCGGCGGCAAAATGCTTAATATCCCAATCAGGCACATAGACGAGCTATATGAGTCGCGCGGGACCGCCGCTGTTATCGTCAGCGGGCGGTTTGCGCTTGAGATCGCGGAGCAGCTTGAAAAACGAGGCTTTTCGCACATATTTTTTGATTACGGCAACGACGTAGAGGTTATCCACTTAAAAAGGGAGGATGCGTGAGGCTTGCAGGGATATATATTTGACTACAGGCTGGGATATGTCCGCAAAGACTGCGCTCTTCCGGGCTTCGACAAGATCGGCGAAGACGGCGGGGAGCGTCTGGCCGCTCTTGGCGGGTACACAACCCACGGGCAGGCTGTGGCGGGAAAAAGCTGGGCGCATCTGCTCCACCTGGCGGGCGCCGGAAAATATCAGATTTTAAGCGGATGTACCGACGGTTATTCCTCGGCGCAGATACTTACCATGTTTGTCCGCGAGATTCCTCTACTTGCCCCGATAACGGTTGTTTGTCTTTCCGGGTTTTACAATGTCGCCTATAAGCTGGGGCTGGTGCAAAACAAAAAGGACGCTGCGTTTTTACGCCTGCATCCTTTCGCTACGCCGGGACATTTGCATTTTTACCGCAAGATAACCCCCCGCTTGGGACTCGGTAATGACGAAGTCTTTTACGGAGAAGAAAATCCTATTCCCGCGTGGAAGCTATGGCTGCGTCACATGGGAGACATAAACTGTCTGTGCGAGGAATTCGGTATAAACTTTGTAGCCTTTCTTCAGCCCTGCGTGTTTTCGGGAACCTACAGGCGAAGTAAACGCGAAAACGCTTTCTTGCGAGAGCGCTACGGACTCAGTGACAGTGAGCTGAAAAAAATAAGCTCGGGCTTCGGGAGAGAATACGCCCAAATAGCGGAGAACGCGAAAGGGCTTGAGTATATAAAAGATCTTTCGCGAATATTTGACAACCACAATGACATATACGAGGACGCCTGCCACGTGCGGGAGGTTTTTTTACCCGAGCTTGCGGCGGCAATTGCGGAGGGCATGGCATGAAGCGGAGCATGATAATGGATTTCGCCATGCTGGAAAACCTGACCCAAACGCCCGAACGCGAGAATATCTTAGTGGGTACGGGACCTTTGGCGCGGGATATGCAAAAAAAGCTCACCATGCTGGGGCTCAAGGTTCCGTATCTCATTGGCCTCGAGGCCGACAGCGAAAACGGCATACTGTGTTACCGTGAGCTTGCAAGTCTTGGCGATCCTAAAAAATACAGGTTTATCATGTGCTGCGACAAAGATGAATTTCCTCTTATGGTAAAGGCTCAAACCGCAATGCACAAGTTTTTGGGGCCTGCCTCCGGCGTTGCGCACGAGCAGGAAATAGTATTTGGCACACACGTCGTCAGAATAGAGAATTCCGGTAAGTATATTGCGGACGCGAGCGTCTTCAATACCTTTTTAAATAACGGCCTGCCATATTCCGTATTTGGTGATAAAGACAATAAAAAAGCTTTTCAAATCCATTATATGTCGTCATGCCTGGGGTGCGGACTCCAGCGTTTTTCCGAAAAATCGTGCCCTGAGCTTTTGCATGAAGCACTTGAGGCTTCGGGATTTGAAAACACGGTATACGCATGGGGGAAAGCGCTGTTTTCTTTTTCCGATATACTGATGCTGTTTATGCGTGACGTCACGTTTCATAAGATAGACTTGCTGATCACTTATCTGGGTATAGGCGACATAAACCCCCTTATGACGGGACACAAGAATATTTTGCCTGTAAAAACCGACTCGCTCCCCAGCACGCCGACTTTTATTAAAGCCGTAAACAACGCAGGCGTCGAAGCATGCACGGGGATTGAACACACCGCAGATTCATTCCGGCTCAGAGAACTCCGGCAAAAAATTCTGGCAGCTCTTTCAAGACGGAACGGCTTTGCTTTCTGGGATATCATAGGAGCTTCGCATGACTCGTTGAGCGAAACGCAGGGCTGGGCGCTCAGACGCCGAAGCCCGGGGTATTTAGCCAGACAAAGAAAAAACAAAGAGAAGCTTCTCTCTGTTTTAAACCCTTTGCACACAAAGGATTACAGCGACACATTTGCAAATATAGACGACATCTACGACATGTTTGTCGACTATGCCCATTACACCGACGCCGGAGGCAAGCTTATAGCCGGACGTTGCGCTGCGGATATTTTGAAGACATTCAGCGGAAGGCAAGCCGGAAAGGAGAAAAAGCGTGGAAAAGCTGACGGAGGTCTTTAAGCTGGCAAAGCCCGAAACGGATATTGAAACAATCCTTTCGGCGACTGATCTTTACGGGCAGGGAATTATAGATTCTTTTGACATTATGGTCCTGGTGGACGAGATATGCGCGGCGTTTGACATAGAAATTACCGGCGCGAGCATAAGCCGCAAGGATTTTATGACGGCACAGAGCATTTGTGAGATGATCGAGCGTCACGTGGGCGTGTAGCGCCAGGACTCAAAGGTCGTCGGATATTATTCTTTCTCTGAGAGCCTTGGTGGAAATTCCTTTAGTATAAGCAATGTAGACGACGTCCACCTTGTTTTGGGCCAGCAACGCCTCAAAATTATTCCAGCGCTCCGTTCCTTTCCAGTCGTCGCCAATGAACACGCGATTGAACTTAAAAACGTCCAGCAGTTTTATTTTATCCCTGAATCTTGTTATCTCAGCCCTGTCCACGCCTTTGATCGAACCCACGATACGGCAGCGCTCGGCTTCCGGGATAATTGGTTTTTTTCCCTTGTATCCCTCCACGACGTCATCGCTGTGAACGCCTACGATCAAATAATCGCAGCCTTCCTTTGCCGCTTGCAGCATATTTAGATGACCTACGTGGAACAAGTCAAAGACTCCGTCAGTATACCCAATAATCATATCATTCACCTATCTGTCCACCCTTAGCTCAGACACAGGGTGGATTTTTCTTTTATCCTCCGGCGGAAGCCGCATATAGTCCTTATATTTAAAAGTAAGATAGTCATGCCATTTTGCCACCGTAATAAAGCTGTGCGCCTCAAATACGATCTCGGTCGTGTTTGTCCACCATTCGCGCAGGTACCCGTGCTCCTTTGACGGGACCGGAAAGGCGATAATCCTTATTCTTTTAGTCTGTTTTTTATTTCCGCGCTCCACAAACCGGTCATAACCCGAATACAAAGCTTTAGCGGTAATTTTGTTTAAAAGCACATAAACAAACCTTAAAAAGCCCCGGGACGTGTATTTGCCCACCTCGGACCAAAAGCACTTTCTGTATAAAAACGATCTGAAGCAATGCACGCATCTCAATAAATAATTGTCGGGAATATTGTCAAACGGCATAAGATCGATAAAAATTCCCTGCTCATATGGCATGTGCTCCTGCCCCAGCCTGACAAACGACGTATTCTTTCGCCGCAGCTTTCCGTATCCCCAACGGTACCCCGGCGTGACCGTGTGGTCCTGAAAATAAAACCGGGACGTATCCAACTCGGTTTTGCAGGCTTCTCTAAACTGTTCATATTCGCAGCGCAAAAAGCCCACGTCGGCGTCGTCGTCCCACGGAATGAACCCTTTGTGGCGCACGGCTCCAATCAGCGTTCCGGAAATGATTCTATATG
>QMCE01000013.1_pt1 | contig 88879 bp, 81 predicted proteins | sample 1821851 | NCBI WGS metagenome assembly QMCE01 (sample SAMN09453174, study PRJNA476694) | Termite gut metagenome, whole genome shotgun sequencing project. | isolation source: worker | host: Odontotermes sp. | place: South Africa:Pretoria | collected 2016-01-28
GCCCGCCCCGCCCGCCCCGCCGGCAGGCGACAGCGGCTACACCAGCTACGACAGCGGCTACACCGAATACGACGGCGGCAGCGGCTATAGCTGAGCAACAGGAGAGCTTGTATGAAATGGCGGCATGAAATAAAGCAGATTATCGGCCCCGCCGAATACTTACTGCTGGCAAAGCGCCTCGATGCCATCTTTTCTGCCGATAGCCACGCTGACGCACACGGTGAATACCGTGTGCGCAGCCTTTATTTTGACGACCCCTTCGACACGGCCCTGCGCGACAAAACAGACGGCCTGCGCCTGCGGGAAAAGTTCCGCCTGCGCTGCTACAACGAGGATTTCACAGCTGTTCGCCTGGAAAAAAAGATGAAGCAGGGCGGCCTGTGCGCAAAGCAAAGCGCAAAGCTCACGCGCGAGGAGGCCGGGCGATTATTGGCCGGGGACATCGATTTCTTATTGCAAAAAGGCGAGGGCCTGCCGGCGGAGTTCTATGCCAAAATGAGGGGGCGGCTGCTGCGGCCGAAAACCATTGTGGAATACCGGCGGCGGCCCTACGTTTACCCCGCCGGCAACACGCGCATCACGCTGGACAGCGACATTCGCAGCGGCTTGTACAGCCGGGACTTTTTCCGGGATAAGCCGCTCTACCTGCCGGCGGACGCCGCCCGCGCGGTGCTGGAAGTGAAGTATGACGAGTTTCTGCCCGAGCTGGCGGCAAAGGCCGTGCAGCTGGGCGGCGGCGGCGCCGCCGCCTATTCCAAATACGCCATGAGCCGAAGGTTCGACTGATGAATTGTAAGCAAGCGATGGATCACCCAGCTATCTTGTCATCCTGAGTGAAGCGAAGGATCTTTTCCCTTCATAGAAAAGCAGGCTTTCCGACACAAAGATTCTTCACTTCGTTCAGAATGACATAAATTAGTGCTTAACTAAGGTTTGATAAGGCATAGCCACAACGAAGGAGAAGGCCGATGACATTGCAGGACATCTTTAAATCAAAATTTCTGGAAAACGTGGCCGGCGTCACCGTATTCGACATGGTGCTGGGCATCTTTTTATCCTTTTTGCTGGGGCTGTTCATCTTCCTCATCTACAAAAGAACCTATAGGGGGCTATTGTACTCCGCCGGCTTCGGCGTCACGCTCATCGCCCTCACCATGATATCCACCCTGGTTATCATGGCGGTCACCAGCAACGTCGTGTTGTCTCTGGGCATGGTGGGCGCGCTGTCCATCGTCCGTTTCCGCACCGCCATCAAGGAGCCGCTGGACATTGCCTTCCTCTTTTGGAGCATTGCCGTGGGCATTGTGCTGGCGGCCGGGCTCATCCCGCTGGCCGTGTTCGGCAGCGCCTTCATTGGCGTGATATTGCTGGTTTTTGTGAACTGGAAGCCCCACGACAACCCCTACATTTTGGTTTTGCGCTGCAACGGCCAAGAGGCTGAGCAGCGGGTGCGGGAGATGCTGGCCGCCGGCGTGAGCCGCCAGGTGCTGAAAAGCAAAAGCGTGACGGCGGATTCCATCGAACTGAACTTTGAAGTGCGCCTGAAAAACGACGACACCACTTTCGTCAATCTGCTCTCAAGCGCCGAGGGTGTGCGGGACGTGGTGCTGGTAAGCTACAACGGAGACTATGTGGGATAAGGAGCGCCGCATGCTCAAGCACCGCAAAATTGACCTTGCCTGCGTGCTCGCCATGGTTTTGGCCATGGCGCTGGTGCTGCTGCTTATCAACGGTAAGGCCTGGGGCCTCAGGGCGGAAACAGCCGCCCCGCCTTACGCGGCGCGGCTGTTCGGCCAAAGCAGGGTACACAGCATCGAGCTGGTGGTGGACGAAGCCGATTGGCTGGCCCTGCTTCAAAACCCCCGCGAGAAGGAATACATCCACGCGGCCGCCGTGATAGACGGCGAGGCCTTTGAGGGCCTCGGGCTGCGGGCAAAGGGCAGCAATTCTCTCAATCAAACCCTCAAATACGGCTCCAGCCGCTTCAGCCTGAAGCTTGAATTCGACCACTTTGACGATGGGATGAGCTATTACGGCCTCGACAAGCTCTCGCTGAACGGCTGTTTTCAGGACAATGCCTGCCTGAAGGAAACCCTTACCTACGACATGATGGCCCACATGGGCGTGGCGGCGCCGCTGTGCAGCTACGCCTTTGTCACGGTGAACGGCGAGGACTGGGGGCTTTTCACGGCCATTGAGGAAGTGGAGGAGGCTTTTGTGCGCCGGAACTACGGCGCGGCCCACGGCATGCTGTACAAGCCGGAGTACCTGCGCCGGGAGGACGAAAACAGCGACGTTGCGCTGATGTATACCGGAGAAGAATTCGAGCGTTACAACAACATCTTCCGCAAGTCTGTCTTTGATGCCTCCGACGCCGACAAGCGCCGGCTGGTTGAATCGCTGAGGAAGCTTTCCGCCGGGGAAGAGCTTGAAGAGGCCGTGGACATTGACGCCGTGCTGCGGTATTTTGCCGTGCAGTCCTTCGTGGTGAACCTGGACGGTTACCTTGGCGCCACCGGGCACAACTATTTTTTGTATGAGGAAGAAGGGCGGCTTTCCATGCTGCCATGGGACTATAACCTGGCCTACGGCACCTACGCCCAGGGCGTGGGCAGCCGGATGGCGGACGCCACAGCCCTTGTGAACCAGCCCATTGACACGCCCGCACCGCCGGAGATACTTTTGCGCAGGCCGATGTTCACAAAGCTGATGGCCGAGCCGGAGTACGCGCGGCGCTACCATGAGCACTGCGCGAGCTTCATCGAGAGCTACTTTGACAGCGGCGCGTTTGAGCAAAAGCTTGAGGAAACGCTCGCGCTCATCTCGCCCTATGTGCGGCGAGACCCGAGCAAATTTTGCAGCCACGAGGATTTCCTGCTGGCCGCCGATACGCTCAAAACCTTCTGCCTGCTGCGGGCCGAGAGCGTGCGCGGCCAGCTTGGCGGAAGCATCCCCTCCACCACTGAAGGGCAGGCGCTACGCCCGGAGGCCAGGGTGGACGCCTCTATGATTCAGATAGCCGACCTGGGTGACTTTGAGGACATGAGGAATTTGGTAGATGGGCGGTTGCCGGGGTGATGCTTGGCCTGTGAGTTGTGGCAGTGTCCCCAAAGCGCCGTTTATTGTAATTATCCCTGTAATACAGCGCAACATCTAATCCAAATCTGACACGTCATTGCGGGCTTGACCCGCAATCTGGGATGTTTCCTCGCGCTACTGGATTGCGGGTCAAGCCCGCAATGACGTGAGGAAAATCAGCGCGTTGTGATACTCCTTGGGTTGTCTCTGCGTTCCTTTCCCATCCCTTTTGTGTTACACTTCAAGAGAAAGCAAGTTTTCCAACTCAAAGATTCTTCACTCCGTTCAGAATGACAACAGAGCATCGCCCGCCAATCAGGAGGAAGCCCCATGCACCGCAAACCGGTTTATCTGGCCGATAAGCGCGGCCGGGAATTTTTGGAGAAATTCAGCAATTCGGTCGACGTGCTCATGTCCATCATCGAGAGCAGCTACGACGGCATCTACATCACCGACGGCGACGCCAACACCATTTTCATCAACCGCTCTTACACTGCTGTATCCGGCCTTGAAGAGAAGGACGTCATCGGCAGGAACATGCGCGAGCTTGTGGCCAGCGGCTCCATTTCGCGCAGCGGCACCCTGCTTGCCATCAAAAGGCGCGCGCCCGCCACCATCGAGCAGGAATTCAAAACCGGCAAGCAGGCCCTTGTGACCTCCACGCCCGTGTTTGACGAAAACAACAAAATTGTGATGGTGGTTACCAACGTGCGCGACCAAACCGAGCTGGGCCAACTGCGCGAACGCCTGGAGGAAAGCAGCGAGATGGCCGAGCGGTACCACACCGAGATAGAGCTGATGCGCCGCCAATACCAGCAGGGCAATAACTTGCTGACGGTGGAACGCAAGATGCTGGAAGTGATAAGCGTGGTGGAGCGGGTGGCCCAGCTGGACACCCCGGTGCTGCTGCTGGGCGAAACGGGCGTGGGAAAAGAACGGGTGGCCACTTACCTGTACAACAAAAGCGCCCGCAGCGCGCATAATTTCATCAAGGTGAACTGCGGGGCCATCCCCGAGAGCCTGGTTGAAAGCGAACTGTTCGGCTACGAGCCGGGGGCCTTCACGGGCGCGGCCTCTGGCGGGAAGATAGGCTATTTCGGAGTGGCGGACAAGGGCACCATCTTCCTGGATGAAATAGGCGATTTGAGCCTTGGCACCCAGGTGAAGCTGCTGCGGGTGCTGCAGGAGCAGGAGCTGATTCGCGTGGGAGCGAACACGGCCGTGAAAATAGACGTTCGGGTGCTGGCCGCCACCCACCGAAATTTGGAGGAACTGGTGCGCCAAGGCAAGTTCCGGGAAGACCTTTTCTACAGGCTGAACGTTTTTCCCATTTTGGTGCCGCCGCTGCGCGAGCGCGCCGGCGACATTCCCATACTGGCCCAGCATATGCTGCAGGAACTCAATCGCAAGTACGGCCGGGACAAGGCCTTCTCGCAAACGGCCCTGGCCTCGATGGCCGGCTACCACTGGCCGGGCAACGTGCGCGAGCTGAAAAACATTGTCGAGCGCGCCTTCATCATGAGCGACGAGAACGTCATCGCCGCCACCGATTTGCGCCTTCAGCCCAAGGGCGGCGGCCGGGAAGAAGACGAAGACTGGAGCCTGAGGGAAAAGCTGGAGCGCACCGAGCAGGGCTATATTTTGCAGGCCTACAAGCAATACGGCAACGTGCGCGCCGCCGCAAAAAGCCTTGGGATGGACCCCGCCACCTTCACCCGCAAGCGCAAGCGTTACGCGGAGTTGTACGATTAGTTTTGTTTCAGTATTGCAACGCCGTTGAGAATATGCAACAAAGCGCCCCTCTTTTGTGCCGGAAGAGGGGTGCTTTTTTCTGCATGCCAGCTAAGAATGCGCATATATACGCAATGTCGAAAATATGCGAAAAGTTGGCAAGCTTTTTGCTTCACTTATTATACTAGAACCACTTCAAAATCGCCTCGATTTTGAAGCCGCGCGTGAAAACGCGCGGGAATCGCCCTATGGGCGATTGGTTCGCCGTTCATAGTCAAACGCACACCATTCAGGTGTGCCAGGCAGGCTTCGCCTGCCTGCACTTGAAAACTAAGTTTTCAAGTGGTTTGACTATATCACCGCGCCGGGCGGATGTCCGGTTAAGCACCATGCCCCGCTGTGTGCTATTCGGGGCGGCACCTCTGAGGGAGGGATTGTTATTAGCAAGCGTTTTCTGTTCAACTGGGCCGTGTGGATCGGCCTGATGGCGGGTTTGTATTGCATGATCTATGCGCTGACACCGCTGCTCGCGTTCGGGGTGATGCCGGTTTCCTTCGTCGCGCTTCCCCTGTTCTTCATCGCCGGGGCCAAAAAAGAGGACTTGCCCGGCTTCCTCACCAGCGCGCTGGCGGGCGTGGCCTGGGGCTGCCTGTACCTGTGGCTCATCGGGCTGCTCACCGGCGCGGGCCTGCCTTTGGCGGTAGCCTTTGGGCTGGTTCTGTTCGTGTGCACGGCGGCGCTGTGCGCCTTCCATTTCATCGTCACAAACAAAAACGTATTCAACAAGGTTCCCATGATGTTCGGCGCGCTGGCCTGCACCTTCATGCAGGGCGATATCCTGACCTCTCCCCACAAGTGGTGGGTGCTCATTCTCACGCTGTGCATGGGCGTACTGCTGGCCTACCTGTGCCAGTGCGGCACGCTTTTGCTGGGCGAGGACGGCCGCTGGAAGTTCTTCGGCAAAGGTAAGTAGACGACAACAAGATGGTGGTACGCGGGAACGAAAAAACATATAATGGAGGTAAGTTATGGTTAAGAAAATGTACATCCTGAACACGGGCTATCTTGAGACCGATAAAAACAACGTGGTGGGTGGCTGGACGGTTGCCACCAAGGATCATCCCCAGGTAACGAACGACTGGATCAAGCTGCCGGTGATGGCCTTCCTGCTGGACACCGACGACGGCTACATTCTGTACGACACCGGCAGCAACCCCGCCGCGATGGAGGGCTATTGGTCGCAAATGCTGCAGCAGGTATACCCCCTGTACCAAACGCCCGAGGAGCAGCTTGACAAGCAATTGGCCCTGTGCGGCGTGAAGCCCGAGGACATCAAGACCGTGGTGCTGAGCCATATGCACCTCGACCACGCGGGCAACCTGCAATTGTTCCCCAACGCCAAGGTGTATGTGCCAAAGCTGGACTTCATGACCGCCCAGGCCCAGGTGCGCCTGAACGCCGACCCCAACACCCACGGCGGCTATGTGAAGGGCGACATGGATCGCCAGGTGGCCCAGTATGTGATGATTGACGACGACTGCGATTTGGTTCCCGGCGTGGACATCATCAATCTGCCCGGGCACACCCCCGGCCTGTTGGGCCTTGTGGTGCACATGAAGGGCGGCGTGTACATTCTGCCGCAAGACTGCATCTACAGCACCGAAATCTACGGCCCGCCGGCCCGCGTTTCCGGCCTTCTGTTCGACAATATCGCCTTCATCAAATCCATCGAGAAGGTGCGCAAGCTGGCCAAGCAGTACGACGCCAAGGTGATTTTCGCCCATGACTACGACTTCTTCCAGACCCTGAAATGCGCCCCCGCTTTCTACGAGTAGTTCCCACGGGCGGGCGCCCGTAATCATGATTACACAGAATACAGGAACATAGAGGAGGTACCCAAAATGCCCTTGATGACTGGCGAACAGTACATTGAAAGCATCCGCGCGCTGGACATGCAAATTTATATGTTTGGCGAAAAGGTGGAAAACCCCGTGGACGACCCCATCCTGCGCCCCTCGCTCAACTCGGTGCGCATGACCTATGATCTTGCCCAAATGCCCGAACACGAGGATTTGATGACCGCGACCGACCCGGACAACGGCAAGCGCATCAACCGCTTCAACCACATTCACCGCAGCAGCGCCGACCTGATTAAGAAGGTGAAGATGCAGCGCCTGCTGGGCCAGAAGACCGCCGCCTGCTTCCAGCGTTGCGTGGGCATGGACGCTTTCAACGCCGAGTACAGCACCACCTATGAGATTGACCAGAAATACGGCACGCATTACTTCGAGAATTTCAAGAACTTTCTGGCCTACTGCCAGGAAAATGACCTCACCGTGGACGGCGCCATGACCGACCCGAAGGGCGACCGCTCTTTGGCGCCCCACGCCCAGGCCGACCCGGATATGTTCCTGCATGTGGTGGAGCGGCGGCCCGACGGCATTGTGGTGCGCGGCGCCAAGGCCCACCAAACCGGCGTCATCAACTCCCACGAAATTATCATCATGCCCACCCAAACCATGGGCGAGGCCGATAAAGACTACGCCGTGTCCTTCGCGGTGCCCATGGACACCAAGGGCATCTTCATGATTATCGGCCGCCAAAGCTGCGACACCCGCAAGCTGGAAGGCAGCGAGATGGACGTGGGCAACGCCGGCTTTGGCGGCGTGGAGGCGCTGGTGGTGTTCGACGACGTGTTCGTGCCCAGTGACCGCATCTTTATGGACGGCGAGTACGACTTCTCCAATATGCTGGTGGAGCGTTTCGCCGGTTACCACCGCCAGAGCTACGGCGGCTGCAAGGTGGGCGTGGGCGACGTGCTGATTGGCGCGGCGGCGGTGGCTGCCGATTACAACGGCGCGGCCAAGGCTTCCCATGTGAAGGACAAGCTCATCGAGATGACCCACCTGAACGAAACGCTGTACTGCTGCGGCATCGCTTGCTCGGCCGAGGGCGCGCCCACCGAGAGCGGGAACTACATGATAGACCTGCTGCTGGCCAACGTGTGCAAGCAGAACGTGACCCGCTTCCCCTACGAAATTGTGCGCCTGGCCGAGGACATCGCCGGCGGCATCATGGTGACAGCGCCGTCGGAAAAAGACTTTCGCAGCGAGAAGCTGGGGCCCTATGTGGAGAAGTATCTGCGCGGCGTGGCGAGTGTCTCTACCGAGAACCGCCTGCGCATCCTGCGCCTCATCGAGAACTTGTCTCTGGGCACCGCCGCCGTGGGCTACCGCACCGAGAGTATGCACGGCGCCGGCTCGCCCCAGGCGCAGCGCATCATGATTGCCCGCCAGGGCAACCTGCCCATGAAGAAGGAACTGGCCAAGACCATCGCCCGCATCAAAGAATAAGGTTTTTTATTAAACGGCAAGGAGGGACAGGCGGTGCAAAACGAAGCCTTACTTAAACAGGTGGAGCAGGAGCTTGACGCCTGCGTGCGCCCCACACTGGGGCAGCACGGCGGCGACGTGCGGGTGGTATCCTTCGAGGACGGCCTGCTGAAGCTGCGCATGCTGGGGCCTTGCGCCAACTGTCCCTCCGCCGTTTACGAGAACGAGGAGCTTTTTGAGGGCGAGCTGAAGCGGCGCATCCCGGAGCTTGACAAGGTGCAAATCGTCACCGGCGTAAGCGACGAGCTGATACGCGAGGCCAAGGCCCTCTTGGGTATGCAGTGACGGTCGGGGTAAAATTCTGCGGCGGCTGCAACCCGCGCTACAACAGGGCGGCCGCCCTGCGCGCCCTTGAGCGGGACTTCCCGCAGCACCACTTTGCGCCGGCCCAAAGCGTGACCGGGCCGGACTGGCTGCTGGTGCTGTGCGGCTGCAAGGCGGCCTGCGCCGATGTGTCCGGCATTCGCCCCGCGCGCGGTACCCTGCTGGTGCGGGACGAAGCGGGCCTTGCGCTTGCCCGCGCGGCGCTGGGCGGCGCCTTATAAGAAAGGATGTGATAGGCTTTGAGTTGGATGGATGACTACAAAAGCAAGCTGTGCACGGCCGCCGAGGCTGTGAGCCATATCAAAAGCGGAGACAGGGTGGTGGTGACCCACGCCACCGGCGAACCCGTGCTGCTTACCGATGCCATGGTGGAAAACGCCGCTGCCTACAAGGACGTAGAAGTGGTGCACATGGTGGCCATGGGCAAAGCGGGTTACTGCAAGCCCGAAATGGCCGAACACTTCCGCCACAACAGCCTGTTTCTGGGCGGCAGCACCCGCAAGGCCATCGAGGAGGGCCGGGGCGACTTCACCCCCGTATACTTCCACAAAATACCCGATTTGTTCCGCGGCAGCCTGCACCCGAACGTGGTGTTGCTGCATCTCAGCCCGCCGGACGAGCACGGCTATTGCAGCTTCGGCGTCTCGGTGGACTACACGAAGCCCGTGGCCGAGGTGGCCGACATTCGCATTGCGCAGATAAACCGCCACATGCCCCGCACTCTGGGGGACAGCTTCATCCACGTGAGCCGGCTGGACTACATTGTGGAGGAGGACACCCCCCTCATCGAGCTGAAGCCCCCCGTCATCAGCGACATCGAGCAGGCCATCGGAAAGAACTGCGCCTCTATCATCGAGGACGGAGATACCCTGCAACTGGGTATCGGGGCCATCCCCGACGCCGTGTTGCTCTTCCTCAAGGAGAAGCGCGGGCTTGGCATTCACTCCGAGATGTTCAGCGACGGCGTGGTGGAACTGGTGGAAGCCGGCGTGATAGACAACAGCCGCAAGAACGTGAACCGCGGCAAGAGCATCGCCACCTTCCTGATGGGCACCCGCCGCCTGTACGACTATGTGCACAACAACCCCGAGGTTCAGATGATGCCCGTGGACTATGTGAACAACCCGGTGGTCATCGCCCAGAACGACAACCTCGTGTCCATCAACTCCTGCGTGCAGGTGGATTTGCTGGGCCAGGTGGTTTCCACCTCGGTGGGGCTGAGGCAGATAAGCGGCGTGGGCGGCCAGGTGGATTTTGTTCGCGGCGCGAACATGGGCAAAAACGGCCGCACCATCATGGCCATGCCCGCCACCTCAAAAGGGGTCATCTCCAAAATCGTGCCCTTCATCGACGAAGGCGCCGCCGTTACCACCTCGCGCTACGACGTGAACTACGTAGTGACAGAGTACGGCGTGGCCCAGCTGCAAGGCAAAACCCTGAGGCAGCGCGCGCGCGCCCTCATCGGCATTGCCCATCCCAATTTCAAGGACGAGCTTGCCGTTGAGTTTGAAAAGCGTTTCCACGAGGCGTTGTAAGTCGCCAAGACGAAAACAAGAGTCCCTGCAAAGCGGTACGCTTTGCAGGGACTCTTGTTTTTATTTTTGCTTCGAATACTTCGTCAGGTACACGTGGCGCATCAGCTTTTTGTCTATCCAGGGCAGCGCGGGCGGTTTGCCATGCTGCCGGGCGTTCAGCCAGGCCAGGGCGTTCTTCTCCACCAGGCTCAGCACGGCTTCGCAGTCGCCGGCCTCGGCGGCGCAGGCCACCGCGCCAAGGCCCTTCACCAGCGCGGCGTTGCGCCCGGCCATGGCCCGGGCCGCCGCCTCGACGGCCTCGGGGTTTTTTGGCGGTGCGCAGATTTTCGCGTCCCCGCCCACTATCTGGGCAAAGTCGTCCAGTATGGCCGGCAGGCGCGGCGGGCCGCTCATAACCGCCGCCAGCACCGGCGAGGATAGCTGCAAAATGGCCCTGAATGCGGGATAACGGGCGTACAGCGCGGCGTGCAGGGCTTCCTCCCCGGCCAAATTTGCGCCATTCAGGGGCAAACGGCGGCCTTCGCCCGCTTCGCCTGCGGCCCGGAACAGGAAGGCGGCTTCGTCCAGGCGGCGGCTGCCCGCGCCGAAGGCCCCGCCGGGCGCGGGGATATCCCCCGCCGCGCGCCGGCAAACATCTTCCAGCAGCACCGCGCGCGCAAAGGCCGCCTCGCGGCTGGGCCCGGTAAGCAACGCGCCGTGCTTTTCCATCAGCACGGCGGCGCTGCCTTTGGCCAGGCAGGATTCCACGTTGTTTTTCAGGCGTTTGGTTCCCGGCAGGCCGTATTCCGCCCGCGTGACGGCCCCGCCGAGGATTTGCGTTTCTTCGGCGCTGGGGGCGATGGCGGAAAAACCCGCCACACTGAGGCAGGTGGCGTAGCTTTGGTGGGTGTGAATGACGAAATGGGTGTTTGCGTTTAGCCGGTAGGCCGCGGCGTGGATGCCCTTTTCAGACGAGGGCTTGATATCGCCTTTGTGCTCGAGGGTATGGACGTCCACCTCGACGAGGCTGTCCGGCCCCAGGCGCTCGTAGCCGATGCCGCTGGGGGTGATGACAAAGCGGTTTTCGTCTATGCGGCAGCTAATGTTGCCCCAGGTGCGGGCCACAAGGCCGCGCGCCACCAATTCCTTGCAGGCTTCCAGCACTTCATGTTTCGCTTGGGTCGGTTCCATGAATTTTCTCTCCTGTGGCATGCTTTTTTGAAGGATAATACCCTGCCTCATTGTCATTCTGAGCGAAGCGAAGAATCTTTAGCCAATCATTTTACATAACCCAAAGATTCTTCGCTTCGCTCAGAATGACAAATCTTCGGTGAGAACATTCCTGCGGTAGAATGGCGACAACACTCAAGCCTTCACTTCAATCTGGTCGAACACGCGCGCGAAGCGCCGCAGCACCTCGTCGATGTCTTCCTTTGTGTAGCTGGCGTTTGTGTACAGGCGGTTGCCCGCCAGGGTTACAAGGCCCTCGGCCATGTAGGCCGCGCCCATGTGCTCCATCTCCCTCTTGCGCGCCGAGGTCTGTTTCAGGATGTTCGGCACCTGCCAGGGCTTGCTCCAGCGGATGGCGAAGTGCATGGTGCCCAGCGTGTCCAGATGGCAGATGGAACCCACGTTGTAGGCCACAAAGGGCAGGCCGCGCTCGTCTATCAGGCGGTTCAGCCCGTCGGTGAGAATGTCGCCAATGTCGTTGGCCTTGGCGCAGGCGTTCGTGCGCTCCATCTCGCACAGCATGTGGTAGCCCGCCGCGCAGCTTAGGGGGTTGGCCGCCAGCGTGCCGCCGGATAGCGCCTTCTTGCCGCCGCCGCCCAGCCCCGCGCCCAGGAATTTCATCACCTCGCGCCGGCCGCCAAGGCCGCCCGCGCCGGGGTAGCCGCCGGCAATCACCTTGCCGAACACCGTGAGGTCGGGCTTCACGCCGAAGTAGCCCTGCGCGCCGCCCATGCCCATGCGGAAGCCCGTCACCACCTCGTCGAACACCAGCAGCGCGCCGAATTTGTCGCACAGGGCGCGCACGCCCTTATTGAAGTCAAAATCAAGCGGCCGGGTGCCACTTTCAGGGCCGATTGGCTCGATGAAAACGGCGGCGGTGCCGCCGCGCAGGCTGTTCATGCGCAGCACGCGCTCAAGGCTGTCAAGGTCGTTCGGGAAGAATTCCCGCGTGCGCTTAAAATTGTAACCCGGAATGCCGGGCGATTGCAAGCCCCTTGTGCCGGGAATGCGAATGCCGTAGGCCAACTGGTCGCTCCAGCCGTGGTAAGCGCCGCCCATCTTCACCAGATACTTTTTTTTGGTGGCAAGGCGCGCCACCCGGCTGGCCACCATGCAGGCCTCGGTGCCCGAGGTGTACATGCGGAACATATCCACGCCGGGCACGCACTCAGCTATTTTGGCGGCCAGCTTGTACTCGTATTCGTGAAAAAGGCCCGTGGAGGGGCCGCATTCCTCCAGCAGTTCCTGCACCTTGAGGCGCACCGCCTCGGGGTTGGCCCCCAGCACCGTGGGCCCGCCGGACTGCAAAAAGTCGTAATAACGGTTGCCGTCCGCGTCGGTGAGGGTGTGGCCCTGTGCGGATGTGAACACCAGCGGGAAGGGATGGTTGAAGGCCAGGTTGTGCTGCACGCCGCCGGGGATGATGTCCATCGCCCGCTCTATCTGCTCGCGAGATTTTTGGCAGCGCGCGCCGAAATACTCGTCCTCGCAGCGGCGCAGCGCCTCGGCGGAGATGGAGTAAATGGGCAGCTTGATAAGCGCGTCCAGCTTTTTGGTTACGGCCCCGGCGTCTACATAACGCTTTAGCTCGGCAGTCTTTTGCATCCTTGCAATCCTTTCCCCTCGGGTGTGTTGGCCGATGGTGAGCGTTTGCTCACTACTCAATATTTATCATAGTTTACGAAAAATGTCAACACAACACTTGTGTTTTGTGCGAGGGAAATATATAATAGGCTCATAGTAAGTAAATAGTGAGTATGCGCTCATTCATCGGCGAAAGGATTGCGATAGCATGGAAAGTAACGGCGGGGCCTATGCCTCCGAGCTGTTTTTGAGGATAGACGCGGCCAAGCGGGAGCGGATACTGGGCATTGTGGTGGAGGCCTTTGCCACTTATGGCTACGCCGGCACCAATGTGAACCATATTGCCAAAACGGCGGGTATCAGCGTGGGGGCGCTGTACAAATACTTCGCCACCAAGGACGATTTATTTATGTACATTGTGCAGCTTGCCGAGGCCGCCATGCGGCAATCGGTGTACGAGGTGCTAAGCGCCGACATCCGCTTTCTCTCAAAGCTGGAACGCCTGTTGCGCCTGGCGAAGGATTACTCTAAAACAGACCCCAGCCTTATTAAGCTGTACAGCGTATTCACCGCCGAGCACGACAACGCGCGGGCGGAGCTTATCGCCTCGAAGATAGAGGGCATCACCGCCGCGGCCTACGGCGAGCTGATTGCCGCCGCGCAGGAAAAGGGCGAGATTCGCCGCGACATCGACCCCGGCATTTTGGCCTGGCTGCTGGACAATCAACTGGTCAGCATGCAATTTTCCTTCGCGTGCAGCTATTACAAAAAACGCTACGCGCTGTTTCTGGGGCCGCAAAACGCCAAAGACGACGAGCACGTCATTCGCAGCGTGATGAAAAGCCTGCAAAGTATGTTTGGCATAGAGGATGCCTGAACGCCGCAGACAAGCATTTGAGGGAGGATACAAGCATGCAAAACCATGAAAAGCCCGGCCCCGCGCAGCTTACGCCAAGGCAGAACGCCTGGCAGGCGGTGAAATTCGCGCTGTTCTCCATTTCGGCGGGCGTGGTGCAGGCCGCCTCGTTCACGCTGCTGAACGAACTGACGAACTTCCCCTACTGGCCCAGCTACCTCATCGCCCTTACGCTTTCGGTGCTGTACAATTTCACGGTGAACCGGCGCTTCACCTTCAAATCGGCCGCCAACGTGCCAGTGGCCATGCTGAAAGTGCTGGGCTTTTACGCCGTGTTTACGCCGCTGAGCACCTGGCTGGGCAACACGGCCCAAACGCGCGGCGTGAACGAGTACATCGTGCTGGGCTGCACCATGCTGTGCAACCTGCTTTTGGAATACCTCTTCTGCCGCTTTGTGGTGTACCGGGGCAGCATCAACACGAACGACTTGAGCAAAAAGCAACCATAGCAAGCCAACAAAAAACACAAGCGGGGGTGGCCCATGCAGCCGGTTCATGTTATCACCTACGACCTTGGGACGACGGGGGTGAAAACCTGCCTCTTCCAGATAACGAATAAAATCACGCTGGCGAAGGACGCCTACGCCGGCGTGCCCTTGTATATGCTGGATAACGGCGGCGCCGAGCAGAACCCGGACGAGTGGTGGTCGGCCATTTGCGCCAGCACCAAGGCGGTGCTGGGCGAGGCCGGGCTTTCCGGCAGTGAGGTGGCGGCGGTGTCCTTTTGCAGCCAGATGCAGTGCCTGGTGCTGGTGGATAAAGACGGCCGCCCGGTACGCCGCGCCATGAGCTATATGGACAACCGGGCGCAAAAGCAGTATGCCGAGGGCTTTACCGCTGCCCCCAGGGTGGCCGGCTACAACGCCAAAAAGCTGCTCACCTGGCTGCGGTACACCAAGGCCGCCCCCACCAGCACGAAAGACCCCGTGTGGAAATACAAATGGGTGCAGGAGAACGAGCCCGAAAATTTTGCCCGCGTGTACAAGTGGCTGGACGCGAAGGACTACCTCATTATGCGATTCACGGGCAAAGCCGTCATGACCGAGGGCTCGGCCTATCCCACCTTTTTATACGACGTGCGCAAGGGCAGCCGGGGATGGAGCCCCGCCCTGTGCCGGGCGCTGGGTGTGAGCATCGGGCACTTGCCGCGCATCATCAAGGCCACCGAAGAGGCCGGGGGCGTTACGGCGGCGGCCGCCGCCGAGCTGGGCCTTGCCGAGGGCGCCGCCGTGTACGGCGGCGGGGGCGACGCCGAACTTATCGGCCTGGGCGCGGGCGCGGCGGGCTTGGGAGACACCCACCTCTACCTCGGCACCTCGGGCTGGATATCCACCGTGACGGACAGGCAAATTGTGGACGCGGGGGCCTCCATAGCCGCCATTGTGGGCTGCCAGCCGGGCCGCTACCACTACTTTGCCGAGATGGAAACCGCCGGGAAATGCCTTGAATGGGTGCGGGATCATCTGGCGCTGGACGAGATAGGCGTTTACCTTGAGAAAAGGCACGTGGCCGAATCTTTGGAAGGGCTGTACCTGAGCCTTTATGACTACCTGTGCGAGGTGGTGGAGCGCGTGCCCGCCGGCAGCCGGGGCCTGCTGTTCGCCCCCTGGCTGCACGGCAACCGCTGCCCCTTTGAGGACCCTAGCGCCCGGGGCATGTTCTTGGGCATCGGGCTGGATACCGGAAAATCGGCCATGATACGCGCCGTGATAGAGGGCGTTGCTTACCATTGCCGCCTGATGCTGGAAGCCCATGAGAAAAAACTCGAGGCCTCCGACACCATTGTCATTTGCGGCGGGGGCGCCGTGTCGCCGGTTATTTGCCAAATCATGGCGGATATTCTGGGCCGCAGGGTGGCCGCGGCGGCCAGCCCCCAAAACGTGGGGGCCTTCGGCGCGGCGCTGCTCATCGCCGCCGCCATGGGCCGAATTCCTTCGCTGGAAAGCGCGCGCAGCCTGCTGCCGCCCTACACTGCCTATGAGCCGAAGGCGGAACACGCCGCCGTTCACGCGCGGAATTACGGCGTGTTCAAAAACCTGCACGCGGCCAACAAAAAGGCGTTTGCCGCGCTGAACGCGGCGGAGGACATTGAGCATAGATAGCCAGCAAGCGATACCCCGTTGTCATTCTGAGCGACCCGCAAGCGGGCTCGCCTGTTTGGCTTCGCTCCCGCCGCGCGTTACAGCTCCCGCTTCGCGCTCGCTGGCGGCGGGCTCGCCTGTTTGGCTTCGCCAAGCCAGGCTCGGCACATGATGCACCCCGCCAGGCTCGGCACAATGTGCCTCCGCGAAGAATCTTTGGGCTACCCACAAGCGATAAGCCAAAGATTCTTCGTTGCTTCGCTCCTCAGAATGACAGGTAAACTATAAAAAATGAATAGCGACTGAATAACCAACGCGTTTCGCCACTCCCAAGTGCTGAATCCCTTTGATTTTAGCGGCGGTTTCTGGTATATAATATAAGTAATAAAGAAATGTGGAGGAGTCGGCGTTTTCGCCGTCCTCCATTTCCCCTTTCGCATGGGAAGCAGAGGGAAAGGATAGGGGAGTATGCCGGAGGAAGCGCGGAACGTAAAAAGCCTGGCAGGGGAGCTAGAGCGCCTTGCCGAGGCCGGCGGGGAAAAGGGTTTTGATATTGAACTGGACGCAGGGGCCCTGCCCGGCGAAGAGCGGGAATTGGCGCGTTTGTTTAACCGTGTGCTGCAAGGCCTTAGGGCCGCCAACGAGCACGGCCTGATGAAGTACCGCCTGGCCAGTGAGGCGCTGGGCATTGGCCATTGGGATATGGACGTGGTGGACGGCGACCCTGTGGACCCGAACAACGCCTTCACATGGCTGCCGGAGCTTCGGCACATGCTGGGCTTTGAGGACGAGAGCGATTTCCCCAATGTGCTGCGCAGTTGGTCTGGCCGGCTGCACCCCGAGGACAAGGACAGGGTGCTGGCCGCCTTTGAGGCGCATTTGAGCGACGCAAGCGGCAAAACGCCCTACAATCTGCAATACCGCATGATGAACAAAGGCGGAGAATACCGCCATATGCACGCCTTCGGCGCCACCGTGCGGGACGCCGCCGGCAGGCCCCTGCGGGTGGCGGGCGCGCTGAAAGACATCACCGGCAAGGTGCAGCAGCAGGAAATGCTGGAAAATATCCTCGACGCCATGGACAGCTATATCTACGTCAGCGACCTTGAGACCGACGAGATATGCTTCATTAATAAAAAGATGATCAACGACTTCGCCATCAGGGGCGAGGCGAGGGGCGATAAGTGCTGGCACCGCCTTCAGCTTGGGCAGAAGGGCCGCTGCCCCTGGTGCAAGAAGCCTGAGCTGATTGAAAATCCGGATAAAATCATCACCTGGGAGGAGACCGACCCGGATTCGCACGACAGCCTGTATAATATCGACCGCGTCATCAATTGGCCGGACGGGCGCAAGGTGCACATGCAGCAGTGCATCGATATTAGCGGAACCAAGCAGGCGCAGCAGGCCCTTATGGGCCGCGAAAATATGCTGAGCAACCTGAACCGCGCGGCCATCATCCTGCTTTCGCGCGGGGAAGAGAGCATTGAGGATGCGATGGCCGAGGGGATAGGCGTGATTGCCGAGGCCGCGAAGTTCGGCAGGATGTCGGTGCTTCGTAACACGGAAAGGGCCGACGGGCTTCACGCCTCGCAGATTTACCGCTGGGTGAAAAGCGCAGGCGGCACCGTTAAACCGCTGAAGGAACTGAGAGACGTCGCCTATGCCGATGCTATCCCGCACTGGGAAGAGGCGCTGGCGGTGGACGAAGTTATCAACGGCCCTGCGCACACCCTGCCGGGGGCCGATGTGCTGGCCCGCTTCGGCTGTATGAGCCTGCTGGCAGTGCCGGTTTACAGCGCAGGCCGCTTTTGGGGATTCGTGCTGTTTGAAGACCTTGCCGAGGAGCGAAGATTCAACGAACTGGAAACCGATATGCTGCGCACCGCCAGCTTCATGCTGGCCCATGTGGTGATGCGCAACGAGGAAGCGAAGCTGGTGCGTGAAGCCGACGAGCACATGAAGCTGATGCTTGAGGCGACGCCGCTGAGCTGCCTTTTGTGGAACGCGAAGCGCAAAATTATAGACTGTAACGAGGCCGCCGTGAAGCTTTACGGCTTCCCCGATAAAGAGGAACTGAAAAAAGGCTTTTTCGGCTGCCAGCCGGAATATCAGCCGGACGGCCAAAACTCGGCCGAGCAGGTGAACCGCCTTGTAGATGAGGCCTTCATCGAGGGCTATACGAAGTTTGACTGGATGCACAAAACGCTGGACGGAACGCTGTTCCCGGCGGAAGTGACACTTGTGCGCGTGAAATATAGAGACGGCTATGTGGTGGCCGGCTACACGCGAGATTTGCGCGAGCAAAAACGCATGATGCGCGAAATAGAGCGGCAGGGCAGGCTGTTGCAGGCCGTGAACCATATGTCCAGCATTTTTTTGCGATCCAGCGCCGAGGATTTCGGAAGTGGCCTTTTAAGCGCCATGGGTTTGATGGCCCAGGCCGCGCAGGCCGACCGTGTTTATCTTTGGAAGAATTCCATGAAGGACGGGCGGCGCTATTGCACGCAAATCTATGAATACTCGGAAAACGCCACACCGCAGCAGGGTAAGGATTATACACTGGAATTGCCTTATGCCGACGGCCTGGAGGAGTTTGAGGCGAGGCTTTTGCAGGGCCAGTGCGTGAACGGCCCGGTGCGCGAGATGCCGCTGACCGAGCAGGCGCTGCTGCTGGAGCAGGGAATCGTGTCTGTCTTAATGGTGCCGATATTCCTGAAAGGGGAGTTCTGGGGCTTCCTTGGCTTCGACGACTGCCACCGGGAGCGGATGTTCTCGCAAAGTGAGGAAAGCATACTGCGCAGCGCGAGTGAGCTGATAGCCGACGCCCTTTTGCGCAACGAGATGGAGGAGAACCTGCGCGCCCAAACCAGCCGGCTTCAAGACGCGCTGGCCGGCGCCAAAGCCGCTAACTACGCCAAAAGCGAGTTTCTCTCCCGCATGAGCCACGAGATGCGCACCCCGATGAACGCCGTTATCGGCATGACGGCGATTGGCCGGGGAGAGAAGGACGTGGAGAAGAAGGACTACGCCTTCGAAAAGATAGACAGCGCGTCAAAACACCTCCTGGGCGTTATCAACGATGTGCTGGATATGTCGAAAATAGAGGCCAACAAGCTGGAGCTTTCCAGCACCGATTTCGTGTTTGAAAAGATGCTGCAAGAGGTGGTAGACGTCATCAACTTCCGCGTGGAGGAGCGGCGGCAGTCGCTGTATGTGGAGATTGACCCGCGCATCCCGGCCTCGCTGATTGGCGACGACCAGCGCCTGGCTCAGGTTATCACGAACCTGTTGTCGAACGCGGTGAAGTTTACGCCCGAGGAGGGCAGCATCCACCTGCGCGCCGGCCTTGTGGCGCGGGAGGGCGAACAGTACCGCCTGCAAATCAGCGTCACAGATAACGGCATCGGCCTTTCGAACGAGCAGAAGGAGCGCGTGTTCCATTCCTTCGAGCAGGCGGAAAGCGCCACCCAGCGCCAATACGGCGGAACCGGGCTGGGCCTTGCCATCTCTAAGCGCATTGTGGAGATGATGGGCGGGGAGATATGGGCGGATTCCGAGATGGGGCAGGGGTCCACTTTCGCGTTCACCGCGCTGTTCCGGCGCGGCGCCGCGCGGCACAAGCGCCTGTTGGCCCCCGGCGTCGGCTGGGGCAACATCCGCATTTTTGCGGTGGACGACGAGCCGGAGGTGCGTGAGTTCTTTGTTTCCATGGCCAAAACCCTGGATATTACCTGCGAGGTTGCCGCCAGCGGCGAGGAGGCCCTTGAAAAGCTGGAAGCCGGCGGCGGTTACGATATCTATTTTATAGACTGGCAGCTGCCCGGCATGAACGGGATAGAGCTGGCGCGGCGCATACACGAAAAATGGGCAAAGGATTCGCTGGTGCTGCTATTTTCGTCCACCGATTGGAGCGACATAGAGAGCGCCGCGCGCGCCGCGGGCATCACCCGCTTTTTGTCGAAGCCGCTGTTCCAATCGGACGTTGTAGATGTGATAAACGAATGCCTGGGCTTTGAAGGCGCGAAGGAACGCGGCGAGGGCGCTGAGCAGGCGGACGACGACTTCAGCGGCCATACCATCCTTTTGGCGGAGGACGTGGAAATTAACCGCGAAATTGTGCTGGCCCTTTTGGAGGGTACGGGCCTTGGCATAGATTGTGCCGTAAACGGCAAAGAGGCGCTGCGCATGATAAGCGAAGCGCCGGATAAATATGAACTGGTGTTCATGGACGTGCAGATGCCGGAGATGGACGGCTACGAGGCCACGCGGCGCATCCGCGCGCTGGAAGCCCCGCGCGCGCGGCAAGTGCCCATTGTGGCAATGACGGCCAACGTGTTCCGAGAGGACGTGGAACGCTGCCTCGCCGCCGGCATGAACTCCCACGTGGGCAAGCCGGTGATTGTGGAAGAAATGATGGCGGTGCTGAGAGAGTTTTTGATTAAATAATCTATATTTCCGGCAACTTCTCTTCCCGGGCGAAGGCCTCAAAGGCATCGCGGGGAAGGGGTTTTGAGAACACGTAGCCCTGTATCAAGTCGCACTTGGCCTCGCGAAGGAAGGCCACCTGCTCGGGCGTCTCCACGCCCTCGGCCACGGTGCGAATGCCCAGCTTGCGGGCCAGGGCGATGAAATCGGAGATGACGGTGCGTTCGCGGTCGAGGTCGCGGCTGTCGCGGAAGAAGACGGCGTCCAGCTTCAGCACGTCGATGGGCAGGTTCTTCAGCACGTTCAGCGAGGAATAGCCGGAGCCGAAATCGTCTATGGAGCAGACGAAGCCGTGTTCCTGCAAGGCTTGCACCACCCCGGAAAAGCGGGCAAAGTCGTTTTGCACCACGCCCTCGGTGAATTCCAGTTCGAGGGTTTTCTCCGGTATGCCGTAGCGTTCTTTCACCGAAACGTAATAGGCCACAAGGTCTTCCCGCAACAGGCCCTGGCGCGAGACGTTCACCGCCAGCCGCAGCCCGGCGGGCAGCGCACCGGTTTTCAGGCGGTCGGCGTACCAGGCGCACACCTGCTCAAAAATGCTTCTGTCAAGGTTCACAATAAAGCCGTTTTCCTCAAACAGCGGGATGAACAGAAAGGGCTGCACCATGCCGTGGCGGGGGTGCAGCCAGCGGGCCAGCGCCTCGGCGCCGGCCACATGGTTGCCGCCCTGAATGGACACTTTGGGCTGCAAATAAAAGGTGATTTCGCCGTTTTTCAGCGCGGCCTCGCCCTCGGCCTCTATCTGGGCTTCCCAGCGCAGGGTTTCGTCCATTTCCTGGCTGAAGAAGGCCAGGGTGTTGCCGGGCTCTTTCTTGCCGGTCTTGCGGGCGGTGGAGGCCCGGCTCAGCATCTCGTCCACCGAGGGCCGTTCGTCGAACTCGTCCACACAGTAAACGCCCATGGCCGATTCTATCACAAGGTCGCCGGGAGAGGCCGCGCCGCCCGGATTCAGCGCGGCGCACAATTCGGCGAACCAGGCGTCAAAGTCCCCGTGGGCGGAGTAAGGGCGTATGCCGCCGAACAAATCGGCCCCCATGCGGCCAGAAACGGTGCGGCCGTCCTCCTGCTCTTGAAAAAGGTCGGCCAGGCGCTGGAGAGTGCGGTTGCCCGCGGCATTGCCCAAAAGGTCGTTCACCCTGGAAAAGTCCCGGATGTCAAAACTCCACACGGCCAACTTTTCGCCGGCGTGGCGCTGAAGCACGTCCTCGGCGTCGATGAGGAAGCGGTCGTGGTTGCGTATGCCGGTCAGGCGGTCGGTATAAGCCAGGCGTTTCAGTTCCTCGCGGGTTTTGGCGGCGCTTTTGGCCTGCCACGCAAGCAGCACCACAAAGGCGACACAGGCCGCGGCCACCAGCAAGGCGGCCCATAAAAAGCTTTGGTTGTGGTTGGCGTCCGCCACGCCGGCGGGTACGGCGCACACCAGTGTCCAACCATTTATTTCCAGCGGCGCCAGCACCAACATCTGCGTGGCGCCCGCCAGCGGGAACCGGGTGCGCCCCGTGGTGTGGAAGGACAGCGCCTGGCGAATGTCGTCGGCGGATGAGGCGTTGAGTCCCGTTATATCATAAATTGAAGCGCCCACCGTCGCCCAGGGGCCGGAGACAGCCGCGAAGCGGCCCTGTGCGTCCACCAGGGCGTAATGGCCATCGCTGCGAAAAACCGGCGTCGGCAATAAATTCTCAAGCACGCTGGCCTGGTTCACGGCCACCAGCGCGCCCGCCACCCGGCCGTCTTGCCGCACCGGCACGGCAAAGCAGTTGATATCGTCGCCGGTGAGCGGGCTTTCCATCGTGGGTGAAACGATGTCTCTGCCCTCCAAAGCGGCATACAGGAAGTCTTGGCCGGAGAAATCTACGTCCCGATGAATGGGGTTGTCGGGGTCGATGTCTACCAAATTTGCCCGGCCGTTCAAATCGGCCATGCCCATGCGAATAAAATGGTTGCTTTGGTTGACGGTGTGCAGCACTTCCTCTACGCGCACCGAATCGTCGAGATCCATGGCGGCAAGGCTTAGCGCCACGCCCCGCATCACCTGAAAGTCGCCGTCAATCTGCTGGTGAAGCGCCATGGCTTGCCGCCGGCCTGCTTCCTCCAGAAATTCCCAGCTTCGGTCGGTGTTCTGGCGGCGCAGGCCCCACAGGAATGTAAGGCCCATCACCATGAAAATGGCAAATACGCCAAGGCTCAGCCGCCAAAAAAAGCGTTCGTTTTGCGTTTGGCCAGTCATTGGTTTCTCCTACATATCCGCCGCGTCAAAATGCCGTTCCAGATGCTCCAGCACCTGGGCGGTGCTTTGCAGCGCCAGCGCCTCCCCGGCCAATTGCCGGGCCGAGGGCATATCGGCGCCGCGCACCGCCTTTTTCACCCAGGGGAGGGACACCGGGCTCATGCTGAACTCTGTGAGGCCCATGCCCATCAGCAGCACCACGGCCGCGCCGGAGGCGGCCATTTCGCCGCATACCGCCACCCGCTTGCCGGCCCGCGCGCCCGCCTTCGCCACCTGGCTGATGGCGGCCAGCACGGCCGGGTGGTAGTGGCTGTACAGCCGCTGCAGGCGCTCGTTGCCCCGGTCTGCCGCCAGAAGGTACTGGGTTAAATCGTTGGTGCCGATGGAGAAGAAATCCACATGTTGCGCAAAACTTTCGGCCAGCAGCACGGCGGCGGGGGTTTCCACCATCATGCCCAGTTCAATGTTTTCGTTAAAGCCCTCGCCCCGGCGGCGCAGCTCTTCCTTGCACTGCTCCAGCAAAAAGCGGCACTCCGCCAATTCCTCCACCGAGGCCAGCATGGGGAACATGATGCGCACCGCGCCGAAGGCCGAGGCGCGCAGGATGGCGAGAAGCTGGGTTTTGAAATAATTGGAATGATCCAGGCTGAAGCGCACGGCCCGGCAGCCCAGCGCCGGGTTGGCTTCCTTGGGGAACTGGTGGTAGCGCAGGCCCTTGTCTCCGCCAATATCCAGCGTGCGGATAACCACCGGGTGCGGGGCCATGTGCCGAACAATGGCCCGGTAGGCGGCCAGTTGGGCGTCCTCGCCGGGGAAGTCCAGCGACTCCATGTAAAGGTATTCGGTGCGCAAAAGGCCCACGCCCTCGGCCCCCTTCTCAAGGGCCACGGCGCACTCGCTTTCAAAGCCGATGTTGGCCATAAGGCTCACACGTTCGCCGTCCCGCGTTTCGGCCGGCAGCTTTTCAAGGGCCAAAAGCCCCTGGCGCTGGCGCTGGTAGCCGGCCTGCTTTTCGCGGGCCTCGGCCAGGGTGCCCGCCTCGGGCCGCAGTATCACCTGCCCGGCCAGGCCGTCCACAATGGCCAGTTCACCCTCCTGCGCCTCAAGGAACAGCCCCGCCGCCCCAACCACGGCGGGAATGTCCATATTGCGGGCCAGAATGGCCGTGTGCGAGGTGCGCCCGCCCTCCTCGGTGGCAAAGCCCAGTATCTTGCCCTTGTCCATCTGGGCGGCAAAGCCGGCGGGCAAATCCAGCGCAATCACCACAGCCGGGCTGCCCAGCATGGGCGGGTCTCCGGGGCCGGCGCCCTGCAAGCAGCGCAGAATGCGCATGCTCTCCTCGCGGAAATCCGACACCCGCTCGCGCATCAGGCCGTCTTCCAGGCGCATGAAGTGCTCGCAAATATCTTCGGTGGCCAGCATGAGCGCACGCTGCACATTCTCGTTACGGCTCACATATTCCATTGTGAGCTGTTCGAGGTAGGGGTCTTCCAAAATGGCGATGTGGGTTTTCAGGATGTCGCCCCTCTCGCCCTGGCCGGCATCATCCACAAGCCGGCGCAATTCGCCCGTGCAGCGGCGCACGCAGTCGCGATAGCGGGCCGCTTCGGCCTCCACTTCATGAGGGCCGATGTGCCGGTTGTCCACCGTTAGGGCATGGCGGGCCAGGCGGCGTACCGGGCCAATGGCCACCCCGTGCGACGCGACAAGGGCAGGAAAACGTTTTTCCATATCAGCCTTCCAGTCAGCCTTCCATGTTGGCGATGAACATACTCAACTTGTCGGCAAAAGCTTCCTCATCTTCGCCCTGCACCCGCAGGGTCACCTCGGTGCCCCGTGTAAGGCCCATGCTCATCACCATCAGGATGCTTTTGAGGTTGCCCACCTGCTCATCCCGCACCACTTCCACCTTGCCGGGGTAGTTTTTCACATAGTCCACCAGGTCGGCGGCGGGGCGGGCGTGCAGGCCCGAGGCATTGACGATAGTGACCTTGCGTTCAACCATGCGGCACCTCTTGGCTTGGGCCGGCGCGCAAAAAGCGCCGCCCGGATTTTCTTCAGCTATATTATACTACATATGTTCAAAATAGACAAAATCTGACACGGCTACACAAACACCGCCTGCACCAGCACCATGTACAGCACCGTGCCGGCGGCAATGGCCAGCAGCGAATTTTTAAAAATCAAAAACAGCCCCGCCACCACGGCGATGGCGATAAACTCGGGCAGGGCGTGGGGCGGCGCGGCAAGGGCGGCGTCCTTCAGGCAGTACACCACCAGCATGGCGGTGATGGCGAAGGGCAACACCCGCCCAAGATACACCACATAGCGCGGCGTGGGCCGCCCCGGCGGAAAGGCGAGAAAGGGCAGCGCCCGCGTGGCCAGCGTGGCCAGGGCGAAGATGCCCACGGTGAGGGCGGTTTGCCAGGTGTTCATCGCGCTCATTTTTTCGCCTCCGCCGCCGCGGCCATTTTCGCTTCAAGGGGCTTTCTCGCCAGGCTGAACACCAAAATCATCACGGCCATGGCGGCCAGAATGAACCACTGCGGCCCGAAAGCCGCCCGCGCCGCCACCGAGACAAGCAGCCCGATGAGCGCCGGGCCCCGGTTTTCCTTCACCTTCCATTGATCCAGCAAAATCACCACGAACAGGGCGGTCATCACAAAGTCGATGCCCTGGGTGTTGATGGGCAGGGCCGAACCCAATAGCCCGCCCAGCGTGCAGCCGGTTATCCAGTACAGGTGATCCAAAACGGAAATGGCGAGGTAGAAGTGCTTTTCGTCCACGCCCGGCGGGGGCTTGGCCGAGCACATGAGGGCGAAGGTTTCATCGGTGAGGGCGAAAATCATATAGTATTTGGCCCTGCCGTAACGCTTTAGGCGGTCGAGCAGCGGAATGCCGTAAAAGACGTGCCGGGCGTTCACGGCCAGGGTCATCAGGGCGGCGGTAAGCGGCTCAAAGCCCGCGGCCATCAGCCCCACGCCCACGAACTGGCCGCTGCCGGCGTAGATGGACAAGGCCATGAGAAAGGCCCAGGGCGCGCCGTAGCCCTTGCTGGTCAGCAGCATGCCAAAGGCCATGCCCATAAAGACATAGCCTGTAAGCACGGGTATGGTGTGGGGAAAGGCCGCGCGCACGGCGGCTTTGTCGGGTCTCAAGAAAAGCCCTCCTAAGCTTGATTGTTAAGTTTACCTGTCATTCTGAGGAGCGAAGCAACGAAGAATCTTTGGCCAATCGCTTGTAAATAGCTTAAAGATTCTTCACTTCGTTCAGGATGACAATCATTCATCTCTTGTTCAGCCGCCCAGATAGGCTTTCTTCACCTCGGCGTTGTCGGCCAGTTCCGCCGCCGGGCCCTGCATGGCTATGTGCCCGGTTTCCAGCACATAGGCGCGGGAGGCCAAATCCAGGGCCATTTTGGCGTTCTGCTCCACCAGCAAAATGGTAACGCCGCTTTGATTGATATTTCGGATGGTGGCGAAAATCTCGGCCACCAACAGGGGAGACAGGCCCATGGACGGCTCGTCCAGCAGCAGCATGCGGGGCTTTGCCATCAGCGCGCGGCCAATGGCCAGCATCTGCTGCTCGCCGCCGGAAAGCGTGCCCGCAAGCTGGCGGCGCCGCTCTTTCAGGCGCGGTAGCAGGGCGAACACCTGGTCGATGTCGGCGGTAGCGTCGTCCTTGCGGGCGTAGGCGCCCATCTCAAGGTTTTCGCGCACCGTCATGCGGGAGAACACCCGCCGCCCCTCGGGCACCTGGGCCAGGCCCATGGCTGGTATTTTGTAGGGCTTGGTGGCCAGAAGGTCTTCCCCGCAGAAGCTGATGGCGCCGCTTTTGGGGCGAATAAGGCCCGAAACCGTGTGCAAAATGGTGGTTTTTCCGGCGCCGTTGGCCCCGATGAGGGTGACGATTTCGCCCTCCTCCACCTCGAAGCTGACGCCCTTGATGGCGTGGATGGCATCGTAGTACACTTCAAGGCCCGTTACTTCAAGCATCTTCCGGCTCAAGCGCGTCACCTCCCAGATAAGCCTCTATCACGCGCGGGTCGTTCCGTATCACGTCCGGCTCGCCTCGGGCGATGATGCGCCCGTAATCCAGTACAAAAATGTATTCGCAAATGTCCATAACGAAGTTCATGTCGTGCTCGATAAGCAGCACCGACACATCGAACTTGTCGCGTATCATCTGCACCGTGGCCAATAGCTCCTGGGTCTCGGTGGGGTTCATGCCCGCGGCCGGCTCGTCCAGCAGCAGCACCTTGGGCCTCGAGGCCAGCGCGCGGGCTATTTCCAGCTTGCGCTGCTGGCCGTAGGGCAGGTTGCGGGCATAGTCGTGTGCGAAGGGCTCAAGGCCCATCACGTCCAAAAGCTCGTGGGCTTTTTGGCTGACGGTGCGCTCGCCCCGCATGTAGCCCGGCAGGCGGAAAGCGCCCGACACGAGGCTGTAGCGCATCTGCCTGTCCATGGCGGCCTTCACGTTGTCTATCACCGAGAGGTCTTTAAACAGGCGGATGTTCTGGAAAGTGCGGGCCAGGCCCATGTTGCAGCGTTGGAAGGTCTTATAGTTCAGCAGGCTTTTTTGTTCCAGCATAATGTCTCCCCGCGTGGGGGCGTACACGCCCGTAAGCAGGTTGAACACCGTGGTTTTGCCCGCGCCGTTGGGGCCAATAAGGCCGACTATCTGGCCTTTTTTGATGTAGAAGGACACGCCCTCCAGCGCCTGCAGGCCGCCGAAGTAGATGGACAAATCGTCCGTTTCAAGCACGATGGGTCTCACAGCCGCTCACCTCCTTTGGCCGCGCGCTTTGCGCGGAACAAGGGCCGCAGCACCTTTTCATACAGGGGCAGCACGCGCAGCTCGGCCCGGCCCAAAAGGCCCTTGGGGCGGAACAGCATCACAATGATGAGCACCACGCTGTAGATAAGCATGCGGTACTCGGCAAAGCCGCGCAGCAATTCCGGCAGCAGGGTGAGCACGCTGGCCGAAAGCACCGAGCCCGTGATGGAGCCCATGCCCCCCAGCACCACCATCATAAGCACGTCGATGCTTTTGTTGAAGCCGTAGGTGGTGGGGGCCACCAGGCCAAGCTGCTGGGCCAAAAGCCCGCCCGCGATGCCCGCGAAGAAGGCCGACAGCGCGAAGGTGAGCAGCTTGTAGTAGGTGGTGTTGATGCCGCAGCTCTCGGCGGCGATTTCGTCTTCCCGGATGGCCAAAACGGCCCGGCCCTGGCGGGAAGTGCCGAAGGTGTAGCTGAAGAAGATGACGAATATCATTAGGATGAAGATGAAATTGAACAGGGCGGCGGGCTCGGTTTTGCCCGAGAAGGTGGGGTAGCCGTAGTAGTTTTTAGCCCCGTTGGTGAACTTGACCGTGAGGGCCACGGTTTTGATGATTTCGCCGAAGCCGAGGGTGATGATGGCGAGGTAGTCCCCCCGCAGGCGCAGCGCCGGCACACCGATGAGGATGCCGAACAAAGCGGAGATCAGGCCGGCGAGAAGCAGCCCCACGGCCAGGGCCGGGCCGGTGGCCCAGCCGGCGGCGGCGTTCATGAACATGGAGGCGGCGTAGGCCCCCACCAGCATGAAGCCCGCGTGGCCCAGCACCAGCTGGCCCATCAGGCCCGTCACCATGTTCAGGCTCACCGCGGCTATCACGTTGATGCCGATGAACTTGAGGATGTCCATGATGCGGGCGTTCACAAGGCCCTGTGCGATGAGGATGTTTACCACGATCATGAGCACCAGCAGCGCCGCCAGGGTAACAAGGCTGGCAATGCCGCGCCGGCGGGTTTTGGTGATGTGGCCTTGAGAGGCAGTCAGCTTATTCATATCCATGCCCGCCCCCTTACACTTTCACTTTTTCCGGCCGGCCCAGCAGCCCGGAGGGCTTCACCAGCAGGATGATGATGAGCAGGGCGAACACCACGGCGTCGGTGAGGGAGGAGTTGCCGAAGGCGTTGTTGATGCCCTCGGCCATGCCAAGGGCAAAGCCGCCCAGCATGGCCCCGGGAATGCTGCCGATGCCGCCGAACACCGCCGCAACGAAGGCCTTGAGGCCCAGCATGCTGCCGATGAAGGGGGTTATCTGCATATAGGTGTTGGCGTACAGTGCGCTGCCCACCGCCGCCAGCGCGCTGCCCACGGCAAAGGTGAACAGGATGACGCTTTTGGTGTTGATGCCCATGAGCGTGGCGGCACCGGGGTCCTCGCTGGTGGCTTGCATGGCCTTGCCTATTTTGCTGCGGCTCACCAGCGCCTGAAGCACCAGCATCATCACAAGGCTCACGGCGATGTTCAGAAGGGTGTTCGAGATGTTGATGCCGCCCACCAGCACCTCGGGCAGCACGAACATTTTGGTCATGGGCTTTGCGCCCGAGCCAAAGATAAGCTGGAAGGCGTTTTGCAAAAGCAGGGACACGCCGATGGCCGTAATTAGCAGGGCGATGCGCGGCGCGCCGGAATCAAGCAGCCGCTGGTAGGCCACGCGCTCGGTGAGCATGCCCAGCAGCGCGCAGAAGGCCATGGCGATGAGGATGGCCGCCCAGGGGGGCAGCAGCCAGCCCAGCGCCGTGAATATAACGAAAGAGCCCACCATGATGATATCGCCATGGGCGAAGTTGATGAGCTTGACAATGCCGTACACCATGCTGTAGCCCAGCGCCACCAATGCGTAGATGGCGCCCACCCCGAGGCCGTTGAGTACCTGTGTGATGAAATACATGTAAAGCGTGATACCTCCTCAGAAAACAGTTGCCGGGTACCATGTGGAAAAGAGGGCGAATGGCTCCGCCCTCTTTTCACTATAGCACAATTTGTCTTTATTTGCAGCGTTTTTGGGGACGGTTTTTCGCTTAGCCCTTCACGCTGTAGGTGCCCAGCACCTTCTCGGCGCCGCCCTCGAACTGAATGATGAAGGCGTCGCGGGCGGGGTCGCGCCCGCCGCGGAAGGAGATGGCGCCGGTGAGGCCCTGGAAGTCAAGGTCCATCAGGGCGGCGATAACGGCGTCGTACTCCACGCTGTTCGCGTCCTGAATGGCGTAGGCCAGGGCGTACACGGCCTCGTAGCCCAGCACGGCGAACATATTCTCGTCCTCGCCGTAGCGGCTTTGGTATTCATCCATGAAGCTTTGCAGCTCGGGGCTGGGGTTATCGGCGGAATACTGGCTGCAATAGTAGTAGCCTTCGATGACCTCGGTGTTGGCGCCCACCTGATCCAGCACGCCGTCCCAGCCATCGGGGCCCATAAAGATGCTGTTGATGCCGAGGCTGCGGGCCTGGGTGGTGATGAGGGCGGCGTCCTGATAATAGCCGGAAGCCAAGATAACGTCGGGTTCGTTGGTTTTAATTTTGGTAAGCTGGGCGTTGTAGTCGGTATTTTTGTTCGGGTAGCCTTCGCTGGCGGTAATCTCCATGCCCAGCTCGGCGGCTTTGGCCTCAAAGGCCTCGGCAATGCCGGAGGAGTAGTCGTCGCCAATGTCGTACAATACGGCGGCGGTTTTGGCGCCCAGCTCATTGAAGGCGTAGTCGGCCAGCAGCTCGCCCTGGAAGGGGTCGGTGAAGCACACGCGGAAGATGTTGTCGCCGGTTTCGGTGATGGCGGCGCCGGTGCCGGTGGGGGTAATCATGGGGATGCCTTCCTCAACGGCCCTTTGGGCAACGGCCAGGGTGGGGCCGGTGGTCACGTCGCCCATCAGGGCAACCATGCCGTCCTGCATCAGGGTGTTGAAGGCCTGCACGGCCTCGGTGGGGTCGCCCTTTTCGTCGTAGTTGATGTATTCGATGGTGACGCCGGGCAGAAGGTCGTTGGAAGCGTTGATTTCATCGATGGCGATGCGGGCGCCGTTGTACACGCCGTTGCCGTAGAAGGCCACGTCGCCGGTGAGCGGGGCCAGGCCGCCCATCACGAAGGTTGAGGGAATGCCGGAGGCGGAGGGGGTGGCGGGAGGCTCGGCAGCGGTGGAGTCCGCGGCGGGGGCGGCGGCGGAATCCGCCGCGGGCGCGGCAGGCTCGGCAGCGGGTGTACCGCCGCAGGCGGCCAGCGCCAGCAGCATCATGCTTGCCAGCAGCACGCAAATCAGTTTTTTCATTAATAATTCCTCCTTGTTTTTGGCAGCCCCGCCCCGAAAAACGCCAGATAAGCGGGCCGGCTGCAAGTTCTGTAAGTCATTATTATACAATCTGCGCTTTTAGAATGCAATACGCTAAAGTGCTGGGTTTTTGTCCACCCGCACAAGTGTTTTTGTATCACAACACACAAAAAAGAGGCAAAAACTGTGCCGCTAGCCTTTTTTTCGCGCGCGGCGCGCGCTTCAGCAGCTGGGGACAAAAGCGAAACTGTGCGCCATAGAAGGACAATGCCTTTCGCTTTTTGCCCCTTGGCTGTGGGCGATTCGTGAATCGCCCCTACAATGCTGTTCTGCCTAAATCTTGCCCTGTGCTGGGGCCAAAGATTTTTCGCTGCGGTTGTGCCCGGCTATGTACAGCCCCATGCTCTCCCTGCCCTTAACGGGTATCTCCCGGTGCAGGGCCTGCATTTCGTAGCTTGCCAGGCTGCTGCCGTCATCGTGGTAGTCGGCAAAGACGGGTTCAAAGCCCTCCGCGTCCGCATCGAACGAAAATGCCCAGGCCTTTTCGCCGCCGCCTTGGGGGCCGCAGCCGAACAGGCAGGCGGCAAGCAGGGCCAGGCCCGCCAGCAACGCTGTTTTTCGCATAAAGTTCTCCTTTCGCCGGGCGGCGGTTGACTTGTTCCGCCCGCCCTACTATACTCCTAATATGTAATATACTTATGTCCCAAGAAACCGCCAATGTCAACGCGAATAAAGGGGAAACATTATGCGGCACTTGTTTATCATCAACCCCGTGTCCGGAAAAACGGACGCCGGGAGGGCCATGATGCCCGGCATTCTGAAAGCGGCCGAGGCCTGCGGCGTGGTGGCCGACATTGAAATGACCAAGGCCCGAGGCCATGCCGCAGAGCTGGCCCGCGAGGCCGCGGCGGGCGGCGAGGCACTGCGCCTGTACGCCGTGGGCGGAGACGGCACCCTCAACGAGGTACTGGCCGGTGCCCATCCCTTCCCCGCCGCCGAGGTGGCCTGCGTGCCCTGCGGCAGCGGGAACGACTTCGTGCGCACCTATGGCGCCGCCGAGGACTTTATGGATTTGCCCGGCCAAATACGCGGCAACGCCACCACCATAGACCTCATGGCCGTAGACCCGGAAACCGAGTCCGGAGCCTCGGGCATCGGCGCCGCCATCACCTCCACGGGCCTGGATGCCGAGGTGGCCTACAACATCCCGAAGTACCGCCGCATCCCGCTGCTGGGCGGCTCTATGGCTTACAATATCTCCATTCTGGAAAAGATGATAAAGCCCCTCGGCAAGCGCCTGCGCATCACCATAGACGGCCAAACCAGCGAGGGCGACTATCTGATTGCCACGGTGTGCAACGCCCGGCACTACGGCGGCGGCTACATGGCCGCCCCCATGGCCAGCCTGCAAGACGGCATGCTCGACGTCATCCTCGTGAAAAAGATGGGCCGGGCGCGCATCGCCTCCATTCTCGGCAAATACAAAAAGGGCGAGCACTATGAAGGCGAGGCCATCATTCCCGCGCTGGCAGACGTGATGAGCTACCACCGGGGCAGGGAGGTGGAAATAGCCCCTGCCGGAAACGAGCCTTTTATATTAAATGTAGATGGGGAGTGCGCGCCGGCGCCCCACCTGTATGCCAAAGTAATGCCTGGCGCGGCGCGCTTCGTTTTGCCGGAAAAGCTGGCCGAGCGCCTCCAATTATCATAAAACTTTAACATTTCCCTCTTGACCTTTAGCCGCAAACCGGCTAGAATTGTTTCTAGCACTTATAGGCTGCGAGTGCTAGCGTGCGCGGGCCCGCCCGCGCCGCCGGCGCCCCGCAGAAGAAAAGCGAATACTTAGGATGAAAGGGAGTACCTGTACGATGAAACTGAAACCTCTTGCAGATCGCGTCGTAATCAAGGCTGTGGAAGCCGAGGAAACCACCGCCGCGGGCCTTATTCTGCCCGGAAACGCCAAGGAAAAGCCCCAGATGGCCGAGGTGGTTGAAGTGGGGCCGGGGGGCCTGGTGGATGGCAAAGAAGTGAAGATGGTGCTGAAAAAGGGCGACACCGTGGTAGCCAGCAAGTACGCCGGCAGCGAAGTGAAAATCGACGGCGAAGAGTACACCATCCTGCGCCAGAGCGATATTCTGGCCATTGTGGAGAAATAGCAGGGCCCTTCCGCCCACAACATTGACAACGACAAAGGAGACGTGCACAAATGGCAAAACAGATCATTTACGGCGAGGACGCCCGCAAGGCCCTTGCCAACGGCATTGACAAGCTGGCCGAAACCGTCATCATCACCCTGGGCCCCAAGGGCCGCAACGTGGTGCTGGGCAAAAAATACGGCGCTCCCGCCATCACCAACGACGGCGTGACCATCGCCAAGGAAATTGAAGTGAAGGACGCCTACGAGAACATGGGCGCCCAGCTGGTGAAGGAAGTTGCCACCAAAACCAACGACGCCGCCGGCGACGGTACCACCACGGCCACCCTGCTGGCCCAGGTGATGGTGCACGATGGCATGAAGAACGTGGCCGCCGGCGCCAACCCCATGGACATCAAGCGCGGCATGCAGAAGGCCGTGAAGGCCGCCGTGGAGCAACTGAAAAAGAACAGCCAGAAGGTTAAGGGCAGCGAGGACATCGCCCGCGTGGCCACCGTTTCCTCCGACGACGCCGAAATCGGCGGCTTGATTGCCGACGCCATGGAGAAGGTGAGTTCCGACGGCGTCATCACCATCGAGGAATCGAAGACCGCCGAAACCTACAGCGAAGTGGTGGAAGGCATGCAGTTCGACCGCGGCTACATCACCCCCTACATGGTTACCGACACCGAGAAGATGGAAGCCGTCATCGACGACGCGCTCATCCTCATCACCGATAAGAAACTCTCATCCATCCAGGACATCCTGCCCCTGCTTGAGCAAATTGTGCAAAGCGGCAAGAAGCTGGTCATCGTGGCCGAGGATGTGGAGGGCGAGGCCCTGTCCACCCTCATTGTGAACCGCCTGCGCGGCACCTTCACCTGCGTGGCCGTGAAGGCCCCCGGCTTTGGCGACCGCCGCAAGGAAATGCTGCAAGACATCGCCATCCTCACCGGCGGCCAGGTCATCAGCGAAGAGCTGGGCTACGACATCAAGGAAGCCAGCATGGATATGCTGGGCCAGGCCAAGCAGGTCAAGGTGACCAAGGAAAACACCATCATCGTGGACGGCGCCGGCAAGAAGAGCGCCATCGACAACCGCATCAACCAAATCCGCGCCGAAATCGAGAACTCGACCTCCGACTTCGACCGCGAGAAGCTGCAAGAACGCCTCGCCAAGCTCTCCGGCGGCGTGGCCGTTATCCGCGTGGGCGCCGCCACCGAGGTGGAGATGAAGGAGAAGAAGCTCCGCATCGAGGACGCCCTGAACTCCACCCGGGCCGCCGTGGAAGAGGGCATCGTGGCCGGCGGCGGCGTGGCCCCGCTGGAAGTGATTCCCGCCATCGAAAAGCTCATCGCCGGCCTTGAGGGCGACCAGAAAACCGGCGCCACCATCGTGCTGAAAGCCATGGAAGCCCCCCTGCGCCAGATAGCCAAGAACGCCGGGCTTGAGGGCAGCGTCATCATCGACAAGGTGAAGGCCGCGAAGAAGAAGGCCTACGGCTTCAACGCCCAAAGCGAAGAGTACGGCAACATGATTGACATGGGCATTGTGGACCCCACCAAGGTCACCCGCAACGCCATCGAGAACGCCGCTTCCGTGGCGGCCATGGTTATCACCACCGAGAGCCTTGTAGCCGACGAGCCCGAGCCCCCCGCGCCTCCTATGCCCGGTGGCGGCATGGGCGGCATGGACGGCATGTACTAAGTTCCCGAAGTTTTCTTTCAATAGTTTCCTCCCCCGCCGGGAAAATACTCCCGGCGGGGTTTGTTTTTGTGCGGGGGCTATGGTATTATGGATTTGTTCCGGCGCAGACAGCAATCCAAATGGCAGGTATGGGGGAGATGGGGCAATTCTTGCAGACGTTCGCCATCTGGCTGGTGGGCATGGCCGTGCCCTTTGCGGCAGGGCTGCCCCTGGCGCATCTAGTGCTCTTCCGCAAGGCAGACGCGCTTGCCACTTCGAGCAGGCGGGACGCGCTGTGGGCCGTATCGCTCCCCTTGGGTTATGCCATAATCACGGCAGTTCTTAAACTGGCGGTGGCGCTTGACATCCCTGTGGCATACAGCGCCTGGCCGCTGCTGGTATTGCTTTGCGGCATGTTTGCCGCCTGGCTGTGGATGCTGCGCAAAGGCGGCGGCCCCTTATCCCGCCTGCGGGGCACGGCGGCGGCCACGGTGCTGCCTTCCAAGGCCTTTTTGCTGCTTTTGGCGGCGGTTTCGCTGCTGTTCAGCATCCCGTACTTTTCCATCGGGGCTATCCACTATAGAGGCTATGGCTGGTGGGATTTGTATACCTTCGGCGCCCAGGCGGAGCTTTTCCGCTCCACCCCCTTCTCCCTCTTCGGCAGCGTGGCCGACACCCAGCCTTACGCCGAGATTCTGAGCGCCATCTTCGGCGGCGTACACCGCATGAGCCGCGCCGTCTACCAGGCTTTTGCGGCCACGGTGTGCGGCAGCGACGGCGCTTCCACCCTGGGTATGTTAAGCCTGTTCACCTTGGTGACGGTATTCTGCGCCATGGTTTACGCCACCAAAGACCTTGAGCTGAAACCCTCTCACCGCTACGCCGCCTGCTTCTTCGGCAGCTGCCTGCCGGGCCTTGTGGTTAACCAGTTGGAGGGCTTCCTGCCGGTGGGATTGTTCTGCGGCATGGCCATTCTGTGCTGCAAGCTGTTTTGCGAGGTGTTCGCCGCCCCCGCCGTTGCCAAATCCCTTTTGTGCGGGCTGCTGCTGTCCAGCTTTGCCACCACCCTGCAGGACGGCATCCCCCTGCTTTTGGGCCTTCTGGCGCTCAGCGCCGCCTTTAGCTTCCTATTTTCCCAGCCCGGGCTGAAAAAGCTATTGTGCCTGCTGGCTCACTTGGGTATTGTGCTGGGCAGCGCGATAGCACTAAACCTTCCCTATCTCAGTGCCATCTGGCGGGAGCTTTCCAGCGCCATGGCCCGGGGAGAGCTCAACTACATCTACCCATGGGCGCTCTCCTCCGACAGCCTCACCTGGACCTTCTACGGTTCCCTGCTGGACGGCTTTCCCGACCTTCTCGCCACTGCCGCCCGCTTCCTGGCTATCGCGCTGTACGCGGCGGGGCTTTATGGCATCCTCAGCGGTTTTATACACAAGCGCCGCCCGGAATCCCTCAATTTCACAGCCCTGCTGGCAGTGCCCTATGTATTTGCCGCCATGCCGCAGGATTATCCCTACGCCTTCTTCAAGGTTTTCACCTTCGGGATGCCGCTGATTGTGCTGGGTGGTTGGCAGTTTTGGGCTAATCTACGCCAGATGCTGGACGAAAAGCTCTTCGGCGATTCACCTCATCGGGCTGTGCTCCGGGCAAAGAAAATCCTGTTTCCCGCGATAAGCCTCGTTCTGGCACTGTTCTTTTTTGCCACAACGGCACTTTCCTTCCGCAAAACCATGCTGGTGCTGAAGGATATGCCCTCCGACGCCGTCACCGACGACCAGCGCGTTTACCAAATCATCAAGGGCGGGGCCAGCCACCCCGAAACCTGGCCCCACTACGACGCGATGGCCGCGCGTTCCGGTCAGGATATTCTTCTGGTGAGCGGCAACTCCGATTTGTTCTACTACTGGATGGCCTACCACGGACGCAACAACCATATTATCTACCCCTTGGTTCCCGAACAGGAAGCCGCTTATGATAAATCCGGCAGCCGCTCCCGGCAGGATTGGCATAATATCCCGCCGGACGTGGAAATCGTCTACGCGCCGCCCGGTTCTTTTGGCATCACCCTGGTGGACGAAGCTTACCGAAGCGAGGCCGCCGCCCTGCTGGCGGGGCAAAACGCCGAGGGCGGCTACACCATTGTGCGCTGGCCCGACCCCAACTTCATGTACGGCAGCTTCCGCCTGACGGTATTCACGAAGGCTGAGCGTTACGCTCTTTTTCACCTGAAGGTAGATGCCTACGAGGGCGCGCCGGTAAGCCTCTCGCTGGAAGGGCAGGACTACGCCCTGCCCTCGGGCGGAGAGGCCGTGATTCCCCTGCATTTGCCCGTTGGCGGCAGCGAATATTACCTCGACGGCCCGAATGACGTGAAGCTGCTGGTGACGGATATGCGGCTAGAATTTGCAGACGAGGCCGCCTGGCGGGCAGCCCGGCCCGCGGGGGTATAGCCACGCGGCAACGCTTCCTTCCGCATCACGCTTTGCCTGCACAGTTGACCCATATTCCCATATTCCCGATTCCCGAAGGAGACACACGATGGAATGGACCGGCCTCAACGAACTGCGCGAAAAGTTCCTGCAATTTTTTGAATCAAAGCAGCACCTGCGGCTGCCCAGCTTCCCGCTGGTGCCCGATGGGGATAAAAGCCTCCTGCTCATCAACAGCGGCATGGCCCCCATGAAGAAGTGGTTCCTCGGCACGGAAGAACCGCCCTCCCACCGGGTGTGTACCTGCCAAAAGTGCATCCGCACGCCAGATATCGAGAGCGTCGGCGTCACCGACCGCCACGGTACCTACTTCGAGATGCTGGGCAACTTTTCCTTCCAGAACTACTTCAAGCGCGAGGCCATTCCCTGGGCCTGGGAGTTTTTTACTTCCCCCAGCTGGCTGGCCATCCCGCCGGAGAAACTTTATTGCAGCGTGTACCTCGAGGACGACGAGGCCTGGGACATCTGGACGAAGGACGTGGGCGTGCCCGAGGCGCGCATGGTGCGCCTGGGCAAAGCCGATAATTTCTGGGAGCACGGCAGCGGCCCCTGCGGCCCCTGCAGCGAAATCTATTTCGACCGGGGCGAGGCCCACGGCTGCGGCAAGCCGGACTGCAAGCCCGGCTGCGAGTGCGACCGCTTCATCGAGGTGTGGAACCTCGTGTTCACCGAGTTCGACTCCGACGGGGCCGGGCACTACGAAAAGCTGCCGAAGCCCAACATCGACACGGGCCTCGGCCTTGAGCGCCTGGCCTGCGTGATGCAGGACGCGCCGAACCTCTTCGAGGTGGACACGCTGACGAAGATACTCGGGCATGTAGAGCGCCTTTCCGGCAAAAAATACCATGCCGACGCCAAGGCCGATATCTCCATGCGCGTCATCACCGACCACATCCGTTCCACCACCTTCATGGTGGGCGACGGCGTTCTGCCCTCGAACGAGGGCAGGGGCTACGTGCTGCGGCGGCTGCTGCGCCGGGCCGCCCGCCACGGCCGCATGCTGGGCATCAAGGGGCCGTTTTTGGCCGAGGTGTGCGAAACCGTGGTGGCCCAGAACGAGGGCGCTTACCCCGAGCTGCGGGAAAACGAAAGCTACATCAAGAAAACCATCGCCGCCGAGGAGCAACGCTTCGACCGCACCATCGACGCGGGCATGAGCCGCCTGAACGAGATGCTGGAAAGGCTGACCGGCCGGCCGCTTTCCGGCGGCGCGCGCGAGGCGCTGGCCCAAGGGGCAAACGCCGCCCGCGAGGCCGCGGACAATATCCTCTCCGGCGCCGAGGCCTTTATGCTGAACGACACCTTCGGCTTCCCGCTGGATTTGACGCGCGAGATTGCCGGAGAGCATGGCGTGGCCGTAGACGTGGAGGCATTTAAAGCCGAGCTGCAAAAGCAGCGCGAAAAAGCGAGGGCCGACCGCGCCTCCCGCGACATCGCCGGCTGGGAGGCCGACCTCTTCGCCCCGGTGCAGGCCGAGGCCACGCGTTTCACGGGCTACGACGAGCTGGTGAGCGAGGTGAAGGTGCTGGCCCTCTCAGACGGGGAGGAATTGCCGGAGGCCATCTCCACCGACGACGGCGCCAAGGACGGTGTTTTGGTGGTGCTGAACGCCAGCCCCTTCTACGCCGAGGGCGGCGGCCAGGTGGCCGACACCGGCCACCTCACCGGCAACGGCGCACGCCTTTATGTGCAGGACGTGAAGCGCGTGAACAAGGGATTTTTCGTGCATAGCTGCGTGCTGGAAAAAGGCAGCGTGCGCGTGGGCGACACCCTTTTGGCCGAGGTGGACGAGGAGCGCCGCGGCGCCATCATGCGCAACCACACCAGCGCCCACCTTTTGCAAAAGGCCCTGCGCACCGTACTGGGAGACCATGTGCACCAGGCCGGCAGCTATGTGGACGACGAGCGCATGCGCTTCGACTTCACCCATTTTGAGGCCCTCAAGCCCGAGGAACTGCGCGAGGCGGAGGCCCTTGTAAACCGCAAAATTTTTGAATCCCTGCCCGTAGCCGTGCACAACCTGCCCATAGAGGAAGCGCGCAAGATGGGCGCAACCGCCCTGTTCGGCGAAAAATACGGCGACATTGTGCGCGTTATAGACGTTTCCGGCTGGAGCGCCGAGTTGTGCGGCGGCACGCACGTGCAGAACACCGCCCAGCTTGGCTGCTTCCGCGTCCTCAGCGAAAGCAGCGTGGCCGCCGGGGTGCGCCGCATCGAGAGCACCACCGGCTGGGGCGTGCTGCGCCTTTTGGACGAACGCGAGGAAATGCTGCGCGGCATGGCGCGCAGCCTGAAGGTGGCCGGCTATGCCGAACTGCCGGTGCGCCTGGCCGCGCTGGCCGCCGAAGCCCGCCGCCTGCAAAGGGAAATGCAAAGCCTCGAGGACAAGGCCGCCGGTAAGCGTGCCGAGGACTTGTTCAAAAACCCGGTGGAGGTGGGCGGCCTGCGGGTGTTCACGGCGCTGCTGAAAAACACCGAGGCCGAGGCCCTGCGCAAGATGGGCGACATGATAAAGAACAACGAGCCCTCGGGTATCGGGGCGCTCATTGGCGAGGCCGAGGGCCGCATGACGCTGATGGTGTGCTGCGGCGCCGAAGCCCTGGCGCGCGGCCTTGCCGCTGGGGCGCTGGCCAAGGAGATTGCCGCGCTGGCCGGCGGCAGCGGCGGCGGCAAGCCGGACATGGCCATGGCCGGCATCCGCGACGCCTCCAAGGCCGAGGCCGCCCTGGCCGCCGTGCCCGACATCGTGAAAAGCCGAGTGCAAGGGGGATGAGAGTATGCAGGACTGCCTGTTTTGCAAAATTGCCAAGAAGGAAATACCGGTAGAACCGCTGTACGAGGACGCCGATATCCTGGCCTTTAAAGACATTGAGCCAAAGGCGCCCTTCCATGTGCTGGTGATTCCGAAGTCCCACTTCGAGAGCGCCGCCCACCTTACCGAGGACGAGGGGGCGATGCTGGGGCGCATGTTCGCCGTGGCGGCCCGGCTGGTGCAGCAGGCCGGCTACGGCGAGGGCTACCGCGTGGTGACCAACGTGGGCCGCGACGGCGGCCAAAGCGTGCCCCACCTGCACTTCCACATTCTCGCCGGCCGCCAGATGGGGTGGCCGCCGGGTTAGGGTCCGAAGGGCAAAATTTGGCTTGCGTTCGCAGAGGTTAATCAAGACAGAACGGCCAAGGCAAACAAATTTTCCCACGCCCGGCGACCTCCGAGCGAAGCGAGGAAAGGAGCCGCAAGAGCAGGCAGCGCCTGCGAGGCGTGGGTGAAACCCAAAGCTGTGTTGATGCCAAAATACCCAGAGGCAGACCCAACGAACATAATCCCCCATCCGGGGCATCCCCATTTCGCAAGGAGGAATACCATGCCTGAAACCTATGAACTGCACGTGGCCGGGCTCACCCGGCAATTGCCCGTTTGCAGAATCAGCGACGAGCTTTCCATCGCCGCCTTCATCATGTTTGGCGACGTGGAGCTTACCGTTGCCTGCGCGAAAGCCCTTTTGGAAAAGCTGCCCGAGTTCGACGTCATCCTCACCCCCGAGGCCAAAAGCATCCCCCTGGCCTACGAGATGAGCCGCCAAAGCGGCAAACGCTACATCCCCGCCCGCAAGGGCAAAAAGCTCTACATGACCGAGCCCGTGGGCATCGAGGTGAAGAGCATCACCACCATGAGCGTACAGTCCCTGTGGATAGATAAAACCGACCTTGACGCCATGAACGGCAAGCGCGTGCTCATCATCGACGATGTCATCAGCACCGGCGGCTCGCTGGCGGCGCTGGACGAGCTGGTGGCCAAAAGCACCGGCACCGTGGTGGCCCGCGCCGCCGTGCTGGCCGAGGGCGACGCGGCCAAGCGGCACGACATCACCTTCCTCGCGCCGCTTCCCCTGCTGAACTAGGCGCGCGTGAAACGGCCGCTGGCGGTTTTCGGCTTTGCCACCCTGGGCTGGCTGCTGGCCCTGCCGGAGCTTGCGCCCTTCTGGCTGGCCGCCCTCGGCGGGGCCTTGGCCCTGCTGCTGGCGGCTTGCCTTTTTTTGCGCCGAAGCCCCCCGCACGGGGCTTCCCCAATCAAGAGCAGGCCGCTTTGGGCCAAGCGCCCGCCACTTGCCCTTGCTGTGCTTTTAGCCGCCGGGCTGCTGGCCCTTGGGCTGCGCGGCGCACATGGGGCCATGGCGCTGCGCCCGGTGGCGGCCCTGGCCGGCAGCGAGGCCGAAGCCGAAGTACGCGTGCTGGAAACGGAGCCCGGCTTCGGCGAGGGCAGCGTTCACGCCGTGGTGCGCGTGTTGCGCCTTGAGGGCGAGGGCGCGCCCGGCGGCTTCAAACTGCGGCTGAACAGCCTGCCCGAGACGCAGCCGGGGCAGGTGCTGGCCCTGCGGCTGCGCTTCTACCAGCAAGGCAGCAGCGCCGCGCGCACGCGAGACTACGCCAAGGGCTATTATGTGGCCGCCGCGCCGGCGGGCGAAGTTCGGGCGCTGGGAACCTCCCACACCCTTGCCACCCGGCTGCGCGCGCTGCAATACGCCGCGTCGGAAAATATCCGCGCCCGCCTGCCCCTGCGGCTGGCCTCGGTGGCCGCCGCCATGACGGTGGGCGACCGGCGCTTCATCCCCGCCGACATCGCCGAAGCCTACCGCGCCGCGGGCATCGGGCACATGCTGGTGGTGTCGGGCTTGCATCTCTCGCTGCTGTGCGGCCTTGTGCAAAGCTTTTTGCTGGCGCTGCTGCGCCGCCGGGGCGCGGCGGCGGCGGGCACCATGCTGTTTGCCGGGCTTTTCGCGCTGCTGGCCGGGCTTTCGCCCTCGGTGCTGCGCAGTGCGCTGGTGTGGCTGTTTGTGCTGGCCGCGCCGCTGGCGGGCCGCCGGGCCGACCCCTTCACCTCGCTGGGGGCGGCGATACTACTCTTGCTGCTGGCAAACCCCCGCGCAGCCGCCGATGTGGGGCTGCTGCTCTCCTTTTCGGCCACGCTGGGCGCGCTTGCGGGCGGCGAAGCATGGCGGGCGCTGCACCGCCGCTTCTCGGCCAAAAGGGAGGCCGCCGGGGCCATTGAAACATCCGATGCATCCGCGCCGCCATTGGGAAAACCGGGCATTTCAGCGCGTCTTTTAGCCCGTCTCCTCACAAGATTTATCACATGGGCGGCCAAACTCATCCGCAAGCTGGGCCGCGCCGCCGCTGCGGCGGCCGTTACCTCCCTGTGCGTCAGCCTGGCCACGCTGCCGGTGCTGGTGTACGCCGGCATGAGCTTCCCGCTGATGAGCCTGCCCATGAACGTGCTGCTGGTTCCCCTGCTGCCCTTTGTGGTGTTCAGCGGCTTTGCCATGGCACTGCCCCCGGCGCTGCCGGTGCTGGGCTGGCCGGGGCTGGTGGGTTCGGTTGTGGGCGGGGGTCTGCTCAATCTCTTTGAAATCATCGCCCGGTGGTGCGCCGCCCTGCGCGGCGCGGTGCTGCCGCTGGGCGGGGCCTTTGGCCTTGCGGTGGTGGCCGCGCTGTACTTTTTGGCCCTGGCCGGGCGCAGGGTCCGCCGCCCACTGGCCGCGGCGCTGGCGGCCGTTCTGCTGCTGGCCGGGGCGGGGGCGCTGCACGCGGGGCTTTCCTCCGGCACCGTCAGCATCACCGTGGCCGGCGGCGGGGCCAATTCCTCGCTGGTGGTGTGCGCCGGGCGCGAGGCCGCGGTGCTGTACCGCAGCCGCCTTTCGGCGGGCGCGGTGCGGCGGGTGCTGCAAGCAAACAACGCCCACTGCAAGCTTTTTATCGACCTTCGCCGCGAGGCGGAGAGCACCGAGTACGAAGACCTCTTCTCCCCCGCCCGCGTGGTGCTGGCCGAGGACGAAATCTTGGCCGGGGCGCGGTACACACCTTTTGAAGACGAAAGCCTGAGCATTGAGATAGCCCGGCAGGGCGGCGGCAGCGTGGCCTGCGTGGATGTGGCCGGCTACAAGGTGGGCCTGTGCACCGGCAGCGTGAACCTTTCCGCCTATGCCCCGCTGGATGTGCTGGTGGCCGGCAGCGGGCGGGTGCAGGGCGAGTATGCCCTGCTGCTGGCTGGCGCCAGCGCGCCGGAATGGGCCGACCCCACCGCCGGGCTTATCCACGCGGACGGGGACGCCCTGCTGTGGCTGCGCCCCGGCAAAAGCGCGATATTTCGGGAAGTGAGGAACGCCGCTGATGGATGACGCTTTGGCGCAGGCGCTGGGCAAGGCCCTGCCTGTGTACTACCTGGCCTCCGCCGAGGAAGCCCTGCTGCGCGAGGCGGGGGCCGAAGCCCGCCGCGCCCTTTTGGCGGGCGAAGCCGAAGCCGAGGCCACCCGCGTGGCCGGCCCCGCGCCGGACATGGGCGAGGTGGTGGCCGCCGCCGGGGCCATCTCCTTCTTCGGCACGCGGCGGGTGGTGGAACTGTGGCAGATAAGCCCATCCGCCATGGCGGATAAGGACGCCGCCGAACTGGCCGCGCTGTTCGGCGAGGTGGAGAACGCCGTGCTGCTGGTGACCAGCCTGTACAAGGACAAAAAGGCCGCCGACTCTAAAAAGGCGAAAATGCTGTTTGCCGCCGCGGCCAAGGCGGGCTTCGCGCAGGAACTGGCCCGCCCCACCCGGCGGCAGAATCTCGACTTTCTGGCCGCGAAGGCGGCGGCCCTTGGGGCGTCCTTCGCGCCGGGCGCCGCCGAGGCCCTGCTGGAGCGCGCCGGGGAAGACCGACCCCTGCTGGAAAACGAAACCGCCAAGCTGGCCGCCATGGCCGGCTATGGGCAGATAAGCCGGGAAAGCGTGGAAAAATACGCCGCCCACAACGTCGAGGCCGACGTGTTCGCTCTGTCCCGCGCCATCACCTCGGGGCGCAAGGCCGAAAGCTACCAAAAACTGGCCGAGCTTTTGGAACTGCGGCACGAGCCCACGGCCATTGCGGCGGCCCTGGCCGGCAGCTATGTGGATATGTACCGCACCCGCGTGGGCGCCGAGGCCAACAAGCCCGCCGCCGATGTGTTCAAAGACATGAACTGCACCGGCAGCCCCTACCGCCTGCAAAAAGCGCGTGAAAACGCCCGGCGCTACAGCACCCCTGCCCTGCGGCAGTGCATTCTGTGCCTGGCCGGGCTGGACAGGCGCCTTAAAAGCAGCGCCCTGCCGGATAAAAGCATTCTGCTGCAAGCCGCCGTGGGCCAATTGCTGCGGCTGGGTGAACGCTAGTGGATAAATTGCGGATATCCGAGGTCATTGTTGTGGAGGGCCGCTACGACGCGGCGGCGCTGGCCGGGCTGGTGGAGGGGCTTATCCTCACCACCGGCGGCTTTTCCATTTTCACCAACGAAGAGCAAAAAGCCCTCATCCGCCGCCTGGGCGCGGCGCGGGGCCTTGTCATTCTCACCGATTCCGATGCCGCGGGTTTTCGCATCCGCCGCTATGTACAGCAAATTGCCGCCGGCTGCAATGTGAAACACGCCTATGTGCCCGCCTTGCCCGGCAAAGAACGCCGCAAGCCCCAGCCGGGCCGCGAGGGCCTTTTGGGCGTGGAGGGCCTGCCCCCCGCCCTGCTGCGCGAGGCGCTGGAAAGGGCCGGTGTGGCCGCACTGCCCGCACTGCCGGGCGAGGCCATTAGCCCCACCGATTTGTACGAGTGGGGCCTTTCCGGCACGGCGGGCAGCGCGCAGCGCCGCCGGGCCGCGCTGCAAAAGCTGGGCCTGCCGCCGCGCCTCTCCAAGCGGGCGCTGTGCCGCGTACTGGGCAGCCTGTACACCCGCAGCCAGCTTGAGGAATTGCTCATCTCACCTCATGCGCAGTTGCCCAAAGTATGTCATTCTGAGCGCAGCGAAGAATCTTTCCCTTCGCATGAATGACGCCTAGTGTGCTCAAAGATTCTTCACTTCGTTCAGAATGACATTGACTTTTGCTTTCAGACGAACAATTTAATACCAATTTAAAGCAGAAATGGGTAATGTAAGCCTATTTCTGCTTTATTTTGCTATGGCAGCGACAAGCGATGACATATTATACCCCGTGACCTATGTTATCATCTTGGCAAGAAACAAGGATGACGGCGCCGATGTAAGCGCCCTTTTGATGAAAGCTATGACGATTACTCGCTTGAACATTTCCCGCCGTGATGTTGCACCGAAAAGCGGCGCAACGCGCCGAAACCGCGAGGCGACGCCATGAAGGCGCGCAGGGCTGCGGCGCTGGGCCTGGTGCTGGGTTTGTGCGTTTCTCTGTACGGTTGTTCCGCACTGCTGAACGCGCTTGGCCGAGGTGAGGCCGTGCGTGCCGCCAGCAGCGAGCCGCCCTCCCTCAAGCCCCGCTATGAGGACTACGGCAAGTGCCAATCCTTCACCTACGGCTTCGGCGATTTCAGCACCGGCTACCGGGAATACTCGGTGTTCCCCCTGGAGGGACGGATGTATTTCCGCGCCGAGGGCAGCAACGGCGCTGATTTAAACGTGCTGGCCCCGGTGGAGGCCGAGGTGCTAAACGAGCTGGACGCGCTCATCGCAGAGCATGAGGTATATGGCTGGAACGGCTTTTACTCCGGCAGCGGAGAGGTGCCGAACGGCGAGTCCTTCACTCTGCGCGTGGAATATGAAAACGCCGATCTGGCCGCCGCCGGCTACGCCCAAAACCCCGATAACTACGAGGCCGGGCACAAAGCTCTGGCCACCTACCTAGCCAAACTCGCCGCCGGCCTGCCCCCCAAGCAGCTTGGCCCGAGGGATGAAATCCTCGAACTCACGCTTTACATGAAAACCGAGGACGTGAGCCTCAACTTCAACTTTGAAGCCGAGAGCGCCGAGTACCGGCACGTTCTCACCCGCGCCTACGACTATGCCGCCCTCGACCCCGACCGGCTTTTGCAGTTCAAATACGACGCCGTAGACGCCTACAACCGGGGACGCGAGGTCGAGGTTCCCCCGGCTTACGAGGAAACCATCCCCCTCCTGAGCCTGCGATACCGGCTGGGAACGGCGGAGGGCGCCGCCGAGCTGGGCGGGGCGGCCCAGCTATATGATGATAGCTACGAGGCCCTGCGCGGCCAGGCCATGGCGCTGCTGGGCCTGCCGGCCAATTTTACCGAGGGCGAAGCCTATCAGGACGAGGCCTACCGGGGCCAGTTTCGCAATTTCCAAAAAATCATGCTCTACGACGCCGGGCGCAGAAACTACGAGGAGATCATCATCGATTTGCCGGAGAAGTCCATGCTGATTGGTGGCCGGGCCCACACCATCCAGGCCGACATCGCGTCCGCCTTTTACAGGGACTGCCTCGCCCTTCAGGCCAACAGCTTCATCGAGCAGGGCTATTACAGCCACTTGAACCTGCAACTGGAAGAATACGTGAAGGGCGACTCGGACGCGAGAATCTTCCGCGAGCACAGCCGGGAGGGCCTCGGCTGGCTGCTGGGCGTATCGAACGGCTGGCAGGTGCAGCTGTATGGCGGGGCGGAGTATGCCCATGACTGGGAAAGCCTTGCCGAAAGCGTGGACGCGCTCATCGCCTCGGCCCGCCGGGTGGGCTACCGCCCGCCGCGTGAGGCCCAGCCTGAAGCCCCGCCGGAACCGCCTCCGGAAGGCGGATAACCAGCTGAAACCAACACATAAGACACATAAAAAGTGGCGAGGACGGGTACACGCCCTTCCTCGCCGCTTCTTTTTGCTGTTATTCCGCCCCGCTGTCCTCCGGCGTTTCACCCGCCTCGCCGTCCTTCGGCGCTGCCGGCGCTGTTTCACCCTCGTGCGCAAAGGGGGGCGGGGCCGGGCCGCCTCGCGCGGAGGCCAGGCTCGCGTTGTCTGCCAGGCCGCGCCGGCGCAGGCGGTTCTCAATGATATCGCTGCCCAGGGTGTACAGCACCGCTGTGGTGGGCACGCCCAGCAGCATACCCATAAAGCCGAACAACCCGCCTCCCACGATGATGGCAATCAGCACCCACATGGCCGGAAGGCCCGTGGAGTCCCCCAAAATCTTCGGGCCCAGCACGTTGCCGTCGAACTGCTGCAGCACAATGATGAACACCGTAAACCACAGCGCGTTCCAGGGGTCAATCATCAACAGAATCATCCCGGATGGGATGGCCCCGATGAAGGGCCCGAAGAAGGGGATGATGTTGGTGACGCCGACCACCACGCTGATGAGCGGCGCATAGGGCATGGCGATGGATGAAATGCCCAAAATGGAGGACAGGATGTTCATCACCGACATAAACACGAAGCAAATGAGGCCGATGATGGCCGAATCGAGGAGTTTGCCGCTGATGAAGCCCGAGAACACGCCGTTGCTCAGGCGCAGAATGCGCAGCGCCTCGGCGGCATGGGCCTTGGAGGCAAAGGCGTGCAGCACCCGCTTGCTTTGCATAATCAGCTTTTCTTTAGAAAACAGCATGTAAACCGAGGCAATGATGGCCGTGAAGAAGCCGACAAGGCCCGACACCACCTGCCCGCCGTAGTTCACAAGATCCGGCAGGGCGCCGCGAACCCAGTCCAGCACCTGCTCCATGATATCGTTGTAAGAGAGCATGAAGCTGTCCAGCGTTTTGGCGGCAATGCCGGCGCCGGCGCCAAGGGTTTGCACCAGGTCGTTAAAATTATCCATGTACAGGGCCAGGTTGCGCAGCAGAAGGCTCACGCTGTCCACCACCTGGGGAATCACCAGGCCCAGCAGCACCCCCAGCAGCAGCACGGCTACCAAATAGGTAAGCAGGATGGACAAGGCCCGCTTGCGCCGCACACGGTGGAAAAAGCGGCGCTCGAAAAAGCGCATGGGCATATTCAGCAGCCAGGCAACACCCATGGCCGCCACAAAGGGCCTGAAAATGGAGAAGAACCATCCAAGCGCCTCCGCCACAGCCGAAAAGTTTGACAGCAGCATGAACAGCAGCACGCCCACGCACACCACCACAAGGTTGCTCAGCGCGCGCCCGCGCAAAAAACCAGGCTTTTTCCCCTGCATTCCTTTTCTCCGCTTTCGTTAATCTGCGTTTTCGCCGATGTTTTGAATGCGCGCGTGGAAATCGGGGTCTTCGCTCACCACAAGGATGGGCTTTGTGAAATCCAGCGCGTACATACCGATGTAGCTTTTCGCGTCGATGATGGTGCTGCCGTCCTCGGAGTGGAGGCCCACGTCGCAATTGCTGGCCACTGCCAGGCGCTGTATCTCCTGCAATTCATGGATGTAGTTGATTTTCTTTTTGCTAACCATGTGTGTTCCCTCCTACACAGCCGCCGAGGCGAGGCCCCGCGGCAGATGCAAATCGCGGTCATGATTGGTTTCGGCATATTCAGTATACCATAGCTCCGGTGCGAAGAAAAGCACAGAGCAGTTGCCGGCAGGGGCGATTCGCGAATCGCCCCTGCCGCCCAACAAACCACACTCCCGCATGGTCATTCGCTGGAATAGCGGGCGTATATTGTACCTTTCATTTCGTTTGCCCCTCCGCCAGCATTTTGGCCAGCATCTCTTTCAGCCGCGGGTTGATGGACGATGCCGGGTCAAAGCACATCAAACAAGACGACTGAATACAAAAGCCCTGACACTTTTTTCAATCAATAGGGCGGTGGCCCCAGGCCCAAGAGCCTTTTTAACTGAAATGAATAGCCCCAAAAGAAGGACGCTTCCGTCGCTGGAAAGGGTAAGCGTAAGGGTAAAACAGGAAAAAACCACGACGAAAACGCTTGTATATTGCGTTGACTCGTGGTTTCTATTTGGTGCGGAGGATGGGACTTGAACCCACACGCCATAAGACACACGCCCCTCAAACGTGCCTGTCTGCCGATTCCAGCACCTCCGCATAAACGCGCGCAGCCGTTCAGGCCACGCAAGCTATTTTATCACGGCGGGCCGGGCAAGTCAATAATGGGTTTCAAGGGAGATTCGGGTGAGTTTCAAGGGAGATTCGGGTGAGGTTCGGGTGAGTTTCGGGCAGTTTTCCTTGCACCGGCCGCGTAAAAAAGGTATACTATTTTTTTAGATACGGAAAGGAGTACCATCTTTTGGAAAGACTGTTCGGGGTGGACAACCTGGCCCTCATCGCGCGACTGCTGAGCCTTGTGCTGGCCATCCCCATCCACGAGCTGGCGCATGGCTGGGTTTCTGATAAAATGGGCGATCACACCGCCCGCGAGATGGGCCGCCTTACGCTGAACCCCATCCGCCACATCGATCCCTTCGGCTTTTTGGCCATGATTTTCATCGGCGTGGGCTGGGCCAAGCCCGTGCCTGTGAACCCGAACTTCTATAAAAACCGTAAGTTGGGAATGGCTGCAACGGCCTTTGCCGGTCCGCTTGCAAACCTTCTTCTGGCGCTTTTAACGGTCATTATCTACCGAATTTTCGGCAACGCCTGCATTGTTTGGCTCGTCTCGCAGGGCGCGGGCGAGTGGCCCTACTGGATGGAGGCCGTGCAGTGGGTGCTGTACTTCTTCGCCCTCATCAACATCACGCTGGCGCTGTTCAACCTCATCCCCATCCCCCCGCTGGACGGCAGCCGCATCCTCGGGCTGGTGCTGCCGGAAAGGATCTACTTCGGCATCATGCGTTATGAGCGATACATCCTCTTTGGCCTTTTGGCCGTGATGTTCCTCCTGCCGCGCGTCACCGGCTTTTCGCCCATAAGCTGGCTTTTGGGCGACGCCACCGACGCCGTAATGGCCGCTTTCCTCCGGCTTACCGCCTTCATCGATACGCTGTTCGGCCTTTAATTAAGCAAAGACAACCCGAAGAAAAGGAAGCCATGGAGAAAACCGTCCAGTTCCACCTTGAGGATTTTGAAGGCCCGCTGGACCTTCTGCTTACGCTTGTGCAAAAAAACAAGATGAGCATCTACGACATTGAAATCGTCACCCTCATAGACCAATACCTGGCCGTGGTGGGGCAGGTGGGCCCGCAGGAGATGGACAACGCCTCGGAGTTTATTTCCATGGCGGCGCGGCTGGTGCTGATGAAGAGCATGATGCTGCTGCCCCGCAGCGACGAGGCCGAACGCATGCGCGAAGAGCTCACCGGCCTGTTGGTGGAGTACAGCGCCTGCAAGGAGGTGGCCGGCAAGCTGCGGGAAATGGCCGAGGGCGTGTACATCGTGGCGCGGCGCCCGGCCCAGGTGCAGCTGGACACCAGCTACCGGGGCCAGCACTCGGTGGCCGAGCTGTTCGGGGCCTTTGGCACCATGCTGGGCCGCAGCAACGCCCGGCGCATGCCCAGGGCCGAGCAGTTCGACGAACTGGTGACGGCGCCCATCGTCTCGGTGACGGGGCGTGTGATTTACCTGCTGCGCGGGCTGAAAAACGGCAGCATCACCAAGCTGAAAGAATCCTTCGCGGCCTGCCGCAGCCGGGGCGAGACCGTGGCCACCTTTTTGGCCCTGCTGGAACTGATACGCGGCGGCCGGGTGCAAATAGACGCAAAGGAAAGCCTGCGGATGCGCGCGCACAAGGCAAAGGCGGCCAAAGCCGCGGTGGGGGTGAAGGCCGATGGAACTTAAAGAACTGAAAGCCCATTTGGAGGCGGTGCTGTTCGCCTATGCCGAGCCCGCGACGGCAGCCCGCCTGGCCGATATACTGGACGTGGAAGAAGAACTGGTGGAGCGCCTTTTGCTGAACCTGCGGGACGACTGCGAGGAGGACGAGCGCGGCATACAGCTTATCCGGCTGGAGAGCGGCTGGCAGTTCACCACCAAGCCCCGCAGCGGCGAACTGGTGAAAACCGCGCTGGATCACCGGCGCAACACGCCGCTTACTCCGGCGGCGCTGGAGGTGCTGGCCATCATCGCGTACAACCAGCCCGTGTCCCGCTCGTTCATCGAGCAGGTGCGCGGGGTGGATTCCTCCTCCACAGTGGCCAGCCTTGCGGAGAAGGGCCTCATCGCCGAGGCAGGGCGGCTTGATTTGCCGGGCCGGCCCATCGCGTTCAGAACCACCGACGCCTTCCTGCGCGCCTTCGGCATCGCCGCGCTTTCTGAACTGCCCGCGCTGCACGCCGAGGCGCCCGAGGACGAGAGCGGCCTGTACCAGCACCCGGAGGAGGCCCCCGCCGAGGCGGAGGAAGGCGAAGTGACCCACGCCGTGCTGGGCGGGGTATTCATCGAGGGCAGCGGCGGCGCGGCCGTGCTGGCCGGCATGGACGAGTGAGCAAGCAGTGAGAAAGCTGTGAGGTAGGACGATGTTCGTACTGGTGGTGCTGGGCTGGGTTCTGCTGGGGCTGTTGGCCCTGGTGGCGCTGCTTTTGGCGCTGCCGGCCACGTTCTCTGTGCGCTACGCGCAGGGGCAGCTTACGGCCTACGCGCGCATATTCTTCGTGAAGATAAAGCTATACCCCCGGCCGCCCAAGACCCGCGAGAAACCCGCCCCCGTGAAGGCGGAAAAACCCGCCGGGGACGAGGCCGAAAAACACGGCAAGAAGAAAAAACGCAGCCCTGCCGAGACGCTCGATTTCGCGAAGCGCCTGGCCGGGGCCGGATGGGCGGCGATGAAGCTTTTCTTCCGCCACGCGCGCTTCCACGGCATTGAGCTGGTGCTGCCGGTGCACGCCGAGGACGCGGCGGACACCGCCCTGCGCTGCGGGAAGATACAGGCCCTCATCGGCGCGGCGCGCGCGCTGCTGGAAGAACGCCTGCACCTTGGCTACAAGCGCCTCGTGCTTATCCCGGATTTCACAGGCCGCTTTGCCGGAGAGCTGGTAGCCGGCGTCAAGCTCAGCTTTTGCCCGGGCGTGGCGCTGGGCATGGGCTTTGTGTTCTTGAAGCATTTCCTGGCTTCGCGCCCTCGTGCCGCAAGGGCCCATGGGCGGGCGGCGCCCCGCCGGCGGCCAGCCCCGCCGCGAAAAGCCGCGTAGCCGGCCCGGGTAAGCGATTGTAACCCCATTTTACATTTATATATTATAAGGAGAAAAGCGTATGGCAAACGGAAATGGCGAACATCCCATCCAGGGCCTGATGAACGTGACGCTGGAACGCATCAAGCAAATGGTGGACTCGAACACCATCATCGGCAACCCCATCAACACCGCCGACGGCACCACCATCTTGCCGGTGAGCAAGGTGAGCTTTGGCTTCACCTCCGGAGGCAGCGACTTTGTGAGCAGCAAGGCCCCGAAGGATTTATTCGGCGGAGGCAGCGGCGCCGGGGTGTCCATCACGCCGGTGGGCTTTTTGGTGCTGCACAAGGGCAATGTGCGCTTCATTCAGGTTGCCGACAAGAACAACGGTTTTGAGCGCATTTTGAACATGGTGCCCGAGGTGATGGACAGGGTGCAGGGCATGGTGGGCAAAAAGAAGGAGGGAGCGGAGGCGCCCGCGCCGGCCTGCCCCGCGCCTCCGGCAGCGGAGGAAGTGGTGGTCATCAAGCCGCTGGACGCCGACGAGTGAAGGAGAGAATACAGAAGGTTATCGCGGCCCAGGGCCTGTGCAGCCGCCGCGCCGCCGAGGCCATGATTGCCGCCGGGCGGGTGCTGGTGAACGGCCGCCCGGTGAAGCTGGGGGACGTGATGGACCCCGCCAAGGATTTGCTGAGCGTGGACGGCGAGACCCTGCGCCCCCGGAAAAAGCCGCACCACGTTTACATTATGCTGAACAAGCCCCGCGGCTACCTGACCACCGCCAGCGACGAGCGCGGCCGCAAAACCGTGATGGAACTTTTGGACGGCGTGGAGGAGCGGGTGTACCCGGTGGGCCGGCTGGATTTGACCAGCGAGGGCCTGTTGCTGCTGACCAACGACGGCGACTTCGCCAACCGGATGACCCACCCCAGGCACGACGTATCGAAGCTGTACCGGGCCACGGTGCGCCCGCGCGCCACCGAGGAACAGGTGGCGCGCCTGGCCTCGGGCGTGACGCTGGACGACGGCGAGCGCACCCGCCCGGCCAGTGTGCGCGTGGCCGCCGAGGACGAGGGCCGCAGCGTTTTAGAAATCAGCATCAAGGAGGGCAAGAACCGCCAGGTGCGCCGCATGTGCGAGGCCGTGGGCCTAAGCGTGGCGCGCCTGCGCCGCAGCGCCGTGGGCCCGCTGAAACTGGGCATGCTAAAATCCGGCCAGTGGCGCGAGCTTACCCCGGCGGAAGTGAAAGCCCTAACGGCGAGCGCGAAACAGAAATAGTTGTTAGTTAAATAGTTGTTAGTTAAGGGCAGGGGCAAAGGCGAATGCTTCCTTTCGCCGCTGCCCTTGCCCTTGACCGAACTAACAACTACAAACTAATAACTATTTAACTATTCCGTTGCAAGCGCACAAACCAAACAACAAAGAACACCTGCCCGGCCAGGCTGCACAGCGCCAGCGCCGCGCCGGCGGTGAAGCCGGACAGGCGGCCGTATACGTTGTCTATCCAGAAGAAAGCCGCCGTGGCCGGCAGGCTGCACCCGATGGCCGCCAACAGCTGCCACCAGCCGGTTTCGCGCCGGGCGGGTTTCAGGGGCTTGGCTTTGCCCGCCTCGCTCTCGCTTCCTTCCTCGCCGGACTCGCCTTCGTCCTCGTTTTCATCGGGGGCTTCGGTTTCGTCCTCGGGCGGGGGCGCGGCATCGTCCTCGGCGGGGGGCATGCGCGTGCCCAGCCGCCCGGTGAGGCCGCTAACCAGCAGCACCACCAGCAGCACAAGGCCGCTCAGCATCATCAGCACGGCGATGATAAGCGTATAGGGCGACCAGCTTCCGGTGTAACTCGCCTGCATACGGCCCTCCTGCGATATGGTTCTGTTCTCTAAAGCCCCAAAACAAATTCTAGCATATATGCAATTCATGGTAAAGGTGTGACAGGGATGCTGGCAATGCGGCCCATAGACGAACCCGATGTGGTGGATTTGCTGAACGGCGGGCGCTTCGGCGGCCCGGTGGAGGGCTATATCATGATGGACGGCCCCGAATATAAGGGCCACGCGCTGTTTGCGGTGGAGGACGGCGTAACCACCGTGCTGGACAGCGGCGTGGAGGACAGCGCCCTCTTGGACGGCATTGTGCGGGCCTGCGTGGCCGCCGGGCAAAACCGGGGAGCCGAGCAATTTGCAGTGAACCCCGCCCACCCGCCGCTGGCCAAATGGTGGGACGTGTTCTGCAAGGGCCTTGAGATGCCGGCCCCTGTGACGCGGATTTTCGGCAAATGCTGAAATTAAGCGGAAATAACGCTTGTGAAATAATTGCCGGATATAGTATAATAGCTTCGATTGGATTTTATTCCCATAATTTGGAGGGCTGTAAATGGCTTCTGACAAACTTGGCCCGGCCGGCCTGCTGGCCGCGCTGTACGACGGCGGCGCCTACACGCCGCTGTTTGAAACGGACGATGACGCCGTGATTTCCGCCTATGGCACGGTGGGCGGGCAGGGCGTGTACGCCGTGTGCCAGAAAGGGGGCGCCGTGAGCGCCGCCGACATTGGGGTGAGCCGCCGCACGCTGCGCCTGGCCGCGGAAACCGGCAACCCCGTGGTGACCTTTTATAATTCCACGGGCGTGAAAATAGACGACGGCGCAAAGAGCCTTGCCTCTGTGGAGCGCCTGCTTGGCGCGGGCGCGAAGCTGAGCGGCGTAGTGCCCCAGCTGGCGGTGGTTACGGGCGTGTGCGGCGCATCCAGCGCCCTGTTGGCCGCCAACGCGGATGTGGTGGTGATGACCCGCGATGCCGAGCTGTTTTTAAGCCCGCCCTTCCTCAGCGAGGAAAAGAAAGAGGGCGCGGGCGGCGTGGAAGCCGCCGTGCGCAGCGGCGTGGTGAGCGTGGTGGCCGAAAGCGACGCCGACGCCGTGGCCAAGGCCGCGCGCCTGTTGATGCTGCTGCCCCAGAACAACCTGGCCGAGGCTGCGGGCTTTGAGTACGAGGCCCCCGCCGCCGCATGGCCCGGCGCGAAATACACCGGCATGGCGGCCATCGAGGCCCTGTGCGACGCGGGCAGCGCCCTTGAGCTTTTCGCCGGCTTCGGCAACGGCATCATCACGGCGCTGTGCACCGTGGAGGGCAGCGTGGCGGGCATTGCCGCCGCGAACGGCCCCGACACTCAAATGGGTTACCTGTGCGCCGCGCGCGCCGCGCGCTTCATGCGCCTGTGCGACGCCTACAGCATCCCCGTGATAACGGTGCTGAACAGCGGCGGCTTTGTGATGGACAGCGCCAGCGACGAAGTGGGCATGCTGCGCCAGGCCGCCCGCCTTGCCGCCACCTACGGCGACGCCACCACCGCCAAGCTGCTGGTGCTGGCCGGCAACACCTACGGCGCGCAGTACGCCGCCATGGGCGGCGCGGATTTGTGCATCGCCCTTGAGGGCAGCGTAACCGCGCCGGTGGAGCCGGGCGCGGCCGTGACCGTGCTGTACAAAAGCGAGATTGAAGCCGCCGAGGGCAGCATAGAGGCCGAGACAGAGGCCCGCGCCAAAGCCTATGTGGACGAGGTGGCCGGGGCGAAAGCCCTGTACAAGGCCGGCCTTGCCAACTTTGTGGCCCAAGGCGCCCAGGCGCGCGGCGTGGTGGCCAAGGCGCTGGACATTCTGGCCAGCAAGCGCGCGTCCCGCATGCCGAAGAAGCACGGCAACATGGCCCTGTAAATTGAGTAAGAGGTGATTAACCAAGTATTCTGTCATCCTGAGCGAAGCGAAGGATCTTTCCCTTCGGGAATACGCCGCATTTCTAACTCAAAGATTCTTCACTTCGTTCAGAATGACATTACATTATTGCTTGCCCAATATAATATGAAAAAATTAAGTAAAGCATCGCGGGCGCGCGCCCGCAGGGAGGATAAACATGAAACATTATAGAGCTACTGTGAACGGCGTCGCTTACGACGTAGTGCTGGAAGAGGTGGGCGGCGCCGCGCCCATGGCCTATGCCCCCGCCCCGGCCGCTGCCCCCGCCGCCGTGGTTACCGCCGCGCCCGTGGCGGCCCCGGCTGCCGCACCCGCCCCCGCCGCAGCCCCGGCGGCCCCCGCTGCCGCCGGCAGCGTGGTGGTAAGCGCCCCCATGCCCGGCAACGTGCTGGACGTGAAGGTGAGCGCCGGCCAGGCCGTGAAAAGCGGTGAAGTGCTGCTAATTTTGGAAGCCATGAAGATGGAAAATGAGATAGTGGCGCCGCAAGACGGCACCGTGGCCTCGGTGAACGTGGCCAAGGGCGACGTGGTGAACGTGGGCGACACCTTCGTAACGTTGAATTGAGGTGACAGAATGCCAAAAGTGAATATAACCGAACTGGGCCTGCGCGACGCCCACCAAAGCCTGATTGCCACGCGCATGTCCACCGATGAAATGCGGCCCATTCTTGAGGCCATGGACGAGGTGGGCTATTTCAGCATGGAGTGCTGGGGCGGCGCCACCTTCGACGCGGCCATCCGCTTTTTGGGCGAAGACCCTTGGGAGCGCCTGCGTATCATCCGCAAGGCCTGCCCCAAAACCAAGCTGCAAATGCTGTTCCGCGGGCAGAACATGCTGGGTTACCGCCATTATGGCGACGACGTGGTGGCCTACTTCGTGCAAAAAAGCGTGGCCAACGGCATTGACATCATGCGCATTTTCGACGCGCTGAACGACCCGCGCAACCTTGAGGCCGCCATCAAGGCCAGCAAGAAAGAGGGTGCGCACGTGCAGGGCTGCATCAGCTACACGCTGAGCCCCGTGCACAACAACGAGTATTTTGCCGAGTACGCGAAGACCCTTGAGGAGATGGGCTCCGACTCCATCTGCATTAAGGACATGGCCGGCCTTTTGGCCCCCTATGCCACCTACGAGCTGGTGAAGGCCATCCGCGAGCGCGTGAGCATCCCGGTGGACGTGCACAGCCACTGCACCTCCGGCATGGCCTCCATGGCCCTGCTGAAAGGCATCGAGGCCGGGGCCACCATCATCGATACGGCCATCAGCCCGGTATCGGGCGGCACAAGCCACAGCCCCACCGAGAGCATGGTGGCCGCGCTGCAGGGCACCGAGTACGACACGGGGCTGGACCTGAAAAAGCTGAACGTGGTGCGCGCTTACTTTGCCAAGCTGGTGGAAAAATGGCTGGACAGCGGCCTTTTAAACCCGAAGATGCTGGGCGTGGACGCCAACACCCTGCTGTATCAGGTGCCGGGGGGCATGCTTTCGAACCTTTTGAGCCAGCTGAAAGAGGCCGGCAAAGCCGACCGGCTGGAAGACGTGCTGAACGAGATTCCCCGCGTGCGCAAGGACTCGGGCTATCCGCCCCTGGTGACGCCCACCAGCCAGATAGTGGGCAGCCAGGCCGTGTTCAACATCATTGCGGGCGAGCCGTACAAGATGGTGACAAAGGAGTTCCGCGCGCTGGTGCACGGCGATTACGGCAAGACCCCCGCCCCCATAGACCCGGCCTTCGCCAAGAAGATACTGGGCGACGACGAGCCCATCACCTACCGCCCGGCAGACAAAATTGAGCCGGAACTGGACAAGCTGACAAAGGAGGCCGCCAAGTGGGCGCGCCAGCCCGAGGACGTATTGACCTATGCCATGTTCCCGCAGGTTGCGCCGAAGTTTTTTGAAAAGCGCAACGAGCGCCTGCAAGGCGTGGACGCCCAGCACGTGGATTACGCCGCGAAGAGCGTGCCCGTTTAGTTGTTAGTTGGTTAGTTATTAGTTGTTAGTTGCGCAGGGGATGCCCTTCCGGGTGTCCCCTGTGTTTGCGTGTGGCGGGACAAAAAAACTTGCACACGCCATTGCGGGCTTGACCCGCAATCTCGCCCGCCGCCCCGTCATTGCGGGCCTGATTTTGGGCGTTGCGCAAAGGGCTGCGGGCCGCCGAGGGCGGCGGCCCCTACAATCTCTCTGTCATTCTTCGCTTCGCTCAGAATGACACAATTTTGGCTGCATGGCCGCCCGTGGGGCATGGCAAAGCCGTGGGGCGGGCGCCCCGCGGTCAGCGGGAAGCATTGCCCTTCGTAGGGGACGCCCCCTTGGGCGTCCCGCAGGGCACGGCAAAGCCGTGGGGCGGGGCGTCGGGGACGCCGACTCTACAGTCTCCCTGTCATCCTGAGCGAAGCGAAGAATCTTTGAGCCGGATGGGTTGCCTTTATACCAAGGGCAAGATCCTTCGCTGCGCTCAGGATGACAGGGCAGTTGGCTCATTCGGCTGGGCAAATTGTGGTGGAGGGGGTAAAAATTATTTGTGGAAATTAACGAAATTGGGGGTTAAGTTCCCGGCGGGGGAACCGATATATAGGGTGTAAGCCAAGACGCCGGCAGGGCCCGCTGGCGAAAGGGTAAGCGACACCGGGCCAGCGCCACACGGGCGCGAACCCACAAACGGAGGGCATGACGCCCCCGGAAAATTTAGGGAGGATATACCATGATAGTTCAACACAACATTATGGCGATTAACTCGCATCGCCAGCTGGGCATCAACAACACCAACCTTAGCAAAAACCTTGAGAAGCTGTCTTCCGGCTATCGCATTAACAAAGCCGCCGACGACGCCGCGGGCCTTGCGATTTCTGAGAAGATGCGCGCGCAGATTACCGCGCTGGATCGCGCGGTGCTGAACGCGCAGGACGGCGCCAGCCTGATTCAGACCGCTGAGGGCGCGCTGCAGGAAGTGCACGGCATGCTGAACCGCATGGTGGAGCTTGCCACCCAAAGCGCCAACGGCACCATCCAGGCCGACGACCGCCAGAAGATTGAAAGCGAACTGACTGCCCTGAAGGACGAAATCGACCGCATTTCCCAAGCCACCAACTTCAACGGCATTAAATTGCTGGATGGCAGCCTGGCCGGTAGCGGCGCTACCTCCGGCGGTACTGCCCCGGCTGTGAAGTTGGCCGGACTGGAAGGCAAGACGGGATATGTGGCCGCCACGAATGCAACCGCTACTGCTGCTGTCACTCAAGATGGTACTGGCGTAGCTGCCAATGGTGAAAAGATTAAGTATGGCGTCGTTTTGGACGACGGAACGGCAGTCGAAGTGGAATTCACCTATGCCCAGAAAACCGATGCGGCGGATACTTTGGTGGCGGCAGATGGTACCGAATACGCGGTTACCACCACTAAGCCCACCACAGCTCAATTGAACGCGGCTATCAAGGCCGAACTGCTGAAGAACGATACAATCTCTTCACAGTTCGAGGTTTCCGACGCCTTGGCTTTCACCAGCAAGGATGCGGGTGCCAATGCGCCGTCCATTAGCAATATCTATCTCGTTACATCCGGCAGCACCAATAAGCCGACCATTGCCGCCACCGCTGCAACAAAAGGTGCGGATGCGTATGAGACCATTGGTCTTAGTTCTATGACTGAACTCATTAATGACAAGACTGTGTTTGAGGTGAATGGCAAGAAGTTCCAAATCCTTCTGGAAAGCGATACCGAAGGCATTGCCGCCGCCGCCAAGGAAGGCATCAATGTTCTGACAACGGTAGACAACACTCCGGATCAGGCTGCCATAAACAGCATTGCCGCCCAGTTGAATGCCGTAACTGGCCTGGGCACTGCATATGATGGCGCTGTGGATGACTTGGGTGGTAATACCGAGATTGGCTTGACTTTTAAACCTGCGGCCGTTGCAGCTGGCACTTCCGGCATCGGCGGGCTGACCATGCAGGTGGGCGAGAGCGACGAAGACTACCAGAAGATTACCGTGAGCGTGGACGACATGAGCAGCTCCGGCCTTGGCATCAAGAACATCTCCATGGCCACGCAGGAAGCCAGCTCCGCCGCCCTCAAGAAGATCAACGCCGCCATCGAGAAGGTGTCTGTGAACCGCGGCAACCTGGGCGCTTTGCAGAACCGCCTCGAGCACACCATCAACAACCTGAACGTGACCAGCGAGAACATGACCGCCGCCGAGAGCCGCATCCGCGACGTTGACATGGCGAAGGAAATGATGCAGTTCACGAAGAACAACGTTCTCTCGCAGGCCGCGCAGGCCATGCTGGCACAGTCCAACATGCAGCCGCAGAACGTGCTGCAGCTGCTGCGCTAAGCCCCATTGGCATTATGACAGCGGGCCTCGGCTCGCCGCTCATAAATCCGCCGCATAGGCCGCGTGGCTCAGGGCCCACTAGGCTGCCGGCCCCCGGCGGAGGAAGCCCCCGTGCGCACAGCCCCCGTGCAAGTTTGCACGGGGGCTTTTATTGTTGGTAGTTGCTAGTTGTGAGTTGGCAGTTAGGTCAAGGGCGGGGGGCGTTGCCCTTAGTAGGGGACGCCCCCTTGGGCGTCCCGTTTTGGGCGTTGCGCTGTGGGGCGCGGGCCGCCGAGGGCGGCGGCCCCTACGCGGTCGGTGGGAACCATTGCCCTTCGTAGGGGCGGCCGTCCCCGGCCGCCCGTGGGGCATCGCAGCGTTGCCCTTTGTAGGGGGTGCCCCCTTGAGCGTCCCGTTTTGGGCGTTGCGCAAAGGGGCGCGGGCCGCCGAGGACGGCGGCCCCTGCGCGGTCGGCGGGAACCATTGCCCTTCGTAGGGGCGGCCGTCCCCGGCCGCCCGTGGGGCATCGCAAAGGCATGGGACGGGCGACCGAGGACGGTCGCCCCTACGCGGCGGTCGGTGGGAATTGTTACCCTTCGTAGGGGACGCCCCCTTGGGCGTCCCGTTTCGGCGTTGCGCTGTGGGGCGCGGGCCGCCGAGGACGTCGGCCCCTACGATGAATCCCGCGCCCTATTCCTTGTCATTCTTCGCTGCGCTCAGAATGACAGGGCGTTTGACGGGCAAGATTCTTCGCTTCGCTCAGAATGACAGGACGTTTGGCAGGGCAAGATTCTTCGCTGCGCTCAGAATGACAGGGCGTTTGGCAGGGCAAGATTCTTCGCTGCGCTCAGAATGACAGGGCGTTTGGCAGGGCAAGATTCTTCGCTGCGCCGCGGCAAAACCACGGGACGGGGCGCGTGGGGGTGGGCGTCCCGTTTCGGCGTTGCGCAAACATAAACAAAAAGGCAGGCGCAAAGCGTTGTGCTTTGCGCCCGCACTTTTTGCTGCAATGCAACCAAACCATAAGCCGGGTTCTGTATGCGAGGACAATCTGTCTGCGCCGGGCGTCGCCGCGCCGGCTGATGGCCAAAGGCCAAGGCCACCTCCGAAGCCGCGCAGGGTGCGCGCGTGTATTCAAACACCGCTTCATACGGGTGTTGCTTCTGGCAGGGTTTACATGGACGCGCAAAGTTGCCAGTGCGCCGGTGAGCTCTTACCTCACCTTTCCATCCTTACCGCTCGCCTCAGCCAAAACGGCTGATTGGAACGGCGGTCTATTTCTGTTGCACTTTCCCTGGGGTTGCCCCCGGCTGCCGTTAGCAGCTGCCATCCCTTGTGAAGCCCGGACTTTCCTCACCGCCCTTGCGGGCGGCGCTGCCCTCCGGTTTGCTTGCGGCATTCAGTATAGCACATTTGGCACATTCTTGCTATACCCCGGCGCTTTGTGCTAAAATAAAAACGCTGGCGAAAGGGCGGTGGCGTTGATGGTGAGGAGCATGACCGGCTTCGGCCGGGCGCAGGAAGTGCTGAACGGACGGGAAATCACCGTGGAAGTACGCAGTGTGAATTCCCGATATTTCGAGTATTCGTCCAGGCTGCCCCGCAGCCTGGGCTTTGCGGACGACGCGCTGAAAAAGGCCGTGCAGGCCGAGGTGGGCCGCGCCAAGTGCGAGGTGCACCTGAGCGTGCAGAACCTTGAGGCCGCCGAGATGAAGATAGACGCGAACCTGCCCGTGGCGCGCGGCTACTACGAGGCTTTGTGCGCCATCGCCGCCGATTTGCACATTGAAAACAACATAGCGGCCGGGCACTTTGCCCGCCTGCCGGACGTGTTCAACCTGGTGCGCGAAGGCGTGGACGAGGACGCGATGCTGGCCGACATTTTGGCGGTGGCGGGCGCGGCGCTGCGGCGCTACAACGCCATGCGCGCCGCCGAGGGGGAAAAGCTGGCCGCCGACATTAGCGCGAGGCTGAGCGCCATAGAGGCGATGGTGGGCAGCGTGGAGGCCGGCAGCGCCGGGCGCATGGAGCGATATACGAAGCGCCTGGCCGAGCGGCTGGCCGAGGTGCTGGCCGACACCGCGGTGGAGCCCGCGCGCCTGCTTACCGAGGCGGCCATCTTCGCGGATAAAACCGCCGTGGACGAGGAGAGTGTGCGCCTGCGCAGCCATCTGGCACAGTACCGCGAGATATTGGCGGGCGGCGGCCAGGTGGGCCGCAAGCTGGACTTTCTCACGCAGGAGCTGAACCGCGAGACCAACACCATAGGCAGCAAGTGCCAGGAGGTGGACATCACCCGCCTGGTGGTGGACATGAAGGCCGAGATAGAGAAAATTCGCGAACAGATACAGAATTTGGAGTAAGAGACAGTGAAACTCATCAACATCGGCTTTGGCAATATGGTGAACGCCGGGCGGCTCATCGCCATCGTCAGCCCTGAATCCGCCCCCATCAAGCGCGTAGTTACCGAGGCGCGGGGCCGCAATATGCTGATAGACGCCACCTACGGCCGCCGCACGCGGGCCGTGCTGGTGTTCGATTCCGACCATGTGGTGCTGAGCGCCGTGCAGCCCGAAACCGTGGCGGGCCGTATGGCCGAGGCGGACGCTGCGCGCCTGGATATGGCGGCGGAGGAAGACGATGGATAAACAGCGCAACCTGCTGGTGGTAAGCGGCCCTTCCGGCATTGGCAAAGATACCGTGGTGAAGCACCTCATCGACGCCCACGCGGGCATTGAGCTTTCGGTGAGCGCCACCACGCGCAAGCCGCGCCCCGGCGAGGCGGACGGCCAGCACTACCACTTTTTCTCGGTGGAGGAGTTCAAGCGCCGGGTGGAGGCCAACGAGTTCGTGGAGTACACGCTCTACGCCGGGAACTTCTACGGCACCCTCAAAAGCGAGGTGGAGCGGCGCATAGAGCGCGGCCTGTGCTGCGTGCTGGTGATAGAGGTGAACGGTGCGGGCAATGTGAAGCGGGTGTACCCCGGCTGCACTACGGTGTTCATCGTAGCGCCCACCATGGCCGAGCACGAGCGCCGCCTGCGCAGCCGTGGCAGCGAGAGCGAGGAAACCATGGCCGAGCGCATGCTGATAGCCGAGTGGGAGATGAGCATGGCCGGCGGCTATGACTTCCAGCTTGTGAACGACGACGCCGTGGCCTGCGCCGAAGACCTTTACGGCATATTGAAGCTGCGGCGGGGCGAGGCATGAGCGCCTGGCCGCGGGATGTGGTGCGGCTGGAAGCCTTCCGGGAATCCGGCGGCATTTTTTACGCGCGGGACGCCTCGGGAAACATCGCCTACCCCGAGGCCGGCAACGACGCCTACTACAAGCTGGAAGACCGCAGCTACTGGTTCCGCCACCGCAACAGGGTGATACTGGCGGGCGTTGCGGCATTCCCGCCGCCGCTGCCCTGCCTGCTGGACGTTGGCGGCGGCAACGGCTTCAATGCCCTGCATTTGCAGCGCGAAGGTTACCGCGTGGCGATGTTCGAACCGGGGCCGGGCGTACGCAACGCGCGCCGGCGCGGGGTGGAAACGGTGTTCTGCGGCCTGTGCGGCGCGGCCACGGTGCGGCCCGCCAGCGCCGGGGGCATCTGCCTTTTCGACGTTTTGGAGCACATCCCGGACGACGCGGCCTTTCTGGCCGAGATGCGCGGGCTGCTGGCCCCCGGCGGCATGCTGTACCTGACCGTGCCCGCCCACATGGGCCTGTGGAGCGCCGAGGACGACCGCTATGGCCATCAGCGCCGCTACAAGCTGGACGCCCTGTGCGCACTGCTGGGTGAAAGCGGCTACCGAATACGCCTCGCCACGGGTTTTTTTGCCCTGCTGACGCCGCCCATCTGGCTGCTGCGCCATTTGCCCTGGCGGCTGGCGGGGCATCGCCGGAGCGAAAACCCGGCCCAGCCGCTGGAACGGGAATTTGTGGCCCCCGGCGCGCTGGACGGCCTGCTGACGCGCCTGTTTGCGCCCGAGGAGCGCCGGGTGCGCGAGGGCAGGCCCCAAAGGGCGGGGGCCAGTCTCTTCATCGCCGCAGAAAGGCCGCCGGAGCAGGATGAATCGTGGTGAAACATGGCCGGTGAAATAAACGTGGGCCGCCTTGTTGTGGCGAAGGTGGCCATATCCGACGCCACGCCGTATTACGATAAACTGTATAGCTACCTGGCGCCCGCCGGGTGGCCTGTTTTTGCAGGGGGCATCGTGCTCATCCCCTTTGGGCGGGGGCAGGCCCGGCCCCGGCTGGGCGTGGTGGTAGAGCTGGAAAGCCCCGCCGAGGCCGACCCGCGCCTAAAGGCCCTGCTGGACGCCGCCCCCGAGGAGGCGGCCCTCAGCGAGGAGGGCCTCGCGCTGGTGCGCCACTTGAAGGAGGTCACCTTCTGCACCTGGTGGGAGGCGGTGAAGGCCGTGCTACCCCGAGGCGCGCAGTACAAAATAGAAAAGCGGAACGGCGCGTGGGCCATTGAAAAGAAGCTGGCCCGCGCCGACGAACGGGTGTACAGCCCCACCGGCGCGCCGCCGCCCGCCCTGACGGCGAAGCAGCGGGCGGTGCTGGACTTTGTGGGCGAGGGGGCCAAAAGCCGGGCTGAAATTGTGGCGGGATGCGCTGTGGGGCCGGGCGTGGCCGATACCCTTGTGAAAAAGGGCCTTTTGGCCCTGGGGCTGCGCGGGCGCGAGGCCCCGCCCGAAGAACTGCTGCTGGGCGGGCCGGTGCTGCCCGCCCATTATGAACTGACGCCGGCCCAGGCCAAGGCGGCCGGCGAGCTGGCCGCCGCCATGGAAAGCCCGAACCCGAAGCCCGCGCTTTTGTACGGCGTCACGGGCAGCGGCAAAACGCCGGTGTTCATCCATCTGGCGCAAATTGCGCTGAACCGCGGCAAAAGCGTACTGGTGCTGGTGCCGGAAATTGGCCTGACGCCCCAGATGATGGGCGCGCTGCGGGGGGCCTTCGGCACGGCGGTGGCCGTGCTGCACAGCGGGCTTTCGGCCACGCAGCGGCTGGCGCAGTGGCGCGCCGCGCGCGATGGCGCGGCAAGCGTGGTGGTGGGCACGCGCAGCGCGGTGTTCGCCCCGCTGGAGAACATTGGCCTGATTGTGGTGGACGAGGAGCAGGAGCGCAGCTACCAAAGCGAAACGGCCCCCCGATACGACGCTGTGGAACTGGCCCGCCGCCGGGCGGCCCGCCACGGGGCGCTGCTGCTGATGGCCAGCGCCACGCCCTCGGTGGCCAGCTACCACGCGGCGATGCAGGGCCGCTACAGCCTGCACCGCCTGGCCCAGCGTTACGGCAACATGCCCCTGCCGGTCGTGGAGATGGTGGACATGGGCGCCGAACTGCTGGCCGGCAACGCCGGGGCCGTGAGCCGCGCCTTGGCCGAGGCCCTGGGCGAAACCGTGGCGGCGGGCGGGCAGGCGATACTGCTGCTGAACCGGCGGGGCTACCACCGGGTGGCCCTGTGCCGTGCCTGCGGCAAAAGCGTGAAGTGCGGGGATTGCAGCGTGCCCATGGTGCTGCACCGCGAAGGGGAGGCCGGGGGCGAGTATCTGCTGTGCCACCACTGCGGCCAAAGCCGCAGCCCGGCCCCCGCGGCCTGCCCGGAGTGCGGCGGCCAGCTGCGCTACGCGGGCTTTGGCACCCAGCGGCTGGAAGAGGAACTGGACGGCCTTTTGCCCGGCGCGCGGGTGCTGCGCATGGACATGGACACCACCCAGCGCAAGGGCGCGCACGCCCGCATGCTGGCCCGCTTTGCCGCCGGGGAATACGACGTGCTGCTGGGCACGCAGATGGTGGCCAAGGGGCTGGACTTTGAGCGCGTGCGGCTGGTGGGCGTCGTGGGCATTGATTCGCTGCTGTTTGCCCAGAGCTACCGGGCTTATGAAACCGTGTTCTCGCTGGTGACGCAGGTGGTGGGGCGCAGTGGCCGCGCGGCGAAGGGCGGCGGCGGCGTGCCGGGGCGGGCCATCATCCAGACGGTGGACCCCCAAAACCCCGTACTGCGCCAGGCCGCCGCGCAGGACTATGAGGCCTTTTACGCCGAGGAAATCGGCTTTCGAAAGCTGGCGCTGTACCCGCCGCTGTGCGCCCTGTGCGTGGCGGGCTTCGCCGCGCAGGACGCCGCCGAGGCCCTGGCCGGGGCCAAGGCCTTTGCGGCCCTGCTGGCCCGGCGGGCGCAGGAGGCCCCGGACGTGCCGCTGCGGGTATTGGGGCCAAGCCCCATGCCGCTGTGGCAGCTTGCCGGGCGCTACCGCTACCGCCTGACGCTGAAATGCCGCGCGGACGAGGCCTTCCGCCGTCTTGCGCGGTGTGTGCTGGCGGACTATAATGAACAAGGATGGCCGCGCCGCGCCGCGGTGTGGCTGGATTTTAACAGTGAAGGTTGACGACAGAATGGACGAAAACACCCGCCGCGCCCTGGCCTGGCTGGAGCGCGACCGGCTGCACCACATGGACATGACCGAGCCGTTGCGCTTCGGCGAGGCCGAGGTGCTGGCCCAAGGCCCGCAGGGCGTACTTGTTAATCTGGACGGCGTTCTGATGCTGAGCGCCGAAAGTGAGGCCGGGGCCCTTGCCCTGTGCCGCGCCGTGCCGCGTATCGAAAACTTGCTGAACCATCAGGCGGAGTACAGCCCGGCCCTGATGCAAGCCTTCGGCTTGCATCAGGTGACGACCTATTATCAGGTGGCGCGCTTCAGCCGTCAGCCGTTAGACGCCGGCGCCGCCGATGTGCAAATTCGGCCCATCGGGGTAGAGCAACTGGCTTTTGTGCAGGCCCACTACAAGGTGCCCATGCCCGCCGAATACCTGCGCGAGCGCCTGGCCTCGGGCGTGATGGCGGGCGCTTTCGCGGGCGGGGAAATCGTCGGCTTTGCAGGCGAGCACGACGAGGGAACCCTTGGCATGCTGGAAGTGCTGCCGGCCTTCCGCCGCCGGGGCGTTGGGCGCGCGCTGGCGGCCCACATTGTGAACCGGCGGCTGGCGGCGGGCAAGCTCTCTTACGGGCAGGTGGCGGTGGGCAACGAAGCTTCCCTTGCCATGCAGCGCAGCCTGGGCTTTGAGGTGGGAAACCGCCCGGTGGCCTGGCTGGTGTCGCGAGCTTTGTCGAACGAATAAGCCCATACTCACAGCTTTTTCATTTGCCAAACCACAATTATTTAACATTTGACTGCTAGAATGAATAAGATTACAGAAACCGGGAGCAAAACATGGCATTGCGCAACCTTGTGCTGGATGGAGACCCCATTCTGAAAAAAGTCTGCCGTCCTGTGGAAAAATTTGACCAAAAGCTGGCCACCCTGCTGGATGACATGGGCGAAACCATGATGGCCGAGGACGGCATGGGCCTGGCAGGGCCGCAGGTGGGCATTTTGCGCCGCGTGTTCGTGGCGCTGGAAGAGCCGCCGCCCCGGCCCGAAGCCGGCGAGCCTGCCGGGGGCGAGGCGGATGAAGCGGCCGAGAGCCGGGACGGCGAAACCGCCGAAGAGCAGACGGACGAGGCCGTTGAGGGCCAGGAGGACGAACCCGAAGCCGAGGTGCCCTACGACCCCGTGATACTGGAATTCATCAACCCTGAAATCATCGAAACCGAGGGCGAACAGAACGCCTACGAGGGCTGTCTGTCCTTTCCGGGGCAGTACGGCGCCATCAAGCGCCCCGCCCGCGTAAAAGTGCGCGCCTACGACAGGGACGGCCAGCCCTTTGAATACGAGGGCACCGGCATGATGGCCCGTTGCCTCTGCCACGAGAGCGACCATTTGAACGGCGTCACCATCGACGCGCTGGCCGAGTATTTCTACAACCCCGAGGAACCCCACGAGCTGGACGCCAGCCTGCGCGGCGAAGCCGGGGAAGAGCAGGACGCTAAGCCCGAGGGCGAAGCCGGGACTGAAAGCCAAAAGCCGGAAGGCGCGCCCGCCGCGGGGCCGGAGGCGAAAAAATGAGAATGGTCTTCATGGGCACGCCGGAAATAGCCGAGGCGGCGCTGGACGCGCTGCTGGCGGCGGGGCATGAGCTTGCGGCGGTGTACACCCGCGAAGACAAACCCCAGGGCCGAAAGCGCGAGATGATTCCCTCGCCGGTGAAGCGGCGGGCGCTGGAAAACGGCATAGCCCTGCGCCAGCCGCCCAGCCTGCGCCGCCCCGGCGTGGCCGAGGAACTGGCGGCCTTTAAGCCGGAGTTGGTGGCCGTGGTGGCCTACGGGCTTATTCTGCCGCCCGAGGTGCTGGCGGTGCCCAGGCATGGCTGCATCAATTTGCATGTGTCCCTGCTGCCGGCCTACCGGGGCGCCGCGCCCATCCAGTGGGCCGTCATCAACGGCGAAAAGGAAACCGGCGTGACGGTGATGCGAATGGACGAAGGGCTGGACACCGGGCCGGTGCTGGCCCGGCAGGCCATCGCCATTCCGCCCGAGGCCACCGCCGGGGAGATGTTCGGCATGGCCACGGGCATTGGGGCGCGCCTGCTGGCCCAAACGGTGGAGGACATTGCCGGGGGCAGGGCCGTGGCAAAGCCCCAAGAGGGGCAGGCCAGCTATGCCCCCCAGCTGAACAAGGACATGGCCGAAATAGACTTTACCCAGCCGGCGGGTAAGCTGCATAACCTTGCGCGCGGCTGCAACCCCTGGCCGCTGGCCTGGTTCCAAAGCGGCGGTAAGGCCGTGAAGCTGCTGCGCGCCCGGCTCTCGCCCCTCTCGGGCGGTGTGCCGGGGGAGATATTGTCCCTTTCGCCCCTCACTGTGGCCTGCGGCGAAGGGGCGCTGGAACTGCTTATCGTGCATCCCGCCGGCTCCCGCGCCATGGAGGGCCGCGAATGGGCCGCCGGACGGCGCTTCGCCGTGGGTGAGAGCCTGAGCGAGTAATATTATTGATTTGGAGGCAGACCCATTGTTTTTTAATTTTTCTTATCTTTTGTTCATGCTGCCGGGGCTAATATTGTCCCTTTGGGCCAGCGCCAAGGTGAAAAGCACCTTTGCCAAATACAACCGCGTGCCCCTGCGCGGCGGCCTCACGGCGGCGCAGGCCGCCCGGCAGATACTGGACGGCAACGGCCTGTACAGCGTGCGCATCGAGCGCGTACAGGGCAACCTGAGCGACCATTACGACCCCCGCAGCAACATCGTCCGCCTGTCCGACTCCACCTTCTCCTCGTCCAGCGTGGCGGCGGTGGGCGTGGCCGCCCACGAGGTGGGCCACGCCATACAGCACGCCGCGCATTACGGCCCTGCCAGCCTGCGCAGCGCCATCGTGCCCGTCGCCAACATCGGCTCGGGCGCGGCGGTGCCCCTCATCCTCATCGGGCTGTTTTTGAACATGGTGGGCCTTATCTACCTGGGCATCATCCTTTTCAGCCTGGCGGTGCTGTTCCAGCTGGTGACGCTGCCGGTGGAGTTCAACGCCTCAAGGCGCGCCCTGCAAACCCTGAACGATACGGGCATGGTGACGTCCGAGGAGAGCGCGGGTGTGAGCAAGGTGCTCAGCGCAGCGGCCCTCACCTATGTGGCGGCCCTGCTTTCCAGCCTTTTGCAACTGGTGTATTTCATCACCCTGGCCGGCGGCCGCCGACGCTAGCGGGTGGCGCCGAGGGTTGACCGCGCGCGGCGGGCCGCTGTGTCGGCCCTGGTGCTGGTGCACCGGGGCCGTTGGACGGACGCCGCCGCCGACGCCGCGCTGGAAGCCTCCGGGCTTTCCGCGCGGGACAGGGCCTTTGCCGCCGCGCTGCTGTTCGGCAGTGTGGAGCGCATGGTGACGCTGGACTGGCTGCTGGCCCCCTTGCTGGCGAAGCCGCTGGAAAAGCTGGACGCCGAGGTGCGCGGCATTTTGGAGGCCGGGCTGTACCAGCTGCTGTACATGCGCGTGCCCGCCCGCGCCGCCGTGGACGAAAGCGTGAAGCTGGCCCGCGCCATGGGCAAGGCCAGCGCCGCCGGGCTGGTGAACGCCGTGCTGCGCCGGGCCGCCGCCGCCCCCTGGGCAGCGGGGGAGGCCGGGCCGGACTTTTCGGCCTTCCGCTTTGAGAGCGAAGCCGAGCGCGTACAAGTGTGCTACAGCCTCGGCGCGGCGGTGGCCAACGCCGTGATGGAGGCCCTGCCCGGCGAGTACGAGGACTTTTTGGCCGCCAGCTTTGCCGTGCCGGGGCAGCTTTGCCTGCGCGCCAATACCCTTTCGGGCACGCGCGAGGCGCTTATAGAAGAACTGCGCGAAGGCGGCGCGAAGGCGCGCGAAGGCAGCCTGCCCCAGGCGATATACGCCAGCTTGCCCGGCGGCCTCGCGGCCCAGCCGCTGTTTGCCGCCGGACGCTACCACGTGCAGGGCGAGGCCTCGCAGTACGCCTGCGCCTGCCTTGGCGCCGTGCCCGGCCTGCGCGTGCTGGACCTTTGCGCAGCCCCCGGCGGGAAAAGCGCCACCCTGGCCGAAATGATGGGCGGTGGGGCGGGCCTCACCGCCTGCGACGCCGCGGCGGCGCGGCTGCCCATGATAACCGAAACGCTGGCCCGGCTGGGCATAACGGGCGCGCAGGTGTGCCAAAACGACGCCACGGTGTACGACGCCGGGCTGTGCGGGCAAAGCCGGGTGCTGTGCGACGTGCCCTGCTCCAGCCTCGGCGTGCTGGCCCAAAAGCCCGATTTGCGCTTTTCAACGGGCGCGCGCTTCGCGGCGCTGCCGGACTTGCAATTGAAAATATTGGCCACGGGCGCGCGTTACGTAGAAAAAGGCGGCCGCCTGGTGTACAGCACCTGCACGCTGCGCCGGCAGGAAAACCAGGACGTGGTGGCAAACTTTCTGCGTGAAAATGGGAATTTCCGCCTGACGGCCCCGCAAAACGCCCCGAAGGGCGCGCTGCTGGAAGAAGGCATGTTGACGCTTTTGCCCCACCGCTGCGGCATGGATGGCTTTTTTGTAGCAATCATGGAGCGAATATAGTATAATTTATTGTTAAGAGAAGACGGGAAAGGACATTTTCATTGAGCGAAAGCGGAGGCCCGATGCTGAAACCGGATATTGCGGCGCTGCCCGAGGAGGCCCTGCGCCGGGTGGTGGAGGGCCTCTGCCTGCCGGCGTACCGGGCCGGGCAGGTGTTTGCCTGGCTGCACAGGGCCAAAGCGCGCAGCTTTGATGAAATGACGAACCTGCCCGCCACCCTGCGCGCAAAGCTGGCCGAGGGCTGGGACATCGCCTTTGGCCGCACCGCAAAGGTGCAGCGCGCCGCCGACGGCACCGCCAAGCTGCTGGTGGCCTTGCGGGACGAAAGCTGCGTGGAAACCGTGCTGATGCAGTACAAGCACGGGCCCAGCGTGTGCGTGTCCAGCCAGGTGGGCTGCCGCATGGGCTGCCGCTTTTGCGCTTCCAGCGTGGGGGCCGGGGCGGGCCTTGTGCGCGGGCTTACGGCCGGCGAGATGGCTTCGCAGCTTTACCTGGCCCAGGAGGAAGCCGGCCAAAGGGTGAAGCACCTCGTGCTTATGGGCATCGGCGAGCCGCTGGATAATTACGACAGCGTGATTGATTTTCTCAATATCGTCACCAGCGAGGCCGGGCAGGGGCTTTCATGGCGGAACGTCAGCCTGTCCACCTGCGGGCTGGTGCCGGGCATCCGGCGGCTGGCCGGGGAAAAGCTGGGGCTTACGCTTTCGGTGAGCCTGCACGCCGCCGACGACGAGACCCGCGCCCGGCTGATGCCGGTGGCCCGCAGCTGGCCCCTGGCCGAGCTGATGGCCGCCTGCCGGGATTATCAGAAAGCCACGGGCCGCCGCGTGAGCTACGAGTACGCCCTGTTCGCCGGCGTGAACGACGGCGAGGCCGACGCGGCCCGCCTGGCCGCGCTGCTGGGCGGGCAGGGCGCGCACCTGAACCTGATTTCGGCGAACCCGGTGGCGGGCAGCGGCTTTAGCCCCAGCCCGCGGCTGGCCCATTTTGCCGAAAGCCTGAACCGTGCCGGGGTGAAAACCACGGTTCGCCGGCGGCTGGGCGCCGGCATAGACGCCGCCTGCGGGCAGCTGCGCATGCGCGCGGCGGCGGGCGCAAGTACACACAGCACAGCGCGGGAGGACAGGGAATGAAAATAGCGGGGCTTACAGATATCGGGCGGAGCCGCGACGAAAACCAGGACACCTACCGAAGCGGCCTGCTGCCCGGCGCGGGGGCCTGGGGCGTGGTGTGCGACGGCATGGGCGGCGCGCAAAACGGCCGCCTGGCCAGCGCCGTGGCCGCCGACTGCATGGAGGAAATGCTGTACCACCAGATGCGGGACATCCCCGAAAAGCCCCCGGCGGAAATGCTGACCGACGCCCTGCGCCTGGCCAACGCCGAGGTGTACACCCGCAGCGGCGGCGGCCTTGCCATGATGGGCACCACGGCGGTATGCGCCATCATCCGGGGCGGCAGATTGTACTATGCCCACGTGGGGGATTCCCGCGCCTACGTTTACACAAAGGCCGAGGGCCTGCGCCAGATAACCCGCGACCACAGCATGGTTCAGGAACTGGTGGACATGGGTACCATCACGAAGGCCGAGGCAAGCCACCACCCCGAGCGCAACGTTATCACCCGGGCGCTGGGCGTGGAGGGCAGCGTGGAGCCGAGTTTCGCCGATATGCCCATAGCGGCGGGCGATATTTTGCTGATGTGCACCGACGGGCTGAGCGGCATGGTGGAGCACGAGGGCATTGCCGAACTGCTGAAAGGCGGCCCCTTTGAAGAACTGCCGGGTGAGCTGGTGGCGGCGGCCCTCTCCGCCGGAGGGGACGACAACGTGACCGTGCTGCTGATGCAGCCCGAGGTGGGGGACTGAGAGATAAAAATTTGCCATTTTGCACAAGATGTGGTATAATATTCTATCCATTATGATATGATAACAGGATGACGGCGAGGAAGAAGGGGAGCTTTTCCCAAGGAAAGGTTTACAAAGGAGCTGGCTGATATGGACAAGCTGATTGGCGTCAGGCTGGATGGCCGCTATCTCGTGGAGCAGCTTATAGGCGAGGGCGGCATGGCCGACGTGTACCGCGGGGAGGATTTGCTGGATCATCACCCCGTGGCCATAAAGATATTGCGCGAGGAGTTTAACCACAACGAGGAACTGGTGCGCCGCTTCACCAACGAGAGCCGGGCCATCAGCGTGCTGAACCACCCGAACATCGTCAAGGTGTTCGACGTGAGCGTGGACGAGCGCCTGCACTACATCGTGATGGAGCTTATCAGCGGCATTACGCTGAAAGAGTACATTGAGCAGCGCGGCGAGCCCTTGACCTACAAGGAAGTGGTGCACTTCACCAGCCAGGTGCTCTATGCGCTTCAGCACGCGCACGATAAAGGCATCATCCACCGGGACATCAAGCCCCAGAACATCATGATTCTGGAAGACGGCAGCATCAAGATGATGGACTTCGGCATTGCGCGGCTGGCCCGCAGCGAGATTCACACCGCCGAGGAACAGGCCATCGGCAGCGTGCACTACATCAGCCCCGAGCAGGCCCAGGGCATCGACACAGACCTTCGCGCCGACATTTACAGCGTGGGCATTATGATGTACGAGATGCTCAGCGGCCAGCTGCCCTTTGAGGACGACAACGCCGTGGCCATTGCCGTGAAGCAAATTTCCGACGAGGCCGTGCCCCTGCAAAAGGTGAACCCCAGCGTGCCCCAGGGCCTGGCCGAGGTAGCCATGCGCGCCATGAACAAGAACCCCCGCCACCGCTATCAAAGCTCGCTGGAAATGCTGCGAGACATCGAGGAATTCAAACGCAACCCGTCCATTAAATTTGAATATGACTACCTCTCCGGCGACGAGCCGGCGCGTCATGTGGGTAAAGCTATGGGGAATTCAGCATACGGGCAGAACCGCGCCGGGGCGAAGGCGCGCAAATCAAGCCATCGGGAAAGGAAGCGCAGGCGCAAAAAAATAGGCCTGCTGGTGCCTATTTTTCTGGGGCTTACCATTGCGATGCTGGGCATTTGCAGCCTTTACGCCTGGGATCTTTTGCAGAACAGCGCCAACCCCCTGTTCGGCGAGTATGAGGAAATACCCCTGCCGAACGTGGTGGGTATGCAGTACAGCGATGTGGAGAAGCTGTGCCAAAAGCCCCCCAACAATTATCTGCGCGTAAAGGTTACCGAGGAGGATAACCCCAGTTACCCCGAGGGTACGGTTATCTCGCAAAGCCCCACCTCCAGCGAAAACGACCCCAAGATGGTGAAGGCCAACCAGACGCTCTACCTCACGGTGAGCAGCGGCGTGAAAACCGTGATCATCCCCGAAGTGAAGGGCCTTGACAGCCACGACGCCATAAGGGCCGTGCTGGCAGAGGGCCTGATGCCCTACGCCAAGGCCGTGCCCGCCGAAGGGCAAACCGTGGGCATGGTGCTGGGCACCCAGCCCGAGGCCGGCACCCCGGTGAAAAACGCGCCGGGCTTTGTGGTAACCATTCTGGTGGCCAGCCGCATGGGAGACTATGAGCGCACCGTGCCCAACGTGGAAGGCGTGGCCACCGTGGAGGAGGCCCAGCAAATATTGGAGGCCGCCGGCCTGCAGGTGGGCCAGGTGAAGGAACTGGACAGCACCGAACCCGCGGGCACCATCATCAAGCAATATCCGGCCCCCGGCTCGGTTACAATGGTGGGCGGCGAAGTGCATGTGTACATCTCGCGCACCATTCCCCCGCCCGTGGAGGAACCGCCCCCACCCCCAGCGCCCCCGCCCTCCGGTGGGGGAGGCTCGAAGCCCAAGCCCGACTCGAGCACCTCTGACCCTATCATCCCCGACCCCGACCCCGACCCAGACCCAGACCCTGACCCAGACCCTGACCCAGACCCCGACCCAGACCCCGACCCCGACCCCGACCCTGACCCGACCAACCCCACTCCTTAGCCGGCCGGGCATGAACGGTATCATTTACAAGGGCGTGGGCGGGTTTTACACCGTGAAAACCGAAGCCGGAGCCCTGGTGGAGTGCAAGCCCCGAGGCATCTTCCGCAAGCTGGGGCAAAAGCCCCTGCCCGGAGACCGCGTGCGCCTGGCCGAAGAGGACGGCGCGGCGGTGATTGACGAGATAGCCCCGCGCCGCAACGCCCTGGCCCGCCCCCCGGTGGCCAATGTGGACAGGCTGTTCATCGTGGCCAGCACGGCCAGCCCGGCGCCCAGCCTGCTGGTGATAGATAAACTTTGCGCCTACGCCATTGACCGCGAGGCCGACCCCGTGCTGGTGGTGACGAAGTCCGACCTCGCCGCCCCGGCCCTGCTGGAAGAAGCCTACCGAAGCAGCGGCATTCCCGTGTTGGTGGCAAACGCCGGCCCCGGAGGCGAGGGCGAGGGTCTAAGCGCCCTTGCGGCCATGCTGCCCGGCAGGTTCAGCGTGTTTTGCGGCAATACCGGCGTGGGCAAAAGCACCTTGCTAAACGCCATGGTGCCGGGGCTGGCCCGCGAGGTGGGCGACATCAGCAAAAAGCTGGGCCGCGGCCGCCACACCACCCGCGAGGTGGAGATATTTGAACTGGAATGTCCCGGGGGCCGCGCCCTTCTGGCCGACACGCCCGGCTTCGCCAGCTTTGATTTGCAGCAGGCCGCCGGGCTGGACGGCCACGGCGGCCCCATCCTCGCCGATAATTTGCAGCTGTGCTTCCCCGAAATGAAGGCCCGCATTGGGCAGTGCCGCTTTTCCAGCTGTACGCACACCGGTGAGGCGGGCTGCGCCGTGCAGGCGGCGGTGGAGGCGGGCGGCATCGCGCCGGGGCGCTACCAAAGCTACCTGACGCTGTACGGCGAGGCCAAACAGGCCGAAAACAGCTATTGAGGCGACTATTATGCAAAAGAAAAACAATAAAACAGCGGTGATATTCGCATCCCGGCCGGTATCGGCCGGGATGCGGCGGTATGTGCCGGCGGGCGCCCTTGTGCTGGCGGCGGACGCCGGCTGGAAAAACGCGCGGGCGCTGGGCCTTGAGGTGGACGTGGCCGTGGGGGATTTCGACTCCGCGCCGCCCCCGCCCGGCGCCGCCGAACTGCTGACCCTGCCCGCTGAAAAGGACGACAGCGACACCCATTGCGCCGCAAAACTGGCGCTGGAGCGCGGCTGCACCAGCGTTGTTTTACTGGGGGCCGCCGGCGGCCGGGCAGATCATCATCACGCCAACCTGCAAACGCTATTGCACCTGGCCAAAGCCGGCGCGCGCGCCATGATGGCCGACGAGGAGAGCGAGATAGTATGCGTGGGGCCGGGCAGCCTTGAGCTGGAGGCGGCGGGCTGGCGCTGGCTGAGCGTGTTTGCCGCCGGAGGCCCGGCCACGGGGGTGGACTTGGCCGGCCTGCGCTATCCCTTGCATAAGGCCGCGCTCAGCCCCGACACGCCCCTTGGGCTGAGCAACGAGTTTGCCGCCGGTGTGGCGAAAGTAAGCCATACGAGCGGATATTTGTACGTAATGTGTTGCCATGGCAACTAATGCGCGGCTGGCCTTTGCGGTGACGCCCGGCGAGGCGGGCGCGAGGCTGGGACCCTTCCTGCGGCGGCGGGGCATCTCGCTTTCACTGCTGCGCAGCCAAAAGCGGGTGCCAGGCGGCATTTTGCTGAACGGCCTGCCCGCCCACACCGACCGGGTGCTGGCCCCCGGCGACACCGTCGCCCTTGCGCTGCCCGAAGCGACGGCCTTTTCGGCCCAGCCGGAGGACATCCCGCTGGAAATAGTGTACGAGAGCGCCGCCGCCCTGGTGGTGAACAAAGCCCCCGGCATGACGACCCACCCCACAGGCCGCACCCAAAGCGGCACCCTGGCCAACGCCTTTTGCGGCCTTGTGCGGCGGCGGGGAGGGGTGGGGGTGTTCCGCCCCGTGGGGCGGCTGGACGCCGGCACCAGCGGCCTGGCCCTGTGCGCCATGCACGCGGCGGCGGCCCCCATGCTGGCCAAAAGCGCCGGCAAGGTTTATCTGGCATTGGCCGAAGGCGCCCTGCCGCCGGGCGAGGGCTGCATAGAAGCGCCGCTGGGCCCGGCGCCGGGCAGCGCCGTGCTGCAGCAGGTGCACGAGGGCGGGCGGCCCAGCCGCACGTTTTACACGGTGGCGGCCTCGTCGGCGCAGGGCAGCCTGGCCTGGGTGCGCCCCGCCACGGGCCGCACCCACCAGATACGGGCGCACTTCGCCCACATTGGGCACCCCCTGGTGGGGGACGCGCTTTACGGCGGCGGCACGGCCCTGATGGCGCGGCAGGCCCTGCACTGCGCCCGTCTCAACTTCACGGAGCCGGACGGCAGCGAACAAAGCCTTTACCGCCCGCCCCCGCGCGACATGCTGCAGGCCCTTGCCGCGCTGGGGCTGGCCTTGGATGAAGAGAGATAGTTAACACAAGATTCACAATGTATATGGTATACTATTCTCCTTGAGGCTGGCGCAATGTTTGCGCAGCGCCTTTGTACGGCGTCCCGGGATGGCCCGGGAATAGTATAAGAAAGCGGCGTGAGCGGCGGGGAAACCGGCGCGCTGCCCGAGAGAGGAGGAGTTGCCCCTATGAGCGAACAGAAGAACTCAGGCCGGCACTCCCCCTTGCGTTTCATCGGCGGCCTTTTCTACACCCTTGGCTATGGCGCCGAGTATGTGCTGGTGGTGTTGTGGCGCGCGCTGCGCAATGGCTTCTTGTTCGTGCTGCAGCTGCTGGCCTGGGCGCTGCGGATGCTGGGCGGCTGGCTGGGCGCGCTTGTGCGCGGCATCGCGCGGGATCTTTGGTCTCCCTTCCGCCGCTTTGGCCGCCGCCGCCGCCAGCTGCGCCGCCTGCGGGAACGCAGCCTGCGCCGCGCCCGCGCGCCCGGAGAGGCCCAAAACGCGGCCTACCGCCGGGTGCACCTGAAAAACTCTCTGCAACTGGCCACCACCCTGCTGGCCTACCTGCTGCCGCTGCTGGCGGCCGGGGTGCTGGTGTTCACCGTGAGCAGCATTGCCGGCATGAACTATGCCCTTCGCGTGGAGATGAACGGCAGGGAACTGGGCTTTGTGGCAGACCAGAACGTGGTGGAGGGAGCCAAGGGCCTGTTGCGAGACCGCATCCGCCTGGCTGGAAACCAGGCTCTGAGCGACTGGCAGCTGAACCCCACCTACTCCCTGGCCTACGCCCGCCGCCTTACCACCACGCAGGAACTGGTGGATGAGATACTTACCAGTTCCACCCACGAAAACGACATCACGCGGGCCACGGGCGTCACCATCGGCGGCGAGCTTTTCGGCGTTACCACCGAGGGAGAGAAGCTGCAGGCCTATCTGGACGGCATTTTGCAAAGGGCCGGCGCCGCAGCCCCGCCGGGCGCCAGCGTGAACTTTGTGCAGAGCGTGGTGTGCGACCCGCCCAACGAATACGCCTATTTTCTTTCCAGCGTGGAGGACTACGACACGCTGATAGCCCGCCTTGGCGGCAACGAGCACGAGGGCGTAAGCCTGGCGGCCGACGGCGCGCGCAGCCTGGCCGACATTGCCCGCGACAACGCGCTGACCGTGGACACCCTGCGCCGACGCAACCCCCAGCTTGCCGAGGCCGCCGACGACTTTGTGCCCGAGGCCGGCGCCGAGCTTCTGATAACCCGTGACGAGCCGGTGCTGCAGGTGGAAACCCGTGTGCGGGTGCAGCGAACCGAGGAGATACCCTTCACGAGCGTGGAGATAGCCACGGCGGAGCGCGCCATAGGCACCCGGCACACGGTGCAGGCGGGCGTGCCGGGCCAGCAGCAGGTGTGGGACGACGAATACTACATCGACGGCGAACTGGTGCGCAGCCAGCGGGTGGACGAATTGACCGAGGTGCAGGTTCAGCCGGTGGACGAAATAGTGGAAGTGGGCACCTACGATTACTCCGACGTGCCCACCAGCGAGTTCGGCACTTATGTTTTCCCGGTGCCAGCCTCCACCTGGAGCAGCAGGGGCATCCTCAGCTATCACCGCGGCATGGATATCAACGCCCCCACCGGAACCCCCATCTTTGCCTGCAACGAGGGCGACGTGGAGATTGCCGGATGGCACTGGAGCTACGGCTGGTATGTCATTCTGGCTCATCAGGACGGGCTGCACACCCTGTACGGGCATCTCTCGTCCCTGGCGGTGGAAACCGGCCAGCATGTGATGCGCGAAGAGTATCTTGGCGCCATGGGCAGCACGGGCACTTCGTCAACCAGTACCTCGACCCGCTGGACTTTATCACGCCGCCCGAGGGCTACCGCATGAGTTGGCGGCGCTGACGGATAATGCTGCCTGATACAATACACTAAGATGTACCAATAAAATCTGCTATACTGCATGAAAGGGGGTGGCTGCGTGAAAAAGAAGAAGGAAGCCGCCGAGGGCAAGACCCTTTGGGTGAAGCGCGCCGCCCCCGCCGAAAGCGTTACCGCCGATGCGGCCCCCGAAGCCGAAGCGCCCTTGGCGGCCGAACCGGTTCTTGAAACCCAAACCGCCCCCAAAGCCGAAGCGGCCCCCGAAGCCGAAGCGGCATCCGAAACCGAAGCGGCCCCCGAAGCCGAAGCGGCCCCCGAAACCGAAGCGGCCCCCGAAGCCGAAGCGGCCCCCAAAGCCGAAGCGGCCCCCGAAACCGAAGCCTTGCCCGCCCTGGCGGCCACGGCAGTAAAAGCGCCCCGCCGGCCGGGGCCGTTCAGCCCATTTCTGCGCGCATTCGGCAATTTCTTCTACAGCCTCGGCTTTTCGGCGGAGTATGTGAGTGTGCTGTTCTGGCGCGGCGCGCGGGACGTGCTCACCTTCGCCGGGCAGATGCTGGCCTGGATGGGCTCGCGCATTTGGGAGGGCCTGCAAAACCTGGCGCGCGGCGCCTGGAAGGACATCACCGGCCCCATAGCGGAGTTCCGCCGCCGCCAGCAGCTATTGCACCGCGTGCGCGAACGCGCCCGCCGCCGGGGCGCGGATGAGAACCGCGGCTTCCGGGGCGCGCAGGTGAGAAGCTCGATGTGGCTGGTGGCCCGGCTGGCCGGCTACTTGCTGCCGCTGCTGGCGGCGGGGGTGCTGGTGTTCACCGTACAGCAATTGCTGGGTATGAACTATGCCCTTGAGGTGACGCACAACGGCCAGTTTTTGGGCTATGTGGCCGACCAAGGCGTGGTGGAGGGCGCGAAAGACCTTCTGCGAGACCGCATTCGCATAGCCGGGAACCAGCAGATAGCCGACTGGCAGCTTGCCCCCAGCTACAGCATTGCCAACGCGCGGGAGCTTACCACCACCCAGCAAATGGTGAACGCCATCCTGCTGAACTCCGGCCAGGAGGAAGGGGCCATCATCCCCGCCACGGGCCTGTACATCAGGGACGAGCTTTTCACCGTCACCACCGAGGGGGACGAACTGAAGACTTACCTCGACGGCCTGCTGAGCGAGCAGGAGAGCCTGGTGGACGCCATGGCCGAGGTGAGCTTTGTGCAGGAAGTGGTGTGCGAGCCGAACACCGACGACCTTTATTTCGCTTCCAGCGTGGAGGATTTGGATTCCATCATTTCCCGCCTTTCGGCCAACACGGTGGAGGAAAAACGCATAGCCGCCGATGGCGCCAGCAGCCTTGAAATCATCGCGCGGGACAATGGCCTGACGCTGGACACCCTTTTGGTGCGCAACCCCGCCCTTGCCGAAACGGCTGCGGCCATAGCCGCCGAGGGAGACGGGAACGCCGGGGAATATGTGCCCGAGGCCGGCGCCGAGCTGCTTATTAACCGGGCCGAACCCTTCTTGCAGGTGCAAACCTGCGTGCGCGAACGCGCGGAAGAGCCCATCCCCTTCGAGACAATTGAGCAGGAGAACCCCGAGCTTTTGCAGAACATTCGCCGCACCGTGCAAGAGGGTGTGAACGGCGTGCTGGAAGTGTGGGACGACGTGTACTATGTGGACGGCGAGGTGGACAGCCGCGAACGCGTGGAGGAACTGACCCGCGAGCTGACGCCGGCGCAGCCCCGCATTGTGGAAGTGGGCACCATGGAGGCGGCGTTCGCTCCCGGCGTGCCCGAGGGCGGCTACGGCGCGGGCTATATCTTCCCCGTGCCGGCCAGCCCCTATTCCAGCCGGGGCTTCGGCGGCGGGCACAACGGCTACGATATCAACGCTCCGGCGGGCACGCCCGTCTACGTCATTCAGGGGGGCACGGTGAGCGAGGCCGGCTGGCACTGGAGCTATGGCAACTATGTGGTGGTAGATCACGGCGGCGGCGTACAGAGCCTGTACGCCCACTGCACCACATTGCTGGTGGGGGTGGGGCAGGGCGTTGGCCAGGGGCAGAATATTGCCACCGTGGGCAACACCGGCTACTCCTTCGGCAACCACTTGCACCTCGAAATGCGCATCAACGGCGCCCGAATCGACCCCAGACCCTATGTGGGTTATCCGTACTAGAGAATTATCTTGTCATCATTTGCCATAAATAATTGCTTTTCTTTGAGGACGTATGGTGGTATAATACCTTTGTTATGCCGGCAGCAGTTATTTCCTCGGCAGGCTTTGTAGGTATCGTCAACTGAAGGGAAGAACACAGGTTTGGAGAAGTTCATCATCGAAGGCGGGCGCCCTCTCACCGGCGAAGTGACCGTGAGCGGGGCAAAAAACGCGGCGGTTGCCATTCTTCCGGCCACTATTTTGGCCGGGGGAAAATGCGTTATTGAAAATCTGCCCGAGATAAGCGATGTGACGACCAGCCTGGCCATTTTGCACGAGATGGGCGCTTCCATCCGCCGGCTGGAGCGCAGCACCTATGAAATAGACACCTCCACCGTAGACGTGAGCGTGGTGCCAGACAGCCTGGCCCGCCAGATGCGCGCCTCGTACTACTTTTTAGGCAGCCTGCTGGGCCGCTTTGGCACGGCCACGGTGCCCATGCCCGGCGGCTGCGACCTTGGCCCCCGCCCGGTAGACCAGCACCTTAAAGCCTTCACCAGCCTCGGCGCCTCCGATTCGGTGGACTACGGCATGATCAGCGTGAAGGCCCCTTCCCTTGGCGGTTCGCATATTTTCTTTGATACGGTGAGCGTGGGCGCCACGGTGAACGCCATGCTGGCCGGCGTGCGCGCAAACGGCATGACTGTGCTGGAAAACGTGGCCAAGGAACCCCACATTGTGGACGTGGCCAACTTTTTAAACACCATGGGCGCGGACGTGCGCGGCGCGGGCACCGACGTGATAAAAATTCGCGGCGCGCGCCGCATGCACGGCGGCACCTACTCCATCATCCCGGATCAAATTGAGGCCGGCACCTACATGGTGGCCGCTACCATCACCGGGGGCAACGTGCTGGTGAAGAACGTGATACCCAAGCACCTGGAGCCCATCACCGCAAAGCTGGAAAAGGCCGGGGCCATCATCGAGGAATTGGACGAAGCCGTGCGCGTTACCCGCGCCGGCCCGATACAGCCCACCAGCATTAAAACCATGCCGCACCCCGGCTTCCCCACCGACATGCAGCCCATGGCTACCGTGCTTTTGTGCCTGGCCGAGGGCACGTCCATCGTTACCGAGGGCATTTTCGAGAATCGCTTCCGCTATGTGGACGAGCTTGTGCGCATGGGCGCGAACATTCAGGTGGACGGGCGCGTGGCCGTGGTGGAGGGCGTGCAGGAGCTGATGGCCGCCCCCACCCGCGCCAGCGATTTGCGCGCGGGCGCGGCGCTTACCATTGCCGCCCTGGCGGCGCGCGGCGCCAGCGAGATAGACGACGTGGCCCACATCGAGCGCGGCTACGAGCGCATTGTGGACAAGCTTGCGTCCATCGGGGCCGGCATTCGCCGCGTGGCCAAGCCCGGCGGCGGCACGCTGGGGCAAATTGGCTAAGTAGCAGGGATTCATTGTCATTCTGAGCGCAGCGAAGAATCTTTGAGTCGGGTGATGTACAACCATGCGAGGGGAAAGATTCTTCGCTGCGCTCAGGATGACAAGAGAGTGGGGTTGCTCATCGCTTGCTGGTTAATTCATAAGTTTATCGCTAACCGCTGCCGGGCAAAATTCCGGCAGCGGCTTTGTTGTGTGGCGTTGTTCGGGGCGGACGCCTGTGGTATACTAAATAAAAAGGGGATATGGCAATGACAACGCAAAATATTGTGGGCGTGGTGATAGTCGGCGCTTTGAGTTTTTTGATGATCGTCATGGCGATTGCCTTGCTAAAGGGGCGCGGAGCGTGGATGATAGCGGGCTATAACACGATGTCGAAAGAAGAACAGGAACAATTCGACCGGGTGGCGCTGTGCAAATTTATGGGCAAAATCCTTCTGCCCATTGGCCTTGCCATGCCGATGATGCTCGTTGGCATGTTATTGGGGACATCGTGGTTCTTTTGGGCTTTCACTGTTCTGACGATTGGATTGGCGATATTCGCAGTTGTTTACGCGAACACCGGAAATCGATTCAGAAAATAGCTATAATGAGGGGGGCAGGGCCGTGAACCCGCGATTCAAGCAGCAGCTGCTGTTTTTAACCGAGACCGACCAACTGAAAAACGTGGAGCGGGTGAACCTTATTGCCGACGGCAGCCGCCGCGAGAACGCCGCCGAACACAGCTGGCACCTGGCGCTGATGGCCCTGCTGCTGCACGAGTATGCCGGCGGGGACGTGAACCTCTTGCGTGTGCTGAAAATGACGCTGGCGCACGACCTTGTGGAGGTTTACGCCGGGGACACCTTTGCCTACGACACAGCCGCCAACGAGGACAAGACCCGGCGCGAGCAGCAGGCGGCCCACCGGCTTTTCGGCCTTCTGCCGCGAGACCAGGGCGAGGAACTGCGCGCCCTGTGGGAAGAGTTCGACGCGATGGAAACGCCCGATTCGCAGTTCGCCGCCGCAATGGACCGCCTGCAGCCCTTCCTGCTGAACTACCTCACCCAGGGCCACACCTGGAAGCTGGGCGAGGTGAGCCGCGAGCAGGTGCTGGAACGCATGGGCGTGGTGCAGCAGGGCGCGCCGGCGCTGTGGCCCTTTGTGCAGCATGTGCTGGGCAAGGCGGAGGAGAAGGGTTATCTGCCCGCAACCGAGAATGAATAAAAAAACAGGAGGCTGCCGGAAGGGATGCCGCGTTTTACCACATTGTACAGCGGTTCGTCGGGAAACTGCGGGGTAATTGAGGAAGCCGGGCGCTATGTGCTGGTGGACATGGGCGGCAGCTGCCGCGCCACCACCCGCGCCCTGCTGGGCCTGGGCCTGGACATAGAGGGCCTGGCCGGCATTTTGGTGACGCACGAGCACAGCGACCACGTGAAGGGCCTTGAGGTGTTTTTGCGCAAGAACCCGGCGCCGGTGCTGGCCACCGCCGCCACGCTGGACGCGCTGTGGTACGGCGAACTGGTGCCCGAGAGCGCCGAGCTGGTGGAGGCGGAGGGCCGCCAGACCGACCTCGGCGGCTTTTTGGTGGAGGCTTTCCCCACCAGCCACGACGCCGCCGGATGCTGCGGCTTTCGGGTGGTTACGCCCTCGGGCGCGGTGATGGCCATTGCCACCGACCTTGGCAAGATGACCGCCGAAGTGTTTACGCGCCTGGAGGGGGCGGCACTGGTGGCCCTTGAGGCCAACTACGACCCCTGGATGCTGGCACACGGCTCTTACCCTCCCGCGCTGAAAACCCGCATTGCCTCCACCCGGGGGCACCTGGCCAACCCGGACGCCGCCGCCGCCGTGGCCCAGCTTGTGGCCGCCGGCTGCCGCCGAGTGGCCCTGTGCCATCTCAGCGAGGAAAACAACCTGCCCGAGAAGGTGCATGAGGCATTGGACGCCGCCTTTGCAAGCAGCGGCCTGCGCCGCCCGGAGGATTGCGTGCTGCAAGTGGCGCGCCGCTACGAGCCGAGCGACTGGATGGATTTTTGACGGGAGAATAGTATAGAATGCAGCATCTCACCGTGATTGCCGTGGGCCGGCCCGGCAAGGCCTACGCTGCCCTGCTGGCGGATTATGAGCGCCGCCTTGGCCGGATGTGCCGCTTTGCCGCCATTGAGCTGCCCGAGGAGCCCCTGGACGAAAAGAGCGCCTCGCCCGCGCAGGTGGCCGCGGCCCTGGCAAAGGAGGGCGCGCGCGTACTGGCGGCGCTACCCAAGGGCGCGGCGCTGGCCGCCCTGTGCGTGGAGGGCAAGGGCCTTTCCACCGAAGAGTTGGCCGCCCGGCTGGACGAGGCCGCCCAAAGCGGCGCGGGGCATCTGGCCTTTGCCATCGGTTCGTCCCACGGCCTCAGCGACGAAGTGAAGGCCGCGGCGGCGCTGAGGCTTTCACTCAGCGCCATGACGCTGCCCCACCAGCTGGCCCGGCTGGTGCTCAGCGAGCAGCTTTACCGCTGCCTGAGTATCCGGGCCGGCACGCGCTACCACAAGTGAAGGGATAAGCAAAAAGGGGGAGGGGATGGCTTGGCAGGCAAGGGGAAAAGCGCAAAAAAGCCCGATAAAGAGCCCCGCATGGTGACGGTGAAGGGGCGCGCCACCAAGCGCAGGGCCTTCTTCGAGCGCCACACGGGCGGTGGCGCGCAGGTGCTGGCGGCGGCGGTGCTGCTGGTGGCTCTGGCTACGATTTTCCTCGGCCGCTGCGGCCGCGGGGAGGAGGCGTCTCCGTCCTCCTCCCAGCCCTCGCAGATGCCGGTGGCGCCGCCCCAAAGCTTGTCCATCGCGGCGCCGGCGGCAGCGCCCGAATCTGTGCCCGAGCCGGAGCCGGAGCCGGAAGCGGAACCGCCGCGCCTGGCCTTTACCGAGGAGCAGACCGCCCGGCTGGACGCCCTGCTGGCCGCCTGGGCCGAGGAGGAAACGCTGGTGGAGCCGGACACGGGGGATGAGAGCGGAACTAAAGACAAAAGCGCCGGCGAAAGCGGCGAATTGCAGCTGGTGCCGGGCGGCGGGCACAACGTGGCCCTGTGGTTTTTGGATATGGATTCCGGCGCCGGGTATGCCTGCAACGCCCAGGCGCGTTTTTCTTATGCCAGCCTGATGAAAGCCCCCTACGCGCTTTACCTCTACCAATTGGCCGAGGCCGGCGAACTGGATTTGGCCGGGGAAATAACAGTGGCGGCCGTGCACGCCGAGGAATACAAGGACAACACCGGCGTTTTGAAGGACATGGATTTGCCCGAAAGCTTCACGGCGGAAACGCTTATCGGCTATATGCTGCGCAACAGCGACACCATTGCCGCCAAAACCCTGCTGCAATATTGGCCGGCGGCGGGCTTCCGCGCCTGGGCGGCCGGGTTGGGCCTGCAGGACGCGCAGGAGCTGCGGGGCGTGCTCTCCGGCCAGATATGCGCCGCCGACGCGGGGCTTTTGATGCAGGCGCTGGCCGCCTACGTTAAAGACGGGCAATTCGGCGCCACCCTGCGCGAGCATCTCCTGAACACCGGCAACCGGATGATTGCCTCGGACTGGCCGGTGCTGCACAAGTACGGCTGGGACGAAGGGGCCTTCCACGACATGGCCCTCATCGAGTCTCCCCATCCGGCCATTCTGGTTATCCTCACCGACAAATGGGGCGGCAGCTGGGCTGAACGGCAGATGTTCGGCGCCCTTACCGCCGAGCTTGAGGCCTGCATGGCAGAGCTGCGGGGCTAATTCCCTAAACAAAGAAGGGTCTGTATCAAAGCAATGGTCATCGCTTTGATACAGACCCTTCTTTCGTACCTTATACTACTCTCTGACTGAAATGACAAACATCTGAACGGATCTTTTTTCCCCTCGCCGCGTTCTCGTCGGTCGGAATACACCAAGTATTCCTCCCTCCTCCGCCTTGCGAGGAGAAAAAATCCCTCGCCCAACTATTTGCCATTTCAATCAGAGAGTAGTATTATTCCCCCGCCAGCGGCTCATAAAACCGCTTAATTCCCGCCATGCCCTCGGCTATTTCCTGGCGGGAAAAGCTCTCGGCGGCCAGTTCGGCGTCGGTTTTGGCGTTGAGGTTTTCGTAGAAGTCTAGGGCCACGGGCAGGTACTCGTCGCGAGGGTCGGCGGCAATGGTGTCGTACAAAAGATTCTCGGCGGCGTTTACGTCGCCCTCGGCCAGCAGCGCGCGCAGCCGCAGATGCAAAAGGCTGGCCTCGGAAACGCTGCCGTCCTCGCTGAACACGCTGTAGCCGGCGGGGCGGCGGGCAAAAATGACGGAGGCAAAAAAGCGCGCCATGTCCTCTATTTGCCGCATGATGTAGTCGTGGCTCATGCCTTGCTCCTTTCGTCTGGCAGCGCCTTGCATTTTACCAAAAGCCCAGGCGGGCTTCCCCGATGCGAAGCCCCTCGCCGCCCCGCAATAGTTCCCGCAAGCGCGCGGCGGGGGCCTCGGCGGCCTCGGCCGGCAGCGTGGCGGCAAGGCGCACGTTGGCGGCGAACACAGGTTCGTCCAGGCGGGCGCCGGCTTCGTCCAAAATGCGGCGGGCTTGCTCGTACAGCGGGTAGGGCAGGGCCAGTTCCAGCCGGCACAGCCGGCGCACCGTGGCGATGGGCGCGGCCTCCACGGCGGCCCGGGCGGCGGCGCCGTAGGCCCGCACCAGCCCGCCCGTGCCCAGCAGCGTGCCGCCAAAATAGCGCGTGACAACGAGGACGCAGTTATACAGCCCGGCGTGCTGCAAAACCTCCAGCACCGGCAGCCCGGCGGTTTTGGCGGGCTCGCCATCGTCGGAATAGCGGGCGCGCGCGCCCTCCCACAGCCGGTAGGCGTACACGTTGTGGTTTGCGCCGCGTTGCGCGGCGCGCACCTCGTCCAGAAAAGCCAGGGCCGCCGCCTCGCTTGCCGCCGGGGCAAGCTGGGCGATGAACTCGCTTTTTTTCTCCGTCAGCGTGGCCCGGCCCGGCCCGGACGGCGTTTTGTAGGCTTCATCCGCCATACTGGGCATGAACTTCGGCCAGCAGGGTGTCGGAATCGGTGAAGACGGTGGGCGCGTCGGAGGGGTGGGGGAACGGGAACTCGCCCGCCGTGCGGGTGATGATGCGCGTGAAGCTGCCGTCCGGCTCTATCCGCGCGCTGGCGCTGAAAGGCTCTCCCTCGCCGTACATGGGTTCCATCACCAAATCCACCTCGTTGCCGCGCACGGTATAGCTGCCCTCGAAGTAGAGGGCCCACTCGCTTTCCAGCCAGCCGGCGCCGTAGGCGGCGCTGCCGTCTTCACGCAGCGCAAGGCGAAACAGCGGGATGTTGGTTCCGTCCTCCGTCGGCTCCGCAATGTCCCAAATGCCGAGGTAAAGGCTGGGTTCCATGGGCTCGGGCGCAGGCTCGGATGCAGGCGCGGATTCGGGCGGGGGCGCCGCCGGAGACGCCGGCGGCGGCGCGGAAACGGGCGGCGCAACGGGCATTGGCTCGGGGCCTGCGGAGGGCGCGGGCGAAGCCCCCGGAAGGACGGCGCAGGCGGCCAGCAGCAGGCAGGCCGCGGCGGCCAGCGCCAGGTTTTTCTTTTTCATGCTGTGCTCCTTGTTGGCGGTGCGTGAAGGGTATGCGGGCGTTTAATAATGCTTTGATGCCTCACAAAAAGTATAGCACATGGGGGCCCACAAGTAAAAAGCATACGCAAAAAGGCGGCTGTGAGGCGAAAGGCCTCGCAGCCGCCCTTAAACGTACAATGTGCGGTGAGAGCTACTTCGTGTTGTCGGCCAGGTTGAACCGCTTTTTGAAGCGATCCACTCGTCCGCCGGAATCCACCAGTTTCTGGCGGCCGGTGTAGAAGGGGTGGCATTTGTTGCACACCTCAACCCGAATCTCGGGCTGGGTGGAGCGGGTTTCAAAGCTATTGCCGCAGGCGCAGGTGACCGTGGCTTTTTCGTATTTGGGGTGGATGCCTTCTTTCATGATGAATCAACCTTTCTTGTGCGATATTCGCGCCGTTTGCCCCGCTGTGGGCTGCGTTGTGGGAAACGGAGAGCGTGCCGCACAGGCACCAATAAATTATACTATAGAAGCGCCAGCATATCAAGAACAAAATTTGACGGCAAACCTGCATCTGCGTGAAGAGAAAGATGCTTCGCGGGGGCACGGTGAGCCGAGGGTGGCGGGGCGCACCGCGCGGCGGGAGTGGAGTAAACACCCGAGCCCGCTTGCGGGACGCTCAGGATGACAAGATAACACGCCCTAGTGTCCTGACCGAGTTATAAATTGGTTATCCCACCGCCAGGCGGTCTTTCTGCCGCGTTACTCGATTTTGCATTCCACCAAGGAGTG
>QMCE01000028.1_pt1 | contig 88875 bp, 70 predicted proteins | sample 1821851 | NCBI WGS metagenome assembly QMCE01 (sample SAMN09453174, study PRJNA476694) | Termite gut metagenome, whole genome shotgun sequencing project. | isolation source: worker | host: Odontotermes sp. | place: South Africa:Pretoria | collected 2016-01-28
ATCCCACGCAGGCCGGGTGGTTAATTTAGCCGTACAGTTTCTGGTCGGGCAAGGGCAAGGAGTGTGTTGCTTGTTGAAACAGGAGAGCTGGGCCACGTCCTCAGCAGTAGGGCTAGGAAGCGAGACGGTGGCCGCCATCATGACAGGGGCGGGATACGGACGCGCCGAGGGTGTGGACGATGCCGATGTGGTCTTTCTGAACACCTGTTCGATCCGCGACGGAGCAGAGCAACGCATCTGGCACCGGTTGGATGAACTCTCCGCACTGAAACGCCGCCGGCCCGGAATGGTGATCGGACTGTTGGGCTGCATGGCCGAGCGTCTGGCCGACAGGATCGTGGCCGAACGTCCGGCGGTCGACATCGTTGCAGGGCCCGATTCCTACCGTTCTCTGCCGATGCTGGTCGGCGGGGCTTTTTCGGAAGGGATGCGCGGTGTCAACATCGAACTGTCGAAAGAGGAGACCTACGCCGAGATATCGCCAGTGCGTCTGGACGATGCCGGAGTAAGCGCGTTCGTGGCCATCATGCGCGGCTGCAACAACTATTGTTCATATTGCGTTGTGCCCTACACCCGCGGCAGGGAACGGAGCCGCGACCCCGAAACGATCCTTCGTGAGGTTCGCGAATTGTTCGACGCCGGTTACCGCGAAGTGACGCTCCTCGGACAGAACGTAAATTCGTACTCTTTCGAAGATGTCGGTTTTCCCGAATTGCTGAAGCGCGTCGCCGCGATCAGTCCGCTGCTGAGGGTGCGTTTCGCCACCTCGCATCCCAAAGATATTTCGGACGGGTTGCTCGCTGCGATGGCCGCCACGCCCAACATCTGTCGTGCCATCCATCTGCCCGCCCAATCCGGAAGCAGCCGCGTGCTCGACCGCATGAACCGCCGCTACACCCGCGAATGGTATCTGGAACGCATAGCCGCCATCCGCCGCGCCATGCCCGATTGCGCGATCTCGACCGACATCATAGCCGGTTTTTGCGGCGAAACCGCCCAAGACCACGCCGAGACTCTCTCCCTGATGCGCGAGGTGGGTTACGAATTTGCCTTCATGTTCAAATATTCCGAGAGAGAGGGCACGCTCGCGGCGCGTGAAATGGCCGACGATGTACCCGACGACATTAAAACCGCCCGCCTGACAGAGATCATCGCACTCCAGAACGAACTGTCGCTCGCCGGCAACCTGCGCGACGTGGGGCGTGAATTCGAAATACTTGTCGAAGGCACCAGCCGCCGCTCGGACGACAAACTCTTCGGCCGCACATCGCAAAACAAAGTCGTTGTCATTCCGCGTGGCGATCACCGCCCGGGAGATTACGTCCGCGTACGCATCACCGCCTGCTCCTCCGCCACATTGCAGGGTGAGGCGATCATTTGACCTCTATCGGGATCACCGCACTTACCACCCGTCCCGAGGCGGTCAACCCCTCGACCAATACCTGGTATCGGCCCGTCATGTCGGAGGTCGAGAAACTCACCGCAGCACCTCCCTCCCCGTCGGTCGGGGTGTCGGCATTCCAATACAGAGTGTGTCGATAATCGGGTACACGGTTTACCTGCGCCGACCCTTCGCCGTGGTCGGGTGCGTAGAACAACCGCCGCGCCTGGGGCGAGACGTATGGAAGTATCTGCGTGAAGTTGTCGGGTTGAAGTTCGGGATATGTATTCTTGGCGGTGTAGAGCGCCACGATCCCGAAAAACATGTTGTTGCCGAATATATATCTGTCCAAATAGACGTCGATCCGGTCGATCAGCAGCGGGTTGTAGTTGAAGATGATATCGTGGTCGATGATCGGAATACCGTCCAGTAGCACCAGTGAAAAGTTGCGGGCCGAACCGAAATCGCGGTTGATGGGGGAGAGGTACCACTTCCTGTCGATGCGGTAGAATCCCACCAACTGCACGAACTCGGTCATCACCTCGCGCATTGTGGCGAACTTGCGCCACTCACTCATTGTATAACTGTTGTACGGACGCTCGAAAAACGCCGACGTCGGCTTGACGCTTCGCCCCAAAGAGTCGTTCACGTAGGAGTATTGCAACTGCATGGCAAGGCTCTGGGCGAGCAACGCATCACGGTCGAGGAGCTCGATCGGAAACGACGCCATCGGACGACCCAGATCGAACGGCGAAAAGGGATCGTCCAGATCGATACGCCGCGGCTCTCCGCTGCTGCCGCGCATCGTGGTGACTATCTCGTCGTAGCCCGCCACACGGCTGGTGCGAAAAATGACCCGACCGTCTTCGTCGAGCCGGCCGCCGAAAAAGTTGAACTCACTGCCCGGGAACGAGAGCAACGGAAAGATCGTCGACGAGTAGGTGGGCTGTCCGTTCGCCGCCCTGACCAACTTGCCTGTCACGAGAGCACCTTCGTATTCGGCCTCGTATTTGCTCTCCACGGGTGATGTGTTCGCCGGCTTCAGACCATCGCTCCACGTCGCCAGCGATCCTTGGGTGAAACCTCCCAACGGATCGGCCGCAGTGACCGATACTCCCAGAGTGTGAATGTCGTCCGGAATGCCCGAAATGTCGAGACGGACCTCGCTGCGGGTGGAATAAACGCCCCTGTCGGCAGAAACAGTCAGACCACCCGACGGCGAAGTCCCGATCTCTGCCACGGTTTCGATTCCTGCTTCCTGTTCGGGTGCGTTGCCGCGCGGAACCTCTGCCAAAGCGGGATTGACGATTCCGATACGTTTGTCGAAGAAGACCTCCGGACCCTCGTTCCACATCCAGCGGGTGTAACCCACCAGCCGGTAGTAGCCGGTCGAAATGGTCGAGGGAATTACCATGGTGCCCTCGCCGACACCATTGTGCATGTCGACACGGATACGGGTGCGGCTTTCACTTTCGCCCACCAGTTCGACATAGCCCACGCGGCTGAACGACAGAGGCACACCCCCGTCGTCGGTGGTGATGAGCTTCATCCAGACGATCTCGCCGGATAGATAGTTGTCCTTGTCGGTGGCGATATAGATCCGCTCGCGGATGTCGCTACGGGTGTTGAATGGTTGCGCACCGAGCGGGGCGCAGCAACACAAAACGGTGATGATTATAGATAACTTCTTCATGATCGTGACTTAAAAATGGTCATTCGGCCACCACTGGGGGCGCAGTTTCGAACCTCCGTTAACGCGGCAGTCTATGCAGTCGCGGGTAGTGTATTGCCCCGGCCCTGCCTTGGGTACCAATACCGGATAGAAATCGAAATCCGTCAAACCCAAATCAAGAGATTGCGCATCATCCATTGTGTAGCAAGGACGATAGAAGGGGATGTAGTGCGAATTGTCGCGATGCAAATAAATCTCCTTGTCCGTTCGCCGCGCCACATCCACAAAGCCTATCACCTGGGTGTCCGGTGAAGTGGTACACGTGATGTTGCCTGTCATCTCCGATGGGATCGGCGCGAAAATGTCCCCGATCTCGTCGGTGTTCCTCCTCTGGTTGGAGAAGTAGTAATATGCATCCTCGCCGATGGTGTACAGGGTTACTTTGGTGTGATAGAGTTGCGAGAGTCGGTCATCCGTCAGATTGATCTCGTATAGAACGTAGTCGATGAGCCTGTTGTCTGTCAATCGTTCGGTATCCTCTATCAGTATCTGTTTCGACGTGTTGTATTTCCAGCAGTAAAAATAGGGATAGTTACCCTTAAACTCGAAAACTTTGAGATCATTGCTGGGGTCGTCGTCCTCCAACGACACCCTGTAAGCTCCGTATGGGAGCAACGTGGGGAACCCTGTCTCGTTTTCCCTTCGGGCGAAATAGTTGTACGAAGTCATGCGGGCCGCAGTCTCCCACGTCTCCTCATAGTTCCACAGATAATAGCGCGAACCGCCCTGCTCCCCGGTTACGTCGAAACGAACCTCAAGAGGATGCGACTCTCCCTTGTAGTTGAACTCTATCTGCTCGATCACGGGCGCCGTCTGAGGCAGTCGCCAGTCGGACTGATACTCCTCGCCCCCGTATGATATTCGCAGACGGTAACGTACTTCATCCGTAAAGTATATCTCGGTGGCTCTGTATTCACCCGTACCGACGTAACCGTCGATTAATCCCGTCCCGACCGTCTCGACCGCATCGAACAAATCGCCGTTATCGCCTTCGATCCAGACCCGTGCTCCGGTAACCACAGGGTTCTCGTACCATACCATGCCGGTCGTAGTGGTTTCCTGATCGTCGGAATCGGGATAAATATCCATGCTCTTGCCCAGACGTATGACAGTCTCTCCTTCGATGATCATCCCTTCGACCACCATAAGGCTCTCGTGACCTGAGCCTATATCGGGTGTGAACGGGGTGATGCAGCCGCCGAACAGACCAATGGAGGCGAGAGTAAAAAGTGTATTCAATGTATATTTCATGGTCGGATGTGATTTAGAACTTGATGTTATACGATACGAAAGGTATGGGCACTGCGAAGATCGAAAGTTGATAGCCCTGGACCAGGCCGCTCTCCTGCTGGATGTAGACCGAGTGGGGGTTTTTGCGTCCGGTGAGGTTGTACACCCCGAAGGAGAACATACTGTGGGTGGCGTCGGTGAGATGGTGGCTTGCCTCGATATTCAGCGAGGCATCCATGCGGAAGTAGTGGGGTATGCGGTATTTGTTGCGCTCGGAGTAGAAGAGATATTCGCCTCCGGCGTATTTGTACTTGGCCACCGGAAGGGTGATCGGGCGCCCCGTGGCGTAGTCGGCGTTGACCGACATGCTGATCCGGTGAGTGAAGCGGTAATTGGCCACGATCTTCACCTCGTGGGGTTTGTCGAAGTCGGCCGGATACCACCCTCCGCCGTTGACCGGAAGCAAAATACGGGGATCGTCCTGACGAAGTTCCGTGCGCGACCACGTGTAGCTCGCCCAGCCGTTGATTCGTCCTTCCGTGCGGCGAACCATCAGCTCCACGCCGTATGCCCGTCCACGGGTGCCCACAAGGTCTCGCTCCAGATGGTGATTCATCATCAGGCGTGCGCCGGCACGGTAGTCCAGGTAGTCGTTCAAAGTCTTGTAATATCCTTCGAGGGTGATCTCGATGAACTTGTCGCGGAAATCCTTATACAGTCCTATCGCGTATTGGATTCCTTTTTGAGGTTTGATGTTGTTGTCGGATAGTTTCCACGTATCGGTGGGCGACATGACGGTGTTGTTCGATATCTTGTGGATGTACTGGCGCATCGAATTCACCCCCGCCTTCACCGACAGATCGTCCAGAATCGAGTAACGGGCCGAGAAACGGAATTCGGGGCCCATATAGGTATTCAACACGCCCTTTTTGTGGCCGGTTTCGATTATGGTGGTGGACGAGGGAATGTACGCCGGATCGTATTTTATGTAGTCCCGTGGCCCCAGCACGTTGAACATCGACCAGCGAAGTCCGTAGTCGATCTCCAATTTGTCCGAGATCGTCCACTTGTCCGACACGTAGAGCGCCGATTCGAGAGCGTTCTCGGTGCTCAACCGATCGTGGGCTACCAGCGACGTTTCGCCATAAGGCATATAGGTGCCCGGATTCATGTGATAGTACAGAGTATTGAGTCCGAAACCCAGGGAGTGGTAGTCGCCCAATTGCAACGTGAAGTCGACCTTGCCAAAGAACTGGTCAATGCCGAAATCGAGCCTGTAACCCATCGCCTCGTTCTTGGTGTCGCGCACGTTGTGATCGTAGTGATCGTAGCCCACCGAGACGACCGAAAACGAGCGGTTGTTGATAACGTGGCGCCACTTGGCCGAGCCGTTGATGTTGCGGTATCTGTATTTCTGGAACTCGTCGAAATTGAAACGGTCCTGACTGTAATAACCGTCTATGAATAGGTTGTTGCGATCGTCGAAACGATGGCTGAGCGAGGCGTTGGCATCCCAGAACCCTGCATTACCGTTCTTGTAGCCGCTCTTTTCCGGAAGCTGGCGCAAAATCCAATCCGAGTATGTGGCGCGACCGCCCACGATCAGAGCGGTGCGATCCCTCCACAGCGGCCCTTCGAGCGTCACCCGGCTTGTGAGCAGACCGATCGAGGCGGAACCTGCGAACTCCTTTTTGTTACCCTCGCGGCTGTGGATATCGAGCACCGACGAAATGCGCCCCCCGAACCGGGTCGGGATGCTGCTCTTGTAAAGTTCCATGTCGCGGACGACATCGGGATTGAACGCCGAAAAAAGTCCGAAAAGGTGGGTCGGATTGAAGATCGTCCCCTCGTTGTACAATATAAGGTTCTGGTCGGTGGCGCCGCCGCGAACGTTGAAACCGCTCGATATCTCGCCCGCGGCCTTCACGCCCGGAAGCGACGTGACGACTTTGAGTATATCCAGTTCGCCGAATGCCATCGGCATGTTCTTGATGTCGGAAATATGGAGGCGTTCGACCCCGATGACCGATTGACGCACATTGTCGCGGCGGTCGCCCCACACAGTGATCGCAACGAGAGTGTTCACCTTCTCGGCGGTCAGAATGTCGAGTTTGCCCTCGGAATAGAGCTGTACCTGACGCTTGGAATCGGCCTGACCGGCGCCCGATATGTTGATCTCGTAGCGCCCCGGGGTAAGGTTGAAACGGTAGTAACCGTATCCGTCCGTGATGGTATGGGTATTGGTGCCTCCGATCTGAAGATAGATCCCGGGAACCACCTCGCCCGTCGCCGAGTCGTACACATAGCCGCTGAGCGATACTCGACCCGTAGCCACGGCGTCGGGATTGCCCACCTCGTATATCCTCACTCGCGAGTCGGCCCCGCGTTCGTCCTGTGCGTCGAGCACGAACGACGACGACAAAGAGTCGACCGCTGCCTTGTGCTCGGAGTAATAGTAGGAGGGCATGGTGGTTACCAGCGTGCGTCCGTCGAGTATGAAGATGGAGTTGTCGAGCGTCGTCACCCGGAAAGAGGTCCCGGTCAACGCATCGCGAACAATCTGTTCGACCCCGCGCGGAGTACCATCCACCGTAACCCGGATAGAGTCGAGAGCAGCGACCGGCGGAGCGAAAATGCGCCAGGGGGTCTGGCTCTCGATCGCTTCGAAGAGTTGACCGATGGGACGATGGTCGAGACGTACTTCGACCTGTTGGCCGAACAAAGGCCATACTGTCAAAACCAAAAGAGAGGAGAGCAGGGAGAGTGATCGTTTTCTCATAAATCTTTACCGGTCGGTTAGGCGTTCATATTCTTTGACTATCTCGGCCAGAGCATTATCCGTGTCGTGACGCACACTGAGCCTCCTTGTGCGGATGAATCTTTTGAGCTCGCCGCCGTGTTCCGCAAACAGACGAATCACCGGGCCGCGGCGCCGACCGACACTGTGGTAGATGCCATCCTTGGAGATGTAATATCTCACCCTGCGGTCGGCAAATTCGCGACGTAGCGGATTAAATTGAAAAGTCTCCTTTTTCAATATCTCGTGGCGTCCGTCGTTCAACAGCAGGTAGTAGCCCTCGGGAAGGTCGCCCTCGTAGGTACGTTCCGATATGTGGATAATGCGGTATCCCCTCAGATCGGCCCATCCGAAACGCTCCGCGGAGAGTACCGATCCCCAAAACGAATTCCCCGGAGCGGCGACCACCAACTCGTCGCGGTAGAGATCCAGGCGCATCCTCACCCCGACGTACAACACTCCGTCGTAGAAAAGATCGCCCATCGCGTAGGATTCGAGCGGAGAGACGGGACTCGGGAATGCCTCACCTCCGAACTTGTCGTGTTCGATATTATTGCGGTCGCGCAAATAGAGACTCTCGATGTTGCCGGCGAGTTGACCCTGTATCCTGCCCGCGAAAAGCGCCGCGTTGTCTCCCGCGTTGTCTACATAATTTTCGGAATAGTCTGTGATTGCTTGTGTCTGAGCCTGCGCATGTACGGCAAAACTGATCGTTACCAAATGAATAAATGTCCGGAGTTTCATCATGGTTGGTAGTTAACGGATGGGTTAATTGGTTGCAAAGGTATACGATTTTTTCATGAAATCATACGATTCATGTACGGTACTTTATATTATCAAAATCCCTAAAACAGGAAATCTTGCGTCGTTATCGTATAAAAAAGTTATCTTTGTACTCTGAAATAATCTCGTAACACTATATAACGATGGCTTTACAATGCGGCATAGTGGGACTTCCGAACGTCGGCAAATCCACTCTGTTCAACTCACTGTCCAATGCCCGGGCGCAGGCGGCAAACTTTCCTTTCTGTACGATCGAACCCAATGTGGGTGTGATCACCGTTCCCGACGAGCGGTTGGAACGGCTCGTGGAGATCGACCGGCCGCGGCGCGTGGTGCCGACCACCATCGAGATCGTCGACATAGCGGGTCTTGTGAAAGGCGCGTCGAAAGGCGAGGGGCTGGGAAATAAATTTCTGGGAAACATTCGTAACACAGACGCGATAATTCATGTGTTGAGGTGCTTCGACAGCGGCGATATAGTGCACGTCGACGGGGCGGTCGATCCGGTGCGCGACAAGGAGATAATCGACATGGAACTTCAGCTCAAGGATCTGGAGACGGTCGAGAGCCGCGTCGGAAAGGTGAAGAAACAGGCTGAAACGGGGGGCGACAAGGCGGCCCGGCGTGCGTACGATATTCTTGTGAAGTATCAGGAGGCTCTGTCGGCGGGACGGTCGGCTCGGACGGTGGAGCTTGATAAAGAAGACCGGAAGTTCCTGAGCGACCTGAATCTGTTGACCGACAAGCCCGTGCTTTACGTATGCAATGTGGACGAGGCTTCGGCGGCGACGGGGAATGCCTATGTCGAGGCGGTGCGTGCGGCGGTGGCGGACGAAGGGGCGGAGATTCTGGTCGTCGCGGCAGCCATCGAGGCCGACATTGCAGAACTCGATGACTACGATGAGCGGCAGATGTTCCTTGCCGAGATCGGGTTGGAGGAGTCGGGCGTGGCGCGGCTGATAAAGTCGGCGTACAAACTGCTCGACCTGCAAACTTATTTTACCACCGGAGCCGACGAGAGCCGCGCATGGACTTTCACCCGCGGGATGAAAGCGCCGCAGACAGCAGGCATAATCCACACCGACTTCGAGCGAGGGTTCATTCGCGCCGAGGTGATAAAATATGCCGACTATGTTGCGCTCGGGTCGGAAAAGGCTTGCCGCGAGGCGGGAAAGATCGCCATCGAAGGCAAGGAATACGTTGTGCAGGACGGTGACATCATGCACTTTCTGTTCAACGTTTGAATTTATTCCAAAAATATGTAATGACAAACGGTCGCCGATGTTGTATATTTGTGCGGAGTGAAGGCCGGATCGTGGTGGAGAAGGGCCGGATCGGTTTTCAGGAATTGGTTTTGAGGTAAAGTTGGAAACATGACAAAAACAAAAGAAATAAGGGTGCGTTTTGCACCGTCGCCCACAGGGCCTCTTCACATGGGGGGCGTGCGGACGGCGTTATACAACTATCTGTTTGCGCGGCGGCACGGCGGCAAGTTCATCATTCGCATAGAGGATACCGACTCGGCCAGGTTCGTGCCCGGAGCGGAGCAGTATATTCTGGATTCGCTACGCTGGTGCGGCATCGAAATCGACGAGGGCGTCGGCGCGGGCGACGGCGCGACGGTTGCTTCACAGGGACCGCATGCACCCTATCGCCAGAGCGAGCGGCGGGACATATATATAGAGTATGCCCGGCAGTTGGTCGAGGCGGGGTGGGCCTACTACGCTTTCGACAGCGCCGAGTCGCTGGATGTGCTGCGTGCGGAGGCCGAGGCTTCCGGCGGCAAGTTCTCCTATGACCACACGGTGCGCGAGGGGCTCGAAACATCGTTGAGGTTGAGCGCCGAAGAGGTTGCGTTGAGGATTGCGCGCGGCGACCAATATGTGATCCGTTTCCGCATCCCCGCGGGCGAGATGGTCGTGATGAACGATCTGATCCGCGGCGAGGTGACCATCGCGACAGACACGTTGGACGACAAGGTGCTGTGGAAATCGTCGGACGGCCTTCCGACCTACCATCTTGCAAACATCGTCGACGACCACCTGATGGAGATATCTCACGTGATCCGCGGCGAGGAGTGGCTGCCGTCGCTGCCGTTGCACTATCTGCTCTACCGTGCGTTCGGATGGACTGACTCGCAACCGCTTTTCGCACACCTGCCACTGTTGCTGAAGCCGACGGGACAGGGGAAACTTTCGAAACGCGACGGCGACAAACTCGGCTTTCCCGTCTTCCCGATGCGTTGGATCTCGCCCGAAGGGGAGATTTCCGCAGGCTACCGCGAGGACGGATACTTCCCCGAGGCGTTTGTCAACATGCTCGCACTGCTGGGATGGAATCCCGGAACGGAGCAGGAGATTTTCTCGATGGAGGAGCTCGTGGCGCAATTCTCACTCGATCGGGTGTCGAAATCGGGGGCGCGTTTCCAACCCGAAAAGGCGCGCTGGTTCAACCACGAGTACATGTTGCGCAAGTCGAACGCCGAGCTGACGAACGAATTCATTCCTTTACTCGCCGAAAAAGGCATTGCATGGGAACGTCCGAAGATTGAGCGTATTGTGGGACTTGTGAAAGAGCGTGCGACTTTTGTGGGCGATTTATGGGAGCTTTCGTCGTACTTTTTTGTGGCTCCGACCCGTTATGACGAGAAGGCGGCGGCAAAGTTCTGGAAGGGTGAAAATCCGGCCCGTATCGCAATTTTGCGCGAAGTGCTGGCGGCGGAACACGACTTTTCGGCGGCGCACCTTGAGGCTGTGATCCACGGATGGATCGAGGCGGGCGAACACCCGATGGGACAGGTCATGAACTCGTTGCGCCTGGCGATAGTGGGCGAATCGAAAGGCCCGGGGATTGCCGAGATATGCGAAATAATAGGTAAACCCGAAACACTTTTCAGAATAGACCAGGCGCTTAAAACTTTGGGGTCATGAAGACAGCTATCATAGGATACGGAAAAATGGGGCGGGCCATCGAACAGGTGCTGCTTGAGCGGGGGCATGAAGTGACGCTGATCGTCGATGTGGGTCGGAACGCCGACGGCGAATTAAGCTATGCGAAAATAGAGGAGATCGAAGACAGCGGAGTGGACGTTGCCATAGAATTCACCACCCCCGAGACCGCGGCAGGTAATGTCAGACGGTGTCTCGAAGCCACCATTCCGGTTGTTTGCGGAACTACTGCATGGATGGGGTATTTGCCTGAGATAAAGGAGCTTTGTCTCGAATGTGGGGGCGCGTTCTTCTACGCTTCGAACTACTCGATAGGGGTCAATGTCGCGTTCGAGCTTAACCGCCGTCTGGCCGAGATGATGAACCGCTTTCCCGAGTACGACGTGACGGTGGAGGAGGTGCACCACATACAGAAAAAAGATGCTCCGAGCGGAACGGCGATAGTGCTGGCCGACGATATCGTGGCTGCCCTCGACCGCAAGGAGCGTTGGGTTTTGGGGTGTCCGGCGGCAGGCGGGTCGAACCCCGCGGAGTTGGAGGTGGTCTCTGTAAGGCGCAGCGTCGCCCCGGGAACCCACACCGTTACCTACGAGTCGCCGGTCGACGCGATAACTTTGACACATAATATAAAAAGCAGGGCAGGGCTTGCCGCCGGAGCCGTATCCGCCGCCGAGTTTCTCGTGAGCCAGGTCGCCGCCGGACGGAAAGGTGTATTTTCGATGAAAGACCTGCTCGGCTTTTAGCGCACGACAGGGGCATGAAAAATTGGAGACATGAAACAATTATCGGGTAACAAATGGGTTAAATTCGCGATCTGGACGCTGCTCTATGTGCTGGTGTTCGTGGTGTGGATGCGCAATGTGTGGATGCTGTTCGGCGTGGTCGTTATTTTCGACCTCTGCGTCACGAAATATACAGATCGCTTCGTGCTGGCAGCCCACCGGCGCGTGCGCGCGAAAAATCCCCTCTACAAATTGGTGGCCGAGTGGGTGGAGGCGATCGTCTTCGCCGTGGTCGTGGCGTCGATCATCCACATCTTCGTGTTCCAGATGTTCGTCATTCCCACGCCGTCGATGGAAAAAAGCCTGCTTGTGGGCGACTACCTGTACGTAAGTAAATTGACATACGGCCCCAAGATGCCGAACACGCCGCTGTCGCTGCCGCTGGTGCACAACACGATGCCGTTTTCCAAAACCGGCGCCAAGTCGTACTCCGAGGCGATCCGGCGGCCCTATAAACGGCTCGCGGGATTGAAGCGCATCGAGCGCGACGATGTGGTGGTGTTCAACTTTCCGGCGGGAGATACCGTGTTGATCGAAGATCCGGCCGTCGTATATCATGACGTGGTGAAATATTACGGTCGCCAGGAGCTCGGGAAACGATACACCATAGTTTCGCGCCCCGTGGACAAACGCGAAAACTACGTCAAGCGCTGCGTCGGACTGCCCGGCGACTCCATTCGTATCGTCGCCTCGCAGCTCTATGTGAACGGTGTGGCACAAAAGGATATACCGGGCATGCAGTTGAGATACAACATCACCACCTCCGCACCGTTTTCCTACGCAACACTCGACGGAATGGGTATCTCCCGCAGCGACATCACATACAGCCAGCCGACGGGGGAGTACATGGATATGCCACTCACCGCCGCCAATCTCGAAAAGGTGCGCGCTATGGCCAATGTGCTCGATGTGGAGCCTGTCGAGTACGGCGGCAACCTTTTCCCCCACACTGCCGATGCATCGGAATGGACGGAGAATGATTTCGGGCCCCTGTGGATCCCTTCGCGTGGAGCAACGGTCGCCCTTACGCTTGAGAATCTGCCTGTGTACGAGCGAATTATCGACGTCTATGAGGCGAACGATCTCGAAGTACGCGACGGAGTGATATATGTAAACGGCGCGCCGGCGACGAGCTACACTTTCGGAATGGACTATTACTGGATGATGGGTGACAACCGCCAGAACTCGCTCGACTCGCGCTATTGGGGCTTCGTTCCCGAGGATCACATAGTCGGCAAGGCGTCGTTCGTGTGGCTTTCGCTCGATGCCGAAAAAGGATGGTTCGATGGCAAGATCCGTTGGAGTAAGATGTTCCGCAAAATAAAATAGCGGCAACGGCCACGGCGGATCGGGCTGCGCAAAAAAGAGACAAGGCCGAAAATGCAGGACGACGAATATAAGACCATTGCGGCTCCGGTCGAGGCGGCACTCCGGGAGCGCAGCAGCAAGTTTTTGGCCTATGCATGGCCTGTGGAGAGCGAACGGGAGGCGAAAGTGCATCTCGATGTGCTGCGTAAAAAACACTACGACGCCACACATCATTGCTATGCATGGCGCCTGGGGCCGCGGGGAGAGACGTGGAGGGCGAACGACGACGGTGAACCTTCGGGGAGTGCCGGCAAACCGATACTGGGACAGATGCTTTCGGCCGAAGTTACCGACTCTCTCGTGGTGGTGGTCAGATATTTCGGAGGAACGAAACTGGGTGTGCCGGGCCTGATCGCAGCCTATAAAGACGCGGCGGCGGAGGTACTTGCGGCGGCGGAGGTGGTTTTGCGAACGGTGGATGTCTCACTGGAGGCCGAGTTTCCTTACGGGGTGTTGAACGACGTTATGCGGGTGGTGAAGGAGATGGAACCGCGGGTAGGCACGCAAAACTTCGATAACGTATGCCGCATGGGCCTGTCGATCCGCCGAAGCAGGGCGGGGGAACTTATCGGACGGCTCGAAAAAGTGGAAGGAGCGCGCATCTCGGTGATGCCCACGGACAGAGAACTGTAAAACGACATATCACATGGAAAAACGAAGCCTGATCTCGATCACCGATCTCTCGAAGGAGGAGATCCTGCGCATTATGGAGCTTGCCGCCGAGTTCGAGCGCGACCTTTCCGACGGAGGCGCCGGCAGCCGCGGTCTGTTGCAGGGACGGGTCATCGCGACGCTGTTCTTCGAGCCCTCGACACGCACGCGACTGAGTTTCGAGAGTGCCATCAATCGTCTTGGGGCCAGGGTTATAGGTTTCTCGGACGTTGCGAACACCAGTGTCTCGAAGGGCGAAACGCTGCATGACACGATCTCCGTGATCTCGAACTATTGCGACATGATCGTGATGCGACACACGCTGGAAGGGGCGGCACGGTATGCCAGCGAAATTGCCAAAGTGCCGGTCGTGAATGCGGGCGACGGCGCAAACCAACATCCGTCGCAGACGCTGTTGGATCTTTATTCGATTAAGAAAACCCAAGGGAGGCTCGACGGACTGAAAGTGATGATGGTGGGCGACCTGAAGTATGGACGTACGGTGCATTCGCTGTTGGAGGCGCTGTCTCATTTCGATACCGAGTTCGTTTTCGTCTCGCCGCCGGAACTGCGGATGCCCGCCGAATATCGCACGCTGCTCGACCGTCGCGGACTGAAATACAACGAACTCTCAGAGCTGGAAGGAGGTCTGCTCGATGTCGACATACTCTATATGACACGCATCCAAAAGGAGCGCTTCAATGACCCGATGGAGTACGAACGGGTGAAAAACACATACGTTCTGCGCGCGGCAATGCTCGACGGTGCGCGCGAGACGATGAAGATTCTGCACCCCCTGCCGCGTGTCGGCGAGATCGCGACCGACGTCGACAACAGCCCGCATGCGTACTACTTCAGTCAGGTCGAGAACGGCGTCTACGCGCGAATGGCAATAATCTGTTACCTGTTGGGCATCAAAAAATAGTATTTGACATCAAAAATCGGGAGGATCACGGCTATGGCAACACAGGATAAAATAATAGAAGTCAGGATGATAGAGAACGGCACGGTGATAGATCACATTCCGCCTGCCGCACTTTTCAAGATCATTACCATCATGGGGCTCGATCGCGACACCGAACACCGCATGACAATCGGTACTAATCTTGAGAGTAAGCGGTTGGGAACCAAAGCGATAATCAAGATCGCCGACCGGTATTGCGCGCAGCACGAGATCGACCGGATCGCCCTTTTTGCTCCCGACGCACGGGTCAATACGATTCGTAATTTCGAAGTGGTCGAAAAACGGCGGGTCGAAGTGCCGGCGCGGATCGAGGGCTTTGTCAAGTGCGCCAATCCGATGTGTGTTACCAACCACCAGCCCGTCGAAACAGCGTTCGACGTAGTTGTGAATGAGGCTGTTGAAGGCTCCGGAGACAGGGGGGCGAACTCGGGCGGTGAAATTTCACTGAAGTGCCGTTATTGTGAAAAACTTACGAAAAACTTTGGCGCAAAATTCAATACATATTAAGGGCGCGCGGGTGCATAACCTGCGCAATGTAGAGGTTGATATTCCTCACAATCAGTTGGTTGTGATTACGGGGCTATCTGGTTCGGGCAAATCCACGCTTGCGTTCGACACTATTTTCGCCGAAGGGCAACGTCGCTATGTTGAAAGTTTGTCGGCTTATGCGCGACAGTTTTTGGGGCGTATAGACAAGCCTGACGTCGATTTTATTACCGGAATTGCGCCGGCGATAGCCATCGAACAGAAGGTCAATACACGAAATCCGCGCTCTACTGTCGGAACGTCCACTGAAATTTACGATTATCTGAAACTTTTGTTTGCGCGAATCGGGCATACTTTTTCTCCCGTTTCAGGGCGTGAAGTGCGTAGTTTCGGGGTCGACGATGTAGTCTCATATATTTCTGAATTGCCGGATGGAGAGAAGGTTGTCGTTGCCGCTCCATTGATTTTAGAGGCCGGGCAAGGGTTGATCGAACGGTTGGTGGGATTGTTGGGTGAAGGATTTCAACGTGTGTGGTATCGTGGTGAAATTCAGCTGATAGAAGATGTATTGCCCTCGCTCGATGGTGACGAGGCTACTTCGGAAATGGACATTGTGATCGACCGGTTTAAGGTGCCGGCACGGGAGACTGAAAAGACGACAGGGGCGACTGAAGTGCAGGTCAGGTCGACTGAAATGCAGGCAAAGGCAACTGAAACCCTGGTTGATGATTCAGAAAATAATCTAATCGTCGATTCAGCCGCTGACTTTGAGAACGGCTCTGTGGCAACGTCAGATGTCCCCAAGAGTTTTACTGAAAATTTTGAAGCACAAGATGAGTTTTTAACACGAGCGAGCGATTCGGTCGCGCGCGCATTTGCCTATGGCTCAGGTGTTTGTAAAATCATTTCCGGCACCGGAAGATCCTCTGTCAGAGAGTTTTCCTCGCGTTTCGAGATGGACGGCATCACCTTCGAACATCCCACCGAGCACCTTTTCAGCTTCAATAACCCGCTGGGCGCCTGTCCCGTGTGTGAAGGTTATGGCAAGGTGACGGGCATCGACGAGGATCTGGTTGTGCCCGACAAGACGAAAAGTGTTTATGATGAGGCAATTGTGGCGTGGCGTGGCGAAACAATGGGGTGGTGGCGGAAACAGCTTGTCGACAATGCCTGGCGATTCGATTTCCCGATTCATACGCCGTTTTGTGAGCTAACGAGTGAGCAGAGACGCTTGTTGTGGACGGGTAACGAATATTTCGAAGGGCTCGATCGGTTTTTCGAACATCTTGAAAATGAGCGATATAAGATTCAATACCGCGTGATGCTTTCGCGCTATACCGGTAAAACGCTCTGTCCCGAATGCGGCGGAGGCAGGCTGAGGCGCGAGGCATTCTGGGTCAAGGTAGGTGGACGTTCGATCGTTGAACTTGTAAAGATGACTGTCGACGAATTGCGAGGTTTTTTTTCTAAACTCACGACGGACATCACTGATAATTCAGTTGAATCAGGCGCTCCTGACGGGGCGGATTTCTCAGGTGTTACTGATATTTCAGTTGGTCTTGATGCTCATGATCGAGAGACGGGCGGCAGGATACTTACCGAGATTACAAATCGCCTGCAATATCTTGCAAATGTGGGACTTGGCTACCTGACTCTCGACCGACTGTCGTCGACCTTGTCCGGCGGTGAGAGCCAACGCATCAACCTTTCTTCGTCGCTCGGAAGCAATCTTGTCGGTTCGCTCTACATTTTGGACGAACCGAGTATTGGGCTGCATCCTCGTGATACAGAGAAACTTATCGGAGTGCTGAAGCAGTTGCGAGACCTGGGTAATACCGTTATTGTGGTCGAACACGATGAGGAGACTATGCGTGCTGCCGATCAGATCATAGATATCGGCCCGCGAGCAGGTTATAATGGTGGTGAAATTGTATATAGTGGTGATTTTAAGGGACTTTTAAGTTCAGAAAATAGTCTGACTGCCGATTATTTGACGGGTCGTCGTCGCATTGAACCTTCAGAAAATCCACGAGCATGGCGTAATTTCATCGAACTGAAAGGGGTGCGGGAAAACAATCTTAAAGGAGTTGATATACGTTTTCCGCTCGGTGTAATGACTTGTGTTACAGGTGTTAGTGGCAGCGGTAAGTCCTCGCTTGTGCGAGGCGTGCTGTACCCTGCACTCAAACGCAGGCTCGATGAATCCGGACTGAAACCGGGCAGTTTTGTCTCACTTGATGGCGACGTGAAGCTCCTTTCCGGGGTTGAGATGATCGACCAAAATCCGATTGGACGCTCATCTCGCTCAAACCCTGTGACTTACATAAAGGCATACGACGAGATCAGAAAACTTTTTGCAGATCAACCCTACGCGAAACATAATGCCATGCCGGCCTCGTTTTTTTCATTTAACACGGCCGGTGGACGATGCGAAGAGTGTCAGGGTGAGGGAGTTATCCACGTCGAAATGCAATTTATGGCCGATGTTGAATTGACATGCGAGGCGTGTGGCGGACGACGATTCAAAGACGAGATATTGGAGGTGAAGTATCGCGATCGCAATATTTTCGATGTGTTGGAAATGACTGTGGATGAGGCAATTGGCTTCTTCGGCGAGGACTCCTCGTCCACTGTGCGACGCATTGTCGAACGACTCGGAGCGCTCCAGAGTGTAGGCCTCGGTTATGTCAAGCTCGGGCAGTCTTCATCGACCCTCTCAGGCGGTGAAAGTCAGCGTGTTAAGCTTGCGTCATTTTTACTGAAGGACAGTTCGGAGGGACGCACCATGTTTATTTTTGACGAGCCCACGACAGGGCTTCATTTTCACGACATAAACAAGCTCCTCACATCACTTAATGCGTTGATTGTCAGAGGGCATACGGTGGTTGTCATCGAGCATAATCCCGATGTGATCCGTTGTGCCGACCACATCATTGATCTCGGGCCGGAGGGCGGTGTCGAAGGGGGCAGGGTAGTGTTTGAGGGCACACCGGCCGAACTCGAAAAATGTTCAGAAAGTTATACGGGGCGTTTTTTAGCAAAAAAAGAAAAACATAATGGAATTTCTGACGTTTTCTTTACCTAATGGCATTCGTTGTATTCACAAACGGGTTCCGACAACGGTAACTCATTGTGCCTTAACGATAAACGCAGGTAGTAGAGATGAGCTTTCAGATGAACACGGCATGGCGCATTTTGTCGAACACGGTTTATTCAAGGGTACGGCGCGTCGTCGAGCATTTCATATCAGCAGTCGTCTTGAAAATCTTGGCGGCGAACTTAACGCATTCACTACCAGGGAAGATACGACCATTAACGCCACCACTTTAAAGGCTGATTTTCCAAAAGCGGCCGAACTGATCGCCGACATGGTTTTCTGCTCGACATTCCCCGCACACGAGATCGAACGTGAGAAGCAAGTGGTTGTGGATGAGATTAATAGCTATCGTGATGTCCCTCAGGAGATGCTTTACGACAGCTTCGATGCGCAGATGTTTGCCGGATCGTCGCTCGGGCGTAGCATTGCTGGCACGACGCGATCGGTATCCAAGTTTAATTCAGAAAAGCTACGTTCATTCGTTTCGCGCACTTACACGCCCGACCAGATGATTTTCTCGGCGGTAGGTAATATTTCAGAAAAGGCCTTCATGGCCGTCTGTGAGCGCTATTTTGGGCCGATTCCAGCAACCAGGCGAGAGTTCAATAGGATTGCTCCGCCGACCTACGCCCCATTTGAAAAAATTGTGACCAAAGGAGGTAACCATCAGTCTCATTGCATTTTAGGTAATCGTACGTACTCTCTTCTCGACGACCGTCGTCTGCCACTGTCGCTGCTTGTCAATATTCTTGGAGGACCGGCAGCCAATTCTCGTTTGAATACTGTTTTGAGAGAGCGTAACGGCCTGACATACAATATAGAATCCGGGTACATGCCATACTCAGATACAGGTTCTGTGAATATTTACTTTAGCTGCGAACGAGAAAAAATAGATCGTTGTCGTCAGTTAATAGACGTTGAACTTCAGCGAGTTATGTCGTCTCCATTGACCCCTCGGCAGCTATCTATGGCAAAAAAACAATTTTTGGGCCAGTTTTTGATCTCGATGGATTCGAACGAAGGATATATGCTGGGGGCGGCCAAAAGTTTTCTGATTTATGGCGAAATAGACTCGCCCCAGACCGTCAAACGAAAGGTGAACGAGATTACCGCCGACCAGATAATGGAGGTTGCGCGTGATGCGTTCGGCACTCTTTCTACTGTGATTTACAGATGATTAACAATAATAATCGTCGACAAAAAACGAACCAAAGTGAATAGGCAGGATCAATACATCGAGGAATATTCGTCGACTGGCACTGAAGCCGATACGGCGCTTTTGGCCGAGCTCGAACGGGAAACGGGTTTGCGAGTCGTTCACTCTCAGATGGTGTCGGGTAGCGCTCAGGGGGCATTTTTAACGCTCATGACCAAAATATTACGCCCGAAACTCGTTCTTGAGATCGGCACTTTCACCGGATATTCAGCGTTGTCGATCGCAGCCGGACTTGACCAAGATGCTGAAATTCACACAATTGAAATTAACGATGAACTCGAAGACATCTGCCGGTCATTCTTCGAGCGCAGTCCGCACGGCCACAAAATCCACCTTCACACTGGCTCGGCGCTGGAGGTCGTACCCGAACTCGCAAACCGACTTGGATGCCCTTTCGACATGGTCTTCATCGACGGTGACAAACGGGAGTATTTGTCTTATTATCAAATGCTTATGGGTGGTAATTGCAGTGCCGTTCAGAAAAATCGTACCTGCGCAGATTCCAATACCGTGGTCAGTCACCCATCCTCCGCCGGAAATGAAGTGTTGCCGATGGTTCGGCCGGGGACTATTATTCTGGCAGACAATGTGTTATGGTATGGAAAGGTAGTCGATCAGGAATCGTGGCAAGAGTCTGATATCTCCTTTTCCGCCACCTCTTCGCGCCAATTTTCTGAGGCCAAAACTGGCGGCAACAATTCAGAAAAACCACCAGCACATCGAGGCTCAAAATCCTCAGAATCAATCGACAAACACACGGCAGGCATAATGGAGTTCAACCGTATCGTGTCGGCCGACCCGCGTGTCGAGAACGTGATCCTGCCCCTGCGCGACGGCATCAACCTCATCCGCGTGAAGTAATTTTGGAAAAACAGAGAATATTCATTATTTTTGCTATCCACCGAGCCGTGTCCCGATCAACACCGACTCAACAAATTCAGAAAACCATACCGCCCGAAACACCTGTCAAATATGACGAAAACGATATTCAGATGCGCGTAAATAATTAAGAACACATTATAAAAAACTCGATATATGAAACGATTTTTCCTCACAATCGCTTTTCCGATGGCGATATGGTTTGCCTGCCCGGCCCAACAGTTACAGATAAAACCGGAACATAACCAACAGGACATCAGTATCTTGGACACTACGCTGCCAGTCCGTGGCCTCGCAATAGCCGCACCGTCGCCGAGAGGTATGGATCTGTTTGTGAAATTTATCGAGGAGGAGTTGGCGCCCGCGCACTTCAACCTGCTGATCCTGCGTGTCGACTGGAATTACGATTACAAAAGCCATCCCGAGTTGCGTGACCCCAATCCGCTCACTCATGCCGACGTAAAACGACTCGTCGGAGTTTGTCGCGAGTACGGCATTCGCATTGTGCCGCAAATCAACTTGTTAGGTCATCAGTCGTGGGCCAAAACCACTCACAATCTGCTGCGAGAATACCCGGAATTTGACGAAACGCCGCACGTCGACACTCAAAATTACACCGGCTGGCCCAATCCCGACGGCCTCTACTGCAAGAGCTACTGTCCGTTGCATCCCGACATGCCGAGGGTCGTCAACGCGCTCATCGACGAGATCACTGAAGTTTTTGAAGCCGACATGTTTCACGCCGGCATGGACGAGGTGTTCTACATTGCCGACGACAACTGTCCGCGCTGTGCAGGGAAAGATCCTGCCGAACTCTTTGCCGGCGAGGTGAGTCGGATACGAAACCATCTGGCACTCAGTGGCAAAAGGCTCATGATCTGGGGCGACAGACTGCTCGACGGAACACTGACCGGCCTTGGCATGTGGGAGGCGAGCATGAACAACACCGCGCGTGCCATCGACATGATACCGAAAGATGTTTTCATCTGCGACTGGCACTACGACAGGGCCGATCTGACGGCTATATACTTTGCGCTCAAGGGTTTCGACGTTGCGACATGCCCATGGCGAAATCCGGAACTCGCCGTCGTTCAGATGAATGACATGATGAAATTTCGTCGGCAGACCACTTCCGGGACGGCCGCCCACCTCCAAGGCATCATCGAGACGGTATGGTCGGGCGCCGAACAGTTCCTGAGGGAATATTACGCCATCGAAACTGAAAATAAAGAAAATCCGACAACCCCAACCGATTCAGAAAACACCGCCTCAGCCACTATCAAACGCCTGATGGAGGAGTATAAGAAAATGTAGCTCTCAATGATGACGGCGGCCCTCCCGAAGGAGAGTCGCCGGAGTCGCCGTCAACATCCCCAACCCGGCCACCGAGAGCAGGGTCACCGAGAGCAGGGCCACCGAAAGCAGGGCTACCGAGAGCGGGGCGGGGGAGAGACAGGGCCAAAATGGCGGCGGTGAAGCAGTCGGAACCACGTCACCATTACAGCAGTTTACAGCTTCATCTCATGCTTGATAGCCTCGATCTTGGCATCGAGAGCCGCCTCGACACTGTCGAATTCCTCCACAGAGGGCAGGGGAGCGCACACCCCGAAATAGAACTTGATCTTGGGTTCTGTACCCGAGGGCCTCACCGAGACTTTGGTTCCGTCGGCAGTAAAGAATTGCAGCACATCGGAGCGATCCTGCACCAGAGGAGTGCGCACACCCGAAGCCACGTCGACCTCCTCCAAAGACAAAAAGTCGCGTACCTTAACCACCGGTGAGCCCAGAATGGCAACGGGAGGCGCCGACCGATACCCTGCCATCATAGCCGCGATCTCCGCAACCCCCTCTATCCCGCGGCGCGTGACCGAAACGAGTCCTTCTTTATAGAATCCGTACTCGACATACATCGACTGCAACCACTCCCACAGCGACATACCGCGAGATTTTGCCCACGCGGCAGCTTCTGCGGCGAGCGAACAGGCACTCACCCCGTCCTTGTCGCGCACAAAATCGCCGGCCATGAACCCGAAACTCTCCTCGCCGCCGCCGATGTACTGTTCGCGCCCTTCGAGTTCGCGCACCACCTTGGCAATATACTTGAACCCCGTGAGGCAGTCATAACAGTGCACCCCGAACCGCCGTGCCACCGCCTGTATCATCTCCGAAGTGACGATCGTCTTGACCACAAACTCGCGCCCCGTGATCTTCCCTCTCTCGGCCCAACCGGTCAGCAGATACGAAGCCAGCAACGCGCAAGTCTGGTTGCCGTTCAACAGCACAAACTCATCGCGCCCGTTCCGTACGGCAATCGCCAGCCTGTCGGCATCGGGGTCTGTTGCAAGAACCAACTCCGCTCCCACCGACTCTGCCAGATCTATCGCCATCTTCATGGTAGCCCGCTCCTCCGGATTGGGATATTCCACGGTCGGAAAATCGCCGTCGAGAATACTCTGCTCCGGCACCATCGTAACATTGGTGAACCCGAACCGCCGCAGCGACTCGGGCACCAGGCGAACCCCCGCACCATGCAGCGGCGTGTAAACGATCTTCATGTCATGGAACCGCTTCACGGCCTCGGGCGCGAGCGACAACGAGCGTACCCTATTAAGGTATATCTCGTCGAACCCGCGATCGAGCACCGTGATCCGGTCGCCGGCATCGCCCGTTCGTATCTGCGAGATATCCGTGATGCGCTCCACCTCGGCGATGATATTGACATCGTGCGGTTCGGTGACCTGCGCCCCGTCGCTCCAGTAGGCTTTGTACCCGTTGTACTCGCGCGGATTGTGCGACGCGGTCACCATCACCCCGCTGTGGCAGCCCAGTTCGCGAATGGCAAAACTCAACTCGGGCGTCGGCCTGAGCGCATCGAAAAGCCACACCCTGAACCCGTTGGAGGCAAAAATATCGGCAACCCTCTCGGCAAACAGCCGCGAATTATTACGCGAGTCATGGCTGACGGCAACACGAATCTCCTGGCCCTCGAAACATTTCACAAGGTAGTTGGCCAACCCCTGTGTCGCCATCCCGACGGTATATATATTCATCCTGTTCGTGCCCACCCCCATGATTCCGCGTAGCCCGCCGGTTCCGAATTCGAGATCACGGTAGAAGCTTTCGCGCAGTTCGTCGGGCGAGCTTTCCATCATCTCGCGCACCTGTTTTCGAGTTTGTTCATCGAAGTCGGGGCCGAGCCATTTTTGTGCTCTCTCCCGGGCAAGGGTATCCAGATCGTTCGTCATGTTTATCATAAGTTAAAGTTATAGCCGTAGCCGTCGATTAATGTATTTATTTATATGCAAAGATACGAAAAAAGTATGAATTCTCACTATCAAACTGTTAAAACCCGCCCCCTCGAAAACCTCTGAAACTCTATATAAATTAAAAAATGATTTGCAATAAGGGGCGCTATTTTTTTTTCATAATTTTGTCCTCACCTTTGTTCGCGTCTTAGTTACGCCAAATCACGCAATGCCCCTTAATTTGCAGAAATACAGCGCCATATGGCAGGATTGCCTCGCCAGCATACGAGAGCATACCTCCGAGGATGAGTTCTCACGATGGTTCAAACCGATCGTGCTTTTGGACTTCGACGGGACCACTTTGAGGCTCCGCGTGCCCAACGAAAGCTACGTATCACACATCGAGAGAAACTACATTCCGCTGCTCCGTCCGCTCATCCAAAAATGCTTCGGTGCCGACACCCGTTTACGCTACGCCGTGCCCAAAGCCGAGGGGTCTTCCGTGCCTGTGCCGGCCGACGCCGACATCACCGCCATCACCACATTCACCGAGCAGACCGACACCACAAAGATAAAAAATCCTTTTGTTATTCCGGGCCTCAAGCGAATAGTTATCGACTCGCAACTGAACCCGGCCCACACGATAGAGAGCTTCATCGAGGGCGACTGCAACCGGCTGGTTCGTTCGACAGGAATTTCGGTGGCTCTGAGCCCGGGCACCACGCCTTTCAACCCGCTCTACATTTTCGGTGGCTCGGGCCTCGGCAAAACCCATGTGGCGCAGGCCATCGGTCTGGAGGTGAAGCGCAGATTCCCGTCGCTTCAGGTGCTGTACGTGTCGATGCACAAGTTTCAGGCGCAGTACACCACCGCGGTGCTTAATAAAGAGGTCAACGACTTCATCCACTTCTACCAGATGGTGGATGTGCTCATCATCGACGACATTCAGGAGTTGAGCGGCAAACCCGCGACGCAGAATGCTTTCTTCAACATATTCAACCACCTGCAACTCGCGGGCAAGCAGTTGATCCTCACCTCCGACAAGCCGCCGGTGGAGCTTCGCGACATAGAGCAGAGGCTTCTCACGCGCTTCAAGTGGGGTCTTTCGGCCGAGCTTGCCACTCCGGATTATGAAACGAAGGTGAAGATCATCCGCAGCAAGACCCGCAAGTTGGGCGTGGACATTCCCGAGGAGGTAGTGCTGTTCCTGGCCGACAACATCCGCGCGAACGTACGCGAGATCGAGGGTGCATTGGCATCGCTGGTCGCCAACGCGCAGTTCCTGGGGCGGAAAGTCACGGTCTCCCTCGCACGCGAGATATTAAAGGTATACGTTCAGGTGCACCGCAAGGAGATCTCCATCGACCACATCAAGCAGGTCGTGTGCGAGGTGCTCGGCGTGAGTCCCGAAAGTTTCGCCTCGCCGCGTCGCACACGCGAGATCGCCCAGGCCCGCCAGATAGCGATGTTCCTCTCGAAAAAGCACACCAAAGCCCCTCTCACCGCGATAGGTTCCGCAGTAGGCGGCAAAAACCACGCGACGGTGCTCCACTCCTGCAAACAGGTGGCCAACCTGGCCGAGACCGACCGCAGCTTCCGCCTCCAGATCGAGGAGATCGAGCGCCGCGTTCTGGGCAAGTAGTTAAAAAAATCCCTCTCCGCGCGATAGGGATTTTTTTATATCAAAAAAAAATCATATTTTTACGAGATAAAAACCAAATTAAACCACTAAACCTGTTTTTTGAACGTATGGCACAACAAGTTAACGCCGACAAGCTGAAGGTACTCAGCGCGGTGATGCAGAAGATCGAAAAGGATTTCGGAAAAGGTTCGATCATGAAGATGGACGGAAACGTAGTCGAAGAGGTGGCGATCATCCCTTCCGGCTCGCTCACGTTGGATATCGCACTCGGTGTTGGCGGCTACCCGAAGGGGCGTGTCATCGAGATCTACGGCCCCGAGTCGAGCGGCAAGACCACTTTGGCCCTGCACGCCATCGCCGAGGCTCAGAAGATGGGCGGTATCGCGGCATTCATCGACGCCGAGCACGCTTTCGACAGCTATTACGCCCAAAAGTTGGGCATCGACATCGAGAACCTGCTCATCTCGCAGCCCGACAGCGGCGAACAGGCCCTGGAGATCGCCGACAGCCTGATCCGTTCGGGTGCGATCGACATAGTTGTGATCGACTCGGTGGCGGCTCTCACCCCGAAGGCGGAGATCGAGGGCGACATGGGCGAGGCGAAAGTGGGCCTTCAGGCGCGTCTCATGTCACAGGCGCTGAGAAAACTGACCGCAAGCATCGCAAAGACCAAAACGGTCTGCATCTTCATCAACCAGCTGCGCGAAAAGATAGGTGTGTCGTACGGCAATCCCGAAACCACCACCGGCGGCAACGCGCTGAAATTCTACGCAAGCGTGCGCATCGACATCCGCAAATCGACGGCTATCAAGGACGGCGACGACGTGCTGGGCAACCTGACGAAGGTCAAGGTGGTGAAAAACAAGGTCGCCCCCCCGTTCCGCCGCGCCGAATTCGACATAATGTACGGCGAGGGCATCTCGCGAACGGGCGAGATTCTGGATCTGGCCGTGGACAACGACATCATCAAAAAGAGCGGATCGTGGTACTCGTTCGGTGAGAGGAAGTTGGGGCAGGGTAGAGATGCAACCAAAGATCTGCTGACAAAAGACACCGCTCTCGCCGCCGAGGTGGAAGCCCGTGTGCTCGAAGCGATGAAGGCCGCCGCCAAAGAGGGAGGCGCCAGGAAATCCTCCAAAAAATCGGAGGGGGGAGAGAGTGAATGATAAGAGCTTGTTCGAATTTTTCGACCGCCGCAGTTTTATCGCCATTGTTGTCTCATTTTTCACCCGGAACGAGGCGCATAGTGGTTCTATGTAACGAGTTCCGGGTGAAAAATGAGGTAAGAAGGGCAAAAAAAGCAAGAGTTGAAAATTTCGAACAAGCTCTAAATGGACTACACGAAAGAGGATGAAAAGCTGATTGCCGAGAGGTTCGACGATCTGGTTGCAATCTGCCAGGAGAAGGGAATTTTCCATTCGGACGACGACCGCGCGATGGTCGTCAGGGCTTTCGATGTCGCCCGCGAAGCTCACAAAGGTGTGAGGCGCCGGTCGGGCGAACCCTACATCACCCACCCGATAGCTGTGGCAAAGATCTGCGTCGTCGAGATCGGCCTGGGCGTGAAGTCCGTGGTGGCCTCGCTGTTGCACGACGTTGTGGAGGACACCGAGCTGAGCGTCGAGGAGATATCGCAGATGTTCACCCCCAAGATCGCCTCGATGGTCGACGGCCTCACGAAGATCTCGGGTGTGTTCAACGCCGACACGAGCGAACAGGCCGAGTCGTTCCGCAAAATGCTCCTCACGCTGTTGGACGATGTGCGCGTAATCCTGATCAAGATCGCCGACCGCCTCCACAACATGCGCACCCTGGGGTCGATGCCGCGCGAAAAGCAGGTTAAGATCACCTCCGAAACGATCTACCTTTTCGCCCCGTTGGCCTATCGACTCGGACTGCACGCCATAAAAAGCGAACTCGAAGACCTGTCGCTCAAGTACCGTTTCCCCGAGCAATACGACGAGATCGCCGGCAAACTCGAAGAGACAAAACAACGCCGCGCCGCCCTGATCGAGCGTTTCGACGAGCCTATCATAAAACGCCTGCGCGAAAACGGCGTCGATTTCGAGATCTCGGGCCGAGTCAAAAGCGTCTACTCCGTGTGGCGGAAAATGCAGGCCAAACAGCTGCCCTTCGAGGAGATCTACGACCTGTTTGCCGTCCGCATCATCTTCAAGCCCTCGCCCGTCATCTCCGAAAAAACGCAGTGCTGGTACATCTACGAGCTGGTGACCGACATCTACCCTTCGCGTCCCGACCGCCTGCGTGACTGGATAACCTACCCGAAGGCAAACGGCTACGAAGCGCTTCACACCACCGTCATGAGCCCCGAGGGTCTGTGGGTCGAGGTGCAGATCCGCTCCGAGCGCATGAACGAAGTGGCCGAACAGGGCGTCGCGGCGCATTGGAAACACAACTATCTCACCGAAGACGAGGAGCTGACGGCCGACGAAAAGTTCGACAACTGGCTCGGCCGCATCCGCGAGGCGCTGAGCAGCCCGACCGAAAGCGCCGTCGATTTTCTCGACAACTTCCAGCGCTCGCTCTACACCGGCGAGATCGTGGTCTTCACACCGAAAGGGGAGAGCCGTCACCTGCTGAAAGGCGCCACGGTCCTCGACTTCGCGTTCGATATCCACAGCAAGCTGGGCATCAAGGCAATAGGCGCCAAAATCAACCACAAGATAGAGTCGATCTACACCCCGTTGAAGAGCGGCGACCAGATCGAAGTACTCACCTCGCGAGGCGCCGCACCGACCGCCGAATGGCTCGACCACGTGGTCACGACCAAAGCCAGACAGCACATCAAGAACTACTTGCGCCGCAACCGCCAGGACAGCATCGAGCACGGACGCGAACTGTTCGAAGCGCGCATGTCGGAGCTTGGCATCGCCCCCAGCGCCCGCGTTTTCCGGAAACTGTTGCCCGCCTACGCCAGCCGTACGAAGGACGAATTCTACAAAAAACTCGGTGCGGGCGAGATCTCACTCGACGGAATGCAGGACGTGCTGCGCCAAAATTCGGCAAGCAAGTATCTGAAATTCTGGACATTGTTCCAAGGGGGCAGGGGAGAGCGCACCGACGGAATGGTGGTGGGCGACAGCGGTTGGGAAGAGGACGAAGGTCGCGAAGGCGGCTCGTCGGGCCAACGTTTCGAGATTGCCGAGTGCTGCATCCCTATCCCGGGCGACGACGTCACCGGCTACCGCGACCCGCAAACCGGCAAGATCATAGTCCACAAAACGAGTTGCAGCGAACTCACCCGCCTTGCCGCCCAGCACGGCGAAAACATCGTCACCGGCATCCGCTGGTCGAGCCACAAAGCGATGTCCTACCTGTCGATCGTCTCGCTCCAGGGCATCGACCGTGTGGGTATACTGCTTGATTTAGTGGGAGTTATCACCGGCGAGCTGAACATCAACATCCGCGAACTCAGGATCCAGAGCCATGACGGCATCTTCGAGGGCGAAGTGAGCCTCTATGTCACAAGCATCGACGATTTGAATGCCGTGATCGGCAAGATAAAAAAAATAAAAGGCGTCGAAAAAGTCCAACGAACCTCGACACCCGATAAAACAGATTAGCTATGAAAGAGTCCTTCGAATGGATTATGGGCCTGCTAACCGTTATGTTAGCCATCGCCGGCATAGTCAGCAACGCCCGAAAAAAACGCGAGGAACAGGCCGCCGCAGGCTCAGGTTCCATTCCGCGTGCCGGTTCCAACAATCCGCACGCCGGTACCGGCGCAGGCTCCAAAGGCGTCAATGCAGGCACGAAATCGGGCGCAGGTATGGGTATGGGCACGGCTACCGGTTCGCGCACCGGAGCCGACATGGCCACAGGACGTCGCGCAAACCCCATCCCGAGATCGTTCGCCGACGTGCTCGAAGAACTTTCGCGCAGCCTGACCGACCAACCATCTCCTCCTCCCGCCGCCACCTCGTATGACTACTATTCACTTGAAAATGAATACGATGCATCGGATGGCCGCGGATACAGAGACGACTACACCGCCGAAGACTCCGACGCCGAACAGCGATACATCGGCGGCGAATTCCTCGGCTCCGGCAACAAATCATACGGTGCAGGCGGCGATCTGCCCGGCACTTCGGTCTCGGCTCACACGCCCTCCCATCGCTCCTTGTCCGTCCCCGCCTCCATCGAAACAGCGTCGGGCCTTTCCGGAGCCGGTTCGTCGGACCTTCCCGCATCGGACCCCGCGAACTCCGCAGGCTTCCTCATGACGGAGTCCGATTCGCCGACCGACGCCAACCGAACCACTCTCCAGGAGCTCCTGGAGGGTGATTTCGACCTTCGTCGCGCCGTCATCGAGGCCGAGATCCTCACCCCGAAATATGTATGATCAGCCCCAGAAAAGCTGCGAACTGCCGCCCCCGTCCCCAAAAAAACGATAAACAAAATATAACAACCTGATACCCAAGACTATGGCAACAATTTTCACAAAGATCATACAGGGCTCGATCCCAAGCTACAAGATAGCCGAGGACGACCGTTTCTACGCGTTTCTGGATATCAATCCGCTGAGGGCAGGCCATACTCTTGTCGTGCCAAAATTCGCTGAGGACAAGGAACTTGACTACATTTTCGACCTCGACGACGACACGCTCGGCGCAATGATGATCTTTGCGAAGAGGGTAGCGGCCCGCATCCGCGAGGTGACCGGTTGCACGCGCGTGGCAGTGGTGGTACTCGGACTCGAAGTGCCGCACGTACACATCCATCTGATCCCGATCGACAGCGAGGCCGACGTCGATTTTCGCCGACCGCGCGTGAAACTTTCGCCCGAGGAGTTCACCTCCCTGGCCACAAAATTGGCTTTGTAGACACGCCCCACCCACTTTTTCCTCTTCCGCTCACTTCTCCGGCTACTCTCGGCGTAACGTTCTCGTGCCCGTGCCCGTGCCGCCGCCCGCTGCTCCCGTGCTGTTCCCGTGTCGTTCCCGTTCTCGTTCTCGTTCCCGGTTTCGTGCTCGTGCCCGTGACATTCCCGTGCCCGGTTTCGTGCTCGTGCCCGTGACATTCCCGTGCCATCGCCCCCCACCGCCACTCCCACCGCCACTCCCACCGCCACCCTCACCACTGCCGCCACCCCTCCCAGCTCCTCCTGCGCCCTCCTCGCCCGCTGTTCCCGTGCCGCCTCCCACGTCTTCCCCTGCACATTCGAAGCCCGCGCATCTTCCCCGCGCATCTTCCCCGCGTATCTTCCCCGCACCTCACCGGCTGCCTCGTCTCGTCTGATCCACTCGTCTCTCGTCCGGTCGATTTGCTTCTTCCTCCGCCGTCTCAGCCCCCTCAGTCATCTCTCCCCGTGGCCTTTCCACGGCTCTCGCGAAGCGGTTTTCACATATCTCTTCCCCGTCTCGCTGCCCACTGGCTCATCCAGTCATCCAGCCGTTCAGCCCTCCAGTTCACCCGCACCTTCCACGTGACATTCCCGTCTCACCCGCCTCGCCTGTCTCATTCGGCACCCTCCCGCCTTACCTCCAAATCTTTTTCTCCGTACTTCCCACCTCGCGCATCTAACTCAGGTCAACAGCTTTTTCAGATCCGCATTTGAGTTTGATTGCCCCTCCCACCGCTCTCCCCCGACGCAGGGGTAGGCCGGCCACAACATCCACCCTTCCGCCCCCCCACATTCCACACAATCCGACCTGCTCGCCCCTGCACCAAACTTCCACAACACCTTTTCATATTTGCACGCCGACAGTCAGGATCGACTATTTTTTTTAGCAAAAATTGCATTTTCGTCAAAAGAGAAACTGTAATCGCATAACTCACTGATAATAAAAATAGTAGAAACTAACATGCCGCCTACTTAACATAATTACACCTCCCCGCTTCCCAAAACCACCTTCCCAAAAGCCCATTACTCATTACATCCGTAAAAAAAGCGTTATTTTCCAAATGTAAAGGCGTGGTTACATTTGGAAAGAACGAATCCGACAATAATTCATGACAAATGTAATCAAAACCCGACCATGCCACATTACCTTTGTAATATAAACGGAGCCCACGAACAAACCTGATCCATAAAAATATCCACTATATACAAAAACATCATTTTGGTTGTTAAATATAAGTATATCAGTAATATATATGGTTTATTTAACGTATTGGTTCAATAAAACGCAGAGGCAATGTTTCTTAACGCGAGTGATAACGCTATTTTTTATCATTATTTCAATTTGTAAATATATGATAATCACAAATTAACAATCAGCTATATCAACAATCAGATCAAATAAAAAATAACATAAACTTCGCCCGCGCCCCTGTCGGTTACACCTGTAATGTCGCGCCCGCACAACACAAAATCACATTTGTAAACGTAAATTTTGATTTACAAAAATAATTATGTATATTTGTAAAAAATAGAAGGAAATGGAAGCAAAACTGAGACAACTCATGAAACACGAGGGGATCAACTCTACCCGCCTCGCCGAGATATTGGGAATCCAGGCATCGGGCATATCCCACATCATGAGCGGGCGCAACAAACCGAGTTTCGACTTTCTGCAAAAACTACTTCAACGTTTTCCGCAGATCAACCCCGACTGGCTGCTGCTCGACAAGGGGCCGATGTATCGCGACGAGATCAAAAACAAGAGCGGGCAACCCCACAACCTATCCGGCGGAGCAGCCCGAACGAGCGCCACAGGAAGCCCGATAAGCCCGATAAACCCGGGAAGCGCAACAACAACAACAACATCATCATCAGCAGAATTCACAGGAAATACAGCCGGTGCGGGACACATCGGAACAGCCGGCACATCAGTCTCAGGCGTCGCAGCCGGTACAGATACCACCACGGCCGGCACAAGTATCGCAGCAGGCACAAGCACCTCAGCCGGGCTTTTCGGGCCCGACAACAACGATATAATCCCCTCCGGCACCCCCTCCGGCGCTCTCTACGACATTTCCGATGCCTCCCGCAGCGCGCACTACGTCGATCCCTCCTCCGCAGGACACTCCACAGGGCACTCCACAGGACATCTCGGCGGACATCCCGAAGCGACTGCCGGTCGATATCCAGATGGAGGCCAGCCGCCCATACAGCCACATAATGCAGGATCACCGGCGGAGCATCACGCCGTGCAACAATCTGTGTATCAATCTAAAGAGATCGTTCGATCGGCCTCCATCGAACGCATAGTGGTCTTCTACAAAGACAAAACATTTTCCGAATACCAACCCGGATAGCTCCATCCGACCTCCCGCGCCGCCCGTATCCGCATCAGCCGCCGCGTCCACAACCGCCCCACAACCGCCCCACAACCGCATCCGCGCCGATCATCGACATCCGACACCCGCAGCTCCGCACCCGCCCCGATCATCGACACCGACACCCGAAGCTCCACACCCCCTCACCCTCACACCCTGGCACCCCGCCCGCGTCAGACGCTGTATTCAGAACGGCAGATCGTCCACATCGTCGGCAGCAGACGCCGGAGCGAGACCCTCATTAAACGGAGCATCGGCAAAATGGCCGGCTGAGGCATGAGATTGCCCCGATCCGCCGCCACCCGGACTCGCGCCGCTGTCAACGTCGCCAGCCCCACGGCCAACGCCGCCAGCGCCACCACCGCCACCCGCAGCCCCGCCACCGCGAACAACCTTCCATGCCTTGACATCGGTATACCATTTACCGTTATACTCGCGCGATTCGACATTGACCGAGACAGTCACGGCATCGCCTTCATTGAGCGCGGCGGCATCTTCGGCGCGGTCGCCAAAAAAAGTGACGCATATTTTGCGGCTGAATTCACTCGGCAATTCGAACACCACATCCTGTTTTCTCCACGCCCCTTTGGCGCTCGTGCCGGTCACTTCGGGCAGTTTCCGGAAAACGACTCCTTCAAATTCCATGATAGATATTTTTTGCAAAGATAAAAAAAATTATGCGTAGCTAAATTCGCCGTGGGTTTTCGTCCTGCCGCACAAAAAAAAACTCCCCGACGCAGCGCTACGCCGGGGAGGACCAACTTTAATGTATTGATTATGAAAAAGAATCGTTACCCGGGTCGTCTCAACTGAAGCAAGGATTCCAATAACTAACGTGCGGAGGATGCGTGATATTGCGTAAAACTTATGGGAAATGTAAAAACCATAATAAATATTTATCGAAAATGTAGTATCTTGGCACCCGCTTCACCGAAAAACTACGATTGATGACCGCAGACAACAGTGCGAAATACGATATGGGCCCGGCGGGTAAAAGCGACGGGCAGGGTTACTACGGACATGGTGACGAGAGGGACTATGGGCGAGACTATGGACGGGGCGACGAACCGGGAGATGGGCGAAGTGACGGACAGAATGACGGACAGGGCCGCGAAAAAGAGACCGGGCGGGTGCGTGAAGATGCTCTCGAAAATAACTTCGATCCGGACGGGGTCGGGCTGCGGAACGGCAACTATTTCGGGATGACTTTCGAGGCCGACGATGCGGCGCTGGTGCTTGTGTCGGTGCCGTGGGACGTTACCTCGTCGTATGGCGGAGGGGCCGCGGCGGGGCCGGACGCGATGATCGAGGAGTCGCCGCAACTCGATTTTTACGATCCGTGGGCGCCCGGCGAGTGGCGGAAAGGGATCGCGACGCTGCCCGTCGACTATTCGATACATGAACGTAGCGTGCCGCTGAGAGAGGATGCGAGAAAGATCATGGACGCATTGGAAAACGGTCAGGATGTGGCGGGTAACTTTCTATTGGCCCGTAAGTTGGATAAGATAAACGCTGCGGGGGCCGAGCTCGTTGCACGGGTGGAAGCGGTGGAGATCGTGGGGCTCGTGGGCGGCGATCACAGTACTCCGCAGGGGTTGATAGCGGCGGTGGCGCGCCACGAAGGGGAGATCGGGGTGTTGCATCTCGATGCTCACTGCGATCTGAGGCCGGCGTACGAGGGATTTGAATTTTCGCATGCCTCGGTGATGTTCAATGTGTTGCGCGATGTGGCGGAGGTCGAGCGGCTGGTACAGGTCGGGGTGAGGGATATGAGCGAAGGGGAGATGCGGTTTGCGGCCGAACATCCGAAAGTGAGGCAGTTCACAGGCGCCGGGCTTGCGGAAGCGGAGTTTGCGGGGCGGAGGTGGACGGAGATGTGCGATGAGATTGTGGCCGAACTGCCGCGGAAGGTTTATGTCAGTTTCGACGTCGATTTCCTCTCGCCGGAGTTGTGTCCGGGGACGGGGACGCCGGTTCCGGGGGGAGTGTCGTTCGATCGGGCGGCGTGGCTGCTCAAGCGGGTGGTCGACTCGGGACGGCGGATCGTGGGATTCGACTTGTGTGAGGTGGCTCCCGATCCGGTCGCGGTGACCGCCGTGGGCAAAGATCCCGCGCCGAGCGCCGCGTGGGATGCGATCGTGGGGGCGAGAATTTTGTTTAAGTTGTGCGGGCAGGCGCTGCGCACGGCGGAAATGCCGCGCAGAGCGGGGAAGCCGGGCTCGGCGAAAATGTGAAAGAATGAGTGACGGGACTAACATAGGACGCCGCATTGTGGAACGCGGCAGACATTTTATCAACGCACCCTGGGCGGGGGGGGCGATACTGCTGCTGTTCGTGGGGCTGGCGCTGATGCTGGCCAACAGTGAGGCGACGCGCGATCTTTATCATGCGATACTCACCACGCCGCTGTCGCTGTCGGTGGGAGAAGTGGGCAACGGAGGGAACGGATTCAGCTTCTCGCTCGATATCGAACGGTTCATCAACGACGGGCTGATGGTCGTGTTCTTCTTTGTGGTGGGGCTGGAGATCAAGCGGGAGATACGGGTCGGGCGGCTGTCGAGCGTGCGGCAGGCGATGCTTCCGGTGGCGGCGGCGATCGGAGGGATGGTCGTTCCGGCAGCTGTCTACGCGGCGTTCAACGGCGGTGGAGAATTTGCCGCCGGATGGGGAATTCCGATGGCGACCGATATTGCTTTTGCCATTGCGGTGCTGTCGTTGATGGGGTCGCGGGTGCCGGTGTCGCTGAAGGTGTTTCTGACGGCGCTGGCGATAGTGGACGACCTGGGGGCGATAGTCGTGATCGCGATTTTCTATACCTATAAAATAAATTGGGTTTGTCTGGCGCTTATCGCGGCGATCGTGATGCTGCTGTGGTGGATGCGGCGGGCGGGGGTGACCAGGGTGTTTCCATACTTCGCGGCGGCGATCGCGGTGTGGTTCCTGTTCTATGAATCGGGAGTGCATGCGACTATCGCGGGGGTGATGATGGCGATGCTGATTCCCTCCCGTCCGATGCTGTCGAAAAAGATGTGGCTCTACCGGCAGCATCAGATCACGGAGGAGTTTCGTTTTCACGACCGCGAAGGGATCGAGGTGCTCCAAAACGAGGATCAACACCATGCGCTGTTGCAGTTGCGGCGGACGGCAACCGATGCCATAGGTATGTCGCAGAGGATGGAACACCTGCTGCACCCCTGGGTGACGTTCCTGGTGATGCCGGTCTTTGCGCTGGCCAACGCGGGGGTCGAACTGCATGCGGAGGCGCTCAATCCTTTTGCCTCGACTCTGGGGACAGGGGTGTTTCTGGGGCTGGTGGTCGGAAAGCCGGTGGGGATATTCGCGGCGAGCTGGCTGGCGGTGAAGTGCCGCGTGGCGGTGCTGCCCAGAGATGTGAGGTGGATGCCGCTGCTGGGAGTGGTGTGCATGGGCGGGATCGGGTTCACGATGTCGATATTTATAGATACGCTCGCTTTCAGCGGACGGCCGGAGATAGTGGCGGGGGCGAAAATATCCATTCTGGTCGCCTCGGCGTGTGCTGCCGCGCTGGGTTTTGCGGTCATAAATGCGCATGGAATGGGGCGCAAATATGTCAAAAACAAAAATTTGCGGCGCAGAGTGAACAACTTTTCCAAATAATCGCTACCTTTGTACGATTTTTCAAGACGCAATAAAACTCAAATAAAAAACCTATGAAAATTAAAGGATTAGTGATCGTGGCCGTAGCCCTCTGCGCTGCTTTCGGCTCGTGCAAGAGCACGAGAAATATCAAAAGTTTCTCGACGAACGACTCGTTGTCGTACGCCGCAGGTGTGCAATTCGGCACAAGTTTCAAATCGCAGGACAGCACGCTGAACGGTGCGATCATGGGTGCCGCACTGGCCGACGTGTTCGCCGGAGAGGCGCTGATGACAATGGAGGAGGCTACCGCTTTTATTCAGGAATGGTTCTCGGTGCGCAAACCGGCGATGGATATGGCCGGAAGTTTGGAGTGGCTGGAAAAGGTGAAGGCCGAAAATCCAAATATCCAGACCACCGAGAGCGGGCTGATGTACGAGATCATCGAGGCGGGCGACCAGGCGGTCAAAGCTCTCAACGATGCCGATCAGGTGACGGTGAACTATCGCGGTTCGCTGCGTGACGGCTCCGAATTCGATGCCGGCGAAGGCGTTTCGTTCCCGCTGAACAGAGTGATCGCGGGTTGGACCGAAGGTATGAAACTTGTCGGCAAAGGCGGCAAGATCAATCTGTGGATCCCCTCGGAGCTCGGATACGGTCCGGGTGGAAGCGGCCCGATCCCTCCCAACTCGGCCCTCAAATTCGAGGTGGAACTGATCGACGTGATTCCCGCCGCGGCAGAATAACGCGGTGCCGGGATGGCGTGATGGGGGAATTGCGTGGTTGTGGAATGACGCGGTTGGCGTGATGATGGAATTACGTGGTGTCCGAATGGCAAAGTTTAAAAAACAAATAAAATAGATTGAAAATGAAAAAATTACTGATCGTTGCGGTCGTGTTTGGTGCCGCTCTCGTTTCGTGCCAGGGTTCGAAAAACGCTAAAAGTTTTTCGTCACTCGACTCTCTTTCGTATGCCGTCGGCATGGACCTCGCTTTGCACTCGGGTGTGCGCGGGGTGGAAGACAGCACTCTGAATGTCAACATTCTGGCTGCCGCCATTCGCGACGCATGGAACGGTAACACTCAAATCTCCGAAGAAGATGCCAAGGCGTTCATCGGCGAATGGTTTGAAATTCGTGTTCCCGCACGTGCCGCCGCCGCAAACAAGGAGTGGCTCGACAAGGTGAAAGCTGAAAATCCCAATATCCAGACCACCGCGAGCGGGCTGATGTACGAGATCCTGAGTGCCGGCGATCAGGCTGTCAAGGCCGTTAATGATGCCGACCAGGTGGTCGTCGACTACGCTCTCTCGATCAGGGACGGCGATGTGGTGCAGCAGCGCGACAGCATTTCGTTTGCGCTCAACCGCGTGATCCCCGCCTGGACGGAAGGTATGAAACTTGTCGGCAAAGGCGGTAAAATAGTGCTGTGGGCGCCCGCCGAACTCGGATATGGCAGCAGGACTTCGGGTTCCATTCCCGCCAACTCGGCTCTCAAGTTCGAGGTCAGGCTGATCGACGTTATTCCGGCCGCCCGGTAACACCCGCGGCGTCTGCGAAGGGGGGAGGCCGACGGAACCGAATGCGGGGAGTCGGCGCAACACCCGCCGTCGAACATAATTAACATCGGCTCGGAACAGGTGTCACCTGTTCCGGGCTTTTTTTTATGTCTGCCGATCCCTGCAACACCTGCAACACCTGCAACACCTGCCGATCCGGGCAACATAAAAATCACGCAAAAAGTTTGGATCTGCAAAAAGTTAGAGGTTGTCCGCACTGCTCACACTTTTTTGTTATCTTTGTCTCTTGTTATTTTTTTTTCAGGGACACAAGCATTATGAGTAAGTTCAAAGAGTACAAAGGTCTCGATCTGGTAGGTCTGTCCGCCGGTGTGTTGGACAAATGGGACGCGAACCGCACTTTCGAGCGCAGTCTGGAGGAGCGTGCGGGTTGTCCGTCATTCGTTTTCTACGAGGGTCCTCCCTCGGCCAACGGCCTGCCGGGCATCCACCACATGATGTCGCGCACGATCAAGGACATTTTCTGCCGCTACAAAACGCAGCAGGGTTTCCGTGTCGACCGCAAGGCGGGTTGGGACACCCACGGCCTGCCCGTAGAGTTGGGCGTCGAGAAGAAACTCGGCATAACCAAGGACGACATCGGCACAAAGATCTCGATCGAGGATTACAACCGCGTATGCCGCGAGGCGGTGATGGAATTCACCGGTGTGTGGGAGCAGATGACGCGCCGCATGGGTTATTGGGTCGACATGGGCAATCCCTACATAACGTACGAAACCAAATACATCGAGACGTTGTGGTGGATGCTTCGCCGGCTCTACGACAAGGGCCTTTTGTATAAGGGTTACACGATCCAACCCTACTCTCCGGCCGCGGGCACGGGCCTGTCGAACCACGAGTTGAACCAACCCGGCTGCTACCGCGACGTGAAGGACACGAGCGTGACCGCACAGTTCCGCGTTCTTTCGGGCGCGGGCGTTGTCGATGGTTGCGGCGAACACAACATCCCCACCTTTTTGCTCGCCTGGACAACCACCCCGTGGACACTGCCGTCGAACACTGCTTTGGCGGTCGGCCCGGCGATCGAATATGTCAAGATCTTCCACAACAACCCATATACCGGCACCCCCCAGGCAGTCATCCTGGCCGCCGAGCGCCTCGAAGCCTACGCCAAAAGCATCGGCGAGTACGATCCGGCCACCGTCGAGCATCTCAAGGGTGCCGATCTCGTGGGTGCGCGCTACGAACAGTTGCTGCCCTGGGTGAAGCCCGCCGGAGATGCCTTCCGTGTGATAGCGGGCGATTACGTCACCACCGAGGACGGCACGGGCATAGTTCACATCGCCCCCACTTTCGGAGCCGACGACGCGCGTGTGGCTGCCGCCGCGGGCATAGTCCCGTTGCTCGTGGTCGACCGCGCGGGCAAAAACCAGCCGATGGTCGACCGCCACGGAAAATTCTGGGCCCTCGACGAGCTCGATCCCGATTGGGTCGCCTCGAACGTCAACGTGGCCGAGTATGAAAAATTCGCCGGCAAATATGTGAAACCCGACTACGACCCGCAGCCCGCACCCGACGCCCCCGCCTCGCCCGAAAAAGAGCCGTTGGACGTCGAGCTTGCCGTGCACATGAAGTCGGGGAACAAAGCCTTCAAGATCGAGAAATACACCCACAGCTATCCCCACTGCTGGCGCACCGACAAGCCCGTGCTGTACTATCCGTTAGACAGTTGGTTCATCCGCACCACCGCCTGCAAGGAGCAACTGATAGCGCTAAACCAAACCATCCACTGGAAACCCGAGTCTACCGGCAGTGGCCGTTTCGGCAAATGGCTCGAAGGCCTGGTCGATTGGAACCTGTCGCGCAGCCGCTTCTGGGGCACGCCGCTTCCGATCTGGGCCACCGACGATTACAGCGAGATGAAGTGCATCGGCTCGGTGGCGGAGTTGCAAGCCGAGATCGAAAAGTCGATCGCCGCGGGCCTGATGACCGAAAACCCCTACAAAAACTTCCGCGAGGGCGACTTCAGCCGCGAAAACTACGCCGGCGTCGACCTCCACCGCCCTTATGTGGACAACATCACGCTCGTCTCGCCCACCGGCAGGCCAATGCGCCGCGAGACCGACCTGATCGACGTCTGGTTCGACAGCGGCGCAATGCCCTATGCTCAGGTACACTATCCGTTTGAAGTCGAGGAGTCGTGGGAAAACTGCTCACAAGCTTCGGGAGCGCAAAATAATCGCCCGTGCAGCTCGCACTTCCCCGCCGACTTCATCGCCGAAGGTGTCGACCAGACCCGCGGATGGTTCTTCACCCTGCACGCTCTGGCCACGATGCTCGACGGCAGCGTGGCGTTCAAAAACATCATCTCCAACGGCCTGGTGTTGGACAAGAACGGCAACAAGATGTCCAAACGCCTGGGCAACGCCGTCGACCCGTTCGAGATGATGGACAGGTATGGCGTCGACGCGGTTCGTTGGTACATGATATCGAACTCGCAGCCGTGGGACAACCTGCGCTTCGACGCCGAGGGCGTTGACGAGGTGCGGCGCAAATTCTTCGGAACCCTCTACAACACATACGGTTTTTTCGCCCTCTACGCCAACGTCGACGGCTTCACGGGCCGCGAGGCCGAGATCCCCGTGGCGCAACGTCCCGAGATCGACCGCTGGATCATCTCGTTGCTCAACTCTCTCGTGTCGGAGGTCACGGCGCGCCTCGAAGACTACGACCCGACGCCCGCGGCGCGCGCCATAGCCGAGTTCGTGAATGAAAACCTCTCGAACTGGTACGTCCGCCTGAACCGCAAACGTTTCTGGGGCGGCGGCCTGACCGAGGACAAGCTCGCCGCCTACCAGACGCTCTACACCTGCCTTGAGACGGTGGCCTCCCTGGCCGCCCCCTTCGCGCCGTTCTTCACCGAGCGCCTGTGGTGCGACCTGAACACCCTGAGCGGTCGCCACACCGAGGATTCGGTTCACCTGGCAAGTTTCCCGAAAGCCGACCCCACTCTTATCGACACCGAGTTGCAGGAGATGATGTCTCTTGCCCAGCGCACTTCGTCGATGGTGCTTGCCCTGCGCCGCAAGGTCAATATAAAGGTACGCCAACCACTGAGCCGCATCGTGATCCCCGTTCTGGACGACCTCACCGCCAGCCGCATCGAGCGTGTCGCGCCCCTCATCACGGGCGAGGTGAATGTCAAGGAGTTGGAACTGATCACCGACACAACGGGTCTGGTGGTCAAGCGCGCGAAACCCAACTTCAAAACGCTGGGAAAACGCTACGGCCCGCAGATGAAGCAGATCGCGTCGATCGTGGCGGAATTTTCGCAGGAGCAGATCGCCCGCATCGAACGTGTCAGCACAACTACCCTCATCGTCGCCGGCGAACCGTTGGAGTTCGAGCGCGCCGACTTCGAGATCACGAGCGAGGACATGCCCGGCTGGCTGGTTGCGACAGAAGGTGCGCTGACCGTCGCACTCGACATCACCGTGACCGACGAGTTGCGCCGCGAAGGCATCGCCCGCGAACTGGTCAACCGCATCCAGAACCTGCGAAAAGATAGCGGCCTTGAGGTGACGGACAAGATCGCGGTGCAGATCGAGGCCCTGCCGCAGATAGTCGAAAGCCTTGAGACACAAAAGGATTACATCGCCTCGCAGGTGTTGGCGCGCGAGGTCTCCACGGCCGAAACTCCCGTCGGCGTCCACACTCAAACCGTCGAGATCGACGACGTCCGGATACGCATCGCCATCACGAAGATGTAAAAAAAGCGTCCGGAAATTTGGCGATCTCGAAAAAAACGTTTAATTTTATCAATCGTAATTTCAAAGTCAAAAGCGATATGGCAGAACAGGAAAAAACAAGGTATTCGGACGAAGAGTTGGCCGAATTCAAGCAGATAATCCTCGATAAACTCGAAAAGGCGAAGGCCGATTACGACCTTCTGCGCTCCACGATCACCCACTCGGCCGACAACGACACCGAGGACACATCCCCCACCTTCAAGGTATTGGAGGAGGGTGCCGCCACATTGTCGAAAGAGGAGTCTGGCCGCCTGGCCCAGCGCCAGTTGAAGTTCATCCAGCACCTCGAAGCCGCCCTGGTGCGCATCGAGAACAAGACCTACGGCATCTGCCGCGAAACGGGCAAACTGATCCCCAAGGAGCGCCTGCGCATAGTCCCGCACGCCACCCTCTGCATCGAAGCCAAACAATAATTTTGCGGTTATAGCGACGGTTCCGCTGCCTTCGTCTCAAAAGTTGCCCGGTTATTTACGCTCAGTAAATTTCTTTCGACAGCGCTGCATAACCGCCGCTCTGGCCGCAAAATGCATCTGTAAATGAAAAGATTATTCGTCATACTCGCGGCGCTGTCTCTTTCGGCAGCCATAGCTCCGGCGACAGCCTCGGCCCAGCAGAAGCAGGGCCCCGAGTTGCCCGTCAAGGTGCCCGACGTGACGCTGACCGATCTCGACAAGATGCCTACCGCTTTGGCCGACTATGGCCGCAAGCACATGATGATCTTCTACGTCGACCCCGATGCGCACCGTCAGAACCGCGAGTTTCAGGCCGAGATCGAGGCGCGTCAGGACGAGTTGGCCAGCACCGGCATCCAGGCCTACGCCATCATCAACCTCAAGGACACGATCCTGCCCAACTCTCTGGTGCGCTCGATCGCCGACCGCCGTACGCGCGGCAAACCCTCGGTCAATCTGGCCGACGCCGACCGGATTCTGAGCACGGCATGGGGTTTGGGCGACTGCAACGGCAAATTCTGCGTACTGTTCGTCACCGACGAGTGCGAGTTGGTCTACTTCCGCAGCGGCGTTTTCACCCCGCAGGACGAGGCCGACTTCTACGCCACGGTCGCCAAATATCAGTGATGCGTTATTTCCTGGAGTTATCATACAACGGCGCCGCCTACCGCGGCTGGCAGCGTCAACCCGCCGCCCCCTCCGTTCAGCAGACGCTCGAAGAGGCGCTTTCGACACTGTTGGGGGTGGGGGGCGAACCGATCGAAATAACCGGAGCCGGACGCACCGACACCGGAGTCCACGCCGCATACTACGTCGCCCATTTCGACGTGACGCGCCGGATCGCCGACACCGCCGACTTCATCTACCACGCCAACTCGATCCTCCCGCCCGACATCGCGATCGGCAGCGTGAAACAGGTGCCAGATGACGCCCACGCCCGCTTCGACGCCACCGAAAGAGAGTACACATATTATATAATAACGCGCAAAGACCCGTTCCGCACCCCCCTGGCATGGCAATACACCGTTCCGCTCGACCTGGAAGCAATGAACCGGGCGGCCGCACATTTGCTCCGAACCGAAGATTTCACTACCTTCGCAAAACTCGGCGGCGGCAACCGCACCAACATCTGCCGCGTGACCGAGGCGCAATGGCAACGGGGCACGAACGGCGAACTGATATTCACGATCCGCGCCGACCGTTTCCTGCGCAACATGGTTCGCGCGATAGTAGGCACGCTGGTCGACGTCGGCCGCGGCAAGATCTCTCCGGAGCAATTCGCGGAGATAATCGCCGAAAAGAACCTGAGTCGTTCGAGCGGCGGCGCCCCGGCCCACGGGCTGTTTTTGACCGACATCAAATACAACTAACTCGATAAAACTATGATCACTAAAGTAAAACAGGAATTCGAAAAGCGCTACGGCCCCGACGCCGCCCTCTACACCTCGCCCGGCAGGGTCAATCTGATCGGCGAGCACACCGACTACAACATGGGCTTCGTTCTCCCGGGCGCGGTCGACAAAGGCATTTATGCCGCCATTCGCCCCGCCGCCGGTCCCGTTTCGCGCCTCTACTCGGTCGACTACGACGCCGAGATCTCCATCGACCTCACCGGCCCCGAAGCCCCGAAAGAGCAGTGGGCCAAGTACGTCTACGGCGTGGCTCAGGAGATGGCAAAACGCGGCCGTACGCCCGGCGCGATCAACGCCACATTCGGCGGCAACGTTCCTCTGGGAGCCGGCATGTCATCCTCGGCGGCTTTGGAAAGCACCTTCGCCTTCGCCTTCAACGACATGTTCTCACTCGGCTTCACTTTGGCCGAGTTGGCAGTGATCGGCCAGATGACCGAGCACAACTACGTCGGCGTCAAGTGCGGCATCATGGATCAATTCATCTCGCTTCACGGCCGCGCGGGCCACGTCATCCGCCTCGACTGTCGCGACCTGAGTTTCGAGTACAAACCCTTCGACCCCGCCGCGGCGGGCTACAAAGTCGTGCTGGTCGACTCGATGGTGAAGCACAACCTCTCGGGCGGCGAGTACAACGAGCGCCGCGAGCAGTGCGAGGCCGGCGTGGCCGTGATCGCAAAACACCACCCCGAGGTCAAGAGTCTGCGCGACACCGACCTGGCAACGCTCGACAAGTATAAAAACGAGATGCCCGAGATAGTCTACCGCCGCTGCCTCTACGTGGTCGAGGAGATCAAACGCCTGCTCGACGGCTGCGACGATCTCGACGCGGGCCGCTACGACGCATTCGGCGCCAAGATGTTTGCAACGCACGACGGCCTGTCGAAGCTCTACACGGTGAGCACCCCCGAGCTCGACTTCATCGTCGATGTGGCAAAAGCGACCGACGGCGTTGTTGGCGCGCGACTGATGGGTGGCGGCTTCGGCGGCTGTGTGATCCACCTGATGCGCGAAAACGTTGCCGAGTCCTACCTCGCCGATCTGCAGTCGAAATTCAACCAGAAATTCGGCCTCACCCCCCGCATCATCGAGGTAGTGATATCCGACGGCGCCCGTCGCCTCGAATAGCCCGCCACCTCAAATAACCCCGCCTCGAATAACCCGGCGGGAACATACCGAATGGCAACAGGCGCGGGAACCCCCCTCCCGCGCCTGTTCCATTTCCCGCCCCCCCACAAGTTATTGCCTGTAATATATCCTCCCCCCCGTCCCCTCGAACACCATCGTGCCACCGGCAGGATCGACGACTCCGGTATCTGTCATCCCGACACGCTTCCATTCGTTCCACGCGACGAACACCTCGGGGGGATCATACCTGTAAGCCACCACATATTCCCGTTCGAGTTCCGTACACACCACGGTATCGAAGGATGCAAAAAACAGTTCATAGCCACATCCACCACCCTCATCATAATATTTCCAGATCGTACCCACCAGCGAATCGCCGTTCCAGGAGTTCTTCTTGCCCAACGACATTCCCGCGATCACCGGGGCGAGAACAGATTTAGTCATTTTGTTTGATTTTTTGTTCACCGTGTCCCCGCGGCGGCGGTTTATTCAGTTTGGATGCGTACATAAAAAAACGTGGGACAGTACCTTTTACTTGTCTCTGAGGTCTTCGACAACCCGCCTAACAAATATAGAGTAAAGCCCACGCCGTTAAACGTGAGCGTTTACGCCTTACTCTTGTTAGGTCTTGAAATAGTCGAAGTTTCAGAGACAAGAATTAAAGCTAACGCTTTTTATGTTGTCGACACTCCGGCAGCCGTCTGATAACCGCCCCGTGCATCGAAAAAAAAATCAAAAAAGATTTAAACTGTCATTTTTCCATAGGCAGGCAGGGATTGGTTCCGACACAAATATAGACATTTTTCGCAAATAACCAACCCGCAATTCCCCCGACTACCTGAACACCGCCAGATTCGGTTCGTTCATCACATCCTTCCCCTCGGGAGTATAGACAAAATCGAGCCTGTCGCCATACCGCTCCTCGACCTTCCCGCGCACCACTTTCATCGTCGAATTGACCAACCCGTTGGCCTCACTGAAAGGCTCGCCCACCAACGCGAACGACGCCGGCAGCCACCTCTCCGGAAACTCTCCCGCAAACTCACCGCCCGCCTTATACTTGGCAATCTCGGCCGCGATCAGCCGCACCCCCTCGGCCGGCAGTTCATCTTCGGCCACCCCGCGTCCGCGCAGGTGTTTGATCACCGCCTCCCGCGCCGGAACCACCAACGCACTCGTAAAAGGACTCTGATTATTATAGATCACGATCTGCTCGATGTATGGCGACTTCTCGACGAGCGCCTCTTCCATCCCCTCGGGGCTGTACTTCTCGCCGTCGCTGGCGATCAGCAAGCTCTTGAACCGCCCCAGCACATACAAAAATCGGTCGTGCCCGATATACCCCATATCGCCGGTGTACAACCACCCGTCGCGCACGGTCTCGGCGGTGGACGCCGGATTGCGCCAATACCCCGCCATCACATTCTCGCCCCTGACGACCATCTCGCCCTTTTCGCCCACCGGCAGATCCTCGCCGTTCTCACCCACAATGCGCATCTCCAAAGGCTCGACCAGCCGCCCCGACGACCCGAACCGGTGATGCTTCGGCGAGTTTGTCGATATCACCGGCGTCGCTTCCGACAGTCCGTACCCCTGATACATAGGCACCCCGATGGCATAGAAAAACCTCTGCAACTCACTGTCCAGCAGCGCCCCGCCGCCGATAAAAAACTTCAGCTCGCCCCCGAAAGCCTCACGAACTTTCGAAAAAAGCACCCTGTCGTACAACTTCACCAGCGGCCACAGCAGCGCCGCCATCCCCGTTCCGCGCAGATACCCGTCCTTGTTATAAGCGTAGGCCACCCGCAGCGCATGCCTGAACAACCGCTCGGTGAGGGCTCCTTTCTTTGCGATGGTCGCCTCGATATTCTTCCTGAAATTCTTTGCCAGCGCCGGCACCGACAGCAAAAAATGGGGCCGCACTTCGCGAATGTTCAACGGAATATTCTTCAGATTCTCGATCGGCGTGCGCCCCACCTGCACCGTTGCGACCGTCGCCCCCTGGTGGCACATTATATAGAACCCCACGACGTGCGCAAAGCAGTGATCGAGCGGCAAAATAATCAAAGTCCTGTACCACTCCGGCACATCCACCTGGGTCAGGGCCTGTTCCACATTTGCCGTATAGTTCCTGTGCGTCAGCACCACCCCTTTCGGATCTGCCGTCGTGCCCGAGGTATAAGTGATCGTGGCATAGTCGTCGTTGGCAATCGCCCGTGCCTGGGCCAGCAGCGCCTCCCGCCGTGCCGGATCGGCCAACAGCTCCCGTCCGCGCGCCTCCAACTGCCCGAGCGTCAGATCGCCCTCGCGCATCCCCTTCGCCCGTTCGAAAAGCACCACATGCCTCAGCCCGGGCAACTTGTCGCGAATGGCATCGACCTTGCGATACTGCGACGGCGACACAAACACCGCGACAACCTCCCCATGCTGCAACCGAAAAAACAGATCGTTCGATTCTTCGAGTTTGATCGACAGCGGCACACTGACCCCCGCGGCGTAGAAAATCCCCAATTCACTGATTATCCAATCGTTGCACCCTTCGGCCAGGATCGACACATTTTCGCCTTTCCGCACTCCGAGCGCGGCCAGTCCGGCCCCGATCTCAATAGCCCGCGCCTGCACCTGACGATAAGTCGTGGGCACGAACTTGTCGGCCTTCTTTTCGAGCAAAAACGTCCGCTCGCCATACAGATCGACCGACCTTTCCAACAGGTCGACAAGAGTCTTCTTCATAACGCGTTGTATATTAGGTTAGTATTCCCTTCCCTCCCTCATTAATCATCAACCATTAACGATTAACAATTAACAATTAACATCAGTCCATCTTCAGCACGGCAAGGAACGCCTCCTGCGGCACCTCGACATTTCCCACCTGCCTCATGCGCTTCTTGCCCTTCTTCTGTTTTTCCAAAAGTTTCCGTTTCCGCGTGATGTCACCGCCGTAACACTTTGCCGTCACATCTTTTCTCACCGCCTTGACCGTCTCGCGCGCAATGATCTTTGCCCCGATCGCGGCCTGAATCGCCACATCGAACTGCTGCCGCGGGATCAGCTCCTTAAGTTTCTCGCACATTTTCCGCCCGAAATCGTACGCATGGTCGACATATATCAGCGACGACAACGCATCGACCGGCTCGCCGTTCAGCAGAATATCCAACTTCGCCAGCTTCGACTCCTTATACCCGATCTGATGGTAGTCGAACGAGGCATACCCGCGCGAGATACTCTTGAGCTTGTCATAAAAATCGAACACGATCTCGCTCAAAGGCATCTCGAAATTGATCTCCACGCGCTCCTGCGTCAGAAAGGTTTGATTTTTCATCACCCCGCGCTTATCCATGCAAAGTTTTATCACATTGCCCAGATAGTCGGTCTTGGTAATAATCTGCGCCAGAATATAGGGCTCTTCGATCAGCGTCACATGGTTCGGTTCGGGCAGCCCGCTCGGATTATGCACATCGAGCACCGCCCCCTTTGTCGTAGTGATCTTGTAGGAAACATTGGGCACGGTAGTGATCACATCCATATCGAACTCGCGATAGAGCCGCTCCTGAATGATCTCCAGATGCAGCAGCCCCAGGAACCCGCACCTGAACCCGAACCCCAGCGCCAACGAACTCTCCGGCTCGAAGGTGAGTGAAGCATCGTTCAGCTTCAGTTTCTCCAGTGACGCGCGCAAATCTTCATACTCGTCCGTCTCGACCGGATAGACCCCCGCGAATACCATCGGCTTGACATCCTCGAACCCCGCGATCGCCTCCGACGCGGGCCGCGCGACATGCGTGATCGTATCGCCCACCTTCACATCGACCGAATTCTTGATCCCCGAGATTATATACCCCACATCGCCTGCCCTCATCTCCTCGCGCGGCGAAAGTTTCAGCTTCAGCACCCCTATTTCATCGGCATCGTACTCACTGCCGGTATTGATAAACTTCACGCGGTCGCCCTTTCGCAGCGACCCGTTCATGATGCGGAAATATGCGATGATCCCGCGAAACGAGTTGAACACCGAGTCGAATATCAACGCCTGCAACGGCGCGGCCTCATCTCCTTTCGGCGCCGGGATCCGCTCGACGATCGCCTCCAACACCTCCGCAATCCCCTGTCCCGTTTTCGCCGAAACCTCCAGAATTTCTTCGCGCCGACACCCCAGCAGATCGACGATCTGGTCCTTCACCTCATCGACCATCGCGGCCTCCATGTCGATCTTGTTCAACACCGGAACCACTTCGAGGTCGTTCCCGAGGGCAAGATAAAGATTGGAAATGGTCTGAGCCTGAATCCCCTGCGTGGCATCCACCACCAGCAGCGCCCCCTCACAGGAAGCGATCGCCCGCGACACCTCGTACGAAAAGTCGACATGCCCGGGAGTGTCGATCAGATTGAGCACATATCTTTCGCCACCGCCCGCACCCGAACCCGACCCTGCACCCGCGCCCGAGCCGCCACCCGAGCCCGCCGGCCGCACATACTCCATCTGGATCGCATGACTTTTGATAGTGATCCCCTTCTCGCGTTCGAGATCCATATCGTCCAGCACCTGCGCCTGCCGTTCGCGCTCCGAGATGGTGGCGGTCTGTTCCAGCAGCCTGTCCGCAAGGGTACTTTTACCGTGGTCGATGTGTGCTATGATGCAGAAATTGCGTATATTTTTCATCCTGTAATCTAAAAATTCCCCGCAAAGGAGCGAGCCGCGCGTGCATTCGACAACAAAGCCTCGCCGCAACCCCAAACTCCCGCGTTATTCATTATTTCATATTCTGCGCAAAGTTACGTATTTTTGCCCGACTTCAAAACACGCGCACATGGGAATCATCGCTAAATACGCCCGCCTCGTCAAATTTTCGCACACCGTTTTCGCGCTGCCGTTTGCGCTCGTGGGCTTCGTCTACGGCCTCGAAACCCACATCGGCCCCCACTCCGGCCCTCTTTTCGGCCCCTGTTTCGGCACCTGCTTCGGCACGCTTTCCGGCGCATGGTGGTGGCTCCGAATCCTCGTCCTGGTGGTGCTGTGCATGGTTTTCGCGCGCAACGCCGCGATGGCCTTCAACCGTTGGGCCGACGCACCGTTCGACGCCGCCAATCCCCGCACGTCGGGCCGCGAAATCCCCGCCGGGCTTATTACGCCCAGGGCAGCCCTCTTGTTTGTTATTGTTAACGCGGTGCTTTTCGTTGGCGCGGCGGCGTGCATCAACCCTCTCGCGTTAGCCTTATCGCCTGTGGCTCTGCTTGTTCTGTTGGGTTACAGTTACACGAAACGTTTCACAGCCTGGTCGCACATCGTGCTCGGCATGGCGTTGGCGATCGCGCCGGTCGGAGCCTATATCGCTGTGACGGGGTCAGTTGCGATGGCGCCGGTGTTGCTCGCGGCGTTGGTGTTGACGTGGGTCGCGGGGTTCGACATTCTCTACGCGCGGGCCGACGCCGAGTTCGACCGGAGGCACGGACTGCACTCGGTTCCGGCGCGGTGGCCCGGTTGGAAAAGCCATGCAATCAGCATCTTACTGCATCTTGTGACGATCTACGCCGTGGTGCTGTTCGGCCTTTTCACCTCGTGCGGAACGGCCTATTGGATCGGCGCGGGGATCTTTGTGGCGCTGCTCGTGCTGCAACACACCTCGCGCCGGCTGCCCTTCGATTGGGTCAACGGAGCGGCTTCCGTGGCCTTTGCGGGGCTTGCGATCGTCGATTTTTTGATCTGAAAGCTTCGGTCGAAAAATCCAGGCAGGCTCTGAAATTTCGGCACTTCAGTTAAATTCAGCGGAAAAACGACGAAATATGTGTATTTTTTTCGACGAAATTTTGCGTTTTTAGGGGGTGCGGCGAAAAAAAGTGCACTTTTTCGGAGGAGACCCCCCATTTTTTAGGGGGTATGACGAAAAAAAACGCGTTTTTTTGGGAGTGACCCCCTAAAAAACGGGGGGTGTCGCCAAAAAATTAAAAAAACTCAGTTCTGAAATTGTAGTCGTTGCGCATTTTTTCGAAAAATTTGGGCGAAAATTTCAGCGCGGCACTCTCGGCGGCGATGTCGAAATGCGCGGGCATCAGTCGACACATCTCCTCCCACGATATGCGGCGCGGGGTGCTGCGGCTGGCACCCGGTGGGAACCAATCGTGCAACGGCAGTCCGAACTCCTGTGCCAAAGCGTTGACCATCATTGAAGTAGCCGTCGCCTTGCCCTGCGTTGAGTAGCCCGCGATGTGCGGCGTGGCGAGCAGCGTCCGCTCCAGCACACGACGGTCGATGTCCGGTTCGCCGTTCCACACGTCCAAAATGAATTCGCGCCGGCTGCCTCTGTCGCGCCGGTCGATCCACTTGCGCAAAGCCCCGGGTTCTATCACCGCGCCGCGCGACGAATTGATTATCACTGCGTTATGCTTCGTGGCGGCCAGAAATTCGCGCCCGACCATGTGGCGTGTCACCTCCGGCCCGCCGCCGATGACACCGAGCCCGCCGCCAGAGACACCGGCCTCGCCGACGGTGAGCGGTACATGGAAAGTGATGGCGTCGCACTGTGCAACTATCTCGCTCAGAGGATAAAAGCCTTCCGATATACCAAGCCCTTCGGCCCTTTCGCGCGGCGGGTCGCTGCACATCACGCGGAAACCCCACGAAGCGGCGTAGTCGGCCACCAGCGACCCGATGTTGCCCACGCCCACCACGCCGAGGGTCGTGTCCGCCGGATTCATGCCGCGCTCAGACGAAAGCCATGTCAGCGACGCCGCAACCCATTGAAGCACAGCGCGGCTGTTGCATCCGGCGGCCGTGGCGACCCGCACTCCGTGTGCGGCGCACCAGGCGGTGTCGATGTGGTCGAAACCGATGGTGGCCGTGCCGATGAAACGCACGCGCGAACCACCCAACAACGCCGCGTCGCAACGTGTGCGGGTGCGGACGAGCAGCGCGTCGGCGTCGCGAATGTCGGCAGGAGAGATGGTCTCGCCGCGAAGGCGTACAACCTCCGCCCACGGTTCCAATACGCCTCCCAAAAAGGGGATGTCGATGTCGGCTACGATCTTCATGATATCACAAATGTAGTAAAAATAACTGAACAATCACTCCGGCTGAGTGATTCAAACAATTTACTCTCTTTTTTTCGCAATCTCTTTTTTCCGCAATCTCATGTTTTCGCACGAATTTACGGTACGGGGTGCAACAACGCCATAAATTTCGTAACTTTGCGCGCTGAAAGTTTATGTATCGAAGAAGATGACGATTGAAGATTTCGATGTGGTGATCGGGACGGCCGAGCATGCAGGATATGCAGCCGCGATCGTGGAGGAGATGGCCGAAAGCGCCAAGGCTCGCGGGACGGGGATCGCACGGCGCACACCCGAGTATGTCGCCGGAAAACTGGCCGAGGGGAAAGGGGTCATTGCGATCCATCGCGCCACGGGCGAGTGGGCCGGTTTTACATACATAGAGACCTGGGGGCACGGGCGGTATGTGGCCAACTCGGGGCTGATCATCAATCCCAGGTTCAGGATGATCGGGCTGGCCCGCGCGATCAAGACAAAGGCGTTCTTCCTGTCGCTCAAACTGTTCCCCGGGGCGAAACTGTTCGGGCTGACGACCGGGCTGGCGGTGATGAAGATCAACTCGCGGCTGGGGTACAGGCCGGTGCCGTTTGCCGAGCTGACGGACGACGATGCGTTTTGGGAGGGATGTCGGGCGTGTGTCAATTTCCCGATACTGGAGATGAAGGAGCGGAAGAATTGCCTCTGCACGGCGATGCTGTTCGATCCGGCGGTCGATCAGGTGCAGACCTCGATGAAGGCGTCGGAGCTGTTCGATATAATGGAAGATATAAGTAAAGTAAAACCCAGAATATGAAGAAGGTCGTTTTGGCGTTCAGCGGAGGTCTCGACACCTCGTACAGCGCCGTTTATCTCCACAAGGAGATGGGATTGGAAGTACATGCCGCGCTGGCTGACACAGGCGGGTTCTCGGATGAGGAATTGAAACGTATCGAGGAGCGGGCACGGGCTCTCGGAGTGGCTTCGTACCGCGTGCTCGACGTGACGCAGGAGTATTACGAGAAGCAGATCCGCTATATGGTCTACGGAAATGTGCTCAAGAACGGGGCCTATCCGATATCGGTGTCGTCGGAGCGGATCTCGCAGGCGGCGGCCGTGGCGGAGTATGCTCGTGAGTTGGGCGCCGACTATCTGTGCCACGGATCGACCGGCGCCGGCAACGACCAGGTGAGGTTCGATATGATTTTCAATATCCTGGCGCCCGAGATAAAGATCATTGCGCTGATCCGTGAGAAACGCCTGACGCGCGACGAAGAGATCGAGTATCTGCGGGCCAACGGGGTCGATTTCGATTTCAAGAAGGCCGAATACTCGATCAATCAGGGGCTTTGGGGCACTTCGGTCGGCGGGCGTGAGACTTTGTCGTCGTCGGAAACTTTGCCCGAAGCGGCCTATCCGTCGCAACTGAAGGTGGCTCAGGGCTCTTCGAGGCGCGTTACGCTGACTTTCGAACGCGGCGAGTTCGTGGGGCTCGACGGGGTTCGCTATGAGAATCGCATCGAGGCGATCAGGGCTTTGCACGCCGTGGCCGCTCCTTATGCCGTCGGGCGCGACATGCATGTGGGGGACACTATTATCGGTATCAAGGGGCGCGTCGGGTTCGAGGCTGCCGCGCCGATGGTGATCATCAAGGCGCACCACATGCTCGAAAAACATACGCTGGCCAAGTGGCAGCTGTTCTGGAAAGATCAGATCGCGGCTTTCTATGGCAACTGGCTGCACGAGGGGCAGTATTTCGATCCCGTGATGAGGGATATGGAGGCTTTTCTGGAGTCTTCGCAGCGGACGGTTTCGGGTGATGTGTTTGTCGAACTGCATCCCTATCGCTTTGTGGTGGTGGGGGTTTCATCGCCGCACGATCTGATGGGCGGCGGATTCGGCGCCTACGGCGAGGTGATGAGCGACTGGACCGGCGAGGATTGCGAAGGGTTTGCAAAGATATTCGGGTTGCAGAATGTCATTTGGCATCGCGTCAACGAGAACGAGTAAACTGCGGCAAGTAGCAAAGACGAGCGCAGGAAATCAATCCTGCGCTTGTCTGTTTGGCTATTGGTTTCAGAAATTGACGGTAAAATGCTTATCATCGTTTCTGGCGTCTTGCAGGTGTAAAACATAATTTCTGTAATAGCTGTTTTCAAGATCAATGCCATCCTCGAAGAATCCATTGATCCAGTTAATTACCTTCCCCATGTCACCTTGTGCACACCCGTATTCATAAACAATATGGTTATAGTTGTTCGCAAAAACTGCCCCCATATTGCAATCCCATTGATTTCGGACCAGATCAATGCAGAACTCCACCGTTAGGTCTTTGCCTACCACATTTTTTTCGAGATTAACGTCTGAACACGAGATCATGAGAAGCGAAACAGCAAGAAATAATAATTTTTTTTTCATTTTGTTTGATTTTTTGTTTGCCGTGTCCCTGTGGCGGTTTTAGTTTGGGATATATGGACATAAAAAACGTGGGACAGTACCTTTTTATTTGTCTCTGAGGTCTTCGCATACCTTGATTGCCAAATAATCGAGTAAAGCCCACGCGGACGTGGGCGCTCACTTTACTCTTGGCAATCTTTGAAATTTGCGAAGTTTCAGAGACAAGAATAAAAGCTAACGCTTTTTATGTCGTGATGCTCCGGCGGCTATCTGATATCCGCGTCCGGCATCGTGGATGTTCGAAAAAAGTTCAATTTGTCATTTATCCATAGGCTTGGCGGGTTGGTTTGGTACAAATGTAGGCATTTTTCGCAGATAACACGCAACAAATTGTTAACTTTGTGGCTTCTAATTTAGTTTGCGTGAGATGAAAAAAGTTGGAATAATCGGCGGCGCCGGGTATACGGGCGGCGAGGCGGCGAGGATTTTGTTGAACCACCCGGAGGTGGAGCTTGCGTTTGTGCAGAGCGCGTCGAATGCCGGAAATCTGCTGTCGGATGTGCATGCCGACCTGCTGGGCGATACCGAGATGCGGTTTTCGGAGGCGGCGAGGGGGGGCGACGGCTCCTGTGCTGAAGATGGCGGAGTGGATGCGCTGATAATTTGTGCGGGGCATGGCGATGCGCGTAAGTGGCTGGAGGGCAATCGTGTGGCCCGTGGTGTGAAGATCATCGACCTGAGTCAGGATTTCCGTTTGAGCCGGAACGCCGGCAACGAATTCAGCTACGCAAAAAGCGATGGACGTGGTGACGGTGGCGTCGGGAGTGGTAGCTGTGATGGCGGCTGTCGTGATGGCGGCAGCTGTGATGATGGCTGTCGTGATGGCGGCGGCTGTGATGATGGCTGTCGGCGGTTTGTTTATGGCCTGCCCGAGATGAACCGGGCGAAGATTGTGGCGGCCGACAGTATCGCCAATCCGGGCTGTTTTGCGACTTGTCTGCAATTGGGGATGCTTCCGCTGGCGGCCTCGGGGTTGTTGACGGGCGACGTACATGTCTCAGCTACAACCGGTTCCACCGGCGCGGGGCAGAAGCCGACAGCATCCACGCACTTCAGCTGGCGGGCCGGTAACCTGTCGGCTTACAAGGCTTTCGACCATCAGCACCTTGCCGAAATCGGCGAAAGTATTCTCGGTTTGCAGCCGGAGTGGGGTGGGGAGATTCTTTTCGTTCCGTGTCGCGGGGCATTCACGCGCGGGATTTTCGCAACGATCTATACCGACAGCGACCTGTCGGAGGCTCAGGCGGTTGAATTGTTTTCTGAATTTTATCGTGATGCGGCGTTTACTTTTGTCAGCGATCGTCCGCTCGATCTCAAGCAGGTTGTCAATACGAATAAATGCCTGGTGCGGGTCGAAAAACATGGGGGTAAGTTGTTGATCACGAGTATTATAGATAATCTGTTGAAAGGCGCGAGCGGACAGGCCGTGCAGAATATGAACCTGATGCTGGGGCTCGACGAACGTGCCGGATTGAAATTGAAAGCAACGGCGTTTTAAGGTTGTCGGCGGTAGGTGTTGCGGAAAATTTGCAAACGTATAAGTTTTTGAAAATGAAGATGTTCGATGTTTACTCCGTGCATGATATTTCTGTCGTGACGGGGCGCGGATCGTGGGTTTACGACGCTCAGGGTGCGAAATATTTGGATATGTACGGTGGGCATGCCGTTATTTCGATCGGCCACGGTCAGCCTGATTATGTGGAGGCCGTGACGGGGCAGCTCGGACGGCTTGGGTTTTATTCCAACTCGGTGGTTATCAATCAACAAGCTGAGCTTGCCGAGGCTTTGGGACGGGTTTCGGGACTTGGTTCGGGTATGGGTTTGGGCGGTTCGGGTTCGGGTTCGGGTGCCGGTTTGGGCGGTTCTGAACTCGGTTCGGCGGGTGGTTCGGGCGCGGGTTTGGGCGGTTCGGGGGTCGGCTCGGGTTCGGGTGCCGGTTCGGGCTCGGGAAGCGGCGATTGGCAACTTTTTCTCTGTAATTCCGGTGCCGAGGCCAACGAAAATGCACTGAAACTTGCGTCGTTTCACACCGGTCGGCGGAGGGTAATTTCGGTTGGCGGCGCATTTCACGGCCGCACTTCGCTGGCCGTTGCTGCGACTGATAATCCGAGTATCGTTGCGCCGATCAATGAGAGTAACAATGTGATATTCACGCCATTCAATGATGTTGCGGCGCTGGAGCAGGCGTTTGCGGCGGCGGCCAAAGAGGGCGGCCGGAGTGCTGACGGCGGGATTGCGGCGGTGATCGTCGAGGCGATCCAGGGTGTGGCGGGAATTCAGGTCGAAGGGACTGAATTTTTGCGTGCCGTGCGCCGCCTTTGCGACGAGTATGGCGCGGTTTACATTGCCGACGAAATTCAATGCGGATGCGGTCGTACGGGGCGCTATTTTGCGACTGATTGGGCTGATATTCAGGCTGATATCTATACTATGGCGAAGGGCATTGGCAACGGTTTTCCGATGGGCGCGCTCGCCATTGCGCCGCATATCAAGCCGCGAAAAGGGATGCTCGGCACCACTTTCGGCGGCAACCAGTTGGCGTGTGTCGCGGCGACGGCGGTGGCGCGTGTGATCGAGCGCGACGGGCTGATGTCCAACGCTTTCGAGGTGGGGGAGTACCTGATGAGCGAACTGCGTAAAATTCACGGTATCAGGGAGGTACGCGGTCGCGGATTGATGATCGGTATTGAACTCAACCCCGATTTCGAGAGTGTGGCGACCAGGCTGCTGTTTGGCCAAAAGGTGTTTGTGGGCACGGCTTCCGGCGGCCGCGTCATACGGTTGCTCCCCGCGTTGAACGTGTCGCGCGACGAGGCCGACGTTGCCCTTGACGCCATCCGCAAAGTATTGACACCGAGTTGTTAATAAATTGTTAAAAACCTCTTGAAAATAACTGTAAGTGCTTGATATACAGGTGAAATATAATGTTGAAAATTGTTAAAATAGGCGGCAATATTGTTGATAACCCCGAGAAATTGCGGGCTTTTCTTGCCGATTTTGCGGCTTTGTCGGGCGAAAAAATTCTTGTCCACGGAGGTGGTAAAGTTGCCACGGCCATCTCGTCGGCGCTTGGCATCGAAACGACGATGATCGACGGCCGCCGCGTTACGGATGCCCGTACGCTTGAGGTTGTGATGATGGTTTATAATGGCATTAACAAGCAGATTGTCAGTGCTTTGCAGGCGGCGGGATGTAATGCTGTCGGGCTGTGTGGGGCCGACGGGCGGTTGGTTGTTTCCCGACGGCGGGCTGCTGAGCCGGTCGATTATGGCTATGTGGGTGATCCTGTGGAAGTTAATACGATGTTTGCCCGGTCTCTCATCGCAGCGGGTTATACGCTTGTCGTAGCTCCGATAACGCTTGACGGCGCAGAATCGGGCGGACTTTTGAACACAAATGCCGATACCGTGGCGCAGACTTTTGCTGTTGCAATGGCCTCAATGTCAGTTAATAACGGCGGGGCATGTAACGTGGGGCACGATGGTGCGGGCGAATGTAATGTGGGGAATGATGGCGCGGAGGGATGTAAGATGGGGAACAATGACGGCCCCGTTGAGTTGGTTTATTGCTTTGAAAAACAGGGAGTTATGTTGGATGTGGGCGATGAAAATTCATTGATTTCACGCATGGACAAAGTGAAGTTTGCTGAATTAAAAGCCTCCGGTGCGGTTCACAGCGGCATGCTTCCGAAGCTCGAAAACGCTTTCCGTGCGCTCGAAAAAGGAGTCGCGAGGGTGGTGATCTGTGCCGCCGAGAACATTGCAAAACCGGGTTACGGCGGCACCACGATAGTGGAAAATATTGACTGAATTTACAGGCGACGATGATAAATGCGGCGAATGTTTGCGCCGGGGGGAGGGGAGTGATTGTCGTTTTTTAAGAAACATATGCGCTTATGAAAATACTGACAGGCAGGCAGATACGCAACGCAGACAGGGCGACTGTCGAGCGAGAAGGTATCTCGTCGCTCGATTTGATGGAGCGTGCGGCGAGAGGTATCGCTCGGTGGATTTCAGAAAATGTTGGTGCCGACTCACGACTGCTGTTTTGCTGTGGAAAAGGTGGTAATGGTGGCGATGGGTTTGCCGCGGCGCGAATTTTGGCCGATGCGGGACGCGATTGTACGGTCTTTTTGGGAGCGAATCCGAATGAACTGACGGCCGATGCCAGAGCCAATTTTGCGCGCCTGCCGGAAAAGGTGAAAACCTTTGATATTACAGTTGAACGTCCTGATATTGAGCCTAATGCAGTGATTATTGACGCGCTGTTGGGAGTGGGTATTGCGGGCGAGGTTCGCGAACCTGTGCGGGGCATTATAGAATGGGTGAATTCGCTGCCTAATCGGGTGATTTCCATTGACATACCCTCGGGAATGCGTCACAGCAACGACGATGAATTCAGTTGTTCAGAAAACGGCAAAAATGACGTTGATCGGGCGCATGTTCAGAAAACAACAGTTCGCGCCGAGACGACCCTTACGATCGAGTTCCCGAAGCTCGCGTTGCTCCAGCCTGAAACGGGGGAATGTGCTGGTAATGTTGTTGTTATCTCTATCGGACTGGACGAAAAATTCACTGCGGCGACCACAACACCTTATTATTATATAACGCAGGATTGGGTGGAAAAACTGCGCAAACCGCGCGCAAAGTTCTCGCATAAAGGCGATTACGGGCATGCGCTACTTGTATGCGGGTCGAGGTCGATGCCCGGTGCGGCGATCCTTGCGGTGGGTGGTGCATTGCGTTCGGGGTGCGGGCTTATTACCGCGCATGTTCCTGAGACAGAGAGATTTGCGCTAATGGCAAACCATCCTTCTGCAATGTTGAGTCTCGATAATGCGGAGTGTTTTTCTGCGCCGCCCGATCGTTTGGAGCGATTTTCGGCGATCGGAATTGGGGCCGGGATTGGGCGTGATCCAAAAACTGTTGCCGCTCTCGGCCAAATATTCAGTGAAGTTGTAGCGCTCAGAAAATCAGCTATTTGTGATGCTTGTCGCGTGTCGCTCGGGATTGCGCCGATACCGGCTGCGACTGTCGGTAAAATCGGGATGGTTTTGGATGCCGATGCACTGAATATTATCGCTAAAAACACTGAAATAAAGCAATTTATTCCTGTCGGTTCGGTGTTGACACCACATCCGGGCGAGCTGCGACGCCTCGTCGGCCCATGGCACACTGACAAAGAAAAACTTGAAAAAGCGTCGGATCTTGCGCGTGAAATAGACGGTATCGTCATCGTAAAAGGCGCACATTCAGTGATTTGCACTCCCGACGGACGCTTTATCTTCAACTCCACCGGCACTCCGGGCATGGCGAAAGGCGGCAGCGGTGACGTTCTTACCGGTTTGATTACCGGCCTGTTGGCTCGCGGTTATGATTCTGAAACTGCCTCAATAATAGGCGTTTATACTCATGGCAGGGCGGGGGAGAGGGCGGCTGAAAAATATGGCGTCGAGTCGATGAACGCTTCCGATCTTGCGGAGTTTTTGTAGCTCCCGAAAAAAATCGTACATTTGCATAAATTTATTAATCAGAGCTCAAACTTTTAAAACACAGACAATTATGGCAAGCCTGAGAATGCTCAAGCGGGACATCGACTACCTGATGGACGAGGTGGTTACCGATAGTTACCTTTCGCTCTATTTTCATCCCGAACACAAGGACGCGATCGTGGCGGTGATCCGCGACGCCGTTGATTTGCGTAATTCGCTGTATGACAGGGCAAATCATCCGATCGAGAAGAAAAGTGGAAGTCTTGTCCGCAAGCACTATTCCGCCGTTCGCCGCGACATGTTCGATGGGATCGACCGGCTTTTTGTCCGGCTGAGCGAAGTCGGTAAGTAAATGTTCAGTAATTCTTTTCGCCATCTTTACTTGAGCTGAACTTAGGCTGAGTGTTTTCTGATGTAGGGTGCGGGCGGCTCTGAATGAAGAACGAGCGGCGGGGTTGCCCGACTGTTTGCCGTGACATGTTCGATAGGATCGACCGACTTTTTGTCCGGCTGAGCGAAGGCGGAGGGGTTGCACGACGTGGAGTTAAGGGATTGTGCGTTGGAGATTTATGAATAGTTTCTACTGTCGTGTCGGGATGCGGCTTCTTTCGCGCATAGTACTTAGAATTTATATTATGTTAAATAAATTGCGGTCGTGACCGCGGAAAGTTTAAAGAATGTCGATAAGTCGATAATGTGAAGGCGCATTCAGTCCATTTTTGCATCATTACCAAGGCGCAGATGCGGAGCGGTCTGCTTATATGTCGTGCGTATTAAGATCAAACCATTCTGCGGCGATCATTCCCTCTCAGGCATTTTAAGATCAAGCCACCCACATGACCGCGGAAAGTTTGCGGAATGTCGATAATGTGAAGGCGCAGATGCGGATGCAGTCTGCTTATATGTCGTGAGTAATCGCAGCGGTCATTCAGGTTTGCTCTTTTTCGGGTAAGAAAACAAGAAAAAAACGCTCGCAATTTCTCGGGGTTAACAAATGGTTGACACGCCGGAAACCATTGCCATTGAAGTCATTACGAAGAAAACAACAGTTGTTTTTTAGCTATTTTTGCTTGTTTTTTTGCCCGACGAGCAAGGCATAGGGAAGACTCAGGGAATCCTACGGCGCGTGAGCCGGATGAACAATATTTATAAACACGTGGAAACCCTGACACGTATTCGTGTGGCTGAAAATGCGCTTGGCGAAGAAACGGACGATCCGGAAGAACGGGCGGAGGAATTGTCCGACGTGGAATTGAGGCTTTGCACGCGGCAAAGAGAGCGATAAATCAGAGATTAGTGAGATAGGGATCTGGCTGACGCGAAACCCGAACTGATTTTCAATTTTGTGGGTGCTACTGGATTCGAACCAGTGACCCCTACCCTGTCAAGGTAATGCTCTGAACCAACTGAGCTAAGCACCCGTGCGAAAATCAAGAGTACAAAAGTAGCACAAATTTTTGAAAAAACAAGCAGCGGAAACGAAAAATGTCTACCTTTGCGCCGGCATTCGGGCGGATATGGTGTAATTGGTAGCCACGTCAGACTTAGGATCTGGTGCCGCAAGGCGTGGGGGTTCGAGTCCCTTTATCCGCACATAAAAAAGAGAGGGCACGTGCCCTCTCTTTTTGTGTGCGGAGACCGCGCATTTTGATGTGCATCGTGCATCGGCGAGTTTGCTCCCGGCGGTGTATGGCTGTATATCAGTGATTTATTTGACGGTCAGCCTTTCGCCTGCGGGTTTTGGGGCGATGTGCCGGCCATCCCAGGCGATGTGGCCGCCGACTATCGTGGTCTCGACGCGGGCTTCGAACCGCACTCCCTCCCACGGCGACCATCCGCATTTCGAGAGGATGTTTTCGGGCGCGACCGTCCACCCCACCCTGCCGTCGTGCGGATCGGTGGCGGCCGGGTTAACTATCACAATGTCAGCCTTGTATCCTGCGCGAAGGAAGCCGCGGCCCGTCAGCCCGAACCGCAGGGCCGGAGCGTGGCACATCCGTTCAACCACAGTTTCGAGCGTCAGCACACCCTGTCCGGCGAGCGCAAACATCACGGGCAGAGAGTGTTGCACCGACGGAATGCCCGACGGCGCCTCCCAATATCCGCGCGCCTTCTCCCCGGCGGTGTGCGGCGCGTGGTCGGTGGCGACGAGATCTATTTTGCCGGTTGTCAGCGCCGCGCGCAAAGCCTCCCGGTCGGCGGCCGTTTTGATCGCCGGATTGCACTTTATGCGGTTTCCGAGCCGCGCGTAATCGTGGTCGCAGAACCACAGATGCGGGACACATGCCTCGGCGGTGATCTTTTTCGATGAGACGGGGGGGGCGTCATCGTTCCCGATCTTGCTCCCGTTCACGATCTTGCTCCCGTTCACGATCTTGCTCGTGTTCCCGTTCCCGCTTCTCCCGTTTATGTCGTAACTTCCGCCGTCGAACAGCGCCAACTCACGCGCCGTCGACACGTGGCAGACGTGAAGCTGCGTGCCGTAACGGTCGGCCAACTCAACTGCGCGCGCCGTCGAAACGTAGCACGCCTCGGCCGAACGAACCAGCGGATGGATCGCCGCGGTGGCATGTTCGCCCGTTTGTTCGCCCGTTCGCTCGCCTGCCCGCCCGCCAGCCCGTTCGCCTGTTCGTCCGTCTGTTCGTCCGTCTGCCTGGCCCCTGCGCTCGCCCGTCTGACCGCTCGCTTGGCGTCGGTAAACGTCTGTGTTTCGGCGAATTATCTCCTCGTCCTCGCAATGCGCCGCTATGACGCCGCCGAATTCGGCAAACAGTCCCGCCAGCGCCCGCCCGTCGGTGACAAGCATTCCGCCCGTCGACGAACCCATGAAAAGTTTGACAAGCCGCCCGCCGTCGGCCCAAAAACGCTTGATCTCGGGCAGGTTGTCCGCCGTCGCGCCCAGAAAGAACGAATAGTTGGTGTGCATCCGCCCCTCGGCGAGATCGAATTTTCGCGCCAGCTCGTCGCACGAAACCGCGGGCGGCACGGTGTTCGGCATTTCGAGCACACTCGTGACGCCACCTGCGACCGCGGCCGCCGATTCCGACGCCATGTCGCCCTTCGCGGTCAGTCCGGGTTCGCGGAAATGGACGTGCGGGTCGATCACCCCGGGCATCACTATGCGGCCGGTGGCGTCGATCCGTGTGCCGGCGAATTCTCCGCCGAACTCACCGGCGAATTCTCCGCTAAATTCTCCGCCGGAAGGGGGCTCGCCCTCCCCTACCTCGGTGATAACGCCCTGTCGCACAACTATATATCCGAGAAACCGACGTCCCTCGTTAACCACCGTTCCGCCCGATATGAGAATGTCGCCCGTCATGATCGCGCCGTAATATGTCTGAATCGCAACTTGAGTACTCCCCAGAGCGCCTCGCCGAATATCCCGCTCGACATTTTCGATGTTCCGGCCGTGCGGTCGATGAACACGATCGACACCTCGCGAATCCGGAAACCCAGACGCCAGGCCGTGTATTTCATCTCGATCTGGAACCCGTAGCCTTTCATTCTGATGCCGTCGAGGTCGAGGCGTTCCAACACCCTGCGCGAGTAGCAGACGAATCCGGCGGTGGCGTCCCTTACCGGCATCCGGGTCACGAGCCTCACGTAACGCGACGCGCACCACGATATCAGCAGACGCGACATGGGCCAGTTGACCACGTTGACGCCCGACACATAGCGCGAACCTATGACCACGTCGGCACCCTGTGCGCCATCCTCATCCTTGCCGATTGCCGTGCGCCAGAGCCTGAGCAGGTCGTCGGGGTTGTGCGAAAAGTCGGCGTCCATCTCGAAAACGTAGTCGTAGTGGTGTTCCAGCGCCCATCGGAAACCGGCGATGTAGGCAGATCCGAGTCCGAGTTTGCCCTCGCGTTCGATCAGGTGCAGACGATCAGGGTGTGCTCCCTGCCGCTCGCGGACAATGTCCGCCGTTCCGTCGGGCGAGCCGTCGTCCACCACCAGAATATCGAACCCGTCGGGCAGCGCGAAGACCCGGTCGATCATGCGCGCGATGTTCTCGCACTCGTTGTATGTGGGTATGATTACTAACTTTCGCATTGTGCAAGATATTGACGAATGACCGAACATTTCTGCGTCAACAGGCCGTTTTCATGTGTGAGTTTTCTCTCGGCGACCAAAGTCAACAGGTTGGCAAGTTTGTCGAGATCATCGCGGCCGAAACAGATTGTATTTTGCAGAAAAAAGATCAATTGGTCGTCGTCGATCATACACAACCAGGCGAGATCCAGGCCGACATCTTCGGCAAAATAGCTGTTGACAACGGCAATGGCTTCGGGGCCGTTCCCTTTGATATTTAAAATTTTCGACAACAGCTTTCCCAAAACTATCCCCAACTGTTCGAACTGCCTTGTCAAATAATCGCGTTGTTCCATAACCGCGGTCTCTTTTTCGCAAAGGTAGGGAAAAAAGAGTAACTTTGCGAAAAATCTCACCGAATGCCGGTCTCGATATCATTGCAACTGTCGCCTCGTCAGGCGGCCGATCCCAAAATATATGTCCCGATCGCGGCGCGCCGTGCGGGAGTTTCCGACACACAGGTGGCTCTGGCGCGGGTGGTCAAACGTTCGGTCGATGCGCGGCGTTCGCGGGACGGCGGTGGTAAATCCGGCGGCAAACCCGACGGCAAATCCGGCGGCGGGGGTAGCGCGGTGAAGGTCAACCTCACGCTCGAACTTTACATCGACCGTGAGCCGCAGCCCGCGCCCCTGCATTTCGACTATCCCGACGTGGGCGGGCGCACGCCGGTCGTGATCGTGGGCGGTGGCCCGGCGGGACTGTTCGCGGCGCTGCGTCTGATCGAGTTGGGGCTCAAGCCGATACTCCTCGAACGCGGAAAGGAGGTGGCCGAGCGCGGAAAAGACATCGCACGGATCAATCGTGGCGGCGGGGTCGATCCCGACTCCAACTACGCTTTCGGCGAGGGCGGCGCGGGAACTTTTTCGGACGGCAAGCTTTTCACCCGATCCAAAAAGCGCGGCGACTACGATCGGGCGCTCCGGATCCTGGTGTGGCACGGCGCCTCGCCCGAGATACTCTACCAGGCTCATCCTCACATCGGTACGGATCGACTGCCGCGCATCATGACGGCGATTCGGGACACGATCACGCGCAGTGGCGGAGAGGTGGTTTTCGGGGCGAAGGTGACCGATATCGAACTTCGCGACGGCCGCGTGAGGGGTGTACGTTGCAGCGACACTCTGGTGGAGGGCGCGGCGGTGGTGTTGGCGGCGGGCCATTCGGCGCGGGATATCTACGGGATACTGCACCGGCGCGGCGTGGCTCTGGAGGCGAAACCTTTTGCGATGGGTGTTCGCATAGAGCATCCGCAGGAGCTTATCGACAGGATACAATACCACACTCCGGACGGGCGCGGCGAATACCTTCCGGCGGCGGCGTACCAGCTTGTCAGTCAGGTCGGATCGCCCACGGCGGGAACAGGCCGCGGGGTCTGGTCGTTCTGCATGTGCCCGGGTGGATTCATCGTGCCGGCGATGACTTCGGGCGACGAATCTGTTGTGAACGGCATGTCGCCCTCGCTGCGCAACTCACCTTACGCCAATTCGGGCATCGTTACCGAGGTTCGCCTGGCCGACTTCGAACATTTGCACGGCGAATTCGGCCCCCTGGCAGGTCTCGAATTCCAGCGCCGCCTCGAACTCATCGCGCGGCAACACGGTGGCGAGGCGCAGATGGCTCCGGCCCAACGGGTGGCCGATTTCGTGAGCGCGCGTCCGTCGCCGTCGCTTCCGAAAACATCTTACATTCCCGGGATCACCCCCTCGCGTCTCGATGAGTGGCTGCCCGGTTTCATCTCGTCGGCACTGCGGGCGGGGATCTCGACTTTCGGGCGGCGCATGAAAGGATTCGTGACGAATGACGCCGTGGTGGTCGGGGTTGAATCGCGCACATCCACACCCGTGCGCATACCACGAGACGCAGCCACTCTCGCCCACCCCGCGATACCCAATCTCTACCCCGCCGGCGAAGGGGCGGGCTATGCGGGCGGCATCATCTCGGCGGCTCTCGATGGTGAGCGCATCGCAGAAGCTATCGCTGCCGCGCTAAAAAGTTAGTTGCAACCAGGCCCGCCGACAGACGGGCAACGTCATCACGCCCCGGCACTACCCCAGGTAGGATTTCAACCACTTGCTTTTGGAGCTGTGGCGCAGGCGGCGGATCGCTTTCTCCTTGATTTGCCGCACACGTTCGCGCGTGAGGCCGAATTTGTCGCCGATCTCTTCGAGCGTCATCTCGGGGCAGCCGATGCCGAAGAAGTACTTCACGATGTCCTTCTCGCGCTCGGTCAGCGTGGCCAGCGCGCGGTCGATCTCGGTGCCGAGCGATTCGTTGATCAGCCCGCGGTCGGCGTTGGGCGAGTCGGCGTTCACCAACACGTCCAGAAGATTGTTGTCCTCACCGTCGGCGAAAGGTGCGTCCACAGATACGTGTCGTCCCGCAACACGCATCGTGTCGGTCACCTTCTCGCGCGGCAGATCCAACACCGCGGCCAACTCCTCGGGCGAGGGCGTGCGTTCGTTCTCCTGTTCGAACTTGGCGAAAGCCTTGTTGATCTTGTTCAACGAGCCAACCTGATTCAGCGGCAGCCTTACGATGCGGCTCTGCTCGGCCAGAGCCTGCAGGATCGACTGACGGATCCACCACACGGCGTAGGATATGAATTTGAAACCGCGCGTCTCGTCGAACTTCTCGGCCGCCTTGATCAGACCCAGGTTGCCCTCGTTGATAAGGTCGGGCAACGAGAGTCCCTGGTTCTGGTACTGTTTGGCCACCGACACTACGAAACGGAGGTTGGCTTTGGTGAGTTTCTCCAAAGCCTCCTGGTCGCCCTTCTTGATCCGTTGGGCGAGCTCTACCTCCTCTTCTACGGTTATCAGGTCTTCCTTACCTATCTCCTGCAAGTATTTGTCCAGTGACGCACTCTCGCGGTTGGTAATGGATTTTGTGATCTTAAGTTGTCTCATTTAACTGTTTTGGTTTTTCATTCTGCCGGCGAGAACGAGTATGCCATTCCTCTTCCGTTCGGATAGATCCCTTCGATCTGTGTGATATTTTCGGTTATTCGGTAAAGGTCGTTGACCGTATTTATATCCTTGCCGTTGATTTGGGTTATAATATATCCTCTTCTCACGCCGGCGCGTGCAAGCAAACCTCCCTCGCCGATGGACACCACCTGAATACCACCCTCGATGCCCAACTCCCGTTTCTCCCTGCCGGAGAGGTTCAACTCCTTATATTCACCACCCAACGACTTGATCGCATCGAAGGTATCGGCGGCAAGTAACTCGCTCTTTCCGGCTCTATTACGCAGAACCACATCGAATTGTTTCACCGAACCGCCTCTTTTTGCAGAAATTTTGACAATATCGCCCGGACGCTTGCGTGCAACGATCTCGGCGACGGTCGCCCGGTCGTTCGTGGCGACGCCGTCCATCGAAGTTATAACGTCGCCCGCTTTGATTCCCGAGGCCTTTGCGGCTCCGTCTTCGACCACTTCGCTGACGTAGATTCCGCCCACTTCGGTGATGCCCGAATCTTTGCCCTCCTCGGTTTCGAGGAACTGCTCGTCGACCGGAACATACAGGATGCCTATCAGGGCACGCTGCACCACGCCGAACTCCTTGAGGTCGGCAACGACTTTGCGCACAATGGTTTCGGGCACGGCGAACGAGTAGCCCACGTAGCTTCCGGTGCGCGACATGAGCAGAGTGTTGATGCCCACCAGCTCACCGGCGGTGTTGACGAGCGCGCCACCCGAGTTGCCCGGATTTACAGCCGCGTCGGTCTGGATGAAAGATTCGATGCCGGTGTTCGAGGTGCTTTGGATGGCTCCCAACGAGCGCGACTTGGCGCTGACTATGCCCGCCGTGACGGTCGAGTGCAGGTCGTAGGGATTGCCTATGGCGAGCACCCATTCGCCCAACCTGAGCTCGTCGCTGCTGCCGAACGGGATCGACGGAAGCCCCGTCTGTTCTATTTTAATAAGTGCGATCTCGGTGTCGGCGTCGGTGCCGACCAGGCGCGCGTCGTAAGTCTTGCCGTCGGGCAGTTTGACCGACAGTTTCGACGCGTTGACAACGACGTGGTGGTTGGTGACTATGTAGCCGTCCGGCGAGATGATAACGCCCGAACCGCCCGACTGCTGCTCGCGAAAACGCCGCTGGCCGGAGTCGGAGCCTGAGCCTGAGCCGTCGCGGTCATACCCTTCGGGAATGCCGAAAAAGTCGAAGAACGGGTTTCCACCGCCCCTGCTGCGATAGCTCTGTTGGGGAATCTCTTCGGTTTTGATGACGCCCACCACGGCCTTGACCGCGTTCTCGGCGGCGTAGGTCAGGTCGGGATAACTTTGCGGGGTGTAGGATGTGAAGTGTGTGCCCGCGGCGGCGAAATTGCCTCCCGTGTTGGTGACGGGCGCGACGTGACTGTTGTTTTGGATTTGGTTTGTGCGCGAGACTATCCAGCCGGTGGCACCTCCGGCAACGACAGCGGCAACGATGACCGCGATCACCATTAAAATTTTGTTTTTCATATTTTTGAATTTTCTAATGTAATGCGTTACTGTGCGCGTTATTTATTCTGTAAGTTAAACGCACGTGCCGGGTGATTTATTTTTTGTATTCGGGAAAATATTCGTACCTTTGCAGCCGATATTTCAGCATGTGGAAAGATTTGGCTGCTTGCAACCACAATAAAAAAGTGCTAAAACGCATTCGTTTTTTATTACACCCAGCCGGTTTTTCCCATTATTGAGTTTTTAGAGGTTGTTTGTCATCCTGAAACGTCTCGTCAGAGCGCTGAAGGATCTCATTCATTAAAAAAAGAACTAATTATGGGATTTTTATTTACGTCGGAGTCGGTGTCCGAGGGGCACCCCGACAAAGTTTCGGACCAAATTTCGGATGCAATTCTCGATGAGTTCCTGCGCCGCGACCCCTCTTCCAAGGTGGCCGTCGAGACTCTCTGCACCACGGGCCTTGTGGTCGTCGCGGGCGAGGTGCGCAGCGAGGCCTATGTCGATGTGCAGGAGACAACGCGCCGGGTGATCAACCGAATCGGCTACACCCGCAGCGAATACCGGTTCGACGGCAACTCATGCGGTGTTTTGAGCGCCATCCACGAACAGAGCCCCGACATTAATCAGGGTGTGGTGCGCGCTTCCGACGAGGAACAGGGCGCCGGAGACCAGGGCATCATGTTCGGTTACGCGATAAACGAGACTCGCGAGTTCATGCCCGCCACGGTTATTCTCTCGCATGTTATATTAAAGGAGCTTGCCGTGATCCGCCGCGAGGGTGCGGCCGGTGCGCCCGGAGCCGTGATGACATATCTGCGCCCCGATGCGAAGAGCCAGGTGACCATCGAGTACGACGACGCGCGGCGCCCGGTGCGGGTGCACACGATAGTCGTTTCGACGCAGCACGACGAGGATGTTTCGGTCGAACGGATTCGCGACGATGTGCAGCGGATTTTGCTGCCCCGCGTGAAGGCGCGGCTCGAAAAGGCGGGCGACAAGCTGGCCGGATTGATTCCCGCCGCCGGTGACGACTACATTCTGCATGTCAACCCGACCGGCAAGTTTGTGATCGGCGGGCCGCACGGTGACACGGGGCTGACGGGACGCAAAATAATCGTCGACACCTACGGCGGCCGCGGAGCACACGGCGGAGGTGCGTTCTCGGGCAAGGACGCCTCGAAAGTCGACCGGTCGGCGGCATACATGTCGCGCTGGCTGGCCAAGAACATGGTGGCGGCGGGAGTGGCGGACGAGATGCTGGTGCAGATATCCTACGCCATCGGGATCGCATGTCCGCTGAGTATTTTCGTCGATACCTATGGCTCTTCGCACGTCGGGATGTCGGACGGCGAGATTGCGCGGCGGATTGGAGAGATGTTCGATCTGCGTCCGGCGGCGATCGTGCGGCGTTTCGGGCTCACCAATCCGATATTCGAGGCTACGGCTTCCTACGGGCACTTCGGCAACAGGCCGTACACCGCTCCGGTGCGATTCGTCGAGGGCGGATGCGAGGTGGCGCGCGAGGTCGAATTCTTCGGTTGGGAAAAACTCGACGCCGTGGCCGTGATCAAAAAAGAGTTCGGTATTTAAAAATTCTTAAAAAGTGAATGAAGGATGCCCGAAAAGGCATCCTTTTTTAGTACCTTTGTGGCGCGAAAAAGTATAATGAATGCAAAAAATCAGGAACATTGCGATCATAGCACACGTTGACCACGGTAAAACCACGTTGGTCGACAAGATGATATACCAGGGTCAACTCATGCGGCAGAGTCAGGCTCCCGCGGGCGAACTCATCATGGACAGCGGCGATATCGAGCGCGAAAGGGGCATCACGATACTGTCGAAAAACGTGTCGGTCAACTACAAAGACTTCAAAATAAATATTATCGACACTCCGGGCCACAGCGATTTCGGAGGCGAGGTCGAGCGCGTGCTCAATATGTGCGACGGGGTGTTGTTGTTGGTGGACGCCTTCGAGGGAACGATGCCGCAGACGCGGTTCGTGCTGCAAAAAGCCCTTGCGCTCGGCAAAAAACCGATCGTGGTGATCAACAAAGTCGACAAGCCCAACTGCCGCCCCGAGTATGTCCACGAGCAGGTTTTCGATCTGATGTTCGACCTGGACGCAACGGAGGAGCAACTCGATTTCCGCACCATCTACGGCAGCGCGAAACAGGGCTGGATGTCGCATAAACCCGGTGAACGCACCGAGAGCATCATACCTCTGCTCGACGCTATCATCGACGATATTCCCGCGCCGAAGCATGCCGAGGGGACGCCGCAACTGCTCATCACCTCGCTCGAATATTCGCCATACATAGGCCGCATTGCCGTGGGAAAACTCACGCGCGGGGTGCTGCGGAGCGGCGGGCAGGTGACACTTGCAAAACGCGACGGCCACACGATGGTGAAAACCCGCATCAAGGAGCTGATGGTGTTCGACGGTCTGGGCAAGGCAAAGGTCGAGCAGGTGGAGTGCGGCGAGATCTGCGCGCTGGTCGGCATCGACGGATTCGAGATCGGCGACACCGTGTGCGACATCGACGCGCCCGAAGCGCTGGAACCGATCGCCATCGACGAACCCACGATGTCGATGCTGTTCACGATCAACGACTCGCCGTTTTTCGGGCGCGATGGAAAATTCGTGACGTCGAGGCATTTGAAAGAGCGCCTCGACCGCGAGCTTGAAAAAAATCTTGCGTTGCGGGTGGAGCCGGGCGCCAACGCCGACAGCTTCACCGTCTTTGGCCGCGGGGTGTTGCACCTTTCGGTGTTGATCGAGACGATGCGCCGCGAGGGGTACGAACTTCAGGTGGGCCAGCCGCAGGTGATCATCAAAGAGATCGACGGTGTGAGGTGCGAGCCGGTCGAAGAGCTGACGATAGACCTGCCCGAGGAGCACTCGGGGCGCGCGATCGAGATGGTGACGCGCCGACGCGGAACACTGCTGAAAATGGAGACTCACGGCGAACGCACACGTCTCGAATTCGAAATCCCCTCGCGCGGTATCATCGGTCTGCGCAGCGGCATGCTCACCGCAACGGCCGGAGAGGCGATCATGGCCCACCGCATGAAAGGTTTCGAACCGTGGAAAGGCGAGATCGAAATGCGCACCGCCGGATCGCTCATCGCAATGGAGACAGGGCCGGCTTATGCCTACGCCATCAATAAGTTACAGGATCGAGGCAAGTTTTTCATCCCCCCGGGTGAGGAGGTCTACGCCGGTCAGGTGGTGGGCGAAAACACCCGCAGCGAGGACATGGTGGTGAACCTCACAAAGAGCAAGAAACTCACAAACATGCGCGCCAGCGGCTCGGACGAAAAGATGTCGATCGCCCCACCGGTGATCTTCTCTTTGGAGGAGGCTTTGGAGTACATCAAAGAGGACGAATACGTCGAAGTCACGCCCCACTCGATGCGCCTGCGCAAGATCCTGCTCGACGAGAATGATCGCAAGCGCGCTGCGAAGTAACTGATAATTCGGCGGGAGTTCGGCGGACGTTCGGCGGACGTTCGGGGGGAGGCAGTTATTGTGTCGAGACGGTGTAATCGCTGCCGAACGAGACGAGTGTCCACTGGTCGTTGACGTGAAGGCCGCCGCGGTCGAATTGCGCACCGTCACCGAACAACGAGCCGTCGACGCCGAAAATCCGGTCATCGCCCAGCAACATGCCGCCATCGCTCGGCGACGGGCCGACGCCCGATCGCGTGAAGCGGTATGGCGTGGCAAGCGGAGTCGCCCCCACCCTTTCGAGCCGCTCGGCGAACGACCATCCGCTCTCGAACAGCGCCCCTGCGAAAAGGGTCACCGCGTCGTATCCGCGGAAGGCCGCGCGGTTCGGAAAATCACCGTAAGCCTCCAGATAGCGAGCTTCGAAAAGCCGCGTTGCGGTGTTGGAACGATCTATATAATAGCTTGTTACGAACCTCACTCCGAGTTTGAAGAACAGATTGCGGTCGATCTGCGCACCATAGTTCGACCACCTCGACGAACCCACCACACTGATCGACGCACGACGCCGGCGCGCCGCCGAAGCGTTGTTATAGGAGGTCGAAATGCTGGCCAGGGCACTGTCGACACCCCGTTCGCCCGCCGCCAACACCACCAACACATTGGGCCGGTCCCAGTCGATGAGCGAGGCGATCTCCCCCTCCTGGTCGCCTATCGTGAAACGGCCGTAATTGCGTCCGGCCAGCAGCGTCGTCATCTCGTGCTCGAATTCGGTGTCGTCTCTCACGCCACCCTGCCCCGAGGAGACCAGAATTATATTGATATCGCCCTCCAGCAGCGGCCGCAGCTTGTCGTATTTGGTCGACGGGTCGGGCGCCATCTTGTAGAGCACCTCACTGTCGAGGTGTGTCGTGGTGGCGAGCGGCGAAACCACCGGCACACCGAACGTCTGGCCGAACCGAACCGCAGGCTCCATCTCGTTGTCGTAGACGGGGCCGATCACAAGGTCGGTTTCCATGAACTCCGCCGAGGAGACTATGCTCTGCATTTTGTGCACAGAACGTCCGCTGTCATACAAAGTCACGACGGCCGAATGGCCACGAGCCTTGAGGTTTTCGAGTGCCAGCAGCGCACCGCGGTAAAAATCGGTGAAGTCGTTGCCGTAAGGGTTGGCGTTGGTGCCGCTCAGGGGCAACATCAGCGCGATATGGGGTGTGCCGCCCGAGCTGAAATCGCGCGGCGAGCGTATTGGCCAACCCGTCCCGTCCGTCCAATTCGCGCCTCTCTCTTCTTCGGGCGCGCCCCAAAGTGTGTCGGCCAGCGGTTCGGTGGGTGTTGCATCCCGCGCCACCTCTTCACCGTCAATTTGCGATGACGTTTGCTCGGTACGACCGGTCATCTCGTTCCATTGTCGTGCGACCTCGGCCGGATCGGTCCGCCCCCGCTCCTTTTTACGGATCAGCAGCACCTGGCCGACACGGAGATTCCCCAGATCGACCGCCGGATTGTCCGCGGCCAGCGTCAGGGGCGAAACCGCATACCCGCGTGCGATCGAAAAGGCTGTCTCGCCCATCCGCACTATATGTTCGTCGAACAGCCGGGCCTGACGCCGCGATCCGGAGAGGGACTGCGCCATCTCATCCGAGGCCTCCTGACCATTCGCCGCAGGGCTGCCGAAAAACAGCGCCGCCGCAAGGAGCAGATATGTCACAGGGTGTCGCATAACTATTTTTTGCCCGCGGCGGCCCCACGCAGACGGATCTCGGTGATCACCTTTTTCGTATAGCCAGGAAAATCGCCCTCCATCATCCACGTGTAGTAGCTCGGTTCGCGCTGGAAAACGTCCGCCACCGACCGGCCCTTGTGTTTACCGAAAGCGAAAACCTCCGTTCCCTGCTCGTCGTAGATTATGCGGCCCGCGTAGTCGGCACAGTTGTCACGCGCGGAAAAATCGGCCAGAAAAGCCACGTCGTTCTGCAAATCGGGATAGCGGTCGAGTTGCGCCTCCAGAACCTCGTACGTAGCCACTACATCGGCCTCGGCCGAGTGGGCGTTCTCCAGATCCTTGTCGCAGTAGAACTTGTACGCCGCCTCCAACGTGCGCCTCTCCTTGAGATGGAAGATATTCTGCACGTCGACGAATTTGCGCCGCTTGAAATCGACCTCGACGCCCGCCCGGATAAACTCCTCGACCAGCATCGGAATGTCGAAACGGTTGGAGTTGTATCCTCCCAGATCGCACCCCTCCATGTAGGCGGCCAACGATTTGGCTATCGCGCGGAAAGTCGGTTCGCCGGCCACATCTTCGTCCGTAATGCCGTGGATGGCCGTCGCCTCCGCCGGAATGGGCATCTCGGGATTGACCCTGCGCGTCTTCACCTCGCGTCCGCCGCCGGGCGAGAACTTCACCAGCGAGATCTCCACTATGCGGTCGCGCGAAATGTCTATCCCCGTCGTTTCGAGGTCGAGAAATATGATCGGATTTTTGAGATTCAGTTGCATGGTCTGTTCATTAAGCGGTCATAATTGATTTTGAGAGATGAAGAGCAAGGCGCGCGAGAAATTGGCGAGGGAGTGTACTCTGACGTACATGACCGAGCTAATTTCGAGCGGCAACGCAGCTATTCGCTCTCAAAATCAATTATGATATCATCATCGGCATCAAGAGCATCAGTGCCTCGCTCGTCTGCGGCTCGTCGTAGGAGGGTTTGAACACTCCCGCGCGCGTCGAGTCGGCCAACTCCATCACCACGGTCGGAGTCTCGATGTTGGAGAGTATCTCCACCAGGAACGTCGACTTGAAGCCGATGGTGATCGGCCCTCCCTCGTACGATGCCGACACCGACTCACGCGCCGAGACCGAAAAATCAAGATCCTGCGCCAACAGGTCGATGTGGTTCGCGCTGATCTCCATCTTGATCAGATTGGTGGCCTGATTCGAACAGACCGCCACGCGACGGATGCCGTTCATCAGTTCGATGCGGTCGACCAGCACGCGGTTGGGGTTGGCCGCCGGAATCACGGCGTTGTAGTTGGGATAATTTCCCTCTATCAGGCGGCACACCATAGTGTAGGTGCCTATATGGAACACAACGTTCTTCGTGTCGAACTCGGCGGTGATATCGCCGGTCTCTTTGGCCAGCGTCGCACGCAACAGGTTGGCCGGTTTCTTGGGCAGGATGAACGATGCCGTCTGTCCGCTCTCCAGCGCCGCCGAGTAGCGCACAAGCTTGTGGGCGTCGGTGGCGACAAAGGTCACCTTCTCAGGCTCGATATTGATGAACACCCCGTTCATCACAGGACGCAGTTCGTCGTCGGCGGTGGCGAAAAGGGTCTTCGAGACTCCGTTCTCCAACATATCCGCCTCAAGCGTGAGACTGTTCTTGTCATCCGCCAGGGCCTGCACCGCCGGATAGCTCTGGCCCGAGGTTCCGGGAATGGTCGCTTCGCCCGTTTTCCATGTCAGTGCTATCTCCCATGTGCTTTCGCCCGCGGCTATGGTGATCGGTTGCTCCGAAAACTCCTTGAGCGTGTCGAGCATCAGTTTGGCGGGTGCGGCGATCATACCCTCGCTCTCGACGCTCTCCACCTTTATTGAGCCTACGAATGTCGTTTCGAGATCGGAGGCGGTGGCTTTCAGCGTGTCGCCCGACAGTTCGAGCAGGAAATAGTCGAGAATGGGCAGTGTGTTCTTGGAGCTGATGATCTTTCCGGTGGTCGCCAACAGTTGCAGCAGCGCCGAGCTTGATACGGTGAATTTCATATCTTTCGAGTTTTTTACTATGGCTATGATATTATCAGGCAAATATACGAATTTTTATTCGATTCCCGCCAGCCGGTCGAGCGAGATTTTTATCATCTTTTCAACAAACGGCCCGTAGTCGGTCGATGCCTCGTGGGCCACGCGCTGTGCGATGATCGTACAGATGGTCGCCGCACGATGGCCCAAAAGCGCTCCGAGACCCGCCAGAGCGGAGCTTTCCATCTCGTAATTTGTGATGCGCCGGTCGGGGCCCGCGGGGTTTTCGCGGTCGGGGTGGCGGAAACTCTCGATCTTTTCATTGAGCGCGGGGTCGGCCGGTTTGAGACGCACCCAACGACCCTGGGGGCCGTAGAATCCGGGGGCCGAGATCGTGATCCCTTCGGTGGTTATGTCGGCAAAGGCGCGGTGCAACTCTCGGTCGGCGTCGATGAAATAGGGTTTGGCGAGAAGTTCGCTCCAGCCGGTATGGGTCATGAACGCCCGTTCGATCTCCGCGTCGCACACCCTTCCGCGTCCTTCGTAATAGTTCAGCAGTCCGTCGAACCCGACGGAGGTGCGTGCGAAAACCAGATCGCCGATCCGCAGGTCGCGCTGCAATGCCCCCGACGTGCCGAGCCGCAGCATCGTCAGCCGCCTGTGCTCGGGACGCACCTGCCGCGTGGCAAAATCTATATTGGCCAGCGCGTCGAGCTCGGTCACCACGATGTCGATGTTGTCGGTGCCGATGCCGTGCGAGAGAACGGTCATCCTCCGGCCGCGGTACGAGCCCGTCACGGTGTGGAACTCGCGGCTGGCGACCGAAAATTCGCGCTCGTCGAAGTGAGCCGCCACCTGGGCCACACGCGCCGGATCGCCCACCAGAACGATCGTGTCGGCCAGCTGTTCGGGCCGCAGATGGAGGTGGAATACCGACCCGTCGGCGTTGATTATCAATTCTGATGAAGGTATTGTTCTCATATCTTGCCGGAGTTTGGGATAAAAGTAGTTATTTTGCATGAAAATAGCAAACACCTCATGACACTCATCAAATCAATATCGGGGATCCGCGGCACGATAGGCGGCGCCGTGGGCGGTAATCTCACTCCGGTCGACATTGTTAAATTCACCTCGGCGTACGTTGCGTATATTCGTTCGCTGGCCGGCAAAAAACGCGTCACGATCGTCGTGGGGCGAGACGCGAGGCTGTCGGGCGGCATGGTGCAGGCGCTGGTGGTCGGTACGCTGCAAGGATGCGGAGCCGATGTCGTGGATGCGGGCCTGTGCACCACACCCGGGGTCGAGATGGCTGTCACGCACTATCGAGCCGACGGAGGGATTATTCTCACCGCCAGCCACAACCCGCGGCAGTGGAACGCACTGAAACTTCTGGACGCCCGCGGAGAGTTCCTGGGCGCCGCCGCCGGAGCGGAGATTCTGCGGATGGCCGAAGCCGAGGATTTTGCCTACACCGAGGTGGACGATCTGGGGCGCGTGGTGGAAACTGTCGATTTCAACGCCGCGCATATCGTCGCCGTGTTGTCCGTGCCGCTGGTCGATGCCTACGCGGTGAGGGCGCGGGGATTCCGGGTGGTGGTCGATGCCGTCAACTCGGTCGGTGGCTTGGCGATCCCTGCGCTGTTGGCCGAACTCGGCTGCGAGGTGGTGTGCCTGAACTGCGAGCCCACCGGCGAATTTGCCCATAATCCCGAACCGCTGCCCGAAAATCTCGGCCAGATCGCCGCGGCGGTGGTGCACCAGGGGGCCGATCTGGGCATAGTGGTCGATCCGGACGTCGATCGTCTGGCGCTGGTGTGCGAGGACGGGTCGATGTTCGGCGAGGAGTACACGCTGGTTGCCGTGGCCGACTATGTGCTCGGGGCGACGGGCGGCGGAGGGAACACCGTCTCCAATCTGAGCTCGTCGCGCGCGTTGCGGGATGTCACCGAGCGGCACGGCGGAAAGTATTTCGCGGCAGCCGTGGGCGAGGTAAACGTCGTTGCAAAGATGAAAGACGTGGGAGCGGTGATAGGCGGCGAGGGCAACGGAGGGATCATCTACCCCGCCCTGCACTACGGCCGCGACGCGCTTGCGGGTGTTGCGTTGCTGCTCACACATCTTGTGCGGACGGGGCTTTCGATGACGGAGTTGCGCGCCACATATCCCGAATATCATATCTCGAAAAATAAAATAGAACTCGATCCCGCCGTCGATGTAGATGCTGTTCTGGTCGCCGTGAAGAGAGATTACGAGGGGGCGGCCGGAGTCGAGCGCGTGACCGATATCGACGGCGTGAAGATAGATTTTGCCCATGGATGGGTGCATCTTCGCCGCTCCAACACCGAACCCATAATACGCGTTTACAGCGAGGCCGCCGACAGGGCACTGGCCGATGAACTCGCGCGGGATATGATCGCGAAAATCGAGGAACTTATCTGAGAATGGATAGACGAAGAGCGGGCGTTGGCGAACGGGTGCTCAAGGGTTCCTTTTGGGTGATCGCCGCCATACACATCGCCGTGTTCACAGGCATAGGTCTGGCCACGCGGCAGTGGCGGCTGCTCGTTATATTTTTGATCGGCTTCGTCGCCGTGATGGCCGCCTGGGCGATATTCAAACTCTGGCAGGCACGAAAAAACCGGCCGAGGCGGGGGTGATCCCTCTCCGTGGCCGGTTTCGATCTTTGCGGAGGCCGCTTATCTATTTTTTGTTGCTCCGTTTCGTGGTGATCACGATCACTCCGTTGGCACCTCTCACTCCGTAGATACCCGTTGCGCTCGAATCCTTGAGCACCGTGATCGAAGCCACGTCCTGCGGCGGGATGGCGGCGTTGGCCTGGGCGAAACTGCCGTACTGGATCCCGTCGACCACGACAAGCGGATCCACACCCGAATTGATCGTGCCTATGCCGCGGATTGTCACCGTGTCGTCGTCCGTGATCTGAACTCCCGAAACCTTGCCTCTGATGTAACCCTTCAGGTCGGGATAACGCGTCCCCTCAGAGTCGCTTATGTCGAGCTGGGAAATCGCCGAGGCGTTGTCGCGTTCCGATATCTGACCGTACCCCGTTTCGAATATCTGCTCGGGTTCGGGCTCGGGTATGGGCACCGACATCGACACGGAGGTCTCCCCGGTGGCCATAAGTATCACCCCGTCCTTTGCGCGCGGGCCGTACATCGCTGTCGCCGAAGCATCCTTCAGTACCGCCATTGATTCGATGGTCGCGGGGTCGATCGCCTGCAACTGTTCGGCGGTCAGCTCCCTGCCGTCCAGAAAGAAGAGCGGGCTCTTGTCGGCCGGAATATCTATGGATATGCCCGAGGCGGATTCCATATCCGTTTTGACGTTATCCGCGCTCTCCGGATCCTGTTGGAGTGCGAAATAGAGCGGCATTACGTAGAACACACGAACCGGTTTGCCCTCCTGCATTCCGGGCGTCCACCCGGGCGACTCGGACAGTACACGGACGGCCTCGGCGGTGAGAAGCGGCGAGGGCGAGGTTATGGTCTCGATGTTTGTCAGCGAGCCGTCCTTTTCTATCACGAACTTCAGGACAACCCTGCCGTCGATCGACTTTTCGACCGCCTCCCGCGGATAGACCAGGCGCATCATGGCCCAGTTGCGGAACGTGTTGATGTCACCGCCCTCGAACACGGGCATAACCTCGGCTTGATAAAGGGGTGTCTCCGCGTCCTGAGCAGGAGGCGCGACCGACGGGGACACAGGTGTGGCGACAGGGGCCTCGGCAGACACCGGAGCGACGGCCTCGACCACAACCGCTTCGAGGGCAGCCGGAGCTTCGGTGTAGATTATCTCGGGCGAACGGCTCGTGAACGAAAAGAGCATCATCATACCCGCGGCCAGGGGCAGCACTCCCGCCACCCGCAGCCAGCTGTATCTCGACAGCTTGATCTTGTTTGTCATCATCGAAAATCGTTTTTTAGTCAGTGAGTCGCCCAACCCCACGGATAGTTCCGGAATATACCCGAAGGTCTGGCGAAATATAAGCGGAAGGTACTCCTCGACGGTGAATCCACCATCGAGCACGTCCCTGTCGGCTTCGAATTCGTGTACCTCGCTCAGCAGACGCACCGTCCACCAGGCAAAGGGATTGAACCATTGGAGATTCTTCAACACCTCCGCCGCGATCTTCTCGTGCGAGTGTCGGTGGCGGATGTGGCTCGCCTCGTGCAGTACGATCTGGCGAGCATCGCCGTCGGAGATTCCGCGCCCGATGAAGACCGTTTTAAGGAACGAAAAGGGTGCTTCCACCTCGTCCGAAAGTGCTACACTGCACCCGTCCGCACGGTGGATCTCGGCGCGGCGCCTCACGCGGGATATGCGGCACGTCTGACACACCGTCAACACGCCGAGCAACACTATGCCCAGCCCCCATACTCCCCACAACACGATCTTCGGCCACTCTGCGGGTGCGGCGACCACGGCGGGCGCGACACCTGTGAGGGGAATCTCCAAGTCATGCACCACGGGCGAAACGACGATAGGCGCAACCCTCCAGACGGGAATATCCAACGCCGGAATGAGAGCCGAAACAGCCAGCGAGGCCACAAGATATATCCGCGCCACCCGAAACGATGTGCGACGATGCATCACCGTCCGGTAGAGCCCCGCGAACAGGCCGCTGCAAACCACAACGCCCAAAACGTATGTCAGGATATCTTTCATAGCTGCGACTTTTTAACCTCTTCGAGGATCCCGATTATCTTATCGAGCTCGCCCGTCGAAATGTTCTCGCGGCGGCTCAGAAACGACACCATCTGCACGGGCGATCCGCCGAAAAAGTTGCTCAACACCCCCGTCATGTATTGTTCGGTGTACTCCTCGCGCCCTACCAACGGATGGTATTCGTGTGTGCGGCCATAGGCGGTGTGGCCCACGAAGCCCTTTTGTTCGAGTATCCGAACTATCGTCGACACGGTGTTGTATGCCGGCTTGGGCGCGGGCATCTGGTCGAGAATGTCGCCCACGAAGGCGCGCTGTCTCGACCACAATATCCGCATGATCTCCAATTCGGCCCGTGTCAACTCCTGCGGGCGCTTTCTCGATGTGTCTGTTTTTGTTGCCATTTTCATAACGCTTCCGATCGTTGTCAACTAAAAATATAGTTTTGATAGCACAAAGATATAACTAATAAATTAGTTTTGCAACTAATTCTTTAATTATTTTGCAAAAAAAAATGCAAGGCTCTCACACCTTGCATTTTATCTTACCCGCCTGTGCGGGCCTCTTTACGGTTGCGAGAAGGTCACACCCGAAAAACGGACGGTCTCGGCAACGTCGGCCTCGTGGGAGCAGACGAACAGACCCACAAGACAGCATTCGGGCAGAGTGAGCGTCGTCTCGGTGGTCGAGGTGGCGGGCGATGTGCCCACGGCCTTCAGGGTGAAACGGTCGCCGCGACGCTCAAGGGTGATGCGATCGGGAATTGCACTGCCCGTGGGCTGGGCCGTGGTTTCGAGCGTTTCGGCACCCACCGTCGGGCGGAATTGCAGCGAGGTGAGCCCGTCGCCGTGAACCACCGCGTCGATGTAAACGGCACTCCCCGCCAGGCCGTCGCGAACGATCAGCCCCAGTTTTCGGTGGGCGTTGACCCCCTCGCCTTCGAACGCAATGTCGGCAGCGAGCGTAAAGTCGCCCGTCACTTCGCGCCACACCATGAACAGTTCATCCTCCGGGCCCCACATGTTGAGCCCCGAGCCGGTGAGAGTGTAGGTCCCCGTCGCCTGGTCGAACGACACGCTTCCCGGGATCTTCACCGCACCGACGTCGCCCGAATTGGGGAAAAGATTCTTTTCGCCGCCGCCCGTGCACGAAGCGAACAGGGCCAGCGCCGCAATTGCAAAAAAGAGTTTTTTCATAGTTTTAGTTATTTGATTGATAAAGTTCTTCGATCTTTTCCACCACATCTTCGGCCACGGCGTCGACGGCGAAAACGTGCGACGGTTCGAGGTGCCAAAGCTGTCGGCCAGCCGCGGCGAGGGTGGTTTTATAGAGCTGCTCTCCCCCACCCGTCACGTTGAGCATCACGATTTTGTCGCGTTCCATGCGCCCGTCGGCCACGGCTTTCATCAGCGATGCGGTGGCGATGGCGGCTGCCGGATGGATATCGACTCCCTCGGTTTCGGCGAACAGTGCGGCGGCCCGGCGAGCGGCGGCGTTGGTTGCAACCACAATATCGCCGTCGGTATCTCGGAGCACGTCGTAGAGTCCGCCCGCCAGGCCGTACGGCGGACGGCGGTTCGACAACACCTTGGCGTCGATTATCTCGGCGTCGCGGCGCGCACGGTTGTCCTCGTATTCGAGCATTGTGCGCGAGCCTGTCCGCCACGCGTCGAACATCGGCACGAACGGCGCGTTCTGCGAAACTATCAGGCGGCACTTTTTGTTGCCCCAGCGACCATCCTCGACCAGACGCATGTTGGCCTCCCACGCCGCGATCGCACCCGTGCCGCTCCCGACGGCCTGGAAATAGTAATCGGGGATCTCGCCTATGGTGGTCGCGGCCGAGAGCATGGTCGTGCCCATTCCGTCGCGGCGTGCAACGTTTTTCGCTCCCCCCTCGGCGAAGAAACGTTTCGATTTCAGCGCAAGGCTGCTCAGGCGGATCGCATCGAAATAGTCGCTGCCGCGCTCGCTGGCGATCAGCCGCACGCAGGGTGCGAGCGGCTCCTCGAACCACAGCGCGTCGAGATTGTCCGCCGGAACCGACAGCAGCAGCGGGATCCCGTTGTCCGAACAAACTTTCGCAAACGCGCGCGCCGTGTTGCCAGCCGAAGCCACGACCAGAATGCGCTCCTCGTCCTCAGGAATCCGCGCGCACACGCTGTAAGCCTCGGTCTCCTTGAACGAACAGGTTGTCATACGTGCCCCGCGGGCGGGGTTCCAGCCGCTGAAAGTTATCCACAGATTTTCGAGGCCGAGCCGTGACGCCAGCCCTGTGCTTTTCCACGTCACGGGCGCGGCGCTTCCGTGCAACATTCGGTGGATGGGCAGCCAGTCGTGGAATTTATATATGCCGAGATCGTCGGAGGCGACTTCGAGCTGTTTTTTCGCATATATCGCACGCACGAGCGACGGTGTGCCGCACATCCTGTCTTCGAGCGTCCAGCCCGTGTCTTCGAACCGCCGCCCCGTGGCGACGCACTCCAACTCGTATTCCGTGGGTGTGAATTTTTCCATTATTTAAAATTTACTATGCGCAGCCATCACTTCCGAATATGACAATCATCATGACGCCCTTGCTAATTCGCTGCCGCCGTTGCGGCTAACTCATTCTGTTTTTATAATCTTCGTAGCCGAACTCGCGCACGATTTCGAGCCGCCCGTCTTCGCGCACGATCGCGATCGAAGGGTGGCGCACGCCGTTGAACATCGTGGTCTTCACCATCGTGTAGTGGATCATATCCTCGAACACCACGCGGTCGCCTACCCGTGGGTCGCGGCTCTCATCGAAGCTCCACTCCCCTATCCAATCGCCGGCAAGACAACTGCTTCCGCCCATGCGATAACCCTTTTCTCCGGGCTGCGTGTCATGCGCGCCGACAATGGCCGGCTTATAGGGCATTTCGAGGCAGTCGGGCATGTGGCAGGCGAAGGAAACATCCAACATGGCTGTCCGCACAATATCGCCGTGGGCGTTCCCACCGCCGCTCTCGACAATGTCCTCGACCCGCGACACCAAAAAACCCGTGCGCCATGTGAACGCGCTGCCCGGTTCGAGGATTATTCTTATGCCGGGGTGTTTCGTCCGGAATTTTTTGATCGTCTCGATGAGCAGCTCCACGTCGTAACCCTCGCGCGTCATCAGATGGCCGCCGCCGCAGTTGAGCCACTTCAGGCCCTTGTCGCCGAGCAGATGGCCGAACCGCCCTTCGACCGCCTCCAGGGCGCGGGCCAGATCTGCCGCCTCCGATTCGCACAACACATGGAAATGCAACCCCTCCACACCCGCAGGCAGTTCGTCGAGCCGCTCTATGCCCAGCCGCGAACCCGGCATTGCGGGATTGTAGAGATCGGTGGCGACGGGCGACCAACCCGGATTGATGCGCAGTCCGCAAGAAATGCCCCGCAGCAACGCCCCTGCCCCGAAACGCTCGAACTGCCCCACGGAGTTGAAAGTTATATGGCTGCTGTGCATGGTGATATCTTCGAACTCGGCATCGGTGTAGGCCGGTGCGTATGTGTGCGCGGGCGAGCCGTACTCCTCGGCCACTAAGCGTGCCTCGTTCAGGGACGATGCCGTCGCCCCGTCGGAATGTTTCGCCAGCTCCGGAAAAATGCTCCACATCGCGCAAGCTTTCAGCGCGACGAGCACCTCGGCGCCCGACTCGGCACGCACACGGTCGATCAGCGCCATGTTCCGCCGCAAAGCCGCCTCGTCCAACACAAAGCACGGCGAGGGTATTTTCGCAAAATCAATCACCGTCCGAATCAATCGACCTCCAAGTCTATATCGAATTTCTCGATCCAAGGCAGACCCTGCGGCCCGAGCTCGGCCAGGAACGGATCGGGATCGAACTGCTCGACGTTGAACACACCCGCGCCCGTCCACAATCCGCGCGCCCACATCGCCGCCCCGAGTGCCGCCGGAACGCCTGTGGTGTAACTTACCGCCTGGGTGCCGGTCTCCTTGTATGCCGCCTCGTGATCGCAGTTGTTGTATATATAATAAGTATGCTCGCGGCCCTCTTTGATCCCGCGGATCCGGCAGCCGATGCTCGTCAGGCCGGTGTAGTTCTCGCCCAACGACTTCGGATCGGGCAGCACCGCCTTCAGGAATTGTATCGGCACGATCTCCACCCCGTTGTACATCACGGGGTCGATGCGCGCCATGCCGATGTTCTGGATCACGCGCAAATGGGTCAGATACTCCTGGCCGAAGGTCATCCAGAAACGCGCCCGCCTGATGGACGGATAGTGCTTCACCAGCGACTCCAACTCCTCGTGGTAGATGACGTAACTTTCTCTCGCCCCGATCTCGGGATAGTGCAGCGGTTTGTGAATCTCGTGCGGTTTCGTAGTGATCCACTTGCCGTTCTCCCAATAGCGTCCCGGCTGGGTCACCTCGCGAATGTTGATCTCGGGATTGAAGTTCGTAGCGAAAGCCATTCCGTGGTTGCCGGCGTTGCAGTCGACTATGTCGAGATATTGGATCTCGTCGAAATGGTGTTTCGCCGCGTACGCCGTGAAGATCGCACTGACACCCGGGTCGAAACCGCAACCGAGGATCGCCGTCAGACCCGCCTCCTTGAACCGGTCGTGGTACGCCCATTGCCAACCGTACTCGAATTTCGCCTCATCTTTCGGCTCGTAATTCGCCGTGTCGAGATAGTTCACTCCGCACTCCAGGCACGCGTCCATAATGGTGAGATCCTGATACGGCAGAGCGACGTTGATCACGATGTCGGGGGTGTGCTTTTTGAACAGGGCGACCAGTTCGGGCACGTTGTCTGCATCGACGGTGGCGGTTTTAATGCGGCCCGCGCCATGCAGTGCGTTGACGGCGGCGGCTATCGCGTCGGCCTTTGCGACTGTGCGGCTGGCGAGCACAATGTCGGTGAAAACGGGATTGGCGGCCACTTTGTGTGCAACGACGGTCCCTACCCCGCCGGCGCCGATGATGATGACTTTCGACATTTTTCGAGAATGATTAATGATTTTATTTATGCGCAAAAGTATCGAATTTATTTTGCCGAACCAAAAAAAGGGCTTACATTTGCACCCTGAAAAACGATCCGCCTTTCGATTCATGTGATCGCGCGCGTTGTTTTTTTCGGCAGAAGTTGACGATTCAGTAGCTCAGTTGGTAGAGCACATCCCTTTTAAGGATGGGGTCCTGGGTTCGAGCCCCAGCTGGATCACAAAGTAATAAAAGTACTGTAAATCAAAAGCGGAGTAAAACCCGAGTTTGTAGCGCTTATTCCCGTTTAAACCCCTTGATTTTGCTCCATTTTGCTCCATAATACACTATAAAAACTACACCAAAACTACACAGGCATGGCAAAGGTTGGATTTTATTTGAACACAAAACCCGCGATAAACGGGAGGCATCACATCAAGTTGCTGTTATCGCACAACAAAACCACTGCTCTGTTTTCGACAGGGCAGTATGTCCGTCCCGAACAGTGGTTTTCGGGGGACGCCGAGACAGACCCGTACATCAAAAAGACATGTCCGGGGGCGAAGTCAATGAATGAGATAATCAACGAAAAGTTGGAGGTGGTACGGGAGAAGTTGAACGTATTGGTGTTGGACGGGTCGCTCAGTTCGTTTCCCACGGCCACTACGCTCAAAAACCACATTCAGGCTCAACTCGACGGAAAGACAAACAATCGCGGGAACGTAGCGAAGCATTATCTGGATTTCATTGGTCGGAGGAACAAGCCAAACATATCCGGCACCCATAAGGAGACGCTGAAAAAGGTCGGTGTGTACAATGATTTAGATGTGTTGAATTTCGCCCACATAACGACAGCATGGCTAAAAGATTTCGAGAATAAACTCAGAAAAGAGGGACTTGCGGTAAACTCGATTGCAAAGCACTTCTGCAACATCCGGGCCGTCTACAACGATGCGATCGACTATAACATCGTGAGTCTCGCGGATTACCCATTTCGGCGATTCAAGATCACCCACGAGAAAACCGCCAAGCGCGCCATCACCGTCGAGCAACTACGGACGCTTCGGGACTATCCGTGCGAGCCTGCGCAAGTGCAGTACCGCGACATCTTCATGCTGATCTTCTATCTATGCGGGATTAATATCATTGACCTGTGCAACCTCACCGAGATTCACAACGATTACATCGAGTATCGCCGGGCGAAAACGGGGCGGCTATACAAGATTAAAGTTGAGCCGGAGGCGCTGGAGATCATAGAGCGTTACCGGGGCAAAACCCACCTGCTGAATATCCTCGACCGATACGGCGATTACGCCAACTACCGCAAGCGGCTCAACATGAATTTGCGGAATATCGGGCCGTTCGAGATTGTCAAAGACAAGGTTGGGAAGATGCGCAAGTACAAGCGGTCGCCGATATTTCCGGGACTGTCCTCTTACGCTGCCCGTCACTCGTGGGCAACAATCGCAAGTTCGATCGGCATTTCTAAAGATGACATCGGGGCTGCGTTGGGACACAGTGAATCGAGTGTGACTGACATCTATATCGCACATGACCAGAGCCGGATTGACCGGGCGAATCGGGCGGTGATTGACTTTGTGAACGCCCCGCCTCTTAAAAGATAGCTTACAGTGAGACTGACGCAAGGTCTCGCCCCAACTCTCGGAGAGTGCTTTCAATCTCTTTTTGGCGCGAGTCCGAAGGCTTTTTGGTGCCGCAAAGATAGGCCGCAAACACACTCTGAGGAATACCCATACGCGCTGCAAACTTCGACACATTCAACTCGGGGAAGGCATCAAATAAAACGCGCAACGGGGTTTTCCCGGTCGGATCGTCGTAAGTAAAACTCTCAAAGCTCACATCCTCGTCGATTCCATCCCAACGGATTCCCTCGTCTGTGAACCTATATGCCGCGCGCTCCTGTTCGGTGGCTTTCCGCAAAATCGGGTACCACTTGAGCGACTGGCTCAGAACCTCCCCTTTTTCGGTTTCGATGAAAACCTTGTTGTCATCGAACCACAATTTTAAGGCTTTCATAGGCATTTGTTTTACGGATCAATCCCCGAGGCGATTTCTCCATTCTTCAACAATGAAGTCCCTGTTTTCTTCAATGATGCTTTCGGCAAGCCGGATGTCTTTGTTTTTCATCCCCTTGTTCTCGATAAGCATGATTTGCGGCTCAATTATAAATTTCGCTTTGCCATCAGCGTTCTCGATGTGGACGTGCATAGGCTCGTGTTCGCGGGAATAAAAGTAGAACCGGATACCGAAAATCATTAAAACAGTTGGCATGATCTATTATCGTAAAGTTTACGATACAAAGATAGGTAATAATTTTATAACCTGCAAGTATTTCTCAAGAAATAACATATTTATGTCTAAAAATCAGCGCACCCCTGAACAGCGCCCCACCTCCAACTGTGGGTAAACTTTGTCCGCTAATGAGAGAGCGTGTTCCATAAGTTTCGTATTTAATTAATTTTTGCTATGTTTGTCGAATAAAATTCCCCTGCTATGAAGAAACTGATTCTACTTTTTGTTGCTGCTATTGCCTTTGCCGCCTGCTCTCCCGGCGATGATACCAATCCGAATGCTTCGACGACGTTTGTGTTTATTCACAATATCGAAAATCATACTCTCCCTAACTGTGTTGCTGGTTATTATGCTGACGGTCTGTGTCATAAAATCGCCGACCTTGGAGATATGACCAAAGGCAAGTTCACTCCCGAAATCACGATTACCGACGAAACTATTACCGAAATTCGGTTGTTCACTGATTATGTAGGAGGCGTGGTGCTTCGCCGAGTATTTCCAATTACAAAAAACATAAAGAACGTGTTTGAACTTAGAGAGGATGATTATTCCAATAAGGTAGACATACTTGACCCTACACAATACCCTCACTAAGGTACAATTCTCAAATAACCATTACTGTCTTGCCAAACACTCCCAGTTGGGAGAGCGTTCCCATTTGTTGGCAAATTCTTTATTGTTACGTAAGGGACATTACCAACATCCATCACGGTGCGGTTATTCCCGTCGATATAACGTTGCCGGGCGAGACCTACACCCGCTGTTGGTTCTCGTGCAGAGACCCGAAGTCCGGCGAAATTATGCTGTCGGAGAGCGACCCGCGCCGCCCCGTCCCGCAACAATCGCGCGTGCCGGAGACCCCAAAGCAACCCGAGCCACCCCGTCACATACTCAACGGGGTGGAAATCACCGCCGGGCAGTGGGACACGCTCCAATCGGGCGGTCATATCTACGTCGAGAATATGACGCGAAGGAGCGACGGCATGGCCTTCTCGTCCCACGTTTTCCTCGACGACGAGAAACAACGGGTGTTTTACAGCTACGAACATCCCGACGGGTTTGTCGAATACGGCGGTTACGAAATGCGCTTGCGTGACAAACGGCAGGTGGAGGCGGGCTTAACGACCCGCGCCGTAATCAGATTGTCCGGCGGAGAATTGACCGGGGCGCGCCTTTGGAAAGAGAAGCCGGACGATACCGGGTACAACGTTTCGTGGGACGACCCGCGCGTCGCCCAACAGCAACGCGAGCGGGAGCGGCAAGCGGCAGATGACAGAACCCTGTGCCGACCTGCACCCGACCATACCCAGCCCGCCCCGTCCATGACGAAAGAACAGTTCGAAAAGGCTAACAAAGAGATGGAGGAGCGTTTACGGCGCAACTATTCGCCGCCCAAAATCATACAGAACAAAGGCCCGAAAAAGGGACGCGGGCTATAACCGGAGCGGGACACAAAACAACCGATACCGTCGCCATCACTCCCGATGGCGGCGGTGCGGACAAAGCGCGACATGCACACGCCGTCAGAACAGGAACCCCACGCCCGCCGAGACGACGAACATCCCTCCGGCGCAGGTCATGTATTTGGCTTCGGCGGTGAGAATCATTTTTTCCGACAGGAAGTAGTCGGCGCCGCCCCCGAGGTTGACCCCGAAGCTGTATGAGCTGGCCGAGAATTTGCCAAGTTCCCCGAGGTCGGATTTGGCTGTGACATTGACATAGCCCAACCCCGCCAGCGGATAGACGTTGATACCCTCGCGGACGGCGAACAGATAGTGGCCGTTGACGCTCAGTTCAAAAGAGCTGACGGTGGTTTTGGTTAGACCGCCACCCTCTGT
>QMCE01000134.1_pt1 | contig 88806 bp, 78 predicted proteins | sample 1821851 | NCBI WGS metagenome assembly QMCE01 (sample SAMN09453174, study PRJNA476694) | Termite gut metagenome, whole genome shotgun sequencing project. | isolation source: worker | host: Odontotermes sp. | place: South Africa:Pretoria | collected 2016-01-28
GGTTCCACCTGTTCCCATCCCGAACACAGCAGTTAAGCTTGGTCGTGCCGAAAATACTTGGTGGGCAACTTCCTGGGAAAATAGGTAGGCGCCGGCACAAAAGGGACTACTATAAAGCAATGCGCTTTATAGTAGTCCCTTTAGTTGTTAGTTAAGGGCAAGGGCAAAAACGGGGGTTTCTTCGAAGGGGCGACCGTCCTCGGTCGCCCGCATCCGCTGGCAGAACGCAATGACAGGATGCCCAGAAGAAATTCTATTATATGACAAACGCCTCCGGGTAGCCGGCCTCAAACCCGCGCAGATAACCATAGCAATTCAGCAGCGTATACAGGCTGCCCGAAAATATGAGCACAAACACGCTGATTGCGGCAATAAGCGTCGGTTTTTTGATGGCGATGCGGGTGAGGGACAAAAATTCAAACACAAAAAACAGAATGATGGACGCGATGAGAACCAGCCAGGGCCCCTCTCCTGTGAAAAAATTGTTTTCGATGCTGCCCCCGGCGTCCTTGATTCCGCCGATGATGCTGGAAACCCGGATGGCGAACAGGCCGAGGAAAATGTAACCGAGCAGGAACGGGGCATAGGCCAAGGCTTTTTTAAATTCTATTTTCATCGGATTCCCCTTTCTGCTTTGCACTTATTAATTACAAAGCCATTATGCACCTAAACGCGGCGCCAGTCAATGCCGGATATTGACAAGCCATGGTAATTTTCCTATGCTATATGTAGAAATCCGGCTTGTTTGCCGGTGAATGGAGATGGACAGATGGAAACCATCGGCATGGACTTTCTCTTCATCGTGGCAATGAGTCTCGGCGTATATGTGGCCGTGCGCCTGGCGCTGCGGGCCGCAATTCCCGAAATGGTTGAGGCGATGAAGCGGCAGAAGAATAATGACGCCAATTCCACAGGAGGCCCCGCGTGAGGCAATACCGCGACGAAGAAACCGCCAGTGTAGACCTTCACGGCCTCACGGTGGAGGAAGCCGAGCTGCGGCTTATTGACGTGCTGGAGGCCCTGCCCAAGGCCGTGCGGGCTGTGGAAGTGACCCACGGCTACAGCCGGGGCACGGCCCTGAAACGCATGGTGAAGCAGGATTTTTACCATTGGCGCGTGGCCGATAAACGCGTGGATTTGAACCCCGGCGTGACCTGGCTTATTTTGAAGTAGGGAATGCGAGAAAAGGAACCCCATGCGCCCTTCGTAGGGGACGCCGTCCTCAGCGTTCCGCACCCGACAGCAGAATGCCAAACAGGGACGCCGAGGGCGGCGTCCCCTACAAAAAACCTTGTCATTCTGAGCGAAGCGAAGAATCTTGCCCTGCCCTTGGGCCAAAGATTCTTCGCTTCGCTCAGAATGACAAGGGCAGCTTTGATGTTTTGTGTAGCGGCGTGATATGTATAAGGTTATAATGGAACTAACCATAAACGCAGCCAAAAGGGGAAGCTATGCCAAAATTCTGGGCGAGATTGCTAAGTATGCTGCTGGGCCTGGTGCTGTATGCGCTGGGCATTGTGGCCACCGTAAAGGCCAATGTGGGCTACGCGCCCTGGGAGGTCTTCCATGTTGGGCTGGGCGATGCCATCGGTATCAGCCTTGGCGCGGCGTCCATCATTGCGGGGCTTGTCATCGTCATTGTGGTGACGGCGCTGGGCGAAAAGCTGGGCCTTGGCACCCTTGGCAGTATGGTACTCACCGGCGTGTTTATAGACATCATCGTTGTGATGAATATTATACCGGAGGCGGGCGGCTTTGCGGCGGGCATCGCCATGCTGATAGCGGGTATGTTCACCATCGCGCTGGGCTCTTATTTCTATATGAAGGCCGCTTTCGGCGCCGGGCCACGAGATAACTTGATGGTGGTGCTGACGCGGAAAACAAAAATCCCCGTGGGCCTGTGCCGCCTCTTGGTAGAATTGCTGGTGACGCTTATCGGCTGGCTGCTGGGCGGCATGGTGGGCGTGGGCACGGTGATTTCGTTCATCGGGATTGGCCTGTGCGTGCAAATTGTTTTCAGCCTGCTGAAGTTCGACGTTACGGCGGTGCAGCACGAAACCTTGGGGGAGAGCTTGGCGAGGGTGTGGCGAAAAGGGTAGCGGTATTTCTTGTTGGGTAAAAGCTCCTCCTTGGGCAAGAATATTTCTTCAGAATTAATTTAGAAAATATTCAGCGAACTCAAAATGGCAACGCTGTGTCGTCAACATCTTCAATATAATTATTAGCTTCGATAGTTTCCCAACTATATTCTGCGATAAAATCTGACTTGCGCTCCTGTTCGTATAGTATGTAACACTTTTCCTTCGCTCTTGTCACTGCAACATAAAATAGCCGCCGCTCGTCTGTTAGCGTCACTGTTGGCGTTTCGCCAAAAACAGAATACAATACATTGTCTGGATGAATATTCGGGATGACATACTGATTGGCTTCCAAGATAACTACTACGTCTGCTTCAAGACCTTTCGATTTATGCAGGGTCATTACTTTTATTTGTTCATGGGGCTTTTCTGGGCATATACCTTTGTCCTTTAAGACTTTATGCAGCTTTTCCTTGAATTCAGACAGTTCAATGGAAATCTTGAATGAATTTTTGCGATGCAGAATAAGAACACTTTTCCCAGGGTTCTCTTTGATTATCTCAACACATTTCTTCATGTATTGGGCTTTTATTGGGTAGTCATGGTCTTTATTGTTTTTCCCCTGCTGATAGTAAAAAAGGTCGATATATTTTTTGTCCGCCGCTCTTTCTTTTGCATATTCTTGGCCCGGCCGTTGCTCAATCCACATATCCGAGACATCTATGGTGACTATTAATGATTTGGGTGGCGGAGGGTCGCTCCGAGGCTTGGCGGGGAGGGCGTCATTGTCAATCACACGCATAAAATTATTCGATTTTTCAATAATTTCCCGCCCGCTTCGATAATTGGTTGACATATCAACTCTTATCCCGCTTGGAAATTTCCCTTTGAAGTTTTCAAAATAGACGGTATCTGAACCCGCAAATCGGTTGATAGCCTGCCAATTATCCCCAACACAGAACAATTGTATATTATTGTTCTGTTCACGGATGGCTTGGATAAACTCAAAGAAAAGTTTGGAGAAGTCTTGATACTCATCGACAAGGATATACTGCAAGGGCTTGAGACTATCTGAACATCCTCCCGCTTTAATCTTCTTTATCGCTTCAAACAACACCTGATTGAAATCGAATCGATAATCAGCCCATGATTCATAGCCCTTGGGTTTTACCGCCGCTTTTAATATTTCCTCATGCCGTTTAAGCACCTTTAGCCCCATACTTAAAAAAGCATGGGTGCGAGGGTCATTTTTAATATGGGTCTTGTTCATCTGTGTAACAAACCCACACTCGTCATCGAAATATCGCTGCTGATATTTATCGATGAAAGAACGGATTTGTTTAGAAAAACGAGTTATGCCATTGTGCTTTTCAAATACCTCACGGATGATTTCATCCATAGGGCGCCGACATATCGTAATTCCTGCGCCAATTAACTTCTCTTCCACTCGCAACTCAAAATTTTCACGCCCTTGCTCCATATCTGTTATAGACGTTTCAAGCATTCTCTGGATGGCGGCGATTTTCTTTACATTATTATCATCAGTTTGTAGATTTCTTCTAAACGAATGATGTCCATTCCAGAATTTTTGCTTCCATTGCATGATTTCGCAATATTTATTCCAGCTTAACTTGAACTTTCTTCCAAAATTTTCTTTTTCTGTTGCATTGGTTTTATTCTCGTCAATGCCCCAGTGCTCCCAAACCACTTCATGTTCCTGCAAATAGAAATCCGGTCGGATAGCTTTTCTTTTACCCTTATCGTTCTTGTTTTCGTCTAAAAAATTAATATAACCGTTAGTGTCGATGCCATCTCCGACCAGCATTTCGGGCTTAATTTTGGATGGATAGAAACTCCATTCGTATTTGTAGTTTATTCCGTGCTCAAAAAAGAAATCCGCAAGCCATTTTTCGCCTTTTGAGCGAACGTACTCTCCACGCAATGTTTGGTAGTGCTGATTGCGGATATAAGAATAATAGGATTTCACATTTCCATGGAAAAATTCCTCTTTGATTTCGGCGTTTTCTTTACGAAAAAACTTATAAATTTGCTCGCTGAACAGCGCATCTTCTTCGGAAAGGCTTTTGATGATTCGACTGATTAGCCGGGTACGTTCCTCGATTTCATCATCGGCTAATATGCCGCCTTCTATACCGGCTAGGCGCATTGCATACCTATGGAATGTTTGAGGCACTGTCAATTGTTCTATGTTTTTGGGTGCTGGCTTCACTGATTGTATGCGCTTGAATATTTCTTCTTGAACATCTTTGTTAAACGACAGAATACATATGGCATTCCCCGGCACGTTTATCTTTTCAAGGCAATATAGTGTTTTCCCCACAATTACCCGGGTTTTACCGGAACCGGCACGAGCCGCCACTAAAATATCCTTTTCCTTTCTCGCAATGGCGTTTGCTTGCTCTTGGTCTACCTGGAAAGGTCGGTTGTTTTCATGGAAATGTTCATACAAATAAGATTGAACATCCGCTATCGCCGCAGCTTCTTCTCTCGCTATCTGTTCTTCTTCTCTCGCTATCTGTTCTTCTTCTCTCGCTATCCGTTCTTCTTCTCTTTCTTTCGTTGCCTTTTCGCGCTCCAACCGGCGCTCTACTTCTGCAAATATAAAATAATCATCGGGACAATGAATAAAGGAATCTCTCTTGCGCGCATGCTCCTTCGAAAAGAATATCTTTTTGCCAAACTCGCGCAAAGGAAACGTATAACCCTTGCGATTTCCAAGCTTGATTGTAACCGAAATCTCAGTCTCATTAATTGAATCAATAATCATTTCGCCGGCCTGGACGTGGTACAATTTATCCCCGATGCGATACAATTCGTCTCCAGTATCCATTTTCATAACATTTACCCCTCATAGAGTAAAACATCATTGCCAATATGGATTGTTGAAACCTCTGCCCTCACTTCTCTTTCTTCATCATCGCCATATCGCAAGTGTGCAGCACACCCTTGGCCAGCGCAAAGCAGCCCAGCCCGGCGGCCAGTTCCCAGGCGGAGAGCACGAACAGCCCTACGAGAAAGCCGCCGTCCCCGCCAATGGCGAAGCCGGCCACAAGAGCCGCCACCAGCCCCGGCAGCATTGCCAGCACCACGGCCAGGTAGTACAGCATTATCAGAAGCCCCGCGCCAATGTCCGCCCCGGTGACGCGCATGGACAGGTAGTTGATGCCCAGCAGCAAAAAGGAAAACAGCGTGTACACCGCTATACAGCCCAGAATGTCAAGAACGCCGGCCCCCAAAACCGCCCCGGAAATGCCGAAAGTCAGCAGGCTCTCTATCAGCACGCGCGCCATAATCTCCATGTTGCTCCACAAAATTTTCTTCATGGAGGACTCCGGTATCAGGTAAATATAGTGGGAATAGGTTTCCTTCAGCCCCCGCCCGGTGCCGATGAAGAGGATTTGCATCCAGGCCAGCACCATCAGCGTGACGAACAATTCCCGCGTGATGAGGGAGAGCACGATGGCCCCGGCCACGATGAACACCGAGGCCACGCTTAAAAAGCCGAAGCGGCTTTGGCGGAAACTCTCGCGCATATGCTTGCCAAACAGCGCCGCCGCCCCGCTGCCGGGAATGCCGGTCACGGTCACCTTCACCGGGCGTTTGTTCGCTGCGGCCGCGTCTATGTTGCCCTCGGCGACGGCCCGCTTTCTCTCGTAGGCCGTCTCGGTGGCCACCAGCACGTCCTCGTAATAGTCCGGGTTCGAGAGCATGATATAAGTAATCATCCCCGTGCCCGAAAGCAAATTAAGGCCAAAGAAGCCAAGGCCCGCCAGGGTGTTGCCGGTTAAAAAGGCGGCCACGCCCCCCGCCGTCCAGCCCGCCACGGGTACAAAGCGCAAAAAGGGCGACTCAATAACCGCCTGCGCCGCCGCCGCGGGGTCTTTCAGCGCGAAAAATTGCAGCGCCGCAAAGGCAAGCAGGGGCAAAAACACCAGCAAGGTGAGGCCTTTCACCAGCCGCTTGCGGCCGGGCTGCCCGTTCGTGGTGCTGTATATCAGCAAAGAGGCGATGGTGAGCACCACCACGCTGAGCAAAAAGCCCGCGAAGGTGAGGAACAGCCCGCCGACGCCCACGCCGAAGGTGGCCAGCGTGTTTGCCTGAAAGAGGATGAAGAAGCTTGCGGCGAAGGCCGTTTTTGCCATGCGCACCAGCCCGTACAGCAAAACCTTGCGGGAGCCAACGGGGGAAACGAACAAGAGGTTCACGTCGTTCATGCCAAAAATGGCGTCCCCGCCCGAAAGCCCGCTGACGACGAAGGTGACGACAAAGAGTGTGACGAATAAAAACAAAATGCCCGTGAACCAGAACATCGGCGCGGGGGCGTTCGCCTCGCCGCGCGAAAAGATGGAAATCAGGATGACGAACACCATCAGGGCGGCGAGGATGATGTACAGCACCAGCTTGCCGGGCTTTTTAAGAAGCTCGCGCAGGCTGTTTTTAATGCTTTTGCGAATGAGGTATACAAGGGCGCTCACGCTACTCCACCTCCTCGGTGATGGAAAAGTAGATGTCCTCAAGGCTTTGCCCGGCGGGCATTTCGCCCCGGCGGCACACGGCGGCCACCCGCCCGCCTTTCATGATGCAGGTGGTGTCCCAGTCGTCCTCCACGCTTTCTATCATGTGCGTGCTGATGAGCAGCGCGCAGCCGCTTTGCTTGAGGTCGGCAATCATCGTTTTCAGTTCCCGGATGCCGTGCGGGTCCAGCCCCACCAGCGGTTCGTCCAGAATCACCGCCCGGGGCTTTGGCAGCAGCGCGCAGCACACGCTCACCTTTTGCTGCATGCCCTTAGAAAGTTCCTTGCCCAGCTTGCCGGCCTTGTCGTCCAGCTCAAAGCGGCGCAGCAGCTCGTCCGCATAGGGCTGCCAGCCCTGCAGGCGGTAGGCTTTGGCAATGAATTCCAGATGCTCGTAAACGGTGAGCATGGGGTATAGCACCGGCATTTCCGGCACATAGCCCAAAAGGCGCTTCGCCTCCAGGCTGCGGTTGTCGTAGCCTCCGATGGCGACGCTGCCCTCAAAGCGCAGCAGCCCGCACACCGATTTAATCAGCGTAGATTTGCCCGCGCCGTTCGGGCCAAGCAGAACGGTCAGCTCGCCGGGGGCCACCGCCAGCGAAATATTGTCGTTGGCCAGGAATTTGCCATAGCGTTTGGACAGGTTTTGAACCTCAATCATGTTGATCATAGGGCTTGCGCCTCCTCTAGGTAACCACTGATTTATTATCATTCCGAGCGATGCGAAGAATCTTTGAGCCGGGTAATGTACCGCTGTATGAAGAGAAAGATCCTTCGCACCGCTCAGGATGACAAGACAGCCGGGTTATTCAACGCTCATCTAAATCTTCGTGGGCATCGTCCGCATCGTATGAAAAATCCTCCGCCGAAAGCAATTCCCTGCGCCCATACAGCGCAAAGCCGCCCAGCAGAAGCAGCGCGCCGGTCACAATCAGCAGCCACTCGATTTTTACAACATCCCCCAGCGGGCCGAACAGCGCCATGCCCAGCGGCATGCAAAGCCCGTTCAGCACCATCATCACGCTGAACACCCGGCCCATCAGCTGCGGGGGTATCTTCGTCTGCATCAGCGTCATGGCCGGCGTGTTGAATAGCGGCATGGTGCAGCCGCAGAAGGCCATCACCGCGAGGTAGGCCCAGAAGTTCGGTATCACGCCGAACAGCACCGTGCAGCCCCCGAACAACAGGCAGGCCAGCACCATGGTGTGCGCCTTGTTCTTGAAGCCGCCCCAGGCCGCCACGCCCACGCCGCCCAGCATCATCCCTATGGAGAAGGCCAGTTCCACGGCCGTCAGCCGCCACACGTCGTCGCCAAAGCTGCGCGCCACTTGCAGGGGGGTCATCATGGCGGCAGGCGCGGCCAGAATGCCGAAGGCCGCCACGGAAATGAGCATGAGCTTCAGCCAGGGCGCTTTGCCGATGAAGCTCAGGCCCTCGGCCATTTCGCGGGTGTAGGCTTTCAGGCCCGCCTCGCGCGGGGCCGCCGGGGCGGCCAGGGGCGCCACCTTCACGCAGAAAAACACCGTGGCAATGCCGATGGCGGCGGTGGCAACGTCGATGAAGAAGATGGTTTGGATGGGCAGGAAGGTGAGCAGCGCGCCCGCCGCCATGGGTGCGGCAAAGCCCGTGAGCGACTGTGCCGCGCTTTGAATGCCGTTGAAGCGCACGAGGTGTTCCTCGGGCACGATTTGCGGAATCAGCGCGCCCACCGCCGGCTGCTGCACGCCCTGGCCCACGCTGCGCGCCGTCACCGCCAGCAGCAGCATCCACACGCTTTGAATGCCCGAGGCGTACAGAACGGCCACCAAGAGGGTGATGAGGGCGATGGCGGCGTCGGAGAGATTCACGAGGGTTTTGCGGTTGTAGCGGTCGGCCCACACTCCGGCAAAGGGGGAGACAAAGACCATGGGCAGCATGGCGGCGCAGGTGAACAGGGCCACCATGCTGCCGGATTGCTGCTGCAAGGTGATGTGCCAGGTGATGGAAAATGTGACCAGCATGGAGCCGAACATGGACAGAAACTGCCCGGCGATGAAAAAGGCGGCGTTCCGCTTCCAGCGGGACGAAGGCGCGTGCTGCTGCATGAATGGGGTTCCTCCTTCGGGGGGATGGGGGCAAGCCATTGCGGCGGGAAGGCGGCAAATATGGCGGGTTTTGCGCGTTCTAGCAAGTATACCACAATCGAGTAAATATTGTAATGCTATGGAAATTAATTTCGCGAATGAAATTGCGCCACCGGGTACAATAAAGCAAACTCCCCAAAGGAGGTGTTTGTGTGGCGCGAAATTACAAAACGGATTTGCAAAAGGCTGTGGCACGGCGAATCGACGGCCTGTGCAAGCAAAAGGGCTGGACGTGCTACAGGCTGGCGATGGAATAACACTGAGAGGGATAGTATTGTTATAATCGTATGATATGTGATATAACAATAACATACACGATTGATGGAATTCGGCATAAAAAACTCCGAAATTATTGAATAAATAGCTTGCCCTATAAACGCGGATATTAATGAAGCAAAAATAGGAACAAATCAAATCGTATAAAATCGGAAAAAATACAAATTAATTGCGGGGAAAACCATGAGCTATGCGGACTCACTCTTCATCGAAAACTGCAAAACCATTCTGGAACGCGGATTCTGGGACAGGGATTTCCCTGTTCGCCCAAAATGGGAGGACGGGCAGCCCGCCCACACCATCAAGGCTTTCGGCATTGTGAACCGCTATCGGCTTTGCGAAGAATTCCCCATTTTAACCCTGCGAAAAACCAACCTGAAAAGCGCCGTGGATGAATTGCTGTGGATATGGCAGAAGAAATCCTCCAACGTGAACGACTTCGGCAGCCATATTTGGGACGCCTGGGCAAACGAGGCCGGCAGCATCGGCAAAGCCTACGGCTACCAGCTTGGGCTAAAGCACAAATACCCCGAGGGCGAGTTCGACCAGGTGGACCGCGTGCTCTACGACCTCAAGCACAATCCCCTCTCGCGCCGCATCATGACCAATATCTACAACCATGCCGATTTGCACGCCATGAACCTTTACCCCTGCGCCTACAGCCTTACCTTCAACGTCGCGGGTGGCAAGCTGAACGCCATACTCAACCAGCGTTCGCAGGATATGCTGGTGGCCAACAACTGGAACGTGTGCCAGTACGCCGTGCTGCTGCATATGTTCGCGCAGGTTAGCGGCCTCGGCGTGGGCGAACTGGTGCACGTGATTGCCGACGCCCATATTTACGACCGCCACGTTCGTTCCCATTGTGGAAAAGCTGATTGCCGAAACGCCCTTTGAAGCGCCCGCCTTTGAGATAAACGCCGCCGTCACCAATTTTTACGATTTTAAGCTGGACGATTTCGCCCTGCGGGATTATCGCTTTCATAAATTAGAGGGCAAAATACCGGTGGCGGTGTAACTTAAAAATGAGCGAGGTAGCATAGGGTGAAACTGATTGTCGCAGCGGACGCCGCCTGGGGAATAGGGCGCGATAACAAGCTGCTCTATTCGATTCCCGAGGACATGGCTTTTTTCAAGGCCGCCACACAGGGCAAGGTGGTGGTGATGGGCCATTCCACGCTGCGTTCACTGCCGCGCTCGGCCCCTTTGCCAAACCGCACCAACATTGTGCTGAGCAGGGACGAGGGCTTTGTAATAGAGGGCGCGCGCGTCTGCCATTCCCTCGCCCAGTTGGGCGGCGCCCTGGCCGGGTATAACTCCGGCGAGGTCTTTGTCATCGGCGGGGAAGCGGTGTACCGCCTGCTGCTGGGCTATTGCAGCGAAGCTCTTGTGACCAAAATAGCCGCCCATACCCCGGCGGACAGCTTCTTCCCAAACCTTGATGAGGACGCCCGCTGGACGCTGCGGGAATGCTCGGAGACGAAAAGCCACGAGGGGCTTGAGTACCGCTTTTGCGTGTATGTGAACGGTATGCCCAAAGACTTGCCCTGCGGAATGCCCTGACCTTCGCAGGGAAAAGGAGAAATCACAAAACGGTGCAAGCCCGTATGCAAAGCATACGGGCTTGCGTAGTGCAGTGCAGTTCAACGTGCCTAACACTACCGATAAAGATGCAGCACTTCGTATCAACCCCGAGATCAGAAAGCAAGCGGCAAGCTTTGCCGCCACATTCAATACAAGAATCAGCTCGCCTCAAACCCCGGAACAAGGCTTTTGAAAAACCGTTTGATTCTATCCAGAGCGGTTTTTTTGGCGTCCGCGGCAATTTCGCCGGCGCCGTACATGCGCCGCATCAGGCGCTTGCTTTCAATGTACGCGCCGTTGCGGTTGACGTACGACTTTTTCAGGCCCATTAAAAGCGCATGCCGGTCGTTGCCGGTGTAAAACAGGTAAAAGCGCCCCGCGTTTTCCGAAAGGGCGCGCCCGAATACATCGGCGCGCGTGCGGTGTCTGGAAAATATGGACGGACAGGCGTAGCTTTTGGCGTAGTCATTCCAGCTCCACAGCAGAAAGCGGCGGCGGCGCACGATGAGGTAGCGGGGGCTGTCGAAGGGGGAAAGCATCTCCGCCAGGGCCTTGGCGAACAGCTTCTTTTCCCGCAGGGTGCCGCCGGCCAGGGCGCAGGCAAAGCCAAGGCCGTGGGCATCGTTTCCCATCACAAAGCGGGCATCCGCCGAGGCGATATCCCCCAGCTCCCGCAGCGCGGCATACAGGCTTTGCCCCAAGGCCCAAATGTATTTCCGGGGAGAGAGTACGCGCAGCACCAGATAGTAGCCGCGCAGCAGAAGGCCGGTGGCGGCAAGGCAGGCTGCGCCCGCAGCCAGGTAGCCCTGCCAGGACCAAAACAAGTACGGGATGTTCCACATGAAGCCGACGGTGGCTGCCAGCCCCGTCGTAAGGCCGCAGGCGCGCAGCACATTGGCGAAGAGGAACCTGGGCGGCGCCGTCTCGTAGGGTACGGCGGCCACGTCCAATATTTCGGGGGTGTGTTGCACCGGGAGAGCCGCGTGCCAGCTGGCGGCGGTACCGGCGCGGTCGGCGGCCAGTGCCAGCATCCGGCGGTTGGCGTCCTCTGCGTCAATCAGCTCATTGGGCGGCTTCAAAATATCAATGCGGCCGATGCCGCTTTCGATAGCGCCGCCGTGGTAAGCGGGGCCCATGAAGCACTCGAAGCGGCGTGTTAAAATGGCGAAATCGTCGCTCTCGGCCGGTTCCCGCAGACCATTTTCCAGTTGGAGAGGCGGCAGCACGGTGACCAGGTGCCAAATGTTGGAGACCTTGCCGGGGTTGTCCAGGTTCTTGCGGATGGCCCGGCCGCGCATCTGGTTGGAGAGCACGAAGCTGCCCACATAACTGGCCAGCACCAGGCTGTTGATGCATGGAGAGTCCCACCCTTCGCCCAGCAGGGCCTTGGTGCCGATTAGAATTTGAATATGCCCCAGGCGGAACAACTCGGTGAGGGCGGCTACCTTCTGGCGGTTGTCGCCTGCAAAAGCGATCTCCCGATATTCCCCGCCCGCAAGGCCACGGCTGGTAAAGCGCAGGCCGGTGTTTGCGCACACCTGCGTTAATGCACCCAGAGCGGATACCGGCAGCAGCACCAGCGCACCGGTGAGGATGGCAATAGGGGTGCCGTGCGCCACGGCGCGGCGCACCGTTTCGAACACCGACACCGCGTCCAGGACGGAAAAAGCCGCGCCGGTGCCAATGGCCGGCAGCAGGTTTTTGCCGATGAAATCGGTGAGGATGAGCATGCGCAGGCCGAAACCCAGGTTTTGCTGTTCCGCCGCGGCAATTTTGCCAATGCTTTCGAGCTTTGCAGCCGAGCCCATCAACCGGCGGTTCAGGCGCACATCGCTTTCAAGGCACACCGTTTTGCGCACTAGCGCACCGGCGTCCGCCAGCTTTTTGGTGAGCGTCCGGACAAGCTCCTGGCCGAACAAGCCGGGGTTGTCCAGCACAAACTGGAAGGCGGCTTCGGCGTAGGCCAGCTTGAACTCGGGCACCCGGCCCTTCAAAAACATGTCCGCGCCAACAGCTCGGGGAATAGCAAAGCCCCTGTGGGCGGCCAGCACCAGCAGCGCCCGCACGCCCCTGGTGTTGTAATGCCGCCAGTCGGCCCAGGCGCCGGTGGCGTCCAGCGCGTGCCCGGCCTTGAGCATTTCATCCAGCAGGGGGTCAGCCAATATCTCCGCCACACATAGGTGGGCCCGGTGGCGAAATTCCAGCAAAGCGGCTTCCTCGTCCCGGGTGGGGTGGTTGCAGTAAATAAAGTCCTGGTGCGGACACAGAATGCCCTGCTGCACCAGCATGGGGGCGGCAATTTCCTCGTCTATCTCCCCGCACAGGGAAGTGTAGCGTGCCCATTCGGCGCCGGTGGCGTCGTAGGGAGGCGTCGCGGTGAGGGAGATGACGGTTACCTCATCCCGCACCGCCGCCATAAACTCCTCCAGCGCGCGCTGCCAAGCCGACTTCAGGTGGTGGGCCTCGTCCAGGCAGATGGTGCGGATACCGGCCTTGCGGATGGCTCCCAGCAGGTCAAAGCCTTGGTAGTCGGGGATTTCTTCCGCCTCGCTATCGGCTTCACGGCCCGCCAGGCGCATCCAGGCGGCGTACAGCCCCTGGCAGGTGAGCGAGGTGAGAAGAGAAGGGGTGTGCAGGTCGTAGGAGAGATAACTCTGTGCGTTTGCCCCGCCGGGTAAAAACAGCTCTTCAAAACGCTGGCCCCACTGGTGCTGGATGAGCACGGTGGGCGAGAGCACCAGCGCCGGCGCGCCCAAACGGCGCACAAGCTCCAGCCCCAGCACAGTTTTTCCACTGCCCGGCGCGGCCACAACGTGGATTTTTCCGTCTTTCATGTGGGAGGCCAGATTGTCCAGTACCTGCTGCTGATAGGGGCGGAATTGGCCTTGAAAGGAAACCTGCTCGAAGGTTTGGATGGGGGTTCCTCCAGTTTGGAGTGTTGTATCATTCTATGGGATTGGCTATGGAAATCTGCTCTAATGTCTCTTTAACAGTTTCTTGAGAGGCTATTCCTTACTACTCTTAAGTGGTAGCTACTTGAAAGCTGTGATTAGCATAATCATATGAAATTACACGCCCACTAACTGTGTCGCCCACACTTAATTTATCATATTTATCATTGGAAAGATTATACTTTTCATCGAGAACAGATATAAAAGCACGTAATCCATCAGCAAACACACATAGAAGTCCACCTCCTTTTTTGTTTACAATCGTACATTCAACAATAGTTCCTTCTTTGTACGCATCTAATTCGTTTAATTGCTTTTGGAGCCCCGTGTCGTTACCGATAAATGCATCAATTGCGGATTGGCAGTCCCCCATATCTAAAACCGCCAAATAGTCGTCGCTTTCAATAAGGGTATCTGCTTGTAAAAGATATTCCTGTTGATATTTCTTTAAATAATTAACCATATCTTGTGCATTTTGGATCAACAGGATTTTTTGTAAATGTTCTGGTGCCGATAGACGATGTGCAATCCTCGTCATAAGTAAAGTGTCTTTGTATGGGACATCTTCTGCACAAGCCGCCAAATAACTCACATTTTTCAGTAACCTAATATGCAGTGAACCTGCTGGGGATATACGTATCAAGTCCTCCAAACTAAATCGTTGCGGTGTGGCTTCGGATAATATTAGTTGACGCTGAATTAAGTATTCCGCTTCACGAGTAATGACGGACTCTTCATGTCCAAGTAATTGCATATATTTCACGATATCGCTGATTTTGAAATACCCAGGTATCCCATTGGGACCCTTCTTGTGCCGTTTGCTGTCCAACCAGCGTAAAATATCAACACGAACAAATGGGTCTGGAAACGTATCTGCGGGATGAGCATAAAACAAATTGGAAAAGTTGGATTTTTCCCCATCAAAGTACTTGCGGTTTTTCCGTAGCAGAGCATTCATTAACAGATAATTCGGCAATTCGTATGTATCGCCGACTGTTCGCAACTTAAAGATGTCATTGGTACTAACATGACCACTTTTACATAAATCTTCAAACAACTGTATTCCAAAACGGATGTTTTTATTTGTCAACTGATAAAATACATTTTTCGCCCATCGATTTTTCCTTATGGCCAACAGAATACATCTACTGTAATCTACAAGTTCACCTTTTCCAACGATTATCTTCATGCCATTTTCCGTATAGTACGAGGACTGCGAATTATTCTGACTCCGCAGAATATATTCTATTCGCGATTGTAATACTTTCAGCAAGTCAGGTGCGTCAATACGAAAAACAAGATCCTTGACAACAGTGTCCAAAGGGTTTTCGTTTTTATACAAGTCGTATGTGCTATCACGCATTGGTAGAATAACAATACTTTTGAACTGTTCACGTAACCATTGTGCAACTTCAAACATCAATAACTGTTCTTCACGATTACGCTTATCACAGTTATCCAACACTATTATAGGACTTTTTCCCACCCTGCTTTTTATATAGCTGATGATGCCCAATAAAGATTCCAACTTGTTTGAGTTCAATTCTTTTAAAATTGAAAATAGTTCTTTATTATATTCCGGACTGTCTTGCACTAATAATTGTCCGATTCCCTTTCTAAAAGCATCAATGTGTAGTTTATGAATCTGCTTGATAATACTAATATCATCGAAATCAATATCAACATGGTTGTTTTTGATAGTATTGATTATTGACCCCATAATCCAATTGTAGATGTCAGTTGAATTGACAGGGGCTAAATTCATGTTGATAAAAGCCCATTCGCAACGATTGGAAATGTCTGGGTGTTCTTTTTCTAAATACATCCGCTTAAAATACCTAACAAAAGTTGTTTTGCCACTTCCCACATTCCCAATAAGGAGTAGTAGTGAACAGGTTTCGTCCTGTTCAATTATTCCCTGCTTTATTTTTCCAACAAGTTCAATTGGTCTGTCTGTTGCCATGGGCGTCGAGTTAAAATCACTTGGCAAGCGTATTTTCTTGAGTTCGCTGTAGAATGGCTCCATGTGTTGAGCCCTTTTTTCTGATACAATGTATGCATTTTCTACGATATTATATCTATCTCCCTCTGTTTCAGGGTCGAAAATGTTTCGGTTTTCAATGACAAGTGTACGTCCAAACCCATTCTCAATTAGCTCTTCATCTCTGGCGCGCTTGCCTCCAATTTGTGAGACTGGGGAGTGGAAAAGTGCTCCACCTCGGGCAAGAGCATAAGGCGAATTTGCGGATTGTTCAAGTGCTTTTTTAGCACACAAAGATAGAAGCTTTTCAAAATCAATATGCTCTACTACAAAATCGCTATACTGAATCTTAATAATTGGTTCATCCTGGTCAAAATAGCCAGCCCATGTTTCATCGGCATTCGAAACAAAAATCTGTTCACAAGGATTAAATCCATGAGGATATTGAGCATTGATTTCCTCAGCATAAAGCCTCGCTTCTGAGTACGCTGTTCCCAAATCAATGCCGCGTGCCTTAATCTCTATGACCATTACTGGCAAACCACGTATAAAAATTAGATAATCTGGGAAATACACTTTTCTTTGTGCTTTTCCGATGGGGCGACGTCGCAATTGTGATTTTGAAAATATTTCTGCATTATTATATCCCAAGCCCATCGGGTAGGTAGATGTTAAAAAAGGAAAGATAAACTTTTGCTCAACATCACTTTCATTATGTAAATCAACTAAATCGCAATAAAGAGACACAAAATTCCTCCCCTGCACCTTTTATACTATGCCATAGAGACGATGGTAAATGACTGATATTACATCAAAACTTTAGGTTTATGTGCTGATTGGCTTTGGCGTTTTCACACAGCCTCAGCCATAATCAACATTAACATTCTTTCATTACAATAAATTATACCACACCTGCCCACCCAAATCCACCAACCAAGCTTCAAGCTGGACCTCAAGCTGGACTAGTAGTCTTCCACGCCTAAATTAACACATGTCTTACTGCGTAGTTTTCCGTCCTGCTGCGTTGCCGTCCTCACCGGGCATAAAGCCCGCTTTCGTCCTCCGCCTTGCAGGGCGAAAAACTACTTGCAATTCATATATCAATTTAGGAGTGGTGAACTACTAGCTACCCTTCTCTGCATATGATATGTGTTGCAAAATTGCGCCACTGCGGATGCGAAGAGCCAACTTATCTTCATCCCCCAACATATTGTGCCGCAAACCCAATAACCCCCCTGCCAACAATCCTGTGTTTGCCACGCAGTATACACAAACATCGCCCCAACCCAAAAGAAAGAGCTGTATTCTCCCCGCACCCAAGGTATACTCTGACACACGATAAGCATACCAGCGTGGAAAGGAGTATATCAGCATGCCAGATTTCGCAAAAATGTACCGCAGGCTCTTCAATTCACAGACCGACGCCATCCATATTTTACAGCAGGCGCAACAGGACACCGAGGAGATGTTCACAGCGGCACCGGAGCCGGACTTCCGGGTTTGGGAGCAGACGCCGCCGAACGAAGCAGATGATGGACCGGAGAAAAAATAGCCCCACAGGGCTTTATGCTTCACAAAAACGCGGCTGTGTACAAAGCAGCCGCGTTTTTCTTGTTGAAATATATCACGTTTGCGATATGATATAATGGATGCAGTAAGTACGAAGGAGTCAAGACTTTCTGTCCGCCAATGGCAACGTGCAAGATTAACGAAGCGACTTTGCCCGTTCAGGCGCCCGGCCTTCAGAACGTCGCCCCCACCTCAAACCCATTCACCAGCCGCACCGCCAGCGCGCCGTCCGTGCCCACGGTGACGCGCTCAATGACCGCCGCTACCAGCCGGTCGTCGTATCCGGCGCCGTGCTTTTGGAAATCATCCAGTATGGCAAACATCTCCCGCATCCGGCTGTCATCCCTGTCCGCCACAGCCGCGCGCTGCCGGTGTTCCCGCAGTCTTGCGTCAATCTCACCCTTTTCCGCCATGGCCGCCTGCATTTGCCCGGCGATGCCATCATCTTCGCTTTCAAGCACCCTGTCCGCAAGCTCACTGAGCCGCGCCAGCAGCGCCTCCCGCCTGGCTTCGAGGGCGGATATCTGCTCCCCGGCATTCCCGCCGCCGATGACGGTTGCCGTGGACTGGCGCATAAACGTCTCCACCTCACCGCGCGTTTCCGCTACCCGCGCCAGCGCCCGCATGATGGCCTCATGCAGGGCCGGCTCGTCCACGGAGGGGGACTGTTTGCAAAAAGCCGTGCCGTTCTCCAAACGGCTGGTGCAGCGCCACAGCACGCGCTTGACACCGCCCCGCGCCCAGGTCACCCGCTTGTATGGCGCCCCGCACTCCCCGCACACCAGGCGGCCCGTCAGGGCATACTTGCTGGAAAACTTGCCCTGTTTCGTCCTGCCGTTCTTCTGATCCACCCGCTTTAGGCTGCTGCGCCGCGCCATCTCCTCCTGCACCCGGCCCCACAGCTCCGGGGACACAATGGCGTCGTGGTTGTTTTTCACCAAAACCATCGGCAGCTCGCCATTGTTCTTGCGCACCTGCTTGCTGATGCAATCCACCACATAGGTCTTTTGCAGCAGGGCGTCGCCCTTGTATTTTTCATTCGTAAGAATGCTTAAAATCACGGTGTGCGCCCACTGCTTATCGCCGCGCGGGGACGGGATGCCGTCGGCGTTGAGCTCGTCGGTGATGCGCTGGAGGCTGTACCCGGCCAGGTAATCCATGTAGATGCGCCGGACGATGGCGGCTTCAGCTTCAACGATTTGCGGCCTGTCGCCCTCGCCCCGCTCATACCCCAGCAGCTTGGCGTACTGGAAATGCACTTTGCCGTCGCGCATGCTTTTCTGCATGCCCCAGCGCACGTTGGCCGACAGGGATTCGCTCTCGGCCTGCGCGAAGCCGGCGAAAAGGGTCATCAAAAACTCGCTGGTTTCCTTCAGCGTGTTGATGTTCTCTTTTTCAAAATACACCGCGATGCCGCGTGATTTCAGCTCGCGCACCGTATTGAGCCCGTCCACCGTGTTTCGCGCCCAGCGGCTGACCGACTTGCAGAGGATCAGCTTGATCTTCCCGCGCCGGCACAGGCGCATCATGCGGTTGAACTCGTCGCGCTTGCCCATGCTGGTGCCCGTGATGCCCGCGTCAGCAAACATCCCGGCGAAGCGCCAGCCCGGGTTGCCGCGTATTTTTTCGGTGTAGTAGTCCTTCTGCGCCTCGTAGCTGTTGATCTGATCCTCGTTGTCGGTGCTGACGCGCGCGTAGGCGGCGGTGTCGATGACGCCGTTCTCCTCCTCGCCGGAAAAGCGGTTCAGGCGGGGATTGGCTGGGATTACCGTCACCTCACGACGAGGAGGGACGGCGGCAGTCATAGCGCTTTGCATTTTGTTTCAATCTCTCCTTCCAGAAAAATACTGTAGCCCGATAAGGTTGTTAGCCCCAGGCCAGTATGGCCCAGGGAGATATGCGAAACCACCTCCCTGAACAGGCTCCAGTCCAGTCCGGAGAGGTGGTTTTCGTTGCCGTATGCGCCGTATTGAAGCTGGGGCGGTAGCCTGGGTGGCTCCGCGATACCGGCGTACCGGGCGGAGACGCCTTCCAGTATCAGGCGGGCTGCTTCCTCGGAATCAACCGGGTGTGCGATGCCCCTGGCGATGGCGTTGGCCAACCGCAGGGTGGTGGGGGTCTGCCCATACTGCCCGCAGGAGTGCAGGCGTACATCGTCCGCCAGGCGGTTCATCAGAGCGAGGACGGCGCTGTGCAACTCCGCCAGCGAGGCAACGGTTTTGAACCCACAGCCTTCGCACCACAGGTGGACGCTCCCCTTGGCCAGCCTGGGGTAAATGTTGCGAACCAGCCTGCCGCCGCATTCGCCACATTGGAGGCGCTTCCATAAGGCATCGGGCGGCACGCCCAGCGGAGCGTTGGGGATAGCCATTTCATCGTGTATCGCCCGCGCCGCCGTGAACTGCTCCGCCGCGATGATGGCGGGGCAGCCGTCCGCGCCCAGGTACCGCCTGTTTTCCAGTATCCGCTTGACATGGTGCTTGTTCCAGCCGTTTTCGCCATAGGGCGGGTGCTTGCTTTGGTTCAGCCCCTCAGCGATGCTTTTGTACGAGCGCCCTGCCAGGTAGAACCGGAACACCTCCACAACGGCACCCGCCTCCGCGCTGTTGACACAGAGCTGGCCGTCACAAATCCTGTAGCCGTAGGGGATATACCGTTGCATCAGCCCACCATCCTCACCGTTTCCATCAATTCGATCCCGCCCGGCAGGCGGAAGCATATTTGCTCCGCCGAATGGACAGTGATTTTCTCCACCAGTTCGGCAAAAACATCCGCGTCAAAGGCGACCAAAGGCTTCCCGATATTTTGAAGTATACCAATCAATTCCCGCAGGCCGGCGATGTTCTCTTCAAAGCTGTCATCCTTCATCAACAGATGCTGTTCCCTCCGAAGCTCCGCTCGTTTTTGGGCAATGCTGTTGCTTTTACGCTGGCAGGTCTCGTCATCCAGCAGCCCCTCCGCGCGCAGGGCGGCCAGCTTGTGCGCTTGCTCGGCCAACACGGCCAGCCTGGCCCTGACCGCCACAAGCTGGCCATTTTCCGCGCTTGCGGCCTTCCGCAAATCCTCAAGCTGGGCCAGGGCCGGCTCCAGCACGGCGTCGCGGTGCGCCCACAGCTTGTTGGCCATGCGGATGAAGGCGTCGTGGATGGCGGCCTCGGCGACGCGGGGCATGGCGCAGGCGTCTTTGGATTGGTCGTGCCGGCCGCACCCCCACACCGCATAGCTGCTTTTGGACTGGCGCCTCTTGAACACCGCGCCGCAGGCGCCGCAGACGAGCCTTTTTGATAACGGGTGCGGTGTCCTTTCGGTGGGCGCGGGGCGTCTCGAAGCCAGCAGGGCCTGGGCCTTCGCAAAAACCTCCCTCGTTAAAATGGCGGGATGGGTGTTCGCAATGTAGTACTGGTCGCGCTCACCGTGGTTGTCCCGCCGCTCGAAGGGAAAGGCGTCGGTGGAATATGTTTTTTGCGCCAAGGTATCGCCGGTATATTTTTCGTTTTGGAGGATATACCACACCGCTGTGTGGTTCCACCGCGCACTGCCGGGCGGCGAGGGGACCCCCTTGGCGTTCAGCGCGGCCGCGATGGGCTCCATCCCCATGCCGCTGAGATAGCTCTCAAACATCCAGCGGACGGTGCCGGCCTTGGGTTCGTCGATGACCAGCGTCTTACCGTCCGCCAGCCTGTAACCGTAAGGGGCCTTGCAAGTGATGAACTCGCCGCTGCGCATCCGTTTTTGGTAGCTCCAGCGAACGTTTTGAGAGATCGAGGTGGACTCCGCCTGCGCGTGGTTGCTCCAGAGCATCAGCAGCATCTCGCTGGAGAGGTCGGCGGTGTCGATGCCTTCCTTTTCAATCTCGACGCTGACGCCCAGCAGTTTCAGGTCGCGCAGGATGGTCAGGCTGTCGGCGGTGTTGCGCGCGAGGCGTGAGATGGATTTGACCAGTACCCTGTCGATTTTGCCCTTCCTGCAATCGGAAATCAGCCTGTCCAGGTCGTCGCGCTTGTCCATGCGGGTGCCCGTCAGGGCCTCGTCCGCGTAGATGTCCGCCAGCTCCCAGCCGGGATGGGCGTTCACCTTTTGGGTGTAGTAGTCGATTTGCGCGGCGTAGGAGTGCAGCTGGTCGTCGGACTTGCTGCTGACGCGGCAGTACGGCCCGATACGCTCTACTTTCCGCTCCCGACGCGCTGCCGGTATCTCTATGATTTTACGCATACAGACATCCTTTCCTAGAAGATTCTCCCTTCAGACTGCGCAAAAACAAAAACCAAATAGCAATATGCACAAACAAAATTCGGAAAAAAGTGAGTTGAGTAGAATTATCCGCCGTGAGGGAAGTGATTGGTCTGAATTGTCAACTGTCATTTAGCCCAGTCCGAGCAACTCTTTAATCAGCCTATCGCTCATCTTGATGGTGCCCACCAATACCAGGGCGCTGAAGGCGAACTCGCCGATGTAGTTCCAGGTGAGAGTGACAGCCGACAGCGACGGATCCCCCAGCGCGGGGGGACTTGCGGAGAACACCGAAAAAATGACGCAGGCCAGAACAATGACCAAGCCTTCCAGGCAAATCGCGGCGTAGGATTTGAGGAAGGCTTTTCCCATGCCCGCGGACGGCTCCCCGGCAAACGCCGCCAGAGGGATGGGCGCGATGGCCGTCGCGAGATAAATCTTGAAAAAACGGCCGTAGACAGTTAAAATCATGATGAGGGACAGCACCCAAATGAAGAGGCTGCCCAGCAATGTGACCAGCCACAGCGGGATGGAATCCCAAAACCCCACCTCGTCGATTTTGGCGACGAGGTCGGCCGGCAGCGCCGTGCTGGTGGCCGCCGACAGCCCCGACGCCGACATGGCCGCGCTGATGCCGCCCTGGGCGACGCGGAAGATGGCGGTCATCAGCTCAAGCCCGTGGCTGACGGCGGCCTTGGCCAGCGCGAAGCGGACAAAGCACTTGACGGCCAACTCGGGCTTCTTCAGCTCGGTAAAGCTGCCCGTGGTTTTTACGACGCCCATCACAAAAAACAGCACCAGCAGCGCGAAGCCGATTGCCTGCAGGACGCCGTTGACCTTCACCATGACGGCCCAGATCCCGCCGCCCCGGAAGGCTTCGGGGGAGATGGTGAGCAGCTGCCAAAGCTCGGCCAGTTTTTCGTTCCAGGTTTCCAGCGCGTTTTGCAGGTTGTCGGTTATCCAGCTTCCTGAACCCATGTGTATTCCTCCTCCCTGATTTTGTCGTTGTATTGTTCATTGTCAGTGGCGCAATCAACCTGTGATGAGGGTCAGGATTTCCTTGGCAAACACGATGATGATCCCGCCGGCGACGGTCAGCATTCCGTTGGCGCGTTGTGAGGGATCATGGCTTTTTAACGATAGACCGATTTGTACGATGCCAAAGCCCAGCAAAATCAGGCCGATGGCGCGGATGATGGAGAAGATAAAATCGCTCAGGTTTTCGACCACCGTGAGGGGATCGCTTGCCGCGTAAGCGGGCACGGCGAAGCTGACGCAGAGCACCAGGGCGCAGAACACGGCGAACAACTTTTTTTGCGCTCTATTCATCTTGTTCATGCTTGATTTCTCCTTCTTGTTCTGTAGTGGGTATGACGTCGGGCACGATGAGGGGACGGCCATAGTACAGCCGCTTCCTGTGCTCATAAACCGGCACGCCGCCCATGGTGGCGTATCGGATGCTCGGGTGGCGTATGAGCGGGTACTTTTCGTCCATGCACGGCCTGGCGCCCCGGATGAGCAGGATGGCATAGCGGTTGTCCAGCTGGCGCACCTCGTCTGGGGTCAGCAGCTCCCGGCCCGCGAGCTGGGTGTTGGTGGAATACGAGCCCCGGCTGCCGTGGGTCTGCCCGTGGGTTTTGGTGAGGATGGACGCCTTGCCCAGCGCCGCGCTGATGTACTTGTGGGTTTCGGCCTCGTTGCCGCCCAGGTAGAGGATGGTATCCGAGTTGCCCGGTATCGTTTCCCACGACGTCTTGTAGATTTCCTTGATCTGCGCCATGTTTTGGATGATGGTGCAGGCGGAGATGTTCCGGCTGCGCATAGTGGCCAGTTCGCGGGTGTAGCCCTCCAGCCGGATTGAGGCGAACTCGTCCAGAATGAAGCGGACGTGCCGGGGCAGGCGACCCTTGTGGATTTGGTCTGCGCTGTGGTAGAGGCACATGAATGCCTGCTGGTAGAGCAGAGACACCAAAAAGTTGAAGGTGGCGTGGTTGTCCGGGATGACGGCAAACAGCGCAACCTTTTCCTCGCCCAGCGACCACAAATCCATCTCGTCCTCGGCAGTGACACGGGCGATTTGCGGGATGTTGAAGGCCGCGAGGCGCACGGCCAGCGACACGAGGATGCTGGACGCCGTCTTGCCCTTGGCCTGCCGGTACACCTTGTATTGCTTGACGGCGATGTGCTCCGGGCCGTCCTCGCGCTCAAGCGCCTCAAACAGCATATCCAGCGCGGAGACGTAGTCCTCGTCGTTCTCCCGCGCCTCGGCGAAGGACAGCATGCGGCACACCTGGGAAAAGTTTTGCTCATACTCCGGGGCCTCATAAAAGAGGTAAAACACCAGCGCCTGCAGCAGGGCGGTCTCGGCGCGCGTCCAGAAGGGGTCGTTTTCGGTGCTCCGGGCCGGGGTGGTGGCGGTGATGAGGCAGTTCACCATCCGCATGACGTCGGTTTCGTCCTTGAGGTAGCGGAAGGGGTTGTACCCGTCCGAGGCGTCCAGATCCACCAGATTGAGTACCCGGATGTCATAGCCTTCGCTTTTGAGGAAATTTCCTGTTGCGTTGAGGATTTCCTGCTTTGGGTCGGTTATGACATAGTTGGAGTTGGCCGAGAGGATGGAGGGCAGGCAGAACCCGCGCGTTTTGGCCGCGCCGCTGCCGCCGATGACCAAGATGTTCAGGTTGCGCTGGTGTTTGAAGCTGTCCATGCCGAGGCGGACGTGCTTGGTCAGGGGGATGCTCACCTTCTGCGCGAACATGGCGTTGACGCGCGAGGGGGCTTCCCACCGGGCCGAGCCGTGCTCCTCGCCGTCGCGCGTTTGGCGCCGGGAGGAGAAAAAGACGGCGGCGCCGGCAAAATACAGCGCCGAACAGATGACGGCGGTTTTGAGGCTGTGCTCCGTCCAGGTGATTGCAAACGGGTGGTTCAGCGCCTGAGTGAAATTCTGTAGAAAGCCGGGCAGGCCGCCGGAGAAGGAGCTCGCGGCGAGCAGCGCGAGCCAGAGCACGGGGATGTACAAAAAAGCGAGGATGGCGATGGTCTGTCCGGGGGAGTCGCGTTTCATGGGGGTTTCCTTTCACGGTTGGGTTGGCTGGATATATAGATTTGGGCAAAAAACGAGCCCCCGCCGGCGTGGAAATGCCGGCGGGGGCGCTGGCCGGCCATAGAGCGGAGGGACGGTGGTCATCGGCCCTTTGCCCTGGTGCGGGTTGTGGGCTTTTGCTGCTTCGCCATCCTGTCAAACGCCTCCAGCTTGGCTGTGACGGACGGCCTTTCACTCGTCCTGCTGCTGTTTTTGCTTTGCAAAGTCGATCTGCCCCTGGTGCTTTTTGAGCTTGAGTGTGACCGAGTGTCTTTTTTTTTGACGGTTTCCCGCTCTGGCCCAAGTTCAGGTTGCGCGGCCTGCCTGCCGGTTTTGGGCGTGTAGCCGATGGCATCAAAAACCAGGTTGGCGCGTTCGATCTCGCTCACAGGCAGCATCACGTCGACAGTGGTGGGGTTTGTCCATTTGTCGCCCACGCCGGCGTAGAGGATTTTTTTGGGCCCGGCCAGCTTGCGGAAAGCCTTGAACTGCTCGGGGGACATCTCAAATATCCGCAGCTTGCGCGTGCTGCGGAGCAGCTCCTTCAAGCTTTTCCGGCCATACACCGCCCGGTTGCTTTGCCGCATCGCCAGCAAAAACGCGGCGGCGTTCTTCACAAGCGAGCCTGTCAGCCGCAGGGCCACCTCGCCGCCCGTCAGGGCAATGCGGATCACCTGCTCCGCGGCGTCACCTTCGGTTGCCATGGCCTTTCGTCACCTCTTTCTTTTTTTGTGGAATGGCGGACGCGATGTCTTTTTCCATCCGGGGCGCCCGTTCCCGGATGGCCTCGCACAGGGAGATTTCATGCCGGACAGCGCGTATCTCGGCATTGATGTCGGCGATGTCCTGATATATTTTTGCTTTCTCCTGGGACAACCGTTCCCGAGGAATGCCGCAGGCGTCCAGAAGCGCCGCCGCGTTCATATACATGGCAAACTTCTCCTCCGCGCCGGCAAAGCCCGTGGCGTAAAGCGTCTTGGCCGGGAGCAGGGCGTGCTCGGTGGCCAGGGCGTCGTACAGGGGCTGGCGTTTTTTCTTTTGGGCGTTCAGGATAATGCGCCGCTTGGTCAGCGCGGACAGCTTTTCCTCGGCTTGGGCCTGATGTGCTGACAGTTTTTCATTCGACTCGATGCCGTTTTCCCGCAGGAGGCGAAACTGCGCCCGGTATTCATCAAACCGCATCAGCTCCTGCTTGAGGCGCGGGGTCATCCTGGGTGGGTACTCCTGCCTGCGGGTTTTGCCCAGCAGATACAGGTAGTGGGCGTACAGGGCCAAAAAGCCCGACAGCTTCGTTTTCGGACGGTATGGGGTATACGTCCTGTGGGGCGCAATGGCGGCTTCAAACCCGCCGGCAGCGGCCTCAAGGTGGCCGTCAATGGACGAGCGAATGCTTTCTTCCGTAAAGTGGGCGTCTTTTCTCCCCGGCCGGATGAAGTTCTCCGTGCCCCGCAGCCGGAACGCGAGGTGCTTGCCGTGCTTGATCTCGTACCCCATATTTTCCATCAGCATGAGGAAATGCCCGTAGCCCGCGGCCTGGCCGATGGCAAGGCGCAGGTCGGCGTTCAGCATGCCGGCCCAGGAGGGCTGGCCCCTCTGCTGCCGCAGCCATTCAGCGTAGGTGAGGGCCTTGAGGGCGGGGGCCTCACCGCGCAGGATGACGGACAGGCCGTATTCCTGGCACAGCTTGTCGGAGGTGGCGCGGATCTGCCCGTAGTATGTTTGGACGTTAGAGTGGTATTTTTTGTGGGTATACTTGTGGACGGAATTGAAGGCAATGTGGGCGTGGATGTGCTGCTTGTCGGTGTGGACGCCGATCACCGCCTCGTAGCCCCGGAGGTGTTCCTCACAAAACCTCTGCGCGATTTCCAGCGCCTGCTCCGGCTCGATTTCGCCCGGCGCGAAGGACTGGATGATGTGGTAGCCCTGAACGCCGCTTGTTTTGCCGGCATTTTCCTTGGTGGCCCTCATGGCCCGATAGGGGTTTTGTTCCGTCACATCGCAGTACGCGGTGAGGATTTTATCTTCGGTCTTGTCGCCGTTGAGGATGTAGTTGACAAGAGCGTCCAGCCGCGCGCGGCGGGCCAGTATCTTGGTGACAGCCATCAGCCCGACGCCAGCTTGTCCATGAGCGCATAGACCTTTTGGAGCAGGAAAAGGGCCTGCCGTGCCGCGCTGTCGGGCTGGGCCAGCCCCATATTACAGGCGCGGGCAATTTGGTTGATGTTCCGCCCGATCCGGTTGATCTCCACATAGAGTTCATGGAGGGCCTCGGGCGGCCGGGCCTTGACGGGATGGCCCATGACAAGACGGCGCAGATAGGCGCTTTTGGAGAGGCCGCACCGCTTGGCCTTTTCCTTGAGGGCCTTGGCTTCCGTTTCGTCAAGGCGCAGGCAGATTTCGTATCTAGCTTTCGATGATCTCACGCTCCTTCCCTGCGGCAACGCCGCAAAACTCCCGCCTAAAGGCGGCATAGGGGTGCGGGGATTTCCCCGCCAAGCGCGCAAAGATATCTTTGCGCTATGCTTGCCGGGTCAGGAGCGGCGCAACGCGCCGCCCTGACCCGCGCCCCGGCCCGCCCTGGCGGGCCGTTTTCCCAAGCGGTGGGAAGGCTGGGGCCTTCCCGATTCAGGTTGTGTTGGGGCTTGCAAAAGAAAATATGGCGGGAGTTTTGGCGGGATTCCGAGAATGCGCGGTGGTTTTGAGTAGGCGCCCAAACAAGCGCCTAAAGTACGCAGGGAGTTGGGTTTCTCATAAGGTAGGCGCCTAAAACGGGCTTTTTAGGCGCCTTGGTGTGGACAAGCATCAGGCATCCTCCGGCCTCCGCTTCAAGTGTGTATCAATCCGGTGCCTTGCCCGCCCCGCATATTCTTCCGTTACCTCAATGCCCACGGCGCGGTACCCCTCCAGCACGGCGGCCAGCACGGTGGTGCCGCTGCCGGCAAAGGGGTCGAGGATGAGGCTGCCCGGCTCCACGATCTTCACCACCTCTTGCATCAGGCCCAGGGGCTTTTCGGTCAGGTGGATGCGGTTTTGCGGGTTGCCATGCCTGAACACGCCAGGCAGGCAGGGCACGGGCCGGTTCACCGGCATGGGCCCGTTCGAGCCCCACACGATGTATTCGGCCTGCTGGCGGAACCGGCCCTTTTGCGGCCTCGAATTCCCCTTGTCCCACACGGCGGCGCCGCGCCAGATCCAGCCGGCCCATTGCAGGGCGTCGGTGAGCGCGGGGTACTGCCGCCAGTCGATGAAGACGCAGACCGGCGCGCCCTGTTTGCACACCTTGCGGGCGTCGGCCAGCCATTCGGCGGCCCAGCGCGTCCAACTCCGCTGGTCCTTGGCGTCGCCCTCAAAGGCGGGCGGGGCGCTGTCGCCCATGCTGGAATATTTCTCGGTGGTGGATTTGTTTTTCTCGGCTTGCGTCCGCCCGCCCGAGGCGTAGGGCGGGTCGGTGATGATGGCGTCGAAGGTGTGCGACTGAAAGCCCGGTATCAGCTTGAGGGCGTCGCCGCAGAGGATCTCCCACGGCGGCGCGGTTTTGTTTTTCATGGGCGGGTGCTCCTTTGTTGGGGAAAAGTGAAGGACAGAGGCATATGCCCCTGTCCTGTCGATTGGTCGTCATATTTTGTTTTGCGGCCTTACCGGCCTAAATCACGCAGGCTTTTCCGTTTAGGCGGTTTTTGGGCGCCTCGCTCCCGCGTCTTGCCCCAGGTCTTGACGGTCTGCGCCTCGATGAAGGCTTTCAGCGGCTCGAGATCCTCGTCGGTGTCATAGCATTCCAGCGCATCGTAATACACCTTCTTGTCCTCATCATGCACAATGAGCGGCGGATGCCCCATGATCATCAAAGCGTAGTTCATCAATGTGCGGCCCACGCGCCCGTTGCCGTCCGCGAAGGGGTGGATGTACTCGAACCGCGCGTGGAAGTACGCGGCTGTGAGCACCGGGTCTTTCGCGGCCTCGGGCGCGGCGATCTCATCCAGCAGTTCTATCAGGACGCCTTCCACCTCCTCGGGGGGATACCCCACCTCGTGGAGGCCAGTGACATAGTCGTGCTTTTTCAGTGCGCCGGGGCGCTCGCCGCGCAGGATATACCGCCGTTCGTCATAGGTGCCGGCGGTGAGGATGCCGTGGATTTCGAGCACCAGCGGCAGGGTTAGCGGCTCTTTGGCCACAATTTTGTCCTTGAGAAAATCGTAGCACAGTTTCTGGTTCTGCTGCTCAAACAGGGTGCGCGGGTCGCCGGTGTAGTTCAGCACCTGGCCGTTCTCAAAAATTTCCCGCGTATCATGGTAATTGATGTCGGGGTTTTCGATTTTCCCCGAATGGTATGCGAACAACACGCGGAAGCTTTGCAGAGCGCTGTCCAGGTCGTCCGCGGTTTGTATTTTGAACGCCTGCCACTGCGCAAGCGCGCCCTTGTAGCCTGTATCCATCCGGCACCCCCCTTGCTGCTGTTTTACTTCCCACAGTATACCACAAATCCGCGGGAGATAGGAAAATGAATCACCGGCCGGAGCTTTTAGTATGCACACCAGCAGCCGCCCCAGCTCCCCGGCCTTGTCCGCCTGCTCCCAGGGCGCGTTTGGATGCATAAAATGCCCGTAGCAGCAGTGTTTCGCGAAGACGGGCCTGCCCAGCCCAAGCGCGCGGATCATCCCGGAGGGGGTGAAATCGAACACGGCCTTTACCGCCGCCGCGATATGCCTGTCATCGTACCGCCCGGTGCCATGCGTGTCCACGGTAACAGAGAGGGGCAGCGCCCTGCCGATGGCGTAGGCGGCGCAGACGGTGCATTCCCGCGCGAGGCCCGCCGCGACGACGTTTTTGGCCGCATAGCGCGCCATGTAGGCCCCGCTGCGGTCGATTTTGGTGGCGTCCTTGCCGGAGAGCGCGCCGCCGCCGTGGAGGACAAGCCCGCCGTAGGTGTCGGCCATCAGCTTGCGGCCCGTGAGGCCGGTGTCGGCCTCAAAGCCGCCCAGCACAAAGCGCCCGGAGGGGTTGATGAGGGTGTCCGTTTGGCTGTCCGGGGGAAAGCCGGACAGCGCTGGCTCAATGACCAGCTTCAGTATCTCGCGCCGGAGCCTCCCGGTGTCCTTGTCCGCCTCATGCTGGCAGGAGACCACCACGGCGGCGACGCGCACAGGCTTTGCCCCGTCGTACTCGACCGAAACCAGCGCCTTGCCGTCCGGCAAAAGCCCCCGCACCAGCCCCATTTTGCGCGCGAAGGCAAGGCCCATGGTTAGGTGGTTGGCCAGCACCACCGGCAGGGGCAGCATTTGCCCGGTTTCGCCGGTGGCGTAGCCGTACACGACGCCCTGGTCCCCGGCGCCGAGCTGACCGTCCGCGCCGGAGGGAGAAGCCGGCCCAGAGAGACAGTCTCTTCCCGAACAGTTTTCCGAAGTGTGGCCGCCATCCACCGCGCCTGAAATATCGCTGCTCTGTTCATGTGTGAGGATCTCCACCTCATAGCCGGAGGAATACCCGACGTCATGAACAGTCCTGCAGACGATGGCTGGAAGGTCCGGCATAGGGGACACACTGATTTCCCCGGCCACGGTAATTTTGCCCGCCGTGGCCATTACCTCGCAGGCCACGCGGGCGTTGCGGTCCAATCTCAGGCATTCGTCCAGTATGTTGTCCGCAATCAAATCGCACAGCTTGTCCGGGTGGCCTTCAGTGACGGACTCAGCGGTTAGTATTCGCTTGTTCATATATACAATTCTCCTTCGTTGTTTTGTTATTGACTCCGCCCGCGGCAAGAATGAGGAGCCTGCCGTCCTGGCCATACTTGCTTCTATCGCAGGTGGATAAGACCAGGATGTGGCTGTCTGCTGGGATTTCTGTGTCACTGCCATGCAGGGATAACGCCTGGGCCTGCATGAGCCAATTCTCAAATGCTTTTTCATCCCCGGCAGGTATGTTCATGGATTCATAGACATCGGAGTGGATGCCACACTCAACCACCGCGAACACCTTCCACCAGCCGTGGCGCTGCCAGGGCGTGTCAAACTGGATGTAATGGTGCGCCGCGTAGTAGCCGGGATCCTTGTAGGCGAGGAGGGAGCCGAACATGTCGCTGCGCCCGGCGCCCATGTTGTGGCCGTAAATGGTGGTGACGGGGCCGAGGGATTGCATGTCGTTTCCTGCGTCGGCGAAGGGCGTGCCCGCGCTGGAGCGCGTGCCTCCGAAGGACAGGCCGAGGTATTTTTGGTTGTCCTCCGCCTGCACCACCGGGTAATTGAGCACCGTGCCGGGAACCGCCAGCCAGCCCACGGTGTCTGGGTTTTCGCGCAGCAAGGCGTCAAAATCGGCAAGGACGCAGGGCAAGCCGTCCGTTTTGCTCGGCGCGTTGGCGTTGGATTCCGCCGGAGTGTGCTCCGGGCCGGGAATGCCGGATGTAAACCTGCGCTGGGTGTCGAGGTATTCGGCGATTTCCCTTGTCGCTGCCGCATACTCGCGCGCAAAGAAAAAGCCGCTGAGTGTAGCGACCGTAAACAGGAAAACAGTAATTACCCGCATCACATTTTTCTTTTTCAAGCCAGCCCTCCTTATGGTAAAATGGGCAGGAGGGGCAATTGGCATGCCGCCAACCGCCCCTCCCGCCGTGTCAACTACCTCTTGCTTGTACAACGAACGCTAATACATCGTATTTTCGCCCGTTATTCTCCATTTTCACTTATCCATTGCTTTCCTGCGATTGTAGATCACCAGCCCAACACCGCCAGCCAACGAAACCATGGCCGTGACCAGCAGCCAAACAGGAAGCCCGTCGCGCCCGGTCTGCGGCGGCTTGGCCGGCGTTTTGGGCGTGGCCGGGGGCGGCGTTTGGGGCGGCGGGCTCTCCACCACCACGGTCTGGCCCTCGTCGTTGATGTCGGCGTGCGCCGCGATCTCTGTGCCGTCCAGCTCCAGCGACTCAAACACCACAATGCTTTTCCCCGCCAGCGCGCTGGAATCGAAGATGAAGACAACCTCCGCGCTGCCCGAGGATTTTTCCGGCACAAAGCTTGTTTTGGCGGTAATCTCTTTGCCCGCCGCCAGCAGCGGCTGGCCGGTGGCCTTGTCCATCAGGACGCCCTTGAGCGTATAGTTTTCGCCGGGCTTCAACCCCTCGTAGGCTACGGTATCGGTGATGGTCACCTTTTTCCTCATGGGAATGCTCTTTTCGCCATCCTTGCCCCGCGCCGTCGTGCCGATTTTGGGCTGGATGAAGGTGACGGTCTGGCCCTCATCCTCAATATCCGCGTGGGCCGCGATTTCCTTGCCGTCCAGCTCCAGCGACTCAAACACCACCACGGCCTTGCCCGTCAGCGCGCGGGAGTCAAAGGTGAATTCCATGGTGGTGGCGCCGGTGCTGCCGGACGCTTTGAACACCTTTTCAGCGGTCACCTGTTCGCCGTCCACCAGCAGAGGCTGGTCGGTTTCTTTGTCCATCAAAATGCCCTTGAGCGTATATTCCTTCCCGGCAGCAAGCCCGCTGTAGTACACGGTGTCCACGATGGTGGTGGTTTTGGACACATGGGCGATGGTTTCCATGCTCTCGCCGTCCATCGCCGTGGTGAAGATTTCCGGCGCGGGGATGTGGTCGTCTGTCATGGTGCTGAGGTCGATGACCGCCATATGCCGGTAAACCGAAACCTCAAACGAGAGCAACTCGTACCCTTCGTTGGCTTCGCACGGCAGCTCCTCAATGCGGTAATCGTCGTACAGCAGGGCGCCCACATCGTCATTCAAGGTGGGGAGCTCCCCGAACCAGACGCCGTCGCGGTCGGTCTCGCCCCGGTTGGTGTTTTGGCTGTGCGGGTTCCATTCGGACGAGGTGTTGATCTCCCCATTCGCGTCAGACACAATGATGTGGTTTTCGCCCGTGGTCAGCGAGGTGATGCGGAAGGGAACGCCGGCCAAACGCTTCGCGTCGCCGTCAGAAATCTTGACGCCGCGCAAATCGCCGCGGATGGGATTGTTGCGGATGGCCGTGCCGGCGGTGTTGAGTTCTACGATGACCCCATGCTCGCAGATGGTAAAGAAGCGGCGCAGCTCGCCGGTGGCAAGGTAGCCTTCGGGCGGCAACACCTCCCGCACCTCGTAGGTGCCGTAGGGGAGCAAATCGTCCGGCGTTTTGGCCGTGCCGGTCTCGTCCGTCGCCATGGTGCAGACCACATCGCCCACGCGGTACAGCTTGTTTTCCACCATCACGCTGCCGGCGCTCCAGTTGACGATCTCAAACACGGCGCCCTCCAGCGCCGCGCCGCCCTGGGGCTGCCGTCGTCCGATCTCATGATCCCATTTCTCCACCAGCACCCCGCCACGGATGACGTTCTCCGGCACGACGGGCATATTGTAGGTTCTGACAGACTCGGCCCGGCCCTCCGACGTAATCTGCCGGATGAACAGCTCGTCGTTCAAAAGATAACCCTCCGGGGCCTTGGTTTCCTGGATGCTGATGGTGCCCAGCGGCAGGGTGGGGTCGCCGTTGCCGGCGTAGTAGAAGGCGTCGCCCGACACGAGGTAGGAGGCGTCCAGAAAGGCGGCGCCGTTCGCGTCGGTTTGAAGCACCCACGTCCGCGCGGGCGTGGCGTTCGCAAGCTGGCTGGTGTTGGAGTACAGGCCCTTGTAATACTTCACGGTAAACTCGGCCCCGGCAAGGCTGCCGTCGCCCTGGGGCACGGGCGCGCCGGTCTCGGCGTCCTTCTTTTGCAGCAGGATGCCCACAGGGTCATTCTGCGGGCGGTTGGTCACTCGCACCGTGGTGGTTTGGCCGCCCGCGATCTCAAAAGCGACCGGCGTTTTGCTTTCGGCAAAGCCCTTGGGCGGGGCCGCCTCCACGATGGAGTACCCGGCGCCGGGCACAAGCCCCTCAAGCCGGCCCCTGCCGCTGGCGTTGGTGGTGACGCTGCCGATTTTTCCGCCGCCGGCGTCAAACACGTCAAAGACGGCGCCCTCAAGGGAATAGCAGGCGTTGCCGTCCGACATGGAGGGATTGCTCGATGACTTGACGATTTCCAAATGCCCGAGCGGGGTGTAGTCGAACCCGAGGAAGGGCTGGCTGATGGCGCTGCCCTCGTTGTAGACGAAGGCGTCGAAGCCCTCGGGCGGCATGGGCATGGCGCCCACGGCGGCGACGACGCCGACAAGCTGGTCGCCCACCGCGCCGGACAGGCCCAGGAAGGCCGCCGCGCGGTCGCCGAGGTAGGCGTAGGACGCCGCCGCGTGGGACAGGCCGTAGGACGCCAGGGAATCGGGGTCGCTGAACAGGGTGCGCTTCACCGCGTCGTAGCCGGGGCCGCCGTAGAGGTAGTACGCGCACTTGATGACGAGGTCGTCCGCGCCCCGCGCGAGGTACCGGCTGATGCCGTAGGTGCCGGTGGGGATGCTGTCCAGGGTGGGGTTGAGGCAGTAGGCCGTGTTGCCGTTGGCGGTGTAGTAGGGGGTGTAGTAGCCGTAGTAGATGAAGTCGGCGCTCTCGGTGTGGGCCACCTGGGTGGCGGTGGCGGCCCGCAGCGTGCGAACCGGGGCGTATGATGAGACAGAGATGTCACCGCCCAGGGCCGGGGCGGAAATGGTCAGTACGCCGTCCTTGACGCTGAAGGCATCCGTGCCAAGGGCGATGCCGCCGCGCGCCACGGACATGGTGCCTGCCTGGGCAAACGGGATACTGATGGTGTTGGCGTCGGAGGGGAGCAAAAGCTCCCGCGTTTCGGTGGCAAACTGTCCGTTGGCGCAGACGCTGGTGGTGACCGTCACGGGCACCTCGGTGATTTCCGACGCCGGGCAGTACCACTCGACGGTGAGCTCATGGCCCGTGTAGCGGCTGGGGAGCGACACCACGCCGGTATCTGAATTGTACGCCGCAACGCTGGTGATGTCCTCGCTGCCGTTCAGAAGTACGCGAAAGTGTAGGGCATCGGTGCTGACCGGTACCTTACCGGGATAGTGGTTGGCGGTGATGGAGAGGCTGTCGCCGTTTGGCAAAGCCGCCATGTGGAAGGCGTGGGTAGATTGAAGGGTGTAGCCATTAAAGGTTGCCACATTTTTGTTTTGCGCTTCATCGCAGTAGTGGTACACCACCTTCACCAGGGGCTTGTCCACCAGCCTGAACGATACGGATTCCACCGGGGTGAGTGCCGGTTGCGGGGCTGATTGGGGCTTGGCGGCACCTTCGCCGTCAGGCGCTGGCGGGGTGGTTTCGGGCAGCACTGTAGGGTCGCCGGTGGAGTCCTCCGGCGCACTCTCGCTGGAGTCTGCCGGGGTGCTGTCACCGGGCGCTGGGGGCAAACTTGAGCCGGAGTCTGCTGGTTCGCTGCCGTCCGGCGGCAGGCTCCCGCTGGATGCGGGGGTGTCGGCGGAAGAAACGCCGCTCACGGAGGCCGAGTCCGGGGCACCGGCTTCCGCGGCAAATACGGATGTGAAGGCGAAGGAGAGCGTCAGCGCCACAATGAGCATGAGCCCAAGGATGCTTTTGAATCTTTTTCTCATCTGGTTCCTCCATATTTTTTTATGTCGTGTGCAAAGAAAATCCCGCGCATCTAGTAATGCGCGGGGCGGGGATGGCCGCAGGTTATTCTACCCTGTAGCTGAAATCTTCACCGTTTAGCAGATGCCCGGTGCCATGCTCGGGCACACTGCCGGTGATGTCGGCGCCGCAGATGTTGCAGATGGTTCGGGCTGGGGGCGGTTCAGGCGCGGGGGTGGGTGGTGGCGCCGGCGCTGGAGCCGGAGCCGGAGCCGGAGCCGGAGCGGGCAGAGGTGGTGGGGGCAGTGTTGGCGTAGGCGTTGGTTCAGGCTGGGGTGCCGGGGTTGGGCTTGGCGCTGGGTTTGGTGTCGGTGAAACAGGCGCGGGTGGAGTTGCCGGGGACGGCGGGGCGGGTGCTTGTGAGTTCACCGACTGGGGGCTGCTCTCCGGGGCTGGTGTGGCCTCCGGCTGGGATGTGGCAGATGAAGCAGGTGCGCTGGCTGATTCCGAGTTGGGCGCCGGTGTGCTTGTGGGCCTTGACGTGATTGGCTTCATGGGAGCAGGCAAGAATGACGATGTGACATTGTATTCTGCTGTTCCCATGGACGATACCGGCTCTGCCTGTGGGCCTGACGTTTCTTCGGAAGCTGTGCAGGCAGAGCCAGCCAAGATAAGGCCAGACAGGATGAAGCAAGCAATGAGCATTGCGGTTAAAATTTTCTTTTTCATGGAGTTCACCGTCCCTTTACGTCAACAGTATACCCGCCTGTGGCCCAAAGGGAACCCCCATTCGCCGAACACTCTATCTGCCCCTGCCTTTAGGCTTGTCCCCGCCATTCCTGCCCATGCTTCGCCCGGCCCGCCAATCAAATCTGTACTGCCTGAAGCCCTTTGGTGCCTGCACTTCCTGCCGGGCGATCTCCTCCCTGGTCGCACGCAGGGCCTCAAACAGCGGGCGCGGGTCAAGGCCGTTCTGCTTGTACCCCTGCAAAATCCCGCTGAAATACCAGCGCGAGGGGTCCGCCGCGATCTCCGCGTTTTTTGGCGTCATCACATACACCATCACGCGGTAGCCGGTGTTGGTTTTCGTGTCCGCCACCACCATGGAATGCTTGCCGTACAGGCTGGGGTACCCCTCGTACCGGTCGAGCGCGCGCTCGCACTCCGGCGTCAAATCCCACAGCAGGCCGGGCACGCTGGAGCCTGCCTTAGGCAAAACGGTGGCCACCCCGCCGTGGCCCCGGAAAGCGAGCGCGTGCCCGCGCAGAACCACCGGCATCACCGGCACGGCGTTCGGGCAGCGCTGGGCCATCTGCTCGAGGTTGATGTTACTGCCGTAAGCAAAATACAGCCGCTGCTCCATGGCTACGCGCCCTCCAGTATGTCCAGCGCACCGATGTCCGCGAGACGCCCCAGCATGGCCGCCGCCCGCTCGTCCAAGCTTGAGCCGTCCGGCAGCTCGCAGGGCAGGCCCGTCACCCGCACAAAAGCGTCCCGCATGTGCTGCAAAAAGCTGCCGGTGTCAGGGAACGCGCCCGTGTCGAAATTGTCGCGCCGAAACCCGTCGATGATCTCCGAGGGCGCGCCCTCAAGCACCGCGCCGTCAAGCCATATTTTCATCCTCTTTCTCACCTTCCCTTGTTCATTTTCTTCTTTTTGTTGACGTCGTAGCTGTCCTTGTCGTACCGCCAGGCCCGGTCGCCCTCCAGGTTGGCCAGCAGATGCTCGCGCGTAGATTTGAATTCCTCCCCGTTCAGGCCCAGCCGCAGCAGCCAGGTGCGGAAGGTGAAGGCCGGGTTGTCGCTCTCGGTGCGCCGCATGACGGTGCTGCGCTGGGCGATGGCCTGGGCCGACACCGCAAGGCACAGGTTCACATAAGCCCTCACGCGCCCGGCGTGCAGGGTGGCGTTGAACAATCTGAATTCGACCGTTCCACGATAGAAAACCGAGTGCAAATTAAGAGCGTAGTAGCGCGTGGTGTTGTAGTGGTCGTGCCGCCCGGAATACCCCTCGTACCAGATGGATTCAAGGCGCGTCAGGTCGGTGGTCTCGTCGGCGGACAGCGTGCGCGCTTGCTGCAGCATGGGCTCCCGCACCCGCTGGCACCAGCGCGACGCCCTGGCCTCGTTCACCTTGAGCGCCTTGAACAGCATATCCTCTTTTTGGTACATGATGCCGATGAGGTTTTTCAGCGAATTGCGGTTGTGGCCCGCCGCGTCCACATGGACGTGCAGCCCGCAGCTGGCATTGACCTTGGCCCCGGCGTCGCGCAAAGCGCGGATGACTTCCTGCAGCTTGGGGATCTCGTCGTAGGTCAGCGGCGGCGAGACCATCTCCACCGCGTAGGTGTTGCCCGCGGGGACGCTGGCGTTCTTGCCCGTCACCCGCTCGCAGCGGATGCTGGCGTCGCTCACCAGCTTCCAGCCCTTGCCCTCGCGGTCGGGAACCTCCCAGGCGTCGTAGGCGCCGCCCGTATGCCGCGCCTCGGTACCGAACAGCGTCGCCAGCGCCCTAGCCGCCTGCTCGCGGCTGATGCCGGTCATTTCGTCCTCAATGCCGAATTTTTGCTCCTTCATAGAATTGCTCATTTTTCGTATCTTCACCCCCCTTCTTTTAATGGATAATGTAGAGTGGAGAATAGATAATGAATGGTATATCGAAGAAACATTATCCACTATCCATTTTCAACTATCCATTGCCCTCAAATTCCTCATGCACAGCCCGCAGTTTTACGCCGATGGCATGCACGACGTTGACAGTGACGGAGTTGCCCGCCTGCCGGTACGCCTGGGCGTCCGACACCACGGCCAGCGCGCGGTCGATTTGCCCCTCATCGAAGCCTTGGAGGCGGAAGCATTCCCTCGGTGTAAGCCTGCGAATACGCCCGTAGCGCTCCACCACGCCCTGGGGCTGGCAGGTCAGGGTTTGGGAGACACCCTTGCCCACCCGCCCGCGCCGGGTGTTGCTGCCCGCGTAGCCGATGTTGACGCCGTCGCCCGGCCGGGCCTCCGCGTAGCCCTTTTTCGTCGCCTCTTTGATGAGCAAAACGCCGGACAGCTCGCCGTTGTGGTGGCTCATGCCGGATTTTCCGTAATTGGCCGTCACGCAGCGTGCCGTGTCCGTGATCTTGGGGTTCCCGATGGTCATGTCCACGAACACGGCAGTTTGGGTCTGGTTGCGGTCGAGGCCCCGGTAATCGCTGGCGGTCAGGGCGTAGGCGGTGTCCAGCCCCTTTGTCACGCCATCTTTGCGGTTGTACCCCACGGCGTACAAGCCGCTCTTGCCGCCAAGGCCGCCCGCGCCCGACGTCAGCGTGCAGGCAAGCCCGTCGGCGCCGTAGACTCTGCTGCCTTGCCGTCCTCCGGCAAGCTGTACAAGAGACGCCGGATTTGCTTCTCCGAGAGGAAGTATTTTTCCGGCGCGTCGGGGATCAAGATATCCGATAATGAACAGCCTGCGCCTGGATTGGGGGACTCCATGATTCTTAGCGTTGCGCAAAAACCATTCGCAGCAATACCCCAATCCGCAGAGAACGGAGAGGATTTGCGCGAAGGCGTAGCCGCCGTTTTGGGTTTTTGAGCTGAGCAATCCGGGCACATTTTCAAGCATAAAATACGCAGGCTGTTTGGCTTGCAGAATGCGGGCAATCTCGTAGAAGAGAGCGCCGCGCGGATCGTCGAGAGATTTTCGCAGCCCGGCGATGGAATGGCTCTGGCAAGGAAATCCCGCGCAAAGCAGTTCAAATCCGGGCATGGCGGCGGTGTCGATGGCTCTGGCGTCAGGGTAATACACCTCGCTTTCGTCGATGTCGTGCATGGCGCGGTAGCTGCGCTCGGCATACTTGTCGATCTCGCAGTGGCCCACGCATGTGTATCCGCCCACGCGGCCGAGTCCGGCCCGAAAGCCGCCCACCCCCGCGAACAGGTCGAAGTACCGTATGGGTTTGATTGGGTTCACCTCCGGCTGGTAGAATGGATAATGAATGGTATATCGCAGAAACATTATCCATCCAGACTACGCAAAAACTCACGACCAACTGGCAGTTTGCACAATAACGAAGGGGCAAAAAGTAGTTTCTGATTCAATCACTTCCCTCACGGCGGATAATATTGCTATTTGGTTTTTGTTTTTGCGCAGTCTGCATCATCAATTTTCAACTATCCATTGATTTACAGCGTTCCGAGGAATTCCATCATGTCCTGTGGAATCCCCTCCGCCGTATATTCTTCTTTTGAACGTTGGATTTGGGGCTGAATTTGCGGCTGGTATTCTTGCAGTGCCTGCCTGACAGCCTCGAGGACGCGCTGCTCCAGATTTTGTATCTGGGCTTCGCCGTTGATTAGGCCGCACAGGTAGTCTATGCGGCGGCCCTGAGGGATGGCTGAAATCGCTTCATACGCCCGCCTTTGCTCCGGCTTTTGCATGGAAAACCGCAGGTGGAGGCGGCGGGATTCCCCGCTCATGAGGCGGCCCGCCCCAGCGCCTGCCGGGCGGCCTGCTCATACCCGATGGCGTTGGCCGACACGCTGTCCATGATGATCATCCGGCACAGACCGTCCTCGGGCGCGATGTGGCGCTTCATAAAGCCCGCGCCGCCGCCCAGGAAAATCACCGGCATGGCGGTGGCGTCAAAGCCGCTCTCGGAGAGGGCGGACAGCAGCTTCAGCGCATATTGCCGTCCTTGCTCTTGCACCATCTTTTTGGATATACTGTCGATAGAACAGGCTTCCCCTTTCAGCACTGTTTCTATCTGCGCCGAGGTCAGGGATTTGCCGGTATTGCGCCGCACCTGTTCGGCGATTTCATCGAAGCAGCGTATCATGCCAAGCTCAAGGCTCCGGCAGGTGGCGGCATTGGGGATGCCGCCATCGAGCCGCATCACGTCCACCGTCCACCCGCCGATGTCGCACAGGATGACCGAGGGTTCCCCGGCAAGTAGGCACGTATTGGGCAATATGGCGGCGTAGCCTTGGGGGTAGAGCAGGACGTCGGTGATGGTCACCTCGTAATCCCTGCCCTCAAAAAGAAAACGCTCTGTTTTGCCACGGAGCAGGTATTTCCGGAACGTCTGCTTGTGCAATCCGAAGCCTGTCAGCGGCAGGCCCGCCGCCAGAAGCACATCCATCTGGCGGAGCAGGGCACGGTGCTCCAGTTCTTTTGCCACCGCGGCCAGGGTCAGCAGGTAAAAACGGTCGTTGGTCGTTTTGTCCTTTAGCAGCGGCAGCCTGCCCGAGCCGCAGACGAAATATTTCCCGCCGTATTCCAGCACATTGCGTTTTGTGTAGGGCTCAAAATCATATTCCGCGACGCCGTTGGGGAAGGATGTGTGCCTGGTCTTGATGGCCGCGTTGCCATGGTCAATGCCGATAACCACCGGTGTCATGACGGCCACCTGCTTTCTGTAGCCCGGCGTGTGAACATCCGGCCAAAGACACCGCTCCGCCGCTCAACCTTCTCAGCTGTTTGTTCCAGCCCCGCTATTTGTCCAAGCAGCCGGTGCCGGATTGCGTCCAGCCTGTCCCGGTCATGGCAGGCTTCCAGCACGATGTACTCGGTGCCGCCATGCGACCGCAGGGCCAGTATCTCACGCTGCCCTTTTGTGTCGCGGACACCGGCCATCATCTGCTGGGCCACAGACAAGCGGTAGGTTCGCTGCAGCTCCTTTGGGCTGCGCTTCACGCCGTGCCTGGCCAGAATGCTGTCCATCTGCTCCGCGCTGATGCGCATATCTTTCGCTAGAACAGAAAATATTTCATCCTTCGCCCTGTCCTTCGCTATCCTGGTACAGGTGCTCATACGGCACGACCTCCGTTTCGTAGATTTGCTTGAGGATCTCCGCCACGCGCGTGAACCGTTGTGCCACATCCTCCGCTTCCGCGATCAGGCCTGTATATTCGGGCTTGCGGATGCCGGCGAATTCGACCCAGGTGCGAACCTCGTAGTCGGTGCCGTGGACGTCGACCGCCTTCTCAAACGCCGCGCAATAGGCTTTGGCAATCCTGCCATGCTCGTCGGCTTTCGCGATGCCACGCCGGTAATCCGCCTCTATCTCCGCCAGCCCCTCGGCGTCCTCCGCCGCCGATTCGCGCACATCCTCGGGCATGCCCAGCAGGCTCATCGCCACGACCTCGCCGCCGTTGACCGACAGCCCGCCCTCAAACAGCGCCGCGCGGATGGCCCCGGCCGCGTCGTCGTCCTCCTTGACCAGGGCATTCATGTCGTCGATGCTGAGGTCGAAGGCGGCCTTGTAGCCCTTGCGCTCTTTGGCCAGCGCGATGGCGCGCTGGACGGCGGCCGCCCGAACTTCCTCCGGCAGCTTTTCCAGCAGGCGCGTGATGTTGTAGCCGGCGTTGACTGAGAGGCCATCATCCATGGCGGCTTTAACGGATTCAGGCGCGCGTTCGTCGATTTGGATGACTTTATTGACGGTGCCCCTGCTTAAACCTGTGGCGTCGGCAAGTTCTTGCTTTGTGTCAATGGTTTCAAAACCTTCGGACAATGTTGTCCGAAGGTCTGTGCGAGCCCCTTTGTTTTCAGCAGCCCTGGCCTCAATCTCCGGCTTCAGCTTGAGCGCGATCTGCCCAAGCTCCCACGCCGTCAGGCTGCGCCGGGCCTTCTGCGTGTCCAGCACCCACTGCTTGGCCTCCAGGTCGTCCTCAAACGCGAACACGGCCACCTTATACGGAACACCGTGCTTTCCGCATATCTCGTGCCGGTGGTGCCCGTCGATGATGATGTTGTCCTCGTTGACGATGATGGGGCTTAACAGCCGTTTTGCAGGATGTCCGCTTCCAGGGCGGCGTACTGCTCGTCCGGCAGCGGGGGCAGCAAATGGGCAAACGCCGGCGCGGTAGTGGGCGTTTGCTCTGCAGTTTCGTACATTACACCAGTATTTTTCATTCCGCAATATCCTCCGATGCTTCCTCGTTTTCTTCGGGCAGAGCGGTTTCCTCGTCCACCGCGCCGGCAGTGTCTTTCTTCCTTGGCGTCAGGAATTCAATTTCGTTGGCCTTGATGAGGAAGCCGGTGTTGACGCCGTCCGTGACGATGGTTTCGAAATCCCCACAGGCCGCTATTTTATCGCTTTTTTTGAGGAACTCGGCGCAGCGCTCGGCCAGGGGGCTGCGCACCTTGATGGAGACGAAATCGGTCAGCTTGGCGCCGTCCTTGTCCTTGTAGCGCCGGTCGCTGGCGATGCGCAGGATAGCGTAGGGCGCGCCGGTGGCGGTGTTCGTGCGCAGGCTGGGGTCGGCGGTCAGGTTCCCGATGGCGGTGATTTTTAGCATGGTTCATTTCTCCTTCTGATGTGAAATATTTGGTTATATGCAAAAAACCGGCCTCATCCATCCCGTAGGATGGACAAGGCCGGTTGATGCCTGGGGTGAATGGAGGGCACTATCGCCCTCTGGACTGACAGTTTTGCTTGGTTTGCGCGTACTCCGCCCAATCCTTGCCCTTGGGCGGGAAGCGGGATGCTGTGGCATATCCAAGCGCAGTGTATTTCGCGCACAGCCGTTCGGTTGCCTCGCGGCCCCACTGATCGTTATCCAGGCAGAAGGCGCAGTTCTTATCCCCACCCGCCACATCGCCCTTGAACCCGATGCCGTTCCGGTCATAGGTTCCGCGCTTGTAGGCGTTTACGGGCTTGCCTTCGGCGGTTCGGCCCACAAACACCGCGTTGTGGTAGTCCGCGCTCTCGTACAGCAGGCCGGCGCGGATGAAATCGGCCACCACATCGCGCGAGATTCCCCGCTTGATGAGGTAGGCGAAGACGCGCCGGCAGTCGGTGTGGGCTTTGGGCAGGGCAAACACGGCAGGGTGTTTTTCTTCTTTTGACGGCGTGGTGACTGGAGGCTTGACTGGCACTGCCCTTGGGCTTTACCTCGTAGCCAAGCTGAGCCAGCAGATCCGGCAGGTCGGTTTGCCTGGCGATGTCCAGTTCCTCGGCGGTAAAGGGCGGGCTGTGTTCGCTCATTGCGGCCTCCTTTGCGGGTAAACAAAAAAGCCGCCATCGGGTTTCAAAACATCTGAAAACCGATGGCGGCACATATGTGTTCGTTACGTTATTGATGCGAACCTAAAATATTTACATGCCATCATCTATTTTTGATTTTTGTGCATCTTCGGTTACGCGCTTTCTACTTTTTTGCGTTTTTGCACCAAAAAAGCTCGCTTCCGCGAGCTTTTTTGGCCATGCATCCTTTTCGGTAGCATAGGTTGGCACGCCAAGAGGGACTCGAACCCCCGGCCCTCTGCTTAGAAGGCAGATGCTCTATCCGGCTGAGCTATTGGCGCTTGTATGGGATACCGTGGCATGAACATATTTACCCCGCTCATTGTACCAGAAAGCGCCGGGCTTCTCAAGGGTTTCATAGGCTGCGTTTCTTGCGTGCGTTTCTTGCGGATTTGCCCGAAATAAAGTATATACGGCTTGGTATTTATATAGTATGATAAACCTTATATAAATTCAGCATGAACGGCATTGCGGGCGCGAAGGGGAAAATGCGCGCCGCCAGGGTGCGCCGGAACGAAGACAGATTTGTTTCATACACCGGGGGTGTACGCTGTGAAAAAATTCAATCTTCTTTATATTATCGTCATATTTTCCCTTTTGCTGCTGGTGCAAAACTTCCTCATACTGCGCGCTGTGCGCGAAATGAACGGCGACGCGCGCGTGGTGAACTATTCGGGGCTGGTGCGCGGGGCCACCCAGCGTTTGGTGAAGCTGGAGCTTTCTCATCACCCGGACGACGAATTGATGGCAAGGCTTGAGGAATATCTCCACGGCCTCGCCGGCCAGCAGAACGATTACGACATTGTCTATATGGCCTACGAGCCCTTTCAGGACTCCATTGCCGACCTGCTTGTGATTTGGGACGAGCTGAAAGCCTCCATCCGGGGCTACCGCGAGGGCCTCACCTCGGGCGAGGCGCTGTTGGAGGTGAGCGAGCGGCACTTTGCGAAGGCCGACGAGGCGACGCACAACGCCGAGTATGGCTCGGAGGGAAAGCTTGGCAGCACGGAACTGCTCATCAGCGCCGGCATGGCCGTTATCAGCGTCATCGTGTTGATTGTAGCCATCTCCATGTACCTTTTAAGGCGCTCGGAGCGCCGGCAGATGGAGCTTCTGCAAAAAAAGAACGAGCAGCTTGAGGCCGCCATCCTTGAGGCGAACGAGGCCAACCGTGCGAAAAGCGTGTTTTTGTCTCATATGTCGCACGATATCCGCACCCCGCTGAACGGCATCATCGGCATGACGAGCATCGCCTCGGGCAACTTGACCAACCCCGTGCGGATGCGCGACTGCCTGCGCAAAATAGACAACTCCTCCCGCCTTTTGCAAAGCCTTGTAAACGACGTGCTGGATATGTCCAAAATTGAAAGCGGCAAATTCCTTCTTAGCGACGGCGAAATATTCCTGCCGGAGTTCACGCAGGGCCTCGTCAACATCCTTGGGGAACAGGTAAAAACCAAGCGGCAGCGGCTCAGCGTAGCGGCTTTTTCCGTCAGGCACGAGCGCCTGCGCGGCGATATGCTTCGGCTGAACCAGCTTTTCATCAACATTTTGTCAAACTCGGTGAAGTTCACGCCGGCGGGCGGCGACATCGGCTTTGCCGTAAAAGAGCTGCCCTGCGCCCGCGAGGGCTTCGCCCGCTTCGAGTTCACCTGTTCCGACACGGGCATCGGCATGAACGAGGACTTCATCCAGCACGTTTTCGAGTCCTTCTCGCGCGAAGAGGATTCCCGCATCGACAAAATTGAAGGCTCCGGCCTCGGCCTGGCCATCACCAAGCGCGTGGTAGACATCATGAACGGCGAAATCATCGTGGAAAGTGAAAAGAACAAGGGCACGCGATTTGTGGTTACACTTGAGTTCCCCACAGGCGCGGAGGCCGCCGCGCCGAACACCCTGAAAGGTATGCGCGTGCTGGTGGCGGACGGGGACGAGGCCGTGTGCGCCGACGCGAAAGCGCAGCTTGAAAGCCTGGGGGTTACCGCTTTTGCCGCCACCGGCACGGCGGAGGCTCTGGCGCTGACAGATGCCGGAGAGGCCTTCGACGCCGCCATCATCGACTGGGATTTGCCGGGCGAGGGCGGCGGCATAAAGCTGTGCCAAAGCATTCGCCGCAAAGCGGGCGGCGGGCTCCCCGTATTCATCAGCGCGGTGGATTGGGCCGAGCTTGAACAAGAGGCGGCCGCCGCCGGGGCAACGGGTTTTATTCAAAAGCCGCTGTACCGCTCAACTTTGCTTTCCCGGATTGGGCTGAGCCTGCTGGCGCCGGGCGAGAAGCCGGAAGGCGGCGCGCCGGGGGCCGGCCTGAGGCTGGAAGGCCTGCGTGTGCTGATGGCCGAAGACAACGAACTGAACACCGAAATTGCCGTGGAGATACTCGGCGCCGCCGGAATAGTGCTGGACTGCGCCGCGAACGGCAAAGAGGCCGTGGAGATGTTCGCCGCTTGCGAGCCTTCCACCTATGCCATGATTCTGATGGATATGCAGATGCCCGTCATGACGGGCTGTGAAGCGGCGGCGGCCATCCGCAAGCTGCCACACGCCGAAGCGGCAAGCATACCCATCATCGCCATGACGGCAAACGCCTTTGCAGAGGACATCCGCGAGGCGCTTGCCGCCGGGATGAACGCGCACGTTGCCAAGCCAGTTAACTTTGAAACGCTGAAAGCCGTGATGGCCAAATTCCTTCCGGCCTCGGCGATGAAGGCCGCCGCGCAAAACAAAACAGCGCCGGCCCAGGCGGCCGCCCCGAGTTCCCTTTTAGATGCCCTTGCGCCCTATGGGCTGAACGCCGGCGCCGGGCTGGCCCGCTTTGGCGGGAACAAAAAAGCCTATGAAAATATCCTGAAAAGATTTCCCGCCGACAAAAGCTTTGAAACGCTGCGGGAGGCAATACGGGAGGCGGGCCGGGCAAGCCAAGCGGACGAAGCGGGCCAGCTAAGCCAAGCAAGCCGCGAGGCCGGCGTTGAGGCCGCCGCCAAGGCGGCGCACACGCTGAAGGGCATTGCGGCCAATTTGAGCATGGATACCTTCGCGGAAACGCTTTTTCAGCTGGAACAGGCGCTGAAACAGGGAAATTACGATCAGGCCCTAAGCCTGTTTGAGCAGGCCGGCAGCTTGTATGAGGTGCTGGTGGAGGTTATTGGGAAGTATTGAGTGAGCAGCGATGCACGCTTTCCGCGTACAGGCGCCCTCCTTGCGCAGAATGCTAATAAACATCCCCCGGCTCCGCCGGGGGATGTTTATTGCTGGCTTCCGGCAACAGGGCCGGTGCTGGGATTATTCAGTCTAACAATTGAACAGATATCAGTTTATCATTTCGGTATAGCCCGTTTCGTACAGGTTGCCCTGCAAGTCCACCACCACAAAGCCGTACAGGTAGTTGCCGGAGGGCAGGGTCTCCGTTTTGATGCTTAATTCCTTGCCGGCGGTTTGCTCGTTGCCGCCGCGCAGGCTGGGGGCGGCTTTCGCGCCTTCCCCGTCGCTGCCGCCTGCTTCGTCAAGCGTTTGGGTATAATAGGATAATGCCAGCCTGTCGCCCTCCTTCACCGGCCACAGCTCGCGGGCGGCCAGGTGGGTATTCGGGTACACCGGCACCGCGCCCACCAAGCGGGTCTCCTGCTTCGCCTCATCGTACAAAAGCTGTATGTTCACCTCGGTTCCGTTCATCACGGCGGGAACCTGATAGCGCACATATTTTTCGCCCCGGTCGCTCTCATACAGGCAGGCCGCCTCGCCGTTCAGGGTGGTTATCCTGCCGTCGTAGCCGCTGAGCACCCGGCCCGTGGCGGGGTCTACCTGCACGTTGCTGTCCTGGTATATCTGGCGGTAGCTGCCGTTTGCCTGGCGCTGCCACACCACAAAGTAGGCGTCGCTCACGTCGGCCGCCTGCTGCGGGTTGAGCGTGATGCGATAGCGGGCGTCCTCCGGCTGGCCTGTGGCGCCAAGGGCCGGTTTCATCTGCCGAAGGTTGTTCATCGGCGTGATGGGGCTGCCGCCGAGGTTCTTCACGAAATTGGCGACATAGTTCACATAGGTGGGAGAAAAGCCCGTGGCCTTGTACAGGGCCATGTCTTGGTCGATGTACTCGCTTTTGCTAAAGGGCAAGTAAATCGACAGGCCGTTGGCAATCTCCACCGTGGCGTTCTTTTTGTTGTACAGCACCGTCTGCTGCAGGGCGCTTGTCATGGCGGCGCTTTCGGCGGGGTTGGTGGCGCTAATTCGCTGCGCGAAATCGCCGATGTCGATAAGGCCGTATTGGTTTTGGTCTACACGGGGGCTGCCGGCAAATTCCTTGGTGTTGGAGCGCATACGCGCCAGCTGCTGGAAATTTGGCTGCGCGGTGGTGCCGGCGGAGGCGGCAAAGGCCTCCAGCGCCTGCACCAGCGCCTGTATTCGGCTCATATCCACCACAGACAACGCCAGCGCCGCGTCGTTCAGGCCGTTGTCGTCGTAATATTGGATAAAGCTGTCTGTGATAACCTGGCCCAGCGCCCGCCCGTCCATGCCGGGGTTTTGGGCCAGCGAGCTAAGCCAGGCGCGATAGTCCCAGCCATAGCCCGGCTCCAGCTCTTGCGATGCGATGAGGTAGCGGCCGAAGGGCGAGAGCAGAGAGGCGATTTCGACAGAGGCCATCAGGCAAGAGTCGAACCCGATGAACTCCAGGGGCGTTGTGGCCACGGGGGAAGCCTTCATCGCCGAGACCATGTCGCCGAGCGTCATGATGGACATTTCGTCGTAATTCTCGTCCATGCCATAGCCGTACAGCGGGCCGGCGCCGTGGTTCCACATCACCAGGGCATAGCGCCTGGCGGGAAAGTTTTTATAGCTGTAGTTCAAAAATTCGGTAAGGGTCGCGGGTTCGGTCATGTCTTGCTGGGGCAGGGTTTCCAGTTGTTCCAGGCCGCTGCCCGTTACGCGGTAGCGCCCGATGGCGTTGTTCGGGATGCTGGTGTTGTGCCAGGTGCGCGCGCCGCCGGTTTGCGCAATAACGTTGATGGCGGGTTGTGTTTGCAATCCGGCAACCATTTCCTCCAAGTCCATGCTTGCCAGGCCACTCTCGCTTTCAAGGTTTGCTCCGTCTATATATACCATAATGGTATAGTTCGCTTCGCCGGAGGCTGGCAGCCGCACGTCTTCCGTGTTGCCGGCGTCACTTTGCGGGGTTGGCCCGGCCACCGAGGGGGAAGAGCCGCCGCCCGGCGCAGAGCCCGGCACGGTGGCCGGCAGGGTGCTCACGCAGCCAAACAGGCCCGAAAGCACCAGAATGAAAACCAGTAAAATAGAAATTCGTTTTGTAAAATTATTAATATTTTGTTTCACGGTAAAGGACCTCCTTTGTAGCAGGCAGTATAGCATGGATGCGGGGCAGAAAAGAGCAGTCTGTGTCAGGCGCGGGGAACTGGCCGGTGTTGGGTGAACAAAATAGCGGCAAACGCACATAATCCGAACCCCTCGCCGTGCATTCTTGCGCCGGCGAGGGGTTCGGATTTTGGGTTTGGCTACGCGATGATTAATCGAGCCAACCTGTCATCCTGAGCATCCCGCAAGCGGGCTCGGGTGTTTGCTCCGCAAGCCACCCTCGGCACACTGTGCCCCCGCGAAGGATCTTTCCCTTCGTGTAGCCGTGCGTTATCCAACTCAAAGATTCTTCGCTTCGCTCAGAATGACAATAATCATTGCTTGCCTAGGACACTTCCACCGCTTCGGCAAGGTGGATTTACCTGATATTCTATGATATAATGCAAAAAGAATTGTGTAAAATTACCATTGGGGAGGCTGGGGCGGTGGGGCACTCAGATTATACAGGCGGGGGAAAAGAAAAAAAGAGAGCGAAATCATGGCATCCTTCTTTTATCGTGCAATATTTCACCCTGGTGCTGGCGGTCGTTCTTTGTGCCCTCACAATATGCGCATGGTGCTCCCTTGCGGCAAACCATAACCGATTCCGGGAAGAAACCCGGCAAACGTTTGAAAGGGTATCGCAGGCCATTGAGGCAGACCAAGGCGCGGCGAGCGGCGCCCTGCGGCGGCCTCTTCAGCCTCTTGGCGAAAACCTTGCCCAGGCCGGCAGCCTGGAGGACGCCCTGCAAATACTGCAAAACCAGCACGACGCCTACACCACCCAAATTACCATTATTCTATCGGTGGTTACCGCCAGTTTTGCATTGTTTTCGCTGGCAATACCCATTTTTAACTATGCCTTTCTACAAAAGAACCAGGTGGATAAAATCAACAGCCAGGTGGATGAAACCCGCGAGCAGTTTGAAAAGAGCCTTGAACAATATGAAGAAACGAAACAAGAGCTTGAGAATGCAAAACAACAACTCGAGAAAACAAACCAAGACCTAGTTACTAACCGGCGTTCCCTGGACGAATATATACGCAAATTCGAGGACATGGAAGGGCGCTTTAAAGCGGAGCTTACGCGGCTGGACAAGTCCGTTGACCAAAGCCAGAATGTAACGGCTATCAAGGCGGCGCAAGCCCCGTCATCCGATAAAAAAGAAGATAAAGACGCCATAGCAGTGCGGGCAGGGAGCGAAAAAATAACCCCCATCAGTGACAGGCCGGAAGACCAGGCCCGCGCGAAGTATCTCGAGGCGATGATGGCACAGGACAAAGAGCAGCAAGTGAAGTTACTGCGTGAGGCCATTGCACTGGAGCCTAACAACGCTTTGTATCCCGCCTTCCTCGGCGCAACTTTACACAATATGAAGCGATATGACGAAGCTCTGGGAGAAATGCAAAAAGCTATTGCACTGGAGTCTGACAACGCCCAGTATCATAACAACCTCGGCGCAACCTTGCACGAGATGAAGCGATATGACGAGGCGCTGGAAGAAAAGCAAAAAGCTGTAGCACTGGAGCCTGACAACGCCCAGTATCACAACAACCTCGGTATAACCTTGCACGGGATGAAGCGATATGACGAGGCGCTGGAAGAAAAGCAAAAAGCTGTAGCACTGGAGCCTGACAACGCCTGGTATCATGACAGCTTCGGCATAACCTTGGACGAGATGAAGCGATATGACGAGGCATTGGAAGAAAAACAAAAAGCTGTCGCGCTGGAGCCTGACAACGCCCGGTATCACAACAACCTCGGCGCAACCTTGCACGAGATGAAGCGATATGACGAGGCGCTGGAAGAAGCGCAAAAAGCTGTCGCGCTGGAGCCTGACAACGCCCAGTATCACAACAACCTCGGCATAACCTTGCACGAGATGAAGCGATATAACGAGGCGCTGGAAGAAAAGCAAAAAGCTGTAGCGCCGGAGCCTGACAACGCCCGATATCACGACAGCCTCGGCGCAACCTTGCACGCGATGAAGCGATATGACGAGGCGCTGGAAGAAAAGCAAAAAGCTGTAGAGCTGGAGCCTGAAAATGCAGACTACATATATAGTCTTGGAGCCACACTGTACCGTTTGCACCGCTATCCGGAGGCGTTAACCCACTTAAGCCAGGCGCTTGAATCAGAATCACAGCTAACCTATGCGAGCAGGGCCTACGCCCACCGTGGGCTGGCAAAGCTGCGCCTGGCCTTGAAAGGAGAGGGACAGCCCGAAGCGGGGCTGGCGGATTTGAACAAGGCTGTGAGTCTGGATTCTTCAGAACACCGCAACAATATAAACCGGGCCGAGGGACTTCTGTTGCTGAACAAGCCGGAGAAGGCGGAGAAGGACTTGAAAACCGCACTGGAAAAGGATGATAAGGACCCCAACGCCTGGCATCTGTATTCAGAGCTGTACAAAGCCCGCGGTGAAGAAGCCGAAGCGCAACGATGCCAAGAAAAGGCCATAGAACTGGGCTACATCCCCGAGCCGGAATGACACCGCTCTGCCGAGGCTGGCGAGTGAAGGCTTTTTCCAGTTTTTCCATACATATTTTACAAGTTCCATTTTCCCACAATTTGTGCTATACTTCTACATTAGCGCAAAATGCAGCGCGCAGGCGGCAGGGGCAGCCGGCCCGCAAGGCCGTCGCCGATTTTTTGGGTATTTTTCAGCATTTTTCGGCATTTATGTTTTGGCATTCAAATTTATCAGTGAAATTGGAGTTGGAGAAGGTTCATGGAGATTATCTATCGATTTATTGAGGCCATTTTTGGCTCGCTGATGGCCATGCCGCCCATCGGCATCGTGAAGATGCTGGGCATGTGGCTTATTGGCGGCATACTGATTTACCTGGCCGTGAAAAAGGACATGGAGCCCGCGCTGCTTCTGCCCATGGGCTTCGGGGCCATCCTCGTCAATCTGCCCTTCTCGGGCGCCATCACCCAGGTGGTGGAGGGCGTCGCCGAGGAAGGGGCCTTGTCGGTGCTGTTCAACGCCGGCATCGCGAACGAATTGTTCCCGCTTATTCTCTTCATCGGCATCGGCGCGATGATAGACTTCGGCCCGCTGCTAAAAAACCCGAAGCTTTTGCTTTTTGGGGCGGCGGCGCAGTTCGGCATCTTCATTACGGTGCTTTTGGCCTCGGCCATCGGCACCTGGTTCCCCGGCACCTTCTCTTTGCAGGACTCCGCGGCCATCGGCATCATCGGCGCGGCCGACGGCCCCACGGCCATTTTTGTGGCCAACTACTACGGCACCAAGTACATGGGGGCCATTTTGGTGGCGGCTTACAGCTACATGGCGCTGGTGCCCATCATCCAGCCGCCCTGCATCCGCCTTGTTACCACCAAAAAAGAGCGCATGATGCGCATGCCCTATGAGGCGGGCGAGGTGAAAAAGTCGGTGCGCATTCTGTTCCCCGTGGTGGTAACGGTGATTGCTGGGCTGATAGCCCCGCGTAGCGTGGCCCTTGTGGGCTTCCTCATGTTCGGCAACCTCATTCGCGAGTGCGGCGTGCTGAACAGCCTTTCCGAGACGGCCCAGAACGCCCTGGCGAACCTCATCACCATCTTCCTGGGCATTACGGTGGCGGTGCAGATGCAGGCCGATATGTTCCTGACGGTGGAGACGCTGCTCATCATGGGCCTTGGGCTGTTCGCCTTCGTGTTCGACACCATTGGCGGCGTGATGTTCGCAAAGCTGATTAACCTGTTCAGCAAAAACAAGGTGAACCCGATGATTGGCGCCTGCGGCATTTCGGCCTTCCCGATGAGCAGCCGCGTGGTGCACAAGATGGGCCTCAAGGAAGACCCGCACAACTTCCTGCTTATGCACGCCGCCGGCGTGAACGTGGGCGGGCAAATCGCCTCGGTGATAGCCGGGGGAATGATTTTGAACCTGGTGGCAAAGTAAGCTGAAAGCTTTGCCTTGGCGCGCTGCGCCCCAAACCCGATATTATCGGATATTTTCAGGGTATTATTAGGATATTTTTACGAGCATTTTTCACAGAATAAAAACCGGGAGGCAAATAGTGATAGTTGACGCGTTACAAATTATGCTGTTCGGCATGCTGGGCATTTTTGTGGTGATGGGGCTTATTATCGGCGCCATCAAGCTGCTGGGTTCTTTTGGCGGCAAGTCCGAAGAGTAGGCAGAGAGTAGTATAAGGCAGCCGCAAGCCGATGCCAATCGGGTTGTGGCTGCCTTTGTCTTATCAAAAAGGATTTGGAGCGTGTGGTTACACAACCCGCGTGTGATTTTCTAGGCAAGCGATGATTTATTGTCATTCTGAGCGAAGCGAAGAATCTTTGAGCCGGATAATATGCGGTTATACGAAGGGAAAGATCCTTCGCGGGGGCACAGTGTGCCGAGGGTGGCTTGCGGAGCAAACACCCGAGCCCGCTTGCGGGATGCTCAGGATGACAAGATAGTTGTGTTATTCATCGCTTACCTAGATACTCAAGCCGCCGCTGGCCCCAAGCACCAATGCGGATTTCTTCACCGAGGCCATCATCCGGTAGGGCCAGATTGGGAATTTTGTAGCCGCTTAATTCGGTGTATGTGATTTCCTGTATTATAATTACATTCCCATTTTTTACTCGCCCTTTTCAGGCGGGTTTCTGTTTTGCCTATCACCCAGTTTTATAATCGCAGCTATGTCATCAAGCGGCATATTATCTTCCCACATGCCGCTATATTTTTCGCAAACATTATGCAAAGCGTCCGTCAAGTCGGACACTTCCCCTAAGAATTGATTGAATATCTGCGATTGTTTTGCCATTCCATTCTCTCCCATACGCCGGATGACCTTTAGTACGTGTCATTATTTCTCTTAAATTACCATATACTTAGAGGAATGACAAGCACTGAATGTCAAGAGGTGATGTGTTGTTTAAGAACAAAAATGCAGACGGACGCTTAAACCTGTGTGGGAATACGATTGCACAATTGCGAAAAGAAAAAAAGTGGTCGCAGCGGGAAGTGGCCGACCGCTTGCAGCTACAAGACATTGATGTGAGCAAAAATGCGATACAGCAAATAGAGAGCGGGGAGCGATTTGTAACAGATATTGAACTAAAAGCACTTGCCGCCCTGTTTGGTGCGACCACAGATAGTTTGTTGATATAGACACCACCGTGTCTATATGTTTACCATAGTATCATATAATATCTTTGATGGCAACCATTGTGTCTGCCTTTGGAGGATATTTATGGAAACGCTTTTGAAAGCAGATGAAACGATAGCGGAGAATATTGCCCGCTTGCGGAATGAGAAGAAGCTTTCGCAATACACGGTGGCCGCTCAGCTACAGGCAATGGGGCTAAACTATTCGCGCAGCCGCCTTTCTATGATAGAGCGCAAACAGCGGGCTATTCCGGCCAGCCTAATTGTCGGCTTATCCATTGTATTTGGCTGTGCATACGAGGACTTTTTTGAAGAACTGGATGCTGCCTTGCTTCATAACATGGCAAAGCAGTAAATAAGCAAGTGGCATTGTTGCCGCTTGCTCTGTAGGATTGAGCAGGGAGGGAACAATTGCAGTGAAAAACTTCGACTACGTGTCGCCTATATCGGAATCGCTTAAATCTTTTGATATGCACATGGAAGCAATAAAAAAATCCATATCTACACCAGCTATATCGTCTATACTGCCAATAGTTAATCAAATGAACTCACAGATGGCTGAAATAGCCCAATCTGTTCAACCAGCTTTAAGTTTGTTTAGCGATGAATTAGCTGCAACGGTACAATCGACAATGCTTGCACAGTCTTTTTCAAGTAATCTTTATGACGCTCTAGCAGATTTGGCAAAAAGCAGTATGTTATCTATTAGTGGCATTCTGCCAGACCACCTGGAACTCATGTCCACCGTGAATTATATAAACAACATACAAACAACGGCACAGCAATTGTTAGAAAGTGTTCCTCATTTTTCCACAGATATAATTGCGTCAAGTTTGCAGGGACTTTTTAACTCTCACATTAGCGATGAATTAACTGTGAGTTATCGGTTATAAGTAGCGAATTGAATGAAGTCGTTTCTGATAGCCAGAATTGGGAGCAGAAATTACTAGCTTTTGTTAAGAAATACAATGAGCAGCATCCTATTATAATAAAAATCCTACTGGGTATACTTTTTTTCGTTCTGCAATATTTCGCAAGCTATGCTCTAGATATGATGCTAGAAACGGTAAAAACCGCTGACGTTCGGCAAGAACCCAACACAAAAGCCGCACTTGTGGCCCACTTGGAGGCATACAGCGAAGTTTTAGCTATCGAAGAAAGACCATATTATTATATGATTAGATTTGAGGATAGCGAAACAGGCGAAAAGTATGAAGGGTGGATAAGCAAAAGGAGTGTTGCAAATAAATCAGATTGCGCAAACAAAGACGAATCCGAATAGTTATTTGCCTACCGTTTTTTGGCGGGTTTTTGTTTTGCCTATCACCTTGCTTGGCAATATGGCGAAGTCGTAAGCTGTAAATACTGGACGTAAATTGCAGAGATAATACCCATCACAATTATTCGCACGCATTAGGCATCCCAAAAAAGGGGTGCAAAAGGGGTGCAAACTGGTGTCCGTCAGTCTATGGCTGATGGGCATTTTCTTTACTCACCAGCCTAAACCGCCACACAAAAAATGGGGTGCAAAGGGGTGCAAATGCACCCACAGGTATAATAAGGCAAAAGCAAAGAGCGCAGAACATGGTACATATTCTGCGCTCTCGCGTATATATTTTGGTGGGCCCTCAGGGACTTGAACCCGGGACCGTCCGGTTATGAGCCGGATGCTCTAACCAACTGAGCTAAGGGCCCAAAATATAACAATATTCAATTTTCAAGCATCATAGCGTCCGGTTATGAGCCGGATGCTCTAACCAACTGAGCTAAAGGCCCGCACATGGCGGCTTTGCGGTGTTGCGGCGCTACGCGGGCGGGGTGGTGGTTTTCCCGGCATGCCAACACGCAAGCATTAGTATAGCAAAAAATCCCCGGCTTGAAAAGGGGCCGGCGTCTTAATCTCATATTTTACTTCATTTCTTGCCCGGCGTTTGCTTTTTGGCCCGGCTTTCCGTATAATACTTTTGTTATGCTGTTGTGCGCGGCAACCGTATGCCCATGCCATGCGGATATGCAAACCTGGGGAGGAGGCTTCACTATGCCCATCGATGCCGGTAATGCCATCTATACCATCGCCGACCTGTACGACCTGAGCAAAACCATTGCCGCCCCGCTGTTTGACGGGCTGCGCTACCCCTACGAGGCCCTGGCTGGCATCGCAGCTTTCATTATTAAGCTGGGCCAAAGCCTGCCGGAAAGCCATTTTGCGCATCCGGCTGAGGACGTTTGGATAGCCAAGAGCGCCAAGGTGGCCGCCAGCGCGTCGCTTGCCGGGCCGCTCATCATCGATGAAGAGGCCGAGGTGCGCCACTGCGCCTTCATCCGGGGTTCGGCCATTGTGGGGAAAAAGGCCGTGGTGGGCAATTCCACCGAACTGAAAAACTGCATCCTCTTCAACGGCGTACAGGTGCCCCACTTTAACTATGTGGGCGATTCCATCCTCGGCTACATGGCTCACCTGGGGGCCGGCACCGTCACCACCAACGTGAAGAGCGACAAAAGCCTTGTGAGCCTTTTCGCCGGCGGCCAACGGATTGACACCGGCCGCAAAAAGGTGGGCCTTGCCGCCGGGGACTTTGTGGAGGTGGGCTGCAACAGCGCCCTGGCCCCCGGCTGCGTGCTGGGGCGCAATGTCACGGTGTACCCCGTCAGCTTTGTGCGGGGGCAAGTGGCCGAAAATTCCATCTACAAAGGCCCGGGCAGCGTTGTCCCCAAGCTGGCGCGAGGCTCTGAGTGAATAACCAAAATCCCGACTGCGGGGCAGCATCAGCATAAAAACGAAAATTAGCAGGAGGATATTATGGCAAGACTGTTTGGTACCGACGGTGTTCGCGGCCTTGCAAACGAAGAAATGACGGCCGAGCTGGCCATGAGTATCGGGCGCGCCGCCGCGGCGGTGCTTACCGAGGGACGCCGCCGCCGCCCGCTGGTGGTGATAGGCAAGGACACGCGCCTTTCTTCCGACATGCTGGAAAGCGGCCTGGCCGCCGGGCTGTGCAGCGTGGGGGCCGACGTCATCATCGTGGGCGTTATGCCCACGCCCGCCGTGGCCTACCTGGTTTACCACTACAAGGCCGACGCCGGCATCATGATATCCGCCTCGCACAACCCCTACCCCTACAACGGCATCAAGATTTTTTCCGGCGACGGCTTCAAGCTGCCGGACGACCTTGAAAATCGCATCGAGGCGCTTGTGTTGGATGAGCCAAAGAGCATTTCTCTGGTGAAAAACGAGCTTCTGGGCACCATGAGCTACCGCAAGAGCGCCGTGGACGACTATGTGGAGCATCTGGTGAGCACCGTGCCCACCTGCCTCGACGGCTTGCACATCGCGGTGGACTGTGCCAACGGCAGCGCCAGCGCCACGGCGGCCAAGCTGTTTGCCGAACTGAAAATCGAGGCATCAACGAGAACTGCGGCTCTACCCACATGGAGGAGCTGCAAAGATATGTGGTGGAGCACGGGCTGGACGCGGGCGTGGCCTTTGACGGCGATGCCGACCGCTGCCTGTGCGTGGACGAAAAGGGCCAGGTGGTGGACGGCGACTTCATTATGGCCATTTGCGCGCTGGACATGAAGCAGCGCGGCAAGTTGAGGCGCGACACCGTGGTGGGCACCATCCTCACCAACATGGGCTTCCACAAGTTCTGCGAGGAGAACGGCATCCGCTTTGAGGCAACCAAGGTGGGCGACCGCTATGTGCTGGAGGAGATGGAGATAGAGGGCTACCGTTTCGGCGGCGAGCAAAGCGGCCATGTGATTTTCCGCGATTTCTCCACCACCGGCGACGGCCAGCTTACGGCCATCCAGCTATTGTGCCATTTGCGCAGCAGCGGCAAAAAGCTCTCCGAACTGGCCAAGGTGATGACCCGATACCCCCAGGTGCAGGAGAACATTGCCGTATCGCAGAAAGGCAAGCTGGCCTTTTACAACAACGAGGCCGTGCACGAGGCCGTGGAGCGCCAAAAGGCCGCGCTGGGCGAAGAGGGCCGTGTGGTGGTGCGCGTGTCCGGCACCGAGCCGCTGATTCGCGTGATGGTGGAGGGCCGCGACGAGGGCGCCATCGGCGCCGCTGCCAACGATATTGTGAAGGTGATAAAGACCGAACTGACCTGATGTGAGGATAAGCCATGTGGCAAGCTGTTGATATGCTAAAACCTCTTGAAAAGCATTGGGTTGTGTGCTACAATACATTCGTGCGGTATGTATTGTAGCACAGCAGGAGGCGCATGATGGCGCGCAACAAATATCCCGAAGTCACAGTAGAAAAAATCTTGGATGTGTCGAAGCGGCTTTTTTTTGAGAAAGGCTACGACAACACCACCATTCAAGATATTGTGGATGAACTTGGCGGGCTAACAAAAGGGGCAATATATCACCACTTTAAGTCCAAAGACGAAATTATGAAGGCGCTTGGCGATAAGCTGTTTTTTGACAACAATCCCTTTGAAGCGGTTAGAGGGCGCGACGACCTGAACGGACTGCAGAAAATCCGTGAGATGCTAAAGCTCAACAGGGCCGATGCGGAGCGCAACGAACTAAATACACAGGCAATCCCCATCCTCGAGAATCCGCGTATCTTGGCGGCTGCCATGGCGGCGAACCGCAAAGTTCTGGCCCCATTATGGTTCGAACTAATAGACGAGGGCCGGCGGGACGGCTCTATTAAAACGGAGTACGCGAAAGAACTGTCGGAGTTTTTGCCGTTCATCAACTTCTGGCTTTTATCATCCATTTCCCCCGCCACCACAGAGGAACTCCGTCGAAAAAATATATTCATCATGGATATGCTTTCCCGCATGGGATTGCCGCTGGCGGATGAATTTGTTACAAATAAAACTGCCCTATGAGGGCAATTTTATTTGACAATATACATACATTCATAATGTATTAAAAATAACCGGAGGTATCAGCGATGAAAAACAAATTGTTCACCAAGAACTTTACACTGCTCGTTTTGGGGCAGGCAAGCTCTCTCTTGGGCAATGGGATTCTGCGGCTTGCGCTGGCGATGTATGTTTTGGATGCGACGGGGTCTGCCGCTGTATTTGCCGGGATGCTGTCTATGGCGACCATCCCGACCATTCTGCTTTCGCCGTTTGGCGGAATACTTGCCGACAGGGCGAACAGAAAAAATATTATGGTGGCGTTAGATTCACTCTCCGGCATATCCGTTTTGGGCGCTGTGCTTCTGTTTTCGGCAAGTGGCGCACTCACCGTAATAACCGTATTACTCGTAGCCCTCTCCGTACTGGCCGCGTTTGAAACGCCGACCGTACAGGCGTGTGTGCCACAAATGCAGACGGGCGACAACATTACTAAAGGCAATGCCGTAATAAGCCAAATCGCCGCGGTTACAAATTTGCTTTCCCCCATTCTTGGCAGCTTGGTGTACACCGCGTTTGGGCTCGGGCCTGTTATGTACGCCAGCGGCATTTGCTTCTTTATAACCGCATTGCTGGAGTGTTTTATCAAACTGGAACACCGGCGCATGGCGAGCGGTGCGGGTGTTTTGTCCATTGTCCGGCAAGACTTCGCTGAGAGCTTTAGATTTGTTGGCAAAGAACAGCCCGGCGTACTTAAATTGATGATGCTATCAGCTGTTGTGAGTTTCTTTATCGCGGGAATCGCAATCGTTGGCCTGCCTTATATTGTGCGTGTCGTTCTTGGCATGAACGCGGGATACTACGGCGCGGCGCAAAGTATTTTTGCGTTTTCCGCTATCCTCGGCAGCGTCGCCGCCGGATTTCTGATAGGCAAACTGAAGATCCGCCGGTTATCGTTTGTTCTTTCCGCAATAGGGATGTTCTTAATTCCCGCAGGCGCCGCCTTTCTCTTTCCCGGCGGTGCAACCCTCAAATACGTGATTAACATCGTGATGTTTTGCGGTATGCAGATGGCCATTGGCATATTCAATATTTTTGCGCTATCCCTCATTCAGCAGAAAACGCCGCAGCATTTGATGGGAAAGGTGATGGCCTATATATCCACTATCGTTATGTGCGCCCAGCCCCTGGGGCAAATGATATACGGCTTTCTTTTTGACAGCTTGAGGGTTTCCGTTTTCCTCGTTTTGATTCCGTCCGGCTTGATTGTTTGTGCGGTTGGTATGTCATCTTCAGGGTTTTTTAGAAAGTTAGACAGAGAGCAAAGCACAACGGCCAATTGAAACAATTGAAAGTTGAGATGTCACGGCGGGGCGCAGACGCGTCCCGCCGAAATTATCATCTAATATATCCTCGTCCTTCGTTCTGTGTTATACTGGAACCACTTCAAAAGTGAGGGAAGAGTATATGATGCGCCGGAAAGACCGCGCCCTGCCCGAAAACGAAGCCGCCGCCCTTTTGCGGGGCGGCCAGTGGGGCGTACTGGCCAGCGCCGACGCCGAGGGCGTGCCGCTGGGCACGCCATTATCCTACGTGGTGCTGGACGGGGCCATTTATTTTCACTGCGCTTTGGAAGGGCAGAAGCTGCGGAACATAGCCGCCCAGCCGCGCGTGTGCTTCACGGTGGTGGGCGCCACGCAGCCGGCGTACACCGGGGGCCACTTCACCGCCTTCTACGAAAGCGCCATGGCCCACGGCCGCGCCGCCGTGGTAGCGGACGAGGACGAACGCCGCCGCGCGCTGCTGGCGCTGTGCGAAAAATATCTGCCCCAGCACATGGACAAGGCCGGCGAGGCCATCACAGCCGCCTTTGCCGCCACCTGCGTGGTGCGCATAGACCTAGACCGGCTGAGCGGCAAGGCCCGGCGGGCACAGGGCGGGGAATCAAAGGGGATGGAAGGCAAATGCTTCGCTAACCTGTGACGTATAAATTTCATCTGTCATTCTGAGGAGCGAAGCGACGAAGAATCTTTGGCCTATCGCTTCGATATAACCTAAAGATTCTTCGCTTCGCTCAGAATGACAAGGTAGGTTTTAGATATTCCCATGTGCCGCCAGCACCAGCATGGTGGCGTGGTGGGGCAGGGTGAATTCTTCGGGCGCAAGGGCCTTTAGCATGGCCAGGTGCTCGGCCTCAAAGCGCGCCACGGCTTCGGCGCTCAGCGAGGCCCCCACCCCGCGGCAGGCCCTAATGCGCCCGTTCCAGCTTTCCCGCGTGAAGGGCACCGCAATGTCGAAGCCGAGGGCCTGCGCCGTGGCAAAGCCGCAGCGTGCCGCCCAGGCCGGCGCTTGCACCGGCGCGCGCCGGTAGCCCGCCCCGCTCCAGGCGGGGCTGTATTTCAGCACCAGGGCCTCGGTGGCGGCCAATATTTCGCTCTCGTCCGGCAGCCATTCAAGGTTCAATATCCCCAATAGGCCGCCGGGTTTCAGCAGGCGGCGCAGCTTTGGGGCTAAGGTGTCCGCGTCAAAGTAGTGAAAGCACTGGCAGGCCGTCACGGCGTCGAAGCTTTGCTCGGGGAAGTTTATCTCCTCGGCGGGCTGGGCCAAAAAGCGGATGCTTTGCCCTGCCTTTCGGCTCAGCCGCTCGGCCTCGGCGATTTGCCGGGGCGAGATATCCACCCCGGTGAAGCGCGCGCCGCTGCTATAAAGGTTCCGGGGCAATACGCCGGTGCCGGTGCCGATGTCCAGCACATTGCCGCCGGGCGGGCAGAGGCCGAGTTCAATCACCTTGTTGTAAAATTCAGCCGGGTAAATGTCCCGGTACTTGGCATAATCGACGGAAGCGCGGCCCCAATCGAAGGGGACGCCGCCGTCGATGTCGCGTTTATGCACCTGCGTATCACCTCTTTGTTGAAGAAATTTCGTGGGTTTTTGGGCAGTCCCTTTGCGCTTGCGCCAGTATAGCACTTTTGCTACAATGTTTACAAGCCGCCGCAAGGGGCTTTTCACGCCAAGTATTTGATAGGATTTGGCGCCATCGGAGGGATGAATGAAGGACCGGCATTTTTTTGAGCTTTTGAGCAAGGAATATCCGAACGCCCAGGCCGTGGCCGCCGAAATTATCAATCTTTCGGCCATTTGCCAGCTGCCCAAGGGCACCGAATACTTTTTTTCAGATATCCACGGCGAGGCCGACGCCTTCGCCTATCTGCTGGGCACGGCCTCGGGCGTCATCAACAGCAAAATCGAGGCCATTTTCCAAAATTCCCTCACCGAGCCGGAGCGCCTGTTGCTGGGCGAACTGATTTACCGCCCCGCCGAGGTGCTGGCCGCCCAGCGCAAGCTGCAGCCCGGTTCCGAGTGGTGCCGCATTACGATTTTCCGGCTGGTGCAGGTGTGTAAAAGCGTGGCAAGCAAATACACACGAAGCAAGGTTCGCAAAAAAACACCGCCTCAGTTCGGATATATCATGGACGAACTGCTGCATTCAGACACTGAGGAGAACAAAGAAGAATACTACACCGCCATCATCGAGGCCATTGACAAAACGGGCCTGGCCGAGGCCTTTGTGGTGGAGCTGTGCAACCTCATTCGCCGCTGCGCCATAGATAAGCTTCACATCATTGGTGATATTTTTGACCGCGGCCCCCACGCCGACCTTGTGATGGAAGAACTGACGCACTATGAGGACGTGGACATCCAGTGGGGCAACCACGACATTCAGTGGATGGGCGCGGCCTGCGGTAACGAGTGCTGCGTGGCCGGCGTGGTGCGCCTGGCCATCAGCTACAACAACTTCGACCTTCTGGAAGACAGCTACGGCATCAACCTGCGGCCGCTCTCGGCCTTTGCCGCAAGGGTATATCAGGGCGACCCCTGCCTGCCTTTCCGCCCCCATGTATTGGATGATAACCTGTACGACCCCATCGACGCCGAGCTGGCCGCGAAAATGCACAAGGCCATCGCCGTTATCCAGTTCAAGCTGGAGGGGCAGCTATACGCCCGCCACCCGGAGTACGGCATGGGCGAACGCTCGCTGCTGGAGCGCATTGACTTTGCGCGGGGGGAAATAGAGCTGGACGGTGCGCGCTACCCGCTGAGGGACACGCGCTTTCCCACCGTGAACCCCGCCGACCCGCTGGCCCTTACCGAGGACGAGGCGGAGCTGGTGCGCACGCTGACCCGAAGCTTCACCCACGCGAACCTTCTGGGGCGGCACATTCGCTTCCTCTACAATCACGGCAGCATTTACAAAATAGCCAATGGAAATCTTCTGTATCACGGCTGCCTGCCCATGGAGGCGGACGGAAGCTTTTCCAAGGCGGAATTTTTTGGAAAAACGCTCTCTGGACGGGCCTGGCTGGACGAGATAGATGCCACGGTGCGTGATGCCTATTACGAGCAGGAGGATATGGACAAGAGGTGGAACGCCGGTGATTTTATGTGGTATCTGTGGTGTGGAAGCCTTTCGCCCATCTTTGGCAAGAGCCGCCTGACCACCTTTGAGCGTTATTTTGTGGAAGCTGCCCAGGCCCACGGCGAAGTACAGAACCCCTACTACGACCATGTGCAGCGGCGCGATACCTGTGAGCGCATTTTGATGGAGTTTGGGCTGGATCCCGCCTCGGCCCGCATTGTGAACGGGCACGTGCCGGTGCGCCTGGCCAAGGGCGAAAGCCCCATCAAGGGCGGCGGGCTGCTTTTCGTCATCGACGGCGGAATTTCGAAGGCCTACCACACCAAAACGGGAATAGGCGGTTACACGCTCATTTCAAACTCACACTACCTGGCCCTGGCCGAGCACCGCCCCTTTGCCGAGGTGCGCGGCAGCGGCTTTGGCGAAGCGCCCAAGGTGCAGATAGTGGAGCGATTCCCCCGGCGGGTGAAGGTGGAGGACACCGACACCGGCGCGCGCCTGCAGCGGGATATCGAGCGCCTGAAGCGCCTGCTGGCCGCTTACCGGGATGGGGAGTTACAAGAGAGCTTATAAAAGCATAATGCACATATCACTTCCATAATAAGAGGACTAAATTGGATATTACAGCACTATATTCGAGCCTGCGGGCCGAGGGGCTGGCGGCGCGGCGCTACCAGCGCGAGGGCAGGGGCAAATTCCGCGATTGCCTCACCTTGGGGCGCAACGGCCGCCTGCTGTTTGAACGCTTCAATTACGGCGAGGCCGCGGGGCTGGTGTTTTCCATGTGGGGCAATGCTGCCGAGGACGGTGCTCTGCGCTGGGAGAAGGAAGGTGTGGGTTACAGCGGCAAAGACGAGGCCCCCGCCCTGCTTACCGGTATGGACGGGGCTGCGCTGGAGCTGGACGGCGGGCGGCTGAAATGGCAGCCGGCGGCGGCGATGAAAAGCTGGCCGGCCGGCGGGCTGGGCCGATTGGCAATGTTGCTGGGCAGATAGCGCAAATTATTCTTTTTATTCTGGACAATGTTGTGCGAAAGACGCGGCACTACTCAGGGATTCGAGGACAGATTCATGAAAAAAGCTTCTTATATAATGATACGCCCGGTGTTTCTCATCGGGCTGTTTGTGTCGCTTTCCGGCCTTATGTGGCTGGCGCTGTATGCCACCGTGACGCTGGGCGACGCCCTGCTTCTGATGAGCGGTGTGCTGGGCGGCCTGGCGCTGCAAATTGCCGCCGTTGTGGGTGCGCGCAAGTTGCCGAAGGCCCGCTTTTGGCCGGGGCTGTGTATGCTGGCCGCGGGGCCGGCCACCCTGTGGAACGGCTTTGCAGGGCCGGGGGCGTTGTATGGCGTTTCGGCGGAGATTTTAAGGCCCGAGGCCTGGGACTCTTTGCCTCCGCTGTACTATGTGGCCATCCCGCCCATGGTGGCCGGCATCGGCGTGTGCGCCGCCTTTGTTGTCACGGGGCTTTTGGCTCTCTCGGCGGATATTGCCGGCCTGGGCGACACCCGCGAACAAAAGCAAAAGCGCAAAGCCCTTATGGCGATGAAGCCCGCCCCGGCCACGGGCAAAACCATGGTGGCGCCGCGCAGCGCGCCCGGCGAGGCAAACCCGCCCGTGCCGACCACGGATAAAACGCTGGTGACGCTGCGAGGCGCGCCGGTGGAAGCGCCCCCGCCGCCCAATGACGAGGCCGCGGCCATGCCGCGCAGCGTGCCCGGCGAAGAAGACGCGCCCGCGCCGCCGCCCGCACTTTCGCCCGCGCCGCCCCTGCCCGACGCGCCGGACAGCGCCGCCCGCGTTTTGCCCCTTCGGGGCGCGGGGCGTCCGCTGAGGCGCCGGGGCGCCCCTGCCCGGACGGCGGCCCCCGCGCCGGCTATGGCCGCAGCGCCCGCCCAAGGCCCCATGCAGCGTGTGCGCGAGCGGGTGCGCTCCATTACCCAAACCCTGCGGCTGACGGCTGTTCGCCAGCGGCTTGCCCGGCCCGATGAGGCCGCCCCACCCGTTGGCGCTGCGGAGGCCGAGGCCTTGACGGAGGACACCGCAGCGATTACCGAATGAAGCTTCCGCCGAAAACACCGCTCTTCGATGAAAGGGGTGCCCCCCATATGCCAAAGGGCATATCCATTGCCAATATCGGCCTGCGATCCTTCCTCACGGCCTTCGTCATTCTGGCCGCGCTTATGGTGCTGGCCTATGTGCTTTGCTTTGCAATTCCGGCAGGGGAGTACCAAAGAGAAATTGTTGATGGTCAAACCTTTGTGATTCCAGGCAGCTATTCGCCTGTGCAGGGCGGGCTGGCGCCGTGGCGCTGGCTGCTGTCTCCCTTCCTTTGCCTTTCGGCGGCGGGTGGCGGCCTGATGGCGGCCATTATCGCCTTTTTGCTCATCATTGGCGGGGTGTTCAGCGCGCTGGAACACAGCGGTATTCTGGCCTATATGCTGGGCAAGCTGGCCCACCGTTTCCGCAGCCGGCGGCGGTTTTTATTGTTTTTGGTGCCGCTGCTGTTCATGTCTTTGGGGGCCTTCATCGGTTCCTTTGAGGAATGCATTCCCCTGGTGCCCATCGCCATTTCGCTTGCGCTGGCCATGGGCTGGGACGCCATGATGGGCCTTGCGATGAGCCTTTTGGCCGTGGGCTGCGGCTTCTCTACCGGCGTGCTGAACCCTTACACCGTGGGTGTTGCGCAAACTCTGGCGGGATTACCCATGTTTTCCGGTATCGGGCTGCGAATTGTGTCTTTCGTGCTTATTTATGCCTTGCTGATGGCCTTTCTTACGGCTTATGCCAAAAAGCTGGAAAAGCCCGGCGCACAGGCCCCTGCCGCCGAGGAGCCGGACTTTGAAGAAAGCCCCGCGATGGACAAGGCCCTCAGGGCCTTCGTCATCATCATCGGGGCGGGGGTGGCGCTCATTTTTGCCTCGGTGTTCAGCAGCCTCTTGGCCGATTTGGTGCTGATACTGACGGCGCTGATGTTTGTGGCGGCGGGGCTGGTGGCCGTGCCCCTCAGCGGCGCGGGCTGGGGCAAGCTGGGCCGCTGGGTGCTGGCCGGGTTCAAGGGCATTGCCCCGGCGGCGGTGCTGATATTGATGGCCGGTTCCATACGCTACACGCTGGAGGCCGGCCGCGTAATGGACACAATATTATACGAAGCGGTGAATATTATTGAGCACGCCCCCAAGGGCTTGGCCATTTTGGCGGTGTATGTGCTGGTGCTGCTTTTGGAGTTCGCCATCGCCTCGGGTTCGGCCAAGGCTTTCCTGCTCATGCCTCTTATCACACCGGTGGCGGATATGGTGGGCATCAGCCGCCAGCTTTCGGTGCTGGCCTTTGCCTATGGCGACGGCTTCTCGAACGTGTTCTACCCCACCAACCCCGGGCTGCTCATCTGCCTGTCCATCGCCGGCGTAAGCTTCGGCAAGTGGATGCGCTTCACCTGGAAGATGCAGCTGGGGATACTGGGGCTGACCGCCGCGCTGCTGATGCTGGGCCTGGCTTCGGGCTATTAAACCGGCTGAAAAATTGAGAAATAAGGCAGCAATCACAATTAATTGGTTTTATCCGTGCTCATTAACATATATTTCTACACTTATCTGCCAAGGAGGCAAACAGCATGGTACGCAGAATTGATGAACAGACTAAAACTTCCAAAACCGACATGTTTGGTGGCAGCGGGGCCGTCCAGTTCCGCCATTTGCTGAACGGGACGGACGAGATGAACGGCAAAGGGCGGCTGTGCGCGATAGCCACCATCCAGCCGGGGGACTCTATTGGCCCCCACGTGCACGAGGCGGAGAGCGAGTTGTTCTACATATTGTCTGGCCAGGGGGAGTACAACGACGGCGGAGAAATTGTAAGCTGCGGCCCCGGAGACGTGCTGCACGATTTTGTGGGCGGCCTGCACGCCATTCGCAACACCGGCGACGTACCGCTGGAGTTTTTGGCCGTTATTCTGTACGAATGAACAGGTTCATTTACTCGTCGCCATCCTTCTTTTTAGGTTTCGGCGCGGGGTGGGCGGCGCGCCAGGCGTCCAGCTTGTCCATCCACTCCTTCACGCGGGCTTCGCGGCCTTCGCTTGAGGGTTCGTAATATTTGCGGCCAGAGAGGCTTTCCGGCAGGCATTGCATGGCGGCAATTTTGTCCTCGGTGTCGTGGGCGTACTGGTAGCCCGCGCCGTAGCCAAGGTTTTCCATCAGGCGGGTGGGCGCGTTGCGTATCACCAGCGGAACCGGCTCGGCCAGGGTTTCCAGCGCGTCTTTTTGGGCGCGGCCGTAAGCCTTGTACAAGGCGTTGCTTTTGGGCGCCAGTGCGCAGTAGGTAACGGCGTGCGCAAGGTGTACGTTGCACTCCGGCATACCCAGAAAATGGCAGGCCTGATAGGCTGCCACCGTGATTTGCAGGGCGGTGGAATCGGCCATGCCAATGTCCTCTGAGGCGAAGCGTACCACCCGCCGCGCCACATACAGGGGGTCTTCCCCGGCTTCCAACATGCGGGCCAGCCAGTAAATGGCGGCCTGAACGTCGCTGTTGCGCATGCTTTTGTGCAGGGCCGAGATGATGTTGTAGTGCTCCTCCCTGTCCTTATCGTACAGGAGGGATTTTTTGCTGGTCACTTGCTCCAGCATCTGCTCGGTCACCACCAGCGCGTCGCCTTCGCGGCGGCCGTTCAGCACCACCATCTCCAGGGTATTCAGGGCCACCCGCGCGTCACCATTGGCAAAAATCGCAATCATCGAGAGCATTTCTTCGCTGATTATGATATTCTGGCCGCCAAAACCGCGCGTATCGGCAAGGGTGCGCCGCAATAGCTCCGCGAGGTCTTCGGGCGAGAGAGCGTTTAACACGAACACCTTGCAGCGAGAGAGCAGCGCCGAGTTGATTTCGAACGAGGGATTTTCGGTGGTGGCGCCAATGAGGACGATGCTGCCTTTTTCCACAAAAGGGAGGAAGGCGTCCTGCTGGGCGCGGTTGAAGCGGTGGATTTCGTCCACAAAAAGGATGGTTTTTTCGCCCATCAGGCGGCTGTCCTCGGCGGCGGCCATCACGGCCTTTATCTCCTTAATGCCCGAGGTGACGGCGGAGAAATCCACAAAATTGGCATGGGTTTTGCCCGCGATGATGCGCGCGAGCGTGGTTTTGCCCACGCCCGGCGGCCCCCAAAAAATCATGGAGGCCACCATGTCGGCGTCTATAAGCTGGCGCAGCACCTTGCCCTCGCCCAAAAGCTGCCGCTGGCCCACAAACTCGGAGAGGTCCCTCGGGCGCATGCGCGCCGCCAGTGGGTTCTCCATTTCGCCGCACTCGAAAAAAGTTTGCTGACGCATATTTTTTACCTGATTTAGCGATGCCTTATTAGATGCTTTTAGATATGGTAATTAATGGCACAACAAATAATATGCCATACGGCGATTATACAGCGGTGGCGCGGAGAAGTCTAGCAGAGAAGCCGCGGGGGAGTGGCCCAACGCATTTTGGGTGTCCAAAACGCGCTGGTAATTCGTGTAGGGGACGGCGTCCTCGACGTCCCGCAGGCGTAGCACAATGCAATACCCTCGGGTCGTCCAGAGGCCGACCCCTACATAACCAACGTGTTCGGCCACTTCCCGTATTTCGCATGGCTGTACTTTCGCCGGGCTTTGTGCTATAGTAACATACTGCAACCGTTGGCCTGATATATACACCGCCGCATCCATCGCGCCATCGACTTCGCTGCTCGAATAGGAAAGGATTTGCCATGCGCCTAGGGCTCGACATTGGCTCCACCACCATCAAATGCGTCGTGCTCAGCGACGCCGGAGATATTTTGCACCAAAGCTACGAGCGCCACTACTCCCACATTGTGGAGAAGAGCGCCGAGCTTCTGCGCCGCCTTGAGGAAAAATATGAGGACGCCGAGTTTTATTCGGCCATCACCGGCTCGGCGGGCATGGGCTTTGCCGAGGCCTGCGGCGTGCCCTTTGTGCAGGAGGTGTTCGCCACCCGCATTGCGGCGCGCGGCCTTGCGCCCGAGGCCGACGTGATTGTGGAGCTGGGCGGCGAGGACGCCAAGATACTCTTCCTTTCCGGTGGCAGCGAGGTGCGCATGAACGGCAGCTGCGCCGGCGGCACCGGCGCGTTTATAGACCAAATGGCCACCCTGCTGAAAATAAGCCCGGACGAGCTGAACGAAAAGGCCAAGGGGCAGGAGAAAATCTACACCATCGCCTCGCGCTGCGGCGTGTTTGCCAAAACCGATGTGCAACCCCTGTTAAACCAGGGCGCGCGGGTGGAGGACGTGTCGGCCTCCATCCTTTACTCGGTGGTGAACCAGACCATTGCCGGGCTGGCCCAGGGCCGCCGCATGGCCGGGAATGTGCTGTATCTCGGCGGGCCGCTCACCTTTTTGAGCGAACTGCGCGCCGCCTTTGACACCGTGCTGAAAATAAAGGGCATTCTGCCGGAGGACAGCCTCTATTTCGTGTCCATCGGGGCGGCGCTGTACGCCTCCGAGGCTTTTACCCTGCCCGCGCTGTGCCGCCGCCTGGAGGAAGCCGGGGCCGCCGCCGGGGTTTTTGCGCACACGGCCCCCCTCTTCGCCGGCAAGGCGGATTACGATGAATTTTTGCGCCGTCACGAGAAAGCCGCCGTGCCCCTGGGCAGCCTTGAGGGCTTTGCGGGCGCGGCCCATCTCGGCATAGACGCAGGCTCTACCACCGTGAAAACCGTGCTGGTAAGCGATGCGGGCGAGGTGCTGCACACCAGCTATCAGCCCAATGCCGGCAACCCCGTGCCGCTGGTGCGCGCCGCCATGCTGGGCATCTACGCCGCCTGCCCAAACCTGCGCCTTGCCTCGGTGACCACCACCGGCTACGGCGAGGCGCTGTGCCGCGAGGCCGTGAACGCCGATTACAGCCTGGTGGAAACCATGGCCCACTTCGGCGCGGCGCGGCACTTCAGGCCCGATGTGGATTTCATCATCGACATCGGCGGGCAGGACATGAAGTGCTTCAAGATAGAGGACGGCGCCATTTCGGATATTTTCCTCAACGAAGCCTGTTCCTCGGGCTGCGGCAGCTTTCTGCAAACCTTCGCCGAGGCTTTGGGGCAAAGCGTTGAGGACTTCGCGAAGCTGGGCCTTTTCGGCGACGCGCCGGTGGAGCTGGGCAGCCGCTGCACGGTGTTTATGAACTCCTCGGTGAAGCAGGCCCAGAAGGACGGCGCTTCCATTGAGAACATCTCCGCCGGGCTGGCCATCAGCGTGGTGAAGAACGCGCTTTATAAGGTTATCCGTGCCTCCTCGCCCGAGGAACTGGGGCAAAATGTGGTGGTGCAGGGCGGCACCTTTTACAACGACGCCGTACTGCGCGCCTTTGAAAACGAGATGGGCATCGAGGTGGTGCGGCCCTCCATCGCCGGGCTGATGGGCGCTTTCGGCGCGGCGCTGTACGGCAGGGAAAAATGCGCCCGCGCCGCCCTGTTCGGGCAGGGGCGGGCGGCCTCTCGCGCGCTGGACGCCGAGGGACTGAAAAACCTGACCCACGGCGTGCAAACCACGAACTGCGGCCTGTGCCCGAACCGCTGTTCCCTCACCATCAATACTTTCTCCGGCGGCTCCCAGCAGGGGGACGACGGCCGCCGCTACATCTCCGGCAACCGCTGCGACAGGCCCGTGACCCACCGCAGCGCCGAAAACCCGCTGGATATTTACGACTACAAGCTGGAACTGCTGAGCGCCTACGCCCCGCAAAACAAGGCCGCCCAGCGCGCGGCGGGCCGCGCGTACCGCGGGCGCATCGGTATGCCCATGGCCCTTAATTTCTTCGAAACCTTCCCCTTCTGGCATGCCTTCTTCACCCGCCTGGGCTTCGAGGTGCAAACAAGCCCGGCTTCCAGCCGCAAGCTCTACTTCGCCGGGCAGGCCACAATACCCTCGGACACCGTGTGCTACCCCGCCAAGCTGGCCCACGGCCACATCCGCGCCCTGGCGGATATGGACCTCGACGCCGTGTTCTACCCCTGCATGAGCTACAACATCGACGAAGGCATGAGCGACAACTGCTACAACTGCCCCGTGGTGGCCTACTACCCCGAGGTCATCAAGGCCAGCTGCCGCGAGCTTGCGGGCCGGCCCTTCATCTACGGCTATGTGGGCATCCACCGCCGGAAGGATTTCAGCAAAAAAATGCGCGCGCTGCTGGCCCAGCACTTCCCCGGCATCGGCGCGGTGGAAGTGAAGGACGCCGCAAGCGCGGCCTACGCCGAGTACGAGGCCCATTTGGCGCTGCTGAGAAAGCGCGGGGGCGAAATCATCGCCCGCGCCCGCGCCGAGGGGCGGCCCATTGTGGTGCTGGCCGGCCGGCCTTATCATGCGGACAACGAGGTAAACCACGGCATCGACCGGCTTATCATCAGCCAGGGGGCCGCCGTGGTGAGCGAGGACTGCGTGAGCCATCTGGGCGAAAAGCCCCCGGCCGGGGTGCTGAACCAATGGACCTACCACGCCCGCCTGTACGCCGCCGCCCATTATGTGTGCACCCAGCGGGACATGAACCTCGTGCAGCTGGTCAGCTTCGGCTGCGGGCTGGACGCCGTAACCACCGATGAGGTGCGGGAGATATTGCAGCGCCGCGGCAAGCTTTACACCCAAATCAAAATCGATGAGATAGCGAATCTCGGGGCCGTTAATATCCGCCTGCGCAGCCTTTTTGCCGCGCTGGAGCAGCAGGAGGCCCGCGAGGGGCCGCAGCATGAGGGAGGGCAGGCCGTATGAGCGACATCTACAAAAGCATAAAGCCCGCGCCCGTGCCCTACCCGCGCTTCACGCAGGAAATGAAGGCCACCCACACCATCCTGTTCCCGCAAATGGCGCCCATCCACTTCGCCATGATTTCCGCCGCCATGAGCCAGGAGGGCTACCGGACAAAAATACTTGAAAACGGCGGGCCGGAGGTGGCGCAGGAGGGCCTCAAATACGTCCACAACGACACTTGTTACCCCGCCTTGCTGGTCATCGGCCAATTCATCGACGCGCTGAAAAGCGGCGAGCACGACTTAGCGCACACCGCGCTGATGATTACCCAAACAGGCGGCGGCTGCCGGGCCTCGAACTATATTCACCTGCTGCGCAAGGCCCTGCGCAAAGCGGGCTTCGGCCAGGTGCCGGTGCTCAGCCTCAACTTCTCGGGCCTTGAGCGGGATTCGTCCCTGCGCTTCACGCTGCCGCTGGTGCGCAAGGCCATCGCCGCCGTGTTTTACGGCGATGAGCTGATGAGCCTTTCAAACCAGACCCGCCCTTACGAAAACAGCCCCGGCGCGGCGGACGCCCTCATCAAAAAATGGCAGGACGAAATCTGCCGCCAGTTCGCCGCAAAGCGCGGGGTATCAAAGCGCGACATGAAGCGCAATTTCGCCGCCATCGCCGCCGACTACGCGGCGCTGCCCATCACCCGCGTGCCCAAGGTGAAGGTGGGCGTGGTGGGCGAAATCTATGTGAAATACTCCCCGCTGGGCAACTCAAACCTCGAGGCCTTTTTGGCCGCGGAGGGCTGCGAGGTGAACCTGCCGGGGCTTATGGGCTTCGTGCAGTATTGCATCGTAAACGGCAGCCAAACCGTGAAGCTTTACGGCGGCAGCCCCGCCGTGAAAAAGATGTACGAACTGGTATTTGACTTTGTTGCCGCGCGGGAAAAGCTGATGGTGCAGGCCATTGCGCGGCATCCCGGCCTCACCCCGCCGGGCCTTTTCACCCACACCATGGCCCTGCACGAGGGCTTCATCGGCCTGGGGGCAAAAATGGGCGAGGGCTGGCTGCTTACCAGCGAGATGGTGGAACTGGTGAAAAGCGGTTTTGCCAGCATTGTGTGCGCCCAGCCCTTCGGCTGCCTGCCCAACCACGTGGTGGGCAAGGGCATGATACAGAAGATACGAGCCGAGTACCCCGAGGCCAACATCACGCCCATCGACTACGACCCCAGCGCCACCCGCGTGAACCAGGAGAACCGCATCAAGCTGATGATTGCGGTGGCCAGGGAGAGGCTGGAGGGGGCGGTGGAGCCCGCGAAGGCTAAAGCAGGGCCGCCACGGCGTAATACAGCACCGGCCCCAACAGGGCAGGCAGCATATTTCCCACCCGCAGCTTCGTCAGTTCCAAAGAATTCAGCCCGATACCGAAAATGAGGATGCCTCCCACGATGCCGATTTCACGCAACATATCGGCCGTGAGGAAGGGACTTACCCAGCCGGCCAGCAGTGTGAGGCCGCCCTGGTACACAAACACGCTTGCGGCCGAAAACAGCACCCCCACGCCCAGCGTGGAGGCCATCACCATGGCGAAGATACCGTCTAAAACGCTTTTGGCATAGAGGATGGAATGGTCGCCCCGCACGCCGCTTTCCAGCGAGCCCATCACCGCCATGGTGCCCACGCAAAACAGCAGGCTGGCCGCCACAAAGCCCCGCGAAACCGAGGCAGTCGCGCCATCGGGGGCGGGGCGCATTTTGCTTTGCAGCCAATCTCCCAAGCTGGCCAGTCGGCCCTCGATGCGCAGCCATTCCCCTGCAATGCCGCCCAGCGCCAAGCTGATGATGAAGAGAAGCGGATGGGCGTCTTCGCGCAATAGGCCGCCCAGCGCCCCCGAAAGCCCAACGAACGCCACCGCCAAGGCAACGCCCTGGTTGATGATGTTTCGGTAATTTTCCTTTAGGCCGTTTTTCAGCAGCAGGCCGAACAGCCCGCCCGCCAGAATGGCCCCCGCGTTTACAATGGTTCCCAGCACCGCAATTCCTCACAATCGCTTGGTTTTTTGTTTTTCCCGCCGGTTTTTCCCGCCGGGCATGAAAAGTTGCATTTCTCTTTTATTCGCTGTATAATGTACACGAAGAGGCGCCACCGACAGGCGGTCGCCCCCAACGAAGCAGAACGGTAACCGTCAACTTGTCAGGGCTGAGCGGTTACCGTTTTCTGTTGCCGCGAGAATTTCTCCCCGTTATGGCTATCAGCAAAATCAGCGTGAGGATCAACGCTATCATCGCCAAATATTCCATAGGCAACACCCCCTTTCGGGGGCCGGATTGACCGCCTGCCGCTTGCCGTGGCGCCTCTGGCAAACAGTATAGCACGGCGGCTTGACCTTATCAACGGCGAGATAATGTCATAGTGCGGGGAAAGTGAAATTTTATAAACATGACATACCCTGTCAGCTTTTACGCGGTATGCTTATGAAAAAAGGAGGTGAAGCCATGCCCCCTATTGAAAAACCTGCCGAGAGCGAGTTGCGCGCGCAAATGGGCAGCGAGGCCTATGCGGCCTGGCAAGCGGCCACCGGGTGGATAGAGGCCCATTACGAGATGGAGAAACTGTGGCTGCCGGGCCGCGGGGAGAACCTCTATGAGTTCAAGTACCGCCGGGGCGGTAAAACCCTGTGCGCGCTGTACCCGCGCCGAGGCAGCTTTGGCTTCATGGTCATCTTCGGAGCCGCCGAGCGCGAGAAACTGGCCGCCCAAAGGCGGGCTTTCCGCGCCGAGACACTGGCCCTGTACGATGCGGCCAAGGTGTACCACGATGGCCTGTGGCTTATGCTGCCGGTAAGCGACGCCCGCTTCCAGCCTGACATTGAAGCCCTGCTGCCCCTTAAACGAAAGCCGAAATAGGACGGTTAGGGCAAGCGCATCTTGCCTTAAAGCAGCCCTGCCAGTTCCCGCGCCGCCGGGGCCATGTCCGCTTCCGCCAGGCCGCCGTAGCCCAGCACCAGGGCCTCGGCGGCTTCGCCTTGTCCCTGGCGGTACTCGGCCAGGGCCCGCACAAAAAGGCCAGCCCGGCGGGCTTTTTCCGCTGTGTGCAGGGCGCTGTGGCCCGGCAGGCGCAGCAAAAAGTAAAGCCCCGTGTGGGTATTTTCCAGCGTGTAAGCGCCCGCCGGCAATTCGGCTTCCAGCGCCTTTATCAATTGATTCCGCCGCGCGCAGTAGGCCGCGCGCATGCGGTTCAGGCTGCGGGCAAAGTGGCCCTCGCTCATCAGCCGGGCCAGGGTGTGCTGCTCCGGGCGGGACACTGTGCAGGCATAGTCTCCGTAGGCCGCGCGCCAAGCCGACATCAGCGGGGGCGGCAGCACCAAATAGGCCGCGCGCAGGCCCGGCGCCAGGCTGCGGGAAAAGGTGCCCGCATACACCACGCGCCCGGCCTCGTCCAGCCCTTGCAGGCAGGGCAGGGGCCGCCCGTCGAAGCGGAACTCACTGTCGTAGTCATCCTCCACCACCCAGTTGCCCCCGGCGGCGGCCCATTCCAGCAGCCGGGTGCGTCGGCCCACGGGCATTACGCCTCCGGTGGGGAACTGGTGGCTGGGGGTGAGGTAAGCCACCGTGGCCCCGCTTTGGGCCAAAAGCGCCGGGGCCATGCCCTCTTCGTCCACCGGCACATGGCACACGGAAAGGCCCATGTTCGCCAGCACACGGCCCGTTTTGGGGTAGCCGGGGTCCTCCATGGCAAAGCGGCGTCCCGCCAGCAGGCGGCCCAGCATGCCCAGCAGCACCTCCAGGCCCGCCCCCACCACCAGTTGCCCCGCGCCGCATTTCACCCCCCGGTAGCCGCGAAGGTAGGCCGCGATGGCCTCAAGCAGCACTTCTTCACCTGCGGCGTCTCCCCGGCCAAAAAGGCCCGGCCCGCCGGCCAGCACCTCGCGGAAGAGGCGGTTCCAGGTTTTGTGGGGGAACAGCCCCAAATCCAGCCCGCCGGTGGAAAAAGAATAGCGCCAGGCCGGCGGCGCGCCGTCTTCGGTTTCCTCGCCCTTGTGCGGCGGCGCGGCGGCGGGCGGGGGCACCAGCCTGCGGGCCAGGCGCTCCACCACAAAGCCGCTGCGGGGCCGGGCCGCCACATAGCCCTCGGCGGCCAGCATCTGGTAGGCTTCGTCCACGGTGTTCACGCTTACGCCCAGCTGGGCCGCCGCGCTGCGCTTGCCGGGCAGCTTTTCCCCGGCGGGGATGCCCCCGGCGCGTATCTCCCCCACCAGATAGCGGTACAACTGGGCATACAAGGCCTCGGGGCCGTTCCGGTTCAAAAACACGCCGAGAAAATCCATGCGGCCTCCATCTGATACTATAGTATTTTCAATTTCTGGGCATTCCATTGGGTTCAGTTTGGGTGTATGCTCAGCATAGCGAAACGAAGCGGATTTGTCAACGGCGCAATTGCCGCGCCGCAGCAAAGGGGAGTTTGCCATGCAGAGCCATACGCAGCCTAAAAGAAAATTCAACGTGAAAACGCTGGCGCTCATCGGGGTGATGTCGGCCATGGTGTTTGCGCTGTCGCTAGTGTCCTTTCCCATCCCGCTGGGTTTGGGGGATCAAACCCGCATCCACCTCGGCAACATTATGATTCTTTTGTCCGGCACGCTGTTCGGGCCGATGGTGGGGGGGCTGGCGGCGGGCATCGGCTCGGCTTTGTATGATTTCACCAACCCCCTGTACATCTCCGAGGCCTGGATTACCTTTCTCACGAAGTTTGCCATGGGCTTTGCGGCCGGCTGGCTGGCAAGGCGCTTGCCCGCGGGCCTGGCCAGTGTGCCGCGCACGCTGGCGGCGGGGCTGGGCGGCCAAGTGCTGTACATTGCCTTGTACCTTGCGAAATCGGCCATTTTCCAGCACTATGTGTATGGCAACCCCTGGGCCGCGGCCCTGGCCGTCACCGGGGGCAAGGCGCTGGTATCGGGCATCAACGGCCTCATCGCCGTGGCGGGCTGCGTGCTTATTGCGCCCGTGCTGCGCCGCGCGCTGGACGCCGCGGGGCTGTTTAGGCAGAATCGTCCGGCAAAATCGTAGGGGCAAGCGTCTCGGCCGCCCGCATTCGCTTGCACAGCGTCAAAAAAGGGACGCCTAAGGGGGCGTCTACTACGGCACGAAGATGAAACTGAGGGCTGCCGCAAGGCAAAACGCCTTGCGGCAGCCCTCAGTTTCATGCTTTTTGCCTTTTTGACACAGGTGTTGTATAATGTCACATTGAAGAAGACACCGGAGCGGAGCGCCACGGCTTCGCGTATACCATCAGTAATATACTTGCACATAATTTGCAAATTGTATTTTTCTCTTTTTTCAAGGAGGCACATCCATGCGTGAAGCGGAGCCAAACCCCCGCCAAAACGAGAGCACAGGCCGGACGCACACCTATAAAAAGCAGGGCACGGCGGGCCGCCCCAGGCCGGGCACCGCCGCAGCAGGCGCCGAGCGCGCCGCCTGCGTGCCCGGCACGTCTGGCGCGGCCCCCGGCGCCGGCAAAGCGGAAGGCCGCCGTTCCCGTTTCACCAAAAAGCAACTGCGCACCAATATCCTCATCGGTTCGCTTATTTTGGTGCTTATCATGGCGCTGCTGCTGGCGGCGCTGCTGCCGGGCTGCCAGCAAGAGGCCCCCTCGTCCTCTGTTTCCCAGCCTCTGGCCGCCGTTTCGGCCCCCTCCGCCGTGTGGGACAGCAGCTACGACAAAGACGAAATGGCCATTCCCGTGGGCGAATACGCCGACACCATTTTGCCCGAAACCGAGGACGCCGGCGATGAGTATGTGGAGGAAACGCTTTTCCTGGGCGACTCCAACACCGCCCGCATGCTGCTGTTTAACGACGTTACCAATGTCAACATGTCCAACGGCATCGGCATCGAGAGCATGGGCATCACAAGTGTCTTGGGCCTGCGCTGCGTGCGCTTCTCCGGCATGGCGGACTGCACCATGCCCCAGGCCGTAACCATTATGCAGCCGCGCCGCATCGTCATCAATTTTGGCACCAACAACGCCGGCATGAACGTGGATAGCTTCATCAATTCCTACGAAGCCGCCTGCGCGGCCGTTAAGGAAGCTTACCCCTACGCCGACCTCATCGTGGCCTCGGTGTTCCCCGTAAGCCGCAACACCACCTATGGCAATGTCTCGCAAAAAGGCATCGACGCCTTCAACCTGGCGCTGGTGGAAATGGCGCAGGAGGAGGGCTATAAATTCCTGAACTGGAGCGAGGCCCTGAAGGACGCGGCCACCGGCTACTGCAAGCAGGGCCTGATGATGGGCGACGGCGTGCACCTGAACGCCGCCGGCATGGAAGCGATATTCGCCTATATGCGCGGCCACAGCTTTGTTACCGAGGATACCCGCCCCAAGCCCCTGAAGGCCATACCCCGCCGCCTGCCCACACCCGAAGGGCTGTTCCCCAAGCCCCCCTCTGCCTCCAAAAGCGGCGATTCGGAATCGCTTTCGGAGTCGGTTTCATCTTCTTCCTCCTCGTCCTCCAAGCCGCCTCCGGCGTCTTCCGTCGCTTCGTCCTCCGTTGCCACGTCCTCCACACAGGTGCCCTCTGTGCCCGATACACCGCCTCCTGTAACCACCATCAACGTCTTTGTTCAGGGCAGCACAGGTGGCACCGCCTCGGGCGGCGGTTCCGGCGCGCCCGGGCAAACCATCACCATCGTTGCCACATATGCGCCGGGCGATGGCTACATCTTTGCCGGCTGGTCTGCGAATCTCGTCCCTAATGCAGACGGTACATACAGCTTCACCATCCCGGCAACCGCTGCCGGAGACATCGTCATTCAAGCCCTGTTCACGCAGGAGGAGCCTCCGCCGGTTGACGGGGGCGACCCTGCCGACCCCGCCGCCCAATGACGGCCATGGTTTCTTTGGGAGACATCATCAGCCTGAGGGGCCTCACGCTGGCCCTGCCGCTGGCCGCGCTGGCGCTGCTGCTGGGCTGGTGGTATACCCGCAGCGCCAAAAAGCGCAAGGCGAAGCCCGGCATGCACCTGGCCTATACCGCGCCCGGCACCGCCGCCGCCTGCCGGGGCAAGCTGGGCAGGCCCGCCGATTCCGATATCTTCGCCTACGGCATTGAGGCCGCCGCCCCCGGCGGAAGCTACATCCACTTCACCTGCCACAAGCCCACGGGCCAAATGCTGGACACGCTGTTCCTATTGCAGTTCACCGAGGAAGACCCCGCCGCCTTCACGCTGGATTTTGTGCGCGAGGCCTTCGGTATGCGCGAGCCGGTCATCGGCGAGGCGCTTTTGGACGCCTTCTTCGCCCAAAAGCTGGACGCCGCGCGCAGGGATGAATCGTGACTGAAAGTCGGATAATCTGCCTGTAGTACGCTGTTCTGTCTAAATTTTGTCATTCTGAGCCGCTGGCGAAGAATCTTTGTCCCAAGCACAGGGCAAGATTCTTCGCGGGGGCATTTTATGCCGAGGGCGGCTTGCGTAGCAAACGCCCGAGCCCGCTTGCGGGTCGCTCAGAATGACACGTCTTGTTTTAAGCTGAACAAGGTAGCAGGGACGCCATAAATGGCGTCCCTACAAAACATGGAACGCGGTCACGCGCTCGCTCTAATATCGCCCCCATTTTCTTGACAAGCGCCCGCGTCTACTATATAATATGCACAAAAGAGTTCGCGAAATATCATCAAATTTGCGAAGACCCAAGCGAAAGGAAGCCCTCACCGCCCATGGACGACGACGGCAGTCGACGCGGCGAGCCCCCGTTAAGGCGCGCCTTTTCTCAAGGTACGGCCCCCACCGCCCGGTGGGCGGTTGTGCCTTGTTTCGTTTTTTCGTTCGCCTTTATCCACCATATAGCTTGGAGGTATGATTCTTGCCATCCGATACATTGACCGCCGGGCAGGTGATTGGCATGCTGCTTTTGCAGGTGGCGCTCATCGCCATTAACGCCTTCTTTGCCGCCACCGAGCTGGCGGTGATGCAGCTTTCCGCCACCAAGCTGCGCCGCCAGGTGGAGGACGGGGAGCGCGCCGCCGCCCGCATATTAAAAATGGTGGAAAAACCCACGGGCTTTCTGTCCACCATTCAAGTGGGCATTACGCTGGCGGGCTTTTTGGCCTCGGCCTTCGCGGCCAACCACTTTGCCGACCCCCTTGCCAACTGGCTGTATAATAAGGTGGGCTTCACCGCCCTTTCCCCCAATACCCTCGGCGCCATCATGGTGGTGCTCATCACCATTGTGTTGTCCTACTTCATGCTGGTGCTGGGCGAACTGGTGCCAAAGCAAATTGCCATTCATCGGCCCTACCGCGTGGCCAGGTTCACCACCGGCGTTATTGCCGGGCTGGCCCTGATTATGAAGCCCGTGGTGTGGCTGCTGAACATTTCCACCCGCGGGGTGCTGCGCCTATTCGGCATAAAGGGGGAGCGCGGCGAGGAAGCCGTGACCGAGGACGAGATACGCATGATGGTGGACGTGGGCGAGGAGAGCGGCCACATAGACCCCGAAGAAAAGGAAATGATTGAAAACGTCTTCGAGCTGGACAAAACCATTGCCCGCGACGTGATGACCCACCGGGTGGACGTGGTGGCCATCGAGGCCGATTCGGGGCCGGACGAAATTGTGCAAATCATCACCGAAAGCGGGCATTCGCGCTTCCCGGTGTACGATGACAGCCTGGACGATATTTTAGGCGTGCTGAACGCCCGCGCCTATTTGCTGAACCTGCGCGCCGATAACCCCAAAACCGTGCGAGAGCTTCTGCGCCCGGCCCGCTTTGTACCCGAAACCGTGCCCGCCGGCATTCTTCTGCGAGACATGCAGCAGTGCAAAGACCATGTGGCCATGGTGCTGGACGAATACGGCGGCTTCTCGGGCGTGGTGGCCCTCGAAGACCTCATAGAGGAAATTGTGGGCAACATCTACGACGAATTCGACGCCCCCGAGGACGATGCCATCATCCCCCTGGGAGACAACCTCTGGCGCGTGGCCGGAGACACCGACATCGAGGACATTGAGGAGCATCTGGGCGTGAAGCTGCCCGAGGAACGGGAATACGACACGCTGGGCGGCCTCGTGTTCAGCCAGTTTTCCACCATTCCGGACGATGGCGCGGAGGTGGAGGTGAAGGCCGAGGGCCTGTCCATCCACACCGCGCCCGTGGTGGACCACCACATCCCCTGGGCCCGCGTGAGCGTATTGCCCCGCCCCAAGGCCAATGACGAGGAAGCGGACGAGGCGCGCCGGGAGGATAAACGCAAATAAACAACAATGCTTAGGTAAGCGATGAATAACCCCGTTATGTTGTCATCCTGAGCATCCCGCAAGCGGGCTCGGGTGTTTGCTCCGCAAGCCACCCTCGGCACACTGTGCCCCCGCGAAGGATCTTTCCCTTTGTATAACTGTACATTCTCCGGCTCAAAGATTCTTCGCTGCGCTCAGAATGACAGGAAATCATTGTTTGCTTAATGGTTCATGGGGCGCCATCCTATGGGCTATTGTTTTGTCTAATTCAACAAAAAAACCGGCCCAATTTGGTGAAAACGCGATACTGCCGGCAAAGGGCGCGGAATGGTTGTTTTTGTCGACAAAGCCATGTATAATATGTTATGTGCGCGATTGACAATCCTTTAACAAACGCAGACAGGAGGACGTTCATCCCATGAAGAAAATTTCCACCCTGCCGTTCAAGGGCAGCCCCGCCCAGGAAAAGGAACTGCGGGCCTGGCTGGCAGAGAACAAGGCCACCCCCGGCGTGGTGCTTACGGCCCTGCAAAAAGCGCAGGATATTTATGGCTACCTGCCGCTGGAAGTTCAGCGCATGATTGCCGCAGAGCTGGACAAGCCCCTTGCCGAAGTATACGGCATCTCCACATTCTACTCCCAGTTTTCCCTCTCGCCCAAGGGGCAGTACCGCGTGAATGTGTGCCTGGGCACGGCATGCTACGTGAAGGGCAGCGGCAACATTTACGACGAACTGAAAAAGCAGCTGGGCCTCACTGAGGACAGCGTCACCGCCGACGGCAAGTTCAGCCTGGAAGCCGTGCGCTGCGTGGGCGCCTGCGGCCTGGCCCCCGTGATGCTGGTGAACGACGACGTGTACGGCCGCCTTACGGGCAGCGCCGACGAACTGAAGGCAATATTGGCCAAATATTAATGCAGGCAGTAAACGAAGTATGCAAGAGCTTTCCATGAACGTTTTGGACGTGGCCGAAAACTCGCTGCGGGCCGGGGCCTCCCTCATTGAGATAGCCCTCGTGCAAAGCACCGAAACCGGCCTTGAGACCCTCACCATTGCCGACGACGGCTGCGGCATGGACGCGGCCATGCTGGCCAAGGTGACCGACCCCTTCACCACCACCCGCACCACCCGCAAGGTGGGCCTGGGGCTGCCCTTCCTTCAAATGGCCGCCCGGCAAACCGGGGGCGATTTGTCCATCGAAAGCGAAGTGGGCAAGGGCACCACGGTAACGGCCAGCTTCACCCTCGGCCATATCGACCTCGCCCCCCTGGGGGACATGGGGGGCAGCATCTCAGCCCTGGCCGCCGCCTCCGGCGAGGCCGAACTCACTTTCCGCTTCGAGCGGGACGGCCGCGTTTTCAGCTTCGACACCCGCGAGGCGCGCGCCGTGCTTGGCGATGTGCCGTTATCGGCCCCGGCGGTGTCTGTGTGGGTGCGGCAGGCCGTGAACGAAGGCATAGATGAAATATTAAGCCCAGCGCAATAGATAAAAGGAGCGACACTATGAAATCTTTGGAAGAACTTGCCGCCATTCGCGACAAAATGAAGCAAACCGTCAGCACGCGAGAATCCGCCAATGACGCCACCCGCGTGGTGGTGGGCATGGCCACCTGCGGCATAGCCGCCGGCGCGCGCCCGGTGCTGAACGCCTTTGCCGAGGAAGTGGCCCGGCGCGAGCTGCCCGACGTCCTTGTTACCCAAACCGGCTGCATTGGTATTTGCCAGTATGAGCCGGTGGTGGAGGTGTACCGCAAGGGCGAGGAAAAAGTTACCTATGTGAAGATGAGCCCCGATAAGGTGGGGCGGGTTGTGTCCGAGCACCTCATTGGCGGCAAGCCGGTGACGGAATACACGATTGGCGCGGCCAGCAGATAAGTTAAGAGGAGGATATTCTCAATGTACAGAAGCCATGTCATGGTTTGCGCCGGCACCGGCTGCACGTCTTCGGGCAGCGGCCCGGTGGCCGAGGCATTTGAACAGGAGGTCGCGGCAAGCGGCCTTGAAAACGAGGTTCGCGTCATTCGCACCGGCTGCTTCGGCCTGTGCGCGCTTGGGCCCATCGTGGTTATTTATCCCGAGGCGTCCTTCTACTCCATGGTGAAGGTGGAGGACGTGCGGGAAATCGTATCCGAGCATTTGCTGAAAGGCCGGCCCGTCACCCGCCTGCTTTACGACGAAACCGTAAGCGAGGACAACGTTGTCACCAGCCTTGAGGAAACGCCCTTCTACAAAAAGCAAATGCGCATCGCCCTGCGCAACTGCGGCGTCATCAACCCCGAAAACATCGACGAGTACATCGGCTTCGACGGCTACGCCGCCCTGGGCAAGGCCCTCACCGAAATGACGCCCGACGAGGTGATTGAAAGCATTCTCGACAGCGGCCTGCGCGGGCGCGGCGGCGCGGGCTTCCCCACGGGCCTCAAGTGGAAATTTGCCTCGGGCAACCGCGGCGGCACGCAAAAATACGTGTGCTGCAACGCCGACGAGGGCGACCCGGGCGCGTTTATGGATCGCTCCATCCTCGAGGGCGACCCCCATGTGCTGATTGAGGCCATGACCATCGCCGGCTACGCCATCGGCGCTTCCGAGGGCTACGTCTATGTGCGTGCAGAATACCCCATCGCCGTCAAGCGTTTGGGCATTGCCATTGAGCAAGCCAAGGAATACGGCCTTTTGGGCGAGAACATTTTTGATTCCGGCTTCAGCTTTGATTTGCACATCAAGCTGGGCGCGGGCGCCTTTGTGTGCGGCGAGGAAACCGCCCTCATGACCTCCATTGAGGGCAACCGGGGCGAGCCCCGGCCCCGCCCGCCCTTCCCGGCGGTGAAGGGCCTGTTCGGCAAGCCCACCATCCTCAACAACGTGGAAACCTACGCCAACGTGCCGCGTATCATCCTGCTGGGCGCAGAGTGGTTCAAGGGCATCGGCACCGAGAAGAGCAAGGGCACGAAGGTTTTCGCCCTGGGCGGCAAAATAAAGAACACGGGCCTTGTGGAAGTGCCCATGGGCACCACCTTGCGCACCATTGTGGAGGAAATTGGCGGGGGCATCCCCGGCGGCCACAAGTTCAAGGCCGCGCAAACCGGCGGCCCCTCGGGCGGCTGCATCCCGGCCGAGAAGATAGACGTGCCCATCGACTACGACAACCTGCTGGAAATCGGCAGCATGATGGGTTCGGGCGGCCTTATTGTGATGGACGACACCACCTGCATGGTGGACATTGCCCGCTTCTTCCTGGATTTCACCGTGGACGAAAGCTGCGGCAAGTGCACGCCCTGCCGTGTGGGCACCAAGCGCCTGTACGAGCTTTTGGGCAAGATAACCGAGGGCAAAGCCACCCGCGAGGACATTGACAAAATAGACGAACTGGCCGCCTTTATAAAGGACAACAGCCTGTGCGGCCTGGGTCAAACCGCCCCGAACCCCGTGCTCTCCACCCTGCGGTATTTCCGCGAGGAATACCTTGAGCATATCGACCACAAACGCTGCCCCGCCGGGGTGTGCAAGGCCCTGCTGCAATACAAGATAAATCCCGAAAAGTGCACCGGCTGCACCCTGTGCGCCCGCAACTGCCCGGTAAACGCCATTTCGGGCGAAGTGAAGAAACCCCACCTTATCGACCAAGACAAGTGCATCAAGTGCGGCGTCTGCATGGAAAAATGCAAATTCTCCGCCATCACCAAGGGTTAAGGGGAGGAGGAGACAACAATGGAAATGTTCAACATCAAAATCAACGGCGTGAGCTATGAGGTGGAGCCGGGCATCACCGTTTTGGAGGCCTGCCACCGCGTGGGCATTAAGATTCCCACCCTGTGCTGGATGAAGGAAATGAACACGATTGGCGCCTGCCGCATGTGCGTGGTGGAGGTGAAGGGCGCGCGCAGCCTGGTAACGGCCTGCGTGTACCCCGTGAACGACGGCATGGAAGTGATTACGGCCAGCCCCAAAGTGCTGACGGCCCGCAAAACGAACCTGGAACTGCTTTTGAGCACGCACGACCAGAACTGCCTTTCCTGCGTGCGCAGCACCGACTGCGAGCTGCAAACCCTTTGCCACGAATACGGCGTGAACGGCCTGCGCTTCATTGGCGAAAAGCCCCGCTACGAGCTGGAAACCTCCACGCTGCACCTGGTGCGGGACAACAACAAGTGCATTCTGTGCCGCCGCTGCGTGGCGGCCTGCCAGCGCCAGGTCTCGGTCATCGAGCCCTCCGAGCGCGGCTTTGAGACCCACATCGCCTGCGCCTTCGAGGCCCCGCTTAGCGAGACCGCCTGCATCTCCTGCGGGCAGTGCATTGTGAACTGCCCCACCGGCGCACTGGTGGAGCGCGACGACACCGACAAGGTGCGCGCGGCCATCGGCGACGAGGGCAAGGTGGTGGTGGCGCAAACCGCCCCCTCCATACGCGCCACGCTGGGCGAGGCCTTCGGCTTGCCCGTGGGCACCAACGTGGAGGGCAAGATGGTGGCGGCCCTCAGGCGCCTGGGCTTTAACTATGTGTTCGACACCGACACCGCCGCCGACTTCACCATTATTGAGGAAGGCCACGAATTTGTGCAGCGCGTGAAGGAGGGCGGCACCCTGCCGCTGCTCACCTCCTGCTGCCCCGGATGGAGCAAATACTGCGAAATCAATCACCCGGATCTTTTCTCGAACATCTCCAGCTGCAAAAGCCCCCAGGGCATGATGGGCGGCCTAGTGAAGACCTATTGGGCCGAGAAGAACAACATTGACCCCGCGAACATTGTGATGGTGAGCGTGATGCCCTGCACGGCCAAGAAATTCGAGCTGGATCGCTACGATATGTGCGCCGCCGGCGACGACATCATGGACAACGACATCGCCATCACCACGCGCGAGCTTGCCCGCATGATTCAGCGCGCAGGCATCGACTTTGCCAACCTGCCCGATGAAGAATTCGACCCCGCCCTGGGCGTTTCCACGGGCGCGGCGGTCATTTTCGGCGCTTCGGGCGGCGTGTTGGAAGCCGCCCTGCGCACCGCCGTTGAGGTTATCACCGGTGAGGAGCTTGCCAGCCCGGACTTTACGGAAGTGCGCGGCAGCGAGGGCATCAAGGAAGCCACCTACAAGGTGGGCGGCCTTGACGTGCACACTTGCTCGGTGTCTGGCATGGCGAATGTGGAGCAGGTGCTGCGGGACGTAAAGGCCGGCAAACGCAACTACCACATCATCGAAATCATGGCCTGCCCCGGCGGCTGTATCAACGGCGGCGGCCAGCCCAGCCAGCCGGCCCACATCCGCAACTGGGTAGACCTCAAGGGCCTGCGCGCCAAGGCCCTGTACAGCGAGGACGTGGCCATGACCCTGCGCAAAAGCCACGACAACCCGCTGGTGAAGGAAGTGTACGACGAGTATCTGGGCGAGGCCGGCAGCGAAAAGGCCCACCACATACTGCACACCAGTTACCGCGCCCGCACGCCGAAGTATTAGTAAATAGCATGGGGGGCTGTTGCTTTGCAACAGCCCCCTTGTTTCGCGCTCTTTTTCAGTGTTTATGGCCTATACTGGTAAATACTCAATTGTACGATGAAAAAATTGTTTACCGACAAACCGCTGAATTGGAAAGGTGCTGTACGCTATGGCGAACAAGAAAATTAAGATACTGCCCCGGGGGCCTTACTTGGTGGACGGCGATTTGCCGCTGCAGCAAGCCGTGATTGAAATTGACGGCCAGGGCACCAGCCAGCGTTGGGGCGAGGGTAAAAAGTACGAAAACCACCCCGGCGCGCCCTATTGTCTGTGCCGCTGTGGGCATTCCACAACCAAGCCCTATTGCGACGGTAGCCACGCGCACCATAACTTCGAGGGCGAGGAACTGGCCGGGCACCGGCCCTACCTTGAGGGCTGCCGGGTGTACACGGGCGGCACGCTGGATATGTACGACAACGAGAGCCTCTGCGCCTCCATGCGATTTTGCGACCGCGCCCAAGGTGTTTGGCAGGCCGTCATCGATTCCGCCGACCCGGCCAGCCGCGAGCTGGCGCTGGAAGAGTGCGCCGCCTGCGCCGCCGGCCGCCTGACACTGACGGACAAGGAGGGCAACCCCATAGAACCGGAATTGCCCGCCGAGGTGTGCCCCATAGAGGACACAGCAGCGGGCCGGCGCGGCCCGCTGTGGGTGAAGGGCGGCGTAACGCTGGAGGGCGCCGACGGCCAAGCCTACGAAGTGCGCAACCGCATGACCCTGTGCCGCTGCGGCGAAAGCAAGAACATGCCATTCTGCGATATTTCCCACATGGACTGCCCGCACATGCAGGGCTTTGACGACTGAACCTCACTGAACAACAAGGCGGGGGTATATCAAACCGATGAAATCGGTTTGATATACCCCCGCCTTGTTGTCCGTTTTATTGGACACCTTCTGTGGCACAATGGGTATACGGGAAGAATCTCACCGGCCTTGGCGCAGGCCAAGGCCTCATACGACTCTCTGACTAAAATGATAAACATCTGAGCGGGTCTTTTATTCTCGCCGCGTTCTCGCCGGTCGGAATATAAAAAGGATTCCTCAATCGCCTTCCTTGAAATGCACGCAAATCCGTCGCGAAATCTGCGGCATCTCATTTGCGTCAACACGCCCCAGTTGCCATTTCAATCAGAGAGTAGTATCAGGAAAGGCAGGCAAACATGAACTATGAAATTAACTATGTGCAAGACCATGTGGAAGTGTACGACGCCGCCGGCAATTTCTTATTCTCTGCCGATACCCAGCAGGAAGCCCTGCGCGAGTTGAGCCGCTTGGAGGCAGCGTGATAGTCGCTAGCTATGAATCGTTAGTCGTTAGCCGTTAGTCGCTCGAATCAGGCAGGGATGTGCTATACTGGCTGTGAGTGAAGGGAAATCATCCAAACGAGGAGGGAGCGGCATGGCAAGGAGCACCAACCAGAAATTCAAGCTGCTGTATCTGGCCCAAATTTTGGAGCGGGAGAGCGACGAAGAGCATCCCATGTCGGTGGGAGAGCTTATCGCGGCGCTGGAGCGTTGCGGCATTGCCGCCGAGCGCAAGAGCATCTACGGCGACATAGAGGCCCTTACCCATTTCGGCATGGACATTGTCACTATGCGTCGCCGGGGCAACTGCTACTACCTCGGCGAGCGCAGCTTCCAGCTGCCGGAACTGAAACTTCTGGTGGACGCCGTGCAAAGCGCCAAGTTCATTTCCAGCGGCAAAAGCCAAAGCCTCATCAAGAAGCTGTGCGCGCTGGCCTCACGCCATGAGGCCGCGCTGATGCAACGCCAGGTGCATGTGCAGGGCCGAACCAAAACCCTCAGCGAGCGCACCTACTACAACGTGGACGCCATCCAAAACGCCATTGCCGCAAACCGGCAAATTCGCTTTTACTATTTTGAGTGGGTGGTGGACCCCGCCGCCCCCAAGCTTTACGCGCGCCGCCGGCGCCGGGCGGGCGAGGCCTACCGCGTGAGCCCATGGACGCTATTGTGGGACGATGAATATTACTACCTTGTGGCCTACGACGAGACTGCCGCCATGATGAAGCACTACCGGGTGGACAAAATGGACGAGATAGACCTCTGCGCCGAAGCGCGGCTGGGGGCTGAGCTGTTCCAGACGCTGGACATCGGCGAATACTCCAAAGAGGTGTTCGGTATGTTTGGCGGGCAGGAGGCCGAGGTGGAACTGCGCTTTGAAAACAGCCTCATCGGCGTGCTGCTGGACCGCTACGGCAGCGACATCATCATCCAAAAAAGCGGAGATGAGCACTTCATCGTCACGGTGCGGGCCATCGTCAGCCCGCAGTTTTTGTCCTGGCTGTTCGGCTTTGGCAACGGGGTGCAGGTGCTTTCCCCCGCGCCGCTGGTGGCCCACATCAGAGCCGAAGTGGCGGCGATTGCCGCGCTATACGCCCCCGGCGCCGCGCCGGACGGGGGAAAGGCAGGTGATTTGCCAATATGTGAATAAAACCATATCCCAATGTATGTATCCTAGTGTATGTCCTAATGTATGTATAAAAATCCGGTTTACAAACATCGGCTTTGATGGTAATATAAAAAAGCATGGCCGCCCTTCGGCGCGCGCATCCGCCATTCTGCGGTTGAAAAGTGAATACGGAGAGGTATCGAAGTGGTCATAACGGGGCTGACTCGAAATCAGTTTGCGCGCAAGCGCACGTGGGTTCGAATCCCACCCTCTCCGCCACGTCGGCGCAAAGTGCGCTCGATACAAAAATCGGCATTCGAAATGAGTGCCGTTTTTTGCGTACTCGCTCCCTTGCGCCTCCTTCTCCCC